>Ga0207873_1002328_pt1 | contig 15848 bp, 17 predicted proteins | sample BGWIniCompost_FD_187373 | JGI IMG/M metagenome (GOLD analysis project Ga0207873, IMG submission 187373) | Cellulose adapted compost microbial communities from Newby Island Compost Facility, Milpitas, CA, USA - BGW Initial Compost (SPAdes)... ...
GGCGGTGAGGCTCTTGCCGTCGAGGTAGATGAGGTCGAAAGCCATGAAAACGACCGGTATCCGTTTGGCCAGGGCCTCGACCCGGCGTGGCTCGCGGACATGCATTCGCTGCTGCAGTAGCTGGAACGAGGGCTTTCCATCCTGGAAGGCGACGATTTCGCCGTCGAGGACGGCATCGAGCGCTACCAGGCGGTCATGGAGGCCGGCGAGCTCCGGATAGCCTTCGGTCATGTCCTTTCCATTGCGGGAGAACAGGCGGGTGGACGTGTCGCACACCGCCAGCGCTCGGACCCCATCCCATTTCGGCTCGAAGCCCCAGGCCGGGTCGTCGAAGGAGCTCTTGGTGAGCGTGGCGAGCATCGGCTGGAGAGGAGGGGGTTCCTGGCGGGGAGGGCGCTCGTCCTCGGAGAGGAGGGCGAGCCAGTGGTCCTTGCCGTCGGACGCCCCGGTGTGGACCAGGTGGTAGGTGCCGCGCAGGCGCTCTCCCTCCAGGCGGAACGTGATCCGGTCGTCGGTGCGGCCGATCATTTCGTAGGTGCCGGCGTCGAAGATCCGCACCTCGCCACCCCCGTATTCGCCCGCCGGGATCGCACCGGAGAACGTGGCGTACTCCATCGGGTGGTCCTCGGTGTGGATCGCTAGGTGCCGCTCGCCGCGCTGGCGGGGCAGGCCTTTGGGGACGGCCCACGACACGAGGACGGGATCGTCGCCGTTGAACATCTCGAGCCGGACGTCGTGGTGGAGCCGGGTGGCGTAGTGCTGCTGGATGACGAATGTCTCACCAGGTGGCGCGGTCAGCGGATCCACATCGCTGGTCACGACGGTGGTGGGCGGTTCGGGCGTGCGCTCGAAGTCCCGCTTGCGCCGGTACTCGGAGTCGGTCACGGGCGATCCCGAAGACGAGTCATCTCACCACCACCCTATGCCGACGCGTACCGGTGTCCCTGAAAAGGGCGAGGGCCGCACGGACGGCTTCGACCGTCCGTGCGGCCTGATTCGGGTGGGTCGGCTCAGGACTCCGGATCGGGAAGGACGTACAGCGGCTCGCCGGTCTCGAGCAGCGACTTGAGGTCCGAGAGCACCTCGGCCCATCCGCCGCCGGCTCCTTCGACGTTCCCGGCGACCATGTTCGCCAGACCCGGCGCTTCCTCGAGCTCATGGGTCACCGTGAGAGAGGTCGTCCCGCCCATCCACGGTTCGATCTCGTACGTCAAGCGGGTCGGCCCTTCCTTGGGCTCCCACTGGGCGTGCCACGTGAGTACGAAGCGCTTGGGGGCGTCCGCTTCGATGACCTCGCCCACGACCACGACCTCGGGCATGCCATACGCCTGCATCTTCTCGTCGGCGAGGATGCGGTAGCTGGCGCCAGGTCGCAGCTCGGGGTCGTACTCGATGATGCCGCCGTAGCCGTAGCGGACGGTCCATTCGGGCTTGGTGATGGCGTCCCACACCTGCTCCGGGGTCGCCTTGATGAACACCCGGTACACCTGGGTGGTCGGTGCTTGGTCGCTCATTGCTGTTCCTCCAACTCTCTCTTCAATTCGGTGAGCGCCTGCGCATGGCGCTCTCGGTACTTGTGGATCCACCGGTCGTGGATCGCCTGGATGGGCACCGGGTTGAGGTAGTGGAGCTTCTCGCGCCCCACCTTCCGCGACACCACCAGTCCGGCCTCCTCGAGCACCTTGAGATGCTTCATCACCCCGAACCGGGACATCTCCAGGCCCGACTCGAGCTCGGTGAGCGAGCGGCCGTCTCGCTCGAAGAGCAGATCGAGCAGGTACCGACGGGTCGGGTCGGCTAGTGCCTTGAAAACCCGGTCGTCATCCACGGCCGAGACTATATGTGACCAATTGGTCACATGTCAACCCCATTCTCGTTTGTCGAGCGTCGTCGGCCCGGTAGCGTCCGCCCGATGGACGACCACAAGGTGGCGGTGATCGGTCTCGGCCTGATGGGATCGCGGCTGGCGGCCCGACTCATCGAACACGGCTTCGACGTGTCCGGCTTCGATCCCGACGCCGAGCGATCGGCTGCGTTCGAGCGGATCGGCGGTCAGGCGGGCGGTTCGCCGTTCGAGGCCGCCGAAGGATGCCGCGCCGTCATCCTCTCATTGCCGGACTCGACCGTCTCCCGCGAGGTGTGTCTGGGAAGAGGGGGACTTGCCGCTTGCCAGGGGCTGGAGATCGTGTACGACACCACGACGGGCAGGCCCGAGGACGCCGTCTCGATCGGTGCCGAACTGGCCGAGGTCGGGATCGACTACTGCGACGCCACCCTCAGCGGCAACAGCGCCCTTGCCGAAACCGGCGGATTGGTGGTGATGGTGGGAGGGTCCGACGCGGCGTATCGGGCCGGGGTTCCGATCTTCGAGGTGATCGGACGGTCCCATCACCACGTCGGACCAGTCGGGGCGGGTTCTCGGATGAAGCTTCTCGTCAACCAGGTGCTGACCATCCACCGCGTCGCTCTGGCCGAGGCTCTCACGACCGCTGAGCTGGCCGGCATGGAGCTCGAGTCGGTGCTCGGCGTGTTGCGGGACAGCCTCGCCTACTCCCGGGCCATGGACGTCTGGGGAGAGCGAATGGTGGAGGGAGACCACACCGCGCCGGCGTCGCGGCTCCGTCAGGGCCACAAGGACACACAACTGATCATCGAGCACAGTCGCCAACTCGGCGCTCCGACCGGTCTCATCGAGGTGGTGGAGTCGGTTCAGGCCGGGGCGAAAGCACAGGGCTTGCAGGATCTGGACAATTCGGTCGTCATAGAGGTTCTGCGTCGTCGAGTGGGCCGGGGTCGGGTTCCAGACGCCTGAGCGAATTCATGTATCGTGTATTGTGTAGACAATCGGAGGCAAATGAGCCGCGTCATCGACATCCATTGCCATCGTGAATGTGGTCCGGCCGCCGCCTTGGTGCGGCCGGAGGCGGAACGTTTGGGGCGTCGTCCACTGCAGATAGGCAACGAGTTGACGAGGGAAGTCAATCGGCGTCAACTCGAGTCGCTGCGGCCGAAGATGGAGTCGGTGGAGGTGCGGCTCGCCGACATGGACGCCATGGGTGTCGATGTCCAGGCTCTCAGCGTCTCTCCCTACCACCTGTTCTATTGGGTCGAGGGGGACCTCGGCCTGGATGCCTTCCGAACGATCAACGACGACCTCGCCGAGCTGGTGCGTGCCTATCCGGATCGCTTCTTCGGACTGGGGGCTATTCCCCTCCAGGACACCGACGCCGCCATCGCCGAGCTGGACAGATGCCGTAAGGAGCTCGGGTTCCCGGGGATCGAGGTCAGCACCCACGTGGAAGGCGAAGAGTTGTCGTCTCCTCGGCTGGCTCCTTTCTGGGAGGCCGTCGAGGACCTGGGGGCGGTGGTGTTCATCCACCCCACGGGGTTCACCCACCCCGATCGGTTCACCGACCACTACTTCTTCAACACGATCGGGCATCCGCTCGAGTCGACGATCTGTGTCGGGCGCCTGATCTTCGATGGCGTGATGGAGCGCCATCCGGAGCTGAAGATCGTCGTGGCTCACGGCGGCGGTTTCCTCCCCGCCTACGCCGGCCGCTTCGACCACGCCTATCACGCCCGGGAGGACGTACGTTCGCCGATACCCCGGCCGCCGAGCGAGTACTTGTCCCGCTTCTATTTCGACACGATGGTGTTCGAGCCCGATCAGTTGGGTTTTCTGATCTCCAAGTACGGAGCCGACCACATCCTGTTGGGCACCGACTACCCCTATGACATGGGTGAGACCGATCCCCTGGGCCTGATCGGCAAGGTGGAGGGTTTGACTCCCGAAGAGGTGGATCTGATCGCGGGTGGGAACGCTGCCCGCCTGCTCGGTGTCTCGGCAGAGTGATCGAGACGGAGAGGAACGAAATGACCGAGGGCAATTCACGGCTACGAGAACCGCTGGAGGTGGGTGTCATCGGCACCGGATGGTGCGGTGGCATCCGGGCGATCGCCGCATCACGTAGTGCCATGGTGTCCCGCCTGCATCTGGCGGAGATCGACGAAGCGCGATTGGCGGAAATCGCCGCCCAGACCTCCGCCGACCGGGTCACCACGAACTGGGAAGAGCTCGTGGGGGATCCCGACATCGATGCCCTCATGATCTCGGCCACTCCCGAGACGCTCCACTATCCGATGGCCAAGGCGGCCCTGGAGGCGGGAAAGCACGTTCTGCTCGAGAAGCCGATGGCCATCACGCTCGAGGAAGCCGACGAGCTCATCGAGTTGTCCGAGTCCGGAGGCCTCAAGTTCACGATCGGCTATTCGCAGCGCTTCAACGCCAAGCAGGCGCTCGTGAAGCGAAGCGTGGGCGACGGCAGCATCGGCCGACCGGTCACGGTGCTCATCAGCCGCCACATCACCCGCTCGCTCGGCTCGAAGATCGGTTCCCGCACCAAGCTGTCGCCCGCCGCCATGGAGGCGACACACGACATCGATTTCGCCTTGTGGGCCCTCGAGCCGCGTCGGCCGGTGCGGGTCTACTCGCAGGTGGCCTACGGTGCCCGGGAAGCCGAACACGGCGTCCCCGACCACCAGATCATCGTCATCACCATGGACGACGGGGTGACGGTGACGATCGGGGCCGGATGGGCGCTTCCTCCCGGTTATCCGAACTACTCGGCGACCTGGATCGAGTTCCACGGCACCGAGGGCGCCCTCATGATGGACGCCAGCCACACGGACATCGTCATGCACACGATGAAGGACGGGACCCGGTTCCCCCTGTCGACGATGCCCGGGGAGTACGTCGGGCACACCTACGCCGGGCCGATGGAGCGCGAGACGCTCCATTTCCTCGAAGCCGTGTACTGGGACCGAGACGTCATGGTGGCGCCCCGTCTGGCTCGCCAGACCATGGAGGTCTACATCGCCGCCGACCTCTCGGCCGACAAGGGACAGGTGATCGACCTGCCGCTCGGCTGATCAGTCGAGCGCCAGCCGGATCATGTGCAGGCCCGCCACGGTGGCGTAGGCGGCCCTCCGCTCCCTGTCGCCGCCGAAACGGAACGTCCGCTCGAGGTCGCCCTCGGGGGTGGTCACCACCATCGCCACCGCTCGGGTAGGCCCGCCGTCGTCGTCTTCTGCCGCGACTTCGAGGACGACGTCGGCCTGAGGAGGTGACAAAGGCTCTTTCGCGGGAGGCACAACGGTCCCGGCGAACATCGGCAGTGAGGCGAGCCTCGCCCCCACCTGTCCGAGGGTCGCCCGTTCCACCGTGGCGACTGTCCAATCGCGGGAGAGCAACGCCTCGGAGATCCGATCTTCGACGGTCTCGTCGTCGACTGCGAACACCGCCTCGCCCAAGCGCTCACGGATGGTCTGTTCGACCGGCTCTATGGCCAGACGCCCAGCGGCCTCCGAGTCGGACTTGGCCGTGATGCGGATCCTCACCTCCATGTCGCGGATGAGGAAAGCGATCGTCGGATTGCTGCTTTCGTAGAGGTCGGCGAGCAGGTCGGCGACAGCCGATTCGCCCATTCCCCAGGTGTGCAGGACCCGGCTCACGATCACCTGCGGCCCGCCCAATCGGCGCCGGATCCTGGGCAGGATCTGCTCCTCGAGCATGGGTTTCATCTCGGCTGGAACACCGGGCATGGCGAATATCAGCTTGCCTTCGTGCTCGAGGGCCACGCCGAGCGCGACGCCGGTGCGGTTGGGGAGAGGCTCCGCTCCCTCGGGCAGGTCGGCCATGCGGAGTTGGCTGGGCCGGACTTGGGCGCCCTGTGAGGAGATTCGTTGGCGGATCCATTCGGCGTGGGCTTCGTCGCGGGTCATGCCTCGGCCGGTCACCTCGCAGATCGCCTCGCGGGTCATGTCGTCCTGGGTGGGGCCGATCCCACCGGTGAGGAGCACAACGTCGGAGCGTTCGAGGGCCGTCCGGATGGTGTCGACCAGTCGCTCCAGGTTGTCGCCGACCACGACCTGGTAGTGGGAGTCGAGGCCCTCGGCGGCGAGGAGTCGACCGATGTACGAGGCGTTCGTGTTCTCGATCTGACCCAGGAGCAACTCGGTCCCGACGGCCACCACTTCGACGATCACGGCGGTCCCTTCCGGTTCGAGGCAGGGTTCCCGCAGACCGTCATACCGCCATCAGGACCTTCATGGCCTCGTCGACGAGATCGAACGCCCGGCCGGCTTCGTCTAGGCCGAGCTCGTGGCTCACCAGCGGGGCGAGGCTCAGCTTCCCGGATGCGGCCAGATCCGCTCCTTCGGCGTAGTCCCGGGTCACCGCCGCTCGAGGGTTGTGGATCGTCAGTTCCTTTAGATACAGCTGGTAGTAGGGCAGGCCGGTGCTGCCGCCGGTGATCGTCCCGTAGGCGAGGACTTCGCCGCCGATCCCGACGAGTTCAACAGCCCGGGCGAGTGTTGCTTCCGTGCCGACCGCCTCGACGACGATCGCCGGGCCTCGCCCATCGGTCATGTCGGCGAGTACCTGCTCGGCATCGTCGGGGGCGACCGCCCGCACCACCCCGCCGGTGTCCAAGGCCAGTTGCCGCTTCCATTCCGAGCGGGTGACCCCGACGACGTCCATGCCCGACAACGTCAGTAGCTGGGAGATGATCTGGCCGGTGACGCCCAAGCCGATCACGGCGGCAACCCGTCCCGGGAAGGGGGTGAGGTGCTTGACAGCGTGGACGCAGGTCCCGAGGACTTGCACGAGGCCGGCGGAGCGGGGATCGAGGTGGTCGGGAACCCCGACGATGCGGGCCGTCGGAGCCTGGATGAGCTCGGTGAAGACGCCGTCGACCTCTCGGCCCAGCAAGCCACCGTTGCGGCACAGGTTCGTGCGTCCTGCCTGGCAGAGGTCGCACCATCCGCATGCCACTCCTGGGTCGACCATCACCCGAGTGCCCTCCGGGTAGGGCGATCCGGGCGGAGCACTGACGACCCTGCCGACCATCTCGTGGCCGGCGATCCGCGGATAAGCCACGGGGATGTGGCCGTGGAACACCTTGACGTCGGTGCCGCATATCCCCACTCGTTCCACGGCGATCGTGTGGAGAGTGGGGTCGGACGGCGGGGAGACATCCGCCAGTTCGATTTCGTCAGGACCCGTGACGCGTATCGCCCTCATCCACCGCCTTCCTCTGGATAATGCATCATATCGGATTCAGGGTTGGCCCTCCGTCCAGGGTGCGGCCCGCCTCTCACCGAGGAGATTGACGGCAACGCCCGCCACGATCAGCACCAGGCCGGCGGCCAACTCGAAGCTGATGACTTCGCCCACGAAGATCGCTGACGAGATGACGCCCACTGCCGGGGTTCCCATCATCGTCAGGTTGGCCGAGACGGGGTCGATGTTGCGCAACACGACGATCTGCGCCCATAGGGCGATGCCCGACGCCAGCATCCCTTGGTAGGCCACGATGCCGGCGAGCGGAAGGCTCCAGTCGATCCGCGGCACGCCTTCCATCGTGAGCGCCACTGCCAGGAGGATGATGGTCGAACCGGCGAGTTGCCAGGGAAGGGCGTCGAGGGGCGTGATGCTCCATTTGTGGCCCCGGATGTGGACCGCTGTGGAGGCGTTCGTTATGGCGGCGAGAACGAGGAGCAGGTGCCCGAGGACTACGTCGCCTCGACTCCAATCGAGCGCCCACGGTTCGAAGAGGACCACGACCCCCGTGACCCCGAGGACGAGTCCCACCCAGCGGCGGGGGGTCATTCGGTCGCCCAGGAAGACCGCGGCGATCGGCACCGTCCACAGGGGCGTGGTCCAAGCCACCACCGACGACCGACCGGGCGGGACGATCTCGAGGGCCGTGAAGACGAGAAGGCTCACGACCGAAAGCCGGAAGACGGCCAGCGAGATGACGATCGGCCAGTCGTGTCGGGGCGGGAATCGCAGGCGCCCTCCGGCGGCGGCGATGATCATCAGGACGACCATCGCCCCCGCTACGCGGAAAACGCCCATCCAGACCGGGCCTATCTGGCTGACGCCGGCGGACATGATCGGCCAGTTGAGGCCGAGGATCAGGACCACGATCACGAGGAGCGTGTAGACGGCGGCGCGGGTAAGCCGGCGATTGTGGGCGGGCGCGTCGTCCTGCTGCCAGATCAGATCGCGGAGGACGCGGGTCATCCGCTTCTCCTCCGCACGTCTCGGCTTTGGGCTGGCAAGTCGTCGATCATGGACACCTTCCCGCGGCCTCGCCCGTCGGCACAGCCGGCGGGAAGCTGACCAGCACCTTGCATGTTACGAGCGCAATCGGGCCCACGATTCACCCCGAAGGGAGCGTCTCAGGAACCAGCCGCCACAGGATCACGAGGCCCACCGCGCCCACGCCGCCCATCGACACGGCGGCTACGGACAGGGTGGCGGCGGAGGTCACCGCGGCGATCAGCAACGGCCCGCCCACCGCTCCTACATCGCTGATCAGGCGCCACACGCCGAGGAAGCGGCTGCGCCCGTCGATGGGCGACAGGTCGGAGGCCAATGTCATGTTCATCCCCGATCCGAGGCCATTGGCCAGGCCGATGACCATCGCGATCGCAGTGAGGGCCGCCAGAGTCGATGCGATCGGGATGAGAGCCAACCCGAGAGCGAGGAGGGCGATGAACGGAGTGAACGCCCACTTGCGACCCTTGCGGTCCATGAGGAGCCCGACCGGGTAGAAGACCGCACTCTCGACCAAATACGACGCGGTGAAGATCAGAGGAATCGTCGCCCCTTCTACCCCGATCTTGGTCGCCCACAGGGGCAGTAGCACCTCGCGGGAGCTGCGGAGGATCTGGGCGATGACCGCCAGCGAACCGGCGGTGAGAAGCGTGCGGCGGTGATCCCGCACCACCTCGACGAGTGTCGCCTTCTGGTGAGCCGCTTCTTCCCTCACCAAATGTGAGGCGGGTGCCAAGGCGACGCTGAAGGCGGCGACGGCGGACAGTCCGGCGAGGACGAGGAACGCACCGTTGAGGCCGAAGCCCGGGATGATGAGGCTGGCCAGCGCCGGGCCGACGAAGAGGCCGATCCGGGTCGCCCCGCCGATAGTCGACATGACACGCCCCCGATGTTCGACGGCGCTGACGGAGGTGGCGAAGGCGAGGCGCCCGATCTGCCACAGTCCCCAGGCGCACCCCATCAGAGTCACCAGCGAGCCGAACACCCACAGCGACTGGGTGACCCACAGGGCACCGCCGATCGCGGCCAGGGCGACGCCGGTTGCCACCATCGACCGCTTCTCGCCGAACCGGGCGATCAGGACACCGGCGGGCACGTCGAAGAGGAGACGTCCGAGGCCGCGCAGTCCGACGATCACTCCCGCCTGGGCGGGAGATGCTCCGAGGTCGAGGGCAGCCAAGGCGATGACCGAACTGGCGGCTCCCTCTCCGACCGCGAACAAGATCGTGGGCAAATACACGGTGGCGGCCAGCGTTCGCAGTCGGAAGCCGCCGCTCGCACTGGGCGATGTCACCTCAGGAATCGTTCGACAGACAGATCCTGCATCCTATACGATCCCCGGGATGATCGAAGGGCGGCGGCAACTCTGGGTCGGAGGATACGGACCGGAGCACAGTTCCCATGGCCGGGGCCTCGCCCGCTTCCGGGACGTGGTCGAAGAGGAATCGGCGCGCGAGATCGAGGTTCGGGTCACCTGGAACATCATGGACGAGGGTCGAAGGAACACCGATCTCTTCGACCTCGTGGAGAGCGGGGAGATGTTCATGTGCTACTTCTCCTCGAGCTACCTGGGTCCTCGCGTTCCCCAACTGAATGTCCTGGAGGTGCCCTTCCTGTTCGACGACCTGGCGAGCGCCCATCGGGCGCTCGACGGTGACCTGGGTCAGAAGATGGCGGAAGCGGTGCGGGCGGCGACGGGTTTCGAGCTCCTGGGAATGTGGGACAACGGGTTCCGGCACTTCACGAACCGCCTTCGACCGGTCCGCAGCCCGTCCGACTGCGTGGGAATGACCGTGCGGGTCCAACCGAACCCGATCCATGAATCCCTCTTTCGTGCCTGGGGTGCGATCCCGAAGGCGATGGACCTGAACCGGGGGATCGAGGCGATCTCGAGCGGAGAGGTCGACGCCCAGGAGAACCCATTGGCCAACACGGTGGCCTATGGCGTCGACCGGGTTCATCGCTTCGTCACGATGACCGGCCACCTCTATGGCGCCCGCGGGCTCTGGGCGAACCGGAACCGAATGGAGACTCTCCCCGCAGACGTCGCCGACCTCGTCCGGAGGGCAGCCCGCGAAGCGATAGTCCAGCAACGAAAGGACGCCGCCGAGGGGGAGAAGCAGCTGCGCCGCCGTCTGGAAGAGCAAGGCGTCGAATTCGTCGACCTGGGCGGCGTCGAGCGCCAGGAGTTCATTGCCGCTTCTCGCCAAGTGATCGACGAAGCCATCGCCTCCTTGCCCGACGATATGAGCGAGTGGGTTTCGCGATGAGCCCACCACGCATAGTCGTCGTCACCGGGGCCGCCCACGGCATCGGCCGAGCAGCCGCTGAGCGCTTCAGCCGCGCCGGCTGCGCGGTGTACGCCCTGGACATCGAGAACCCGGGCCGAGCGGACCTGCGCTTCGTCCACTGTGATGTCACTTCTCCCGAGGCCGTCGACGGGGCGGCGCGACGCATCGACGACGAGGTCGGCAGGGTGGACGTGCTGGTCAACAATGCCGGAGGGTTTCCGGAGGCCAGAACGTTCGGCGACGTGACCGTCGACGAGTGGGAGGCGACGGTGCGCCTCAACCTGACATCGGTGTTCCTCGTCACCCGGGCGCTGTTCCCGCTGATCCGGCGATCCGGGAGCGGCCGCATCATCAACATTGGGTCGCTTTCGGGTCAGGCGGTCGGTTGGACCACCTCACCGGCGTACGCCGCCGCCAAGGCCGGGGTCCACGCCTTGACCCGCAACCTGGCGGCCGAGTTGGCTCCAGAGGGGATAACCGTGAACGCCCTCGCCCCGTCGGCAGTGCTGACGGAGCGCATTCGGACGTTGCGCACGCCCGAGCAACTGGAGGAGACGGCCCGAACCGTTCCACTGGGCCGCTACCAGACGCCCGAGGAGGTGGCGGTGTGGGTGGAGTTTCTCGCATCGCCAGAGGCGGGGTTCATGACAGGCCAAACGGTGTCGGTCAACGGCGGCCGGCACATGCCGTAGGAGGAGACGGAATGGCACGACTGATCGAGTTCGCGGCACAACCCGAAGTGGAGAGGGGTGCGGGCATCACAAGCGTCCGGCTGACGCCCGAGCCATTGGAGGGTCAGAACTTCACCATGGGGATCACGTCCTTTCCGCCCGGGGCGAGCATTCGCCTCCACTGCCACAACACCATCGAGCAGGTGACCGTGATCGAGGGCGAAGGCATCGCCGTCCTCAACGGCGAAGAACGCCCGGCGCGGCCCTACGACACCACCCAGATCCCGCCCGGCGAGTTCCATCGGTTCATCAACACGGGCTCCACGACTATGCGAATCCTGTGGGTCTACGGCAGCACCGATGTGACTCGGACGTTCGCCGACACGGGTGAGACAGTGGGGCAGTTCGAATGAGGTTCCCGGTCGAGCGCCTGCATCGTTTCGTCGCGGACGTCTTCACGGCGGTGGACGTCCTGCCCGAGCACGCCGATGTGACTGCCCGGCGCCTGATCGAAGCCGACCTCCGGGGCCGGACCGGCCACGGGATCATCCGGGTTCCTCAGTACGTGAAGCGGATCGAGCACGGTGGCATCGAGCTCCGGCCCAACATCCACATGACCCGGGAAACTCCCGTCAGCGCGCTGATCGACGGCGACAACGGCCTGGGCCAGGTGGTGATGACCCTCGCCGCCGAGACGGCGATCGCCAAGGCCGAGGCCTCGGGAATGGCGTGGGTGGGCACGGTCCACTCCAACCACGCCGGCGCCGCCGGTGTCTACACCGACATGGCGCTGAAGCGCGACCTGATAGGCATCTACATGGCTGTGGCGAGCGCCAACGTCATGCCTCCATGGGGCGGCACAGAGAAGGTGCTCGGCACCAACCCGATCTCCATCGCCATTCCCGCGGGCGAGGAACCCGGGTTCCACCTCGACATCGCCACGACTGTCACGTCCCACGGAACGATCAAGGTCTACGCCCAGCGCGGCGAGAAGCTGCCGGAGGGGTGGGTGGTGGACGCCGAAGGCAACCCGATCACCGATCCCGAACGGGCGGACGAAGGGTTCCTGATGCCGATCGGAGGCTACAAGGGGTCGGGCTTGAACATGGCCATCGGGCTTCTCGCCGGGGTGCTCAACAAGGCGGCTTTCGGCAAGGACGTCATCGACCACCGGGCGGTCCCCGATGTCGCCGCCAACACCGGCCAGGCGATATTCGTGATGCGTCCCGATCTCTTCCAGGACCTCGACGAGTTCAAGTCGAACATCGACGACCACTTGCGCGCTCTCAAGGCAGCGGGTCCTGCGGGGAAGGTGAAGATTCCGGGCGAGGGTGCGGCGGGGTCGGAAGCCGACCAGCGGCAAAACGGCATTCCCCTTCCCGAACCCCTCCATCGCCAACTGGCCGAGCTCGCCCGCCGATTCGGGCTCGAGGACACGCTCGATCCTGACGACTAGCTGTGAAGGCCCAGGAGCTGGCTGGCGTTGCCCTCGAGGATCGCCTGCTTCTCGTGCTCTTGGAGCTCGGGCAGCCCCCGGAGCCAGTTGACCGGGTCGTAGAGGAACATCGGCGCCGGGTAGTCGGTGCCGAGCACGACACGATCGATTCCCACCCGATCGACGAGGAACCTCAGCACCGCACCGTCGTAGGTGCAGCAGTCGTAGTAGAAGCGACGCAGGTACTCGGATGGAGGGAGTTTCTGACGGAACCCGTCGTTGGGCCCGAACGGCGGCCGCATCTCCCCATCGAAGTCTCCGGGAAGCGCTCCCGCCACCTTGTCCAAACGGGCCACCCCGTATGGAGCGTATCCCCCGGCGTGGGCCAGAAGCAGCTTCAGATCGGGGAAGCGGTCGAGGACCCCCCCGAAGATCAGGGTGGCGAAAACGAGCGTGCGTTCAGTGAGGTTCCCGACGGCGTTGGGCAGTTTGTAGCGGTCGATCCGGGCCGTCACACAGGTCGCCCCACCCTGGTGGAAGAACAGCAGTGCCCCGCTTTCCTCTGCGGCGCGGAAGAACGGCTCGAACCGCGGGTCGTCGTACGTCACGCCGGCGGCGTGGTCGTTGAGGATCACACCCTTGAACCCGAGGTCGATGAGCCGTTCGAGCTCGGCGACCGCGGTGGGCACGTCCTGCATTGGAACCATTCCCATGCCCAGGAAGCGTCCCGGATGCTCGGCGACCACCTCGGCGATCTCGGCGTTGCATTCCCGATGAATCCGGAGTGTGACGTCGAGGTCGTTGTCGTACTGGTAGAAGCCGACGGTCGGCGTGATGAGCTGCATGTCGACGCCGAAGGCGTCCATCTCCTCGAGCCGCGCCGACAGCGGCTTGGCGAACCCGCCCCGGGTGATCTCCCCGGCGGTCTCGTCCAAGCCGTACCACTCGCCGCGATCGCGTATCGCCTGCTTGTAGCGCTCGGGCGTCAGATGGGCGTGGAGATCGACTACGGGCATCGCTCACTCCTCCCGGCGGCGCGACTCGAGCGGCAGGTTGATGTGCTCCAACTGGATACGGACGGCCTGCTCGAGGTCCTTCTTCTCGAAAGCCTCGAGCAAGGCGTAGTGGTCGGCCACCGCTCGCTGGCGGATGTCCGGGTGGAGGCGCTGTGCCTGTGCCACGAACATCGCACCGGCGCTCTCCAACTCGACGAGGAAATCTCCGAGCCGCCGCGTCGCCGTGGCCCGATGGAAGATCGAGTGGAAGTCACAGTTCTTCTGCACCCAAGATCCCAGATCCTCCTCTTCGGCCAGTTCCTCGGCCAGCCGCCGGGCTTCCTCCAACTGGGCGGGGGTGATGTGCTCCAGCGCCCACTCCAGCGCCAGGCCCTCCAGAGAACGGCGCACGTCGACGATCTCCTCCATCTCGGCCCAGTCGGGTTGACGAACCGTGCCGATCCGGTGCGTGTCGAGACTGATGAGGCCCACACTGGCCAGGTCGCGCATCGCCTCCCGCACAGGCGTCGTGGAAACACCCAGCTGATTGGCGATCTCCGTCTGTACGAGGCGAGTGCCGCCCGGCAGGTCGCCGCGGAGGATCGCAGCCATGAGGCTCTCCCGCACGAAGTCGACCGCAGTGACCCGCCGATTGCCACCGGGTGAGATCTTGAAGTCTTTGGTAGTCACGGGTCGTCTTTCTAGCCGCGTCGAGGCGGCTGCCCTCAACGGTAGAGAAGGCTCCACCACGTTCATGTACTATACCTAATATAGAGGATCGACCTGAGGAGGCGCCCATAGCCAGGTACGCCCGCGGCCCCTTTGCCGTCGACTGGGAGGACCGTTACGACTTCGCCGAGCTGAGGCGACAGCGCGTCGCCAAAGCCCATGAGGCGCTGGCTTCCTCTGCTGCGGACGGGCTGCTCGTGTGGAAGGACGAGAACGTCCGCTACCTCACCGGCCTCCGGGCCCAGCTCATCGCCGGCAAGACCACCTCACTGAACGGGGCGCTCCTGGTCCCCCACCACGATCCGATCCTCCTCGGCTCAGGAGGGGAGATCGACAAGGCCCGTTTCGGCATGAGCTGGATCGGCGAGGCCCATGCCGTGCCCATCATGGAGCAGCGGGAGCTCGTCGACGGCTTCGTTTCCGAGATCCTCAGGCCCCTCCTCGCCGAGCACGGTCTGACCGGGGGCCGGCTTGCGGTCGACCAAGCGAACATCTCGTTCATCCAGTCGCTCGCCGCCCACCTTCCCGACCTGGAGGTCGTCGACGGGGACACGGTGATGCAGGAGGCGCGGTGGACAAAGACCGACCTCGAGATCGCGGTGATCGAGGAAGCATGCGCAATCGGCGACTCGGTGACCCAGACTGCGTTGGACAACGTGCGCGCCGGCCGCCGCGAGCTCGACGTCGCCGCCGACGCCATGCACACCCTGTTCTCCCTCGGTGGCGAGATGGCACATGTGATCACGCCGTTCGTCGCTTCTGGCGAGCACATGTCCCCACCCCATCGGCTCGCCACCGACAAGATCATCCGCAACCAGGACCTGTGCTTCATCGACATCGGGGCGATGTGGAATGGCTACTTCGCAGACATCGGCCGCACGACCATCGTCGGCAAGCCTTCGAAGACCCAGCAGAAGATCTACACCGCCGTGTACGAGGGCCTGATGGCCGGCATCGAAAAGATGCGCCCCGGGTTCACCAACCAGGACTGCGCTGACGCCATCATCGCCAAGATCGCCGAGTACGGCCTCGAAGACCATCTCTTCAGCCTGTTCATCGGTCACGGGATCGGGATGGGCGCCAACGAGCCTCCCTACATCGGAGAGACTCTCCCCGGCGCCACGGTCTACGAGTTCCAGCCCAACATGGTGTTCGCCGTCGAGCCGCTCGTGTGGGTGCCCGATGTCCGCGGCGGGGGCGGTGTGCGCATCGAGGACATGGTCCTGATCACAGAAGACGAACCCCACCTGCTTTCGCGCGTCGAATACGAAGAGCGGTTGCTTCTCTGATCCCTCGCTTCGCTCGGGTGGAGGGACGACCCCCCATACCCCCGCGCGTCGGCGTGCTGGTGCACGAGCGAGTCGCGTCCGTCTTCGAACCCGAAAGGCAGGCTCGCGTCAGCTGCCGCTCCCCAGTGGCTCCTTGCTCGCCTGCCGACTTCCGACTTCCGACTTCCGACTTCCGACTTCCGACTTGCGCGACTTCCGACTTGCGCGACTTCCGACTTCCGACTTCCGACTTCCGACTTTCCTACTTGCCTGAGCCGGAAATGAGCCCGGCGACCACGTACTTCTCGATGCGCGTGTAGACGAGCACGAACGG
>Ga0207873_1002330_pt1 | contig 15847 bp, 10 predicted proteins | sample BGWIniCompost_FD_187373 | JGI IMG/M metagenome (GOLD analysis project Ga0207873, IMG submission 187373) | Cellulose adapted compost microbial communities from Newby Island Compost Facility, Milpitas, CA, USA - BGW Initial Compost (SPAdes)... ...
CCGCTGCTACCGGGCCAAACGTACGCCGGCGAACCCGTTCGCTACCGATTCCTGGCGTCCTTTGGGTTCGCCGAACCGGCCTACTGCTGGTGGGACAAGAACGATCGATCGGAGTATCCCGGGACGCGTCTCTCCTTGGGGGCGTACTCACTGAACACCGGTTATCTCCGGCACCTGCGCGCCATGCTCGGAGCCCTGCAGGGAGACACCCGAAGCGCATATGAGAAGTACGGCAGCGTCGGGAGGAAACACGTCAACGCCCTCCTCGCGCTCTTCGGCTCGAACCCCCACTCAGGCTGGAACACCGGTACTCAGCTCGCCCTCGGCTGGGCGGTTCAACTCCTGAAGATCGCCAGGGCATTGCTGGATGACGCGGCGAAGGTTGAGCCACGGAAACTTCGCGCGTTCTATTCTTTCGTCCAAGGCAAGCTCGACGCCCACGAAACCGACCTGGACTTCATCTGGGAGACCCGCGGCGCGTACCCGAAGATCACGAACGAGCGCAACCGCCAGTTCAATAGTCACAACGTCTTCGATCGCATCTGGGTCATCGAGGCGAGACTCTGGGAGCTCGCCTTCCTCAGCGCGACGTACCTGTCACCCCACGACATGCAGGTCGCCTTGCGGCGCGTGTTCCCCGAGTGGACGCCTTCGGTCGGCGCCCCGCGCGAGACCGATCAATCGAACGGGGTACGAGAAGCGATCGAACTCGGTCGTCACGGGGTCCTCTTCGACCGTATCCTCTTCCCATCCGGCACCGCAGCAGCAGACGCGGTCCACGAGCACCTCGCTTCGCTCGATTTCGCGACGCACGCCGTCCGCGTCTCTCGCGACGACCTCTCCACGTTCACCCCCTACTTCGAATTCTATCAGCAGGTGACGTCGTTCCTGAGCCCAGAAGAGGTCGCCAGGAAGAATACGCCCGGGAAGGCCGGCGGACAGCTCTGGCTGAACCTCTCGGATGGCCTGCACGACGACCTCCTTGGGCGCCCGGGAAAGGACGTCGGGCTCACGCTCGCCAGGATGACCGCGGAGTTCGTGCGCCGGGTACGGGAGCGCGCCTCGACCGCACCCTCACGTTTGTTCCTCGTCATCGACTACACGAAGTTCGCCGCCGACATGCCGAATGACCGGCTGTATCCCATCTTGGCGGTGATGGCCCGATGGCTCCGAGTTCTCGTCAGCGACGAGCCGGACGACATGGCTGGTGTCGTCTTTCTCCGCTCGAACCTGAAGTACAATACGGGCTCCCTCGATCGCTACCAGTTGGGCGAAATCTTGGTCTGGAAGCAAGACGGGGAGCTCGCGAAGCCGCTGACCTCTGGCCTCTGTCAGCGAGCCCAAGCGTCCTTCGGCGACCCCTCCACGGACGACTGGAGCCTGCGGGGAGAATACCTACCGCTGGCGAAGAAGGTGTACCTCCTCTACGACGCCGTGAGCCACGGACGCTGGCGGGACTACGCGCGACTGTGGAAGGGAGCCGTCGCCCCTGCTCCTCTGGAGAAGCCCACCCGCTCCTCCGAGGTGATCCTGGCGATGAGGTCCAAGCTCCTCGTCCTCGTCGAATATCCCCTCGCCCCCATCTTCACGCACCTGATCGCGGACACGCGTCGCAGGTCGTTGGCAGGATCCCTGAAGGGGGGCACGAAGAGTAAAATCTCTTCCTTCTGGAACCGACTGAGCAAGGACGTGCAGGGGATCGCTCGACGGACGGCGTTCGACCCGGCGCTCGAGCCCGGGGTTCGCAAAGTCGCCGGCTATCTCGAGCCCACGCTCGACGAGATCATCGACGCTCTGAACGAATCACTCGACACGATCCCCAAGTCGCAGGCTCCGGCGCGTAAGGAGCTCGGCGGGTATCTCGCGCGGCTGCGCGCGGCGAGGCAGAAGCTCTCGCTGAAGGCCGTTCTCGACGAGCTCGACTCACCGGGTCGCTCCCGATGCCTCGTCGCGCCGACCTCCGAGGCTCCCCGAGCGCGGAGCGGCGATCGCGTCGGAAGGACATCGCGATTGGTGCCAGCCAGGCGCATCGGCGGGGTACGGAGGGGAGCCCCCCGTCGACGCCCGTAGTCCTCTCCGAGACTGGTCACGAGAGTGCTTTTCAGCCCTGGGGGCTTCCGATATTTTCCGGCGCCATGTCCCTGCTCTCCATCGCGGCCATCCTGCTCTGCTTGGCGGGGCTCTTCGCGTGGGTCAACCAGCGCTACTTCCAGCTGCCGGTCACCATCGGCCTGATGTTGTTGGCCCTGCTCAACGCGCTCGCGCTCCTGATGGCCAAACAGTTCGCCCCGGCCTGGGTGGCGCCCGCGGAGCGCATGATGGCCTCCATCGACTTCGACCGGACCTTGATGCAGGGCATGCTCGGCTATCTGCTGTTCGCGGGCGCGCTCCACGTCGACCTCGCCAAGCTGCGGAACCACCGGGCCATCGTGTTGCTCCTGGCGACCGCGGGCGTGCTGATCACTGCGGTGCTGGTCGGCGGAGCCACCTGGCTCGTGACCCAGGTCCTCGACCTGGACGTGCCGTTCATCTACTGCCTGGCCTTCGGGGCGCTGATCGCCCCGACGGATCCCATCGCCGTGCTGGCCATCCTGAAGCAGGTCGGCGCGCCGAAGAGCATCGAGGTCAAGCTCGCGGGGGAGAGCTTGTTCAACGACGGCGTGGCCGTGGTGGTGTTCATCGGCCTCTTGCGCATCGCGGGCATCGGCGGCCCGACGGCGTCTTCGCCGACGGAAGACGACCTCACCTCGGAGATCGTGCATCACGCCACCAGCATGGGCGAGCTGTTCCTGGTGGAGGTCGGCGGCGGCGTGCTCCTGGGGCTCGGGCTCGGTTATCTCCTCGTGGCCCTGCTCGGGAGCATCGACGACTACAAGACCGAGGTGCTGCTCACGCTCGCGGGCGTCACCGGGGGCTACGTCCTGTGCACCTACCTCCACTTCTCGGGGCCCCTCGCCATGGTGATCGCTGGCTTGTTCATCGGTCACCGCGGGCGCCGCTCGGCGCTGAGCGACGAGTCGGTCCGCCGCCTCGACGAGTTCTGGGAGCTCATCGACGAGATCCTGAACGCCGTCTTGTTCGTGCTCGTCGGGCTCGAGGTGCTCGTCATCACCCTGAAGCCGAGCTTCCTCGTGGCGGGGTTCGCCGTCGTGCCCCTCGCGCTCCTGGGACGCTTCGTGACCGTGGCCGGCATGGCTGCCCTGCTCAAGACCACTCAGGAGTTCACCCCCGGCGCCACCCGCCTCCTGGCCTGGGCGGGGCTGCGGGGTGGTGTCTCGGTGGCGCTGGCGCTCTCCCTCAAGGGCAAGCTGCCGCCCGATCTCAGCGGCGTCGGCGACCTCCTCGTCACGATGACCTACGTCGTCGTGTGCTTCTCCATCATCGTGCAGGGGCTCACGATCGGCCTCTTGGTGAAGAAGCTCGGCCTCGCGACGGGCGCCGCGCGCATGAGCCACGCGCCCTGACCCGCTCGTGCCAATGTGAGGGGACGAAGCTCCAGTGTCACCCTCCACCGCCCACGGCGGCGCCTGCGCCTGAGGTGTCTCATCGTCAGTCCTGGCCCGGCCCTGGGTCGCGCTCCACGGGGAACAAGAGGTCGACCCGCAACCCCAGCCCCAGCCGCCGCGTGCCGACGGCGACGAAGGGGCCGATTCGGACGAAGCGAGAGCCCGCCGCGAAACCGAGCGCGCCCTCGAAGAACCCGCGGACCATGCGCCCGGAGCGTTCCGAGGCGTACCGGTAGTACTGGTCGTGCCGCTCGTTGTCGATCCCTACGCCTCCCGTCACCCGCAGCCAGAGGTCGACTGGAGATCCCGGCGCCGCGTGGACCTACAAGAAAGCACCGGGAAACACGGTGGACCGGAACTCCGCGGGATAATCGGTGTCGTCCCCGCGCCGCTGGTAGCCGACGGAGCCGCCGAGCGAGAGGCCCGGTACGAACGCGAAACGCGCGGAGAGGTCCACGTCCGTCGCCGACATTGCCCCGGGAACGCTCACCCCGACCCCCCACGTCCCGTCGAGGGCCCAGCGCGCCGCGTCCGGGTTGCGCACCCACAGGGCGCCCTCCGTCGCGTCGCTGCGGAACCACGCGGCGACGTCGAAGCGCGGTTTCGCGGAGGACGCCGCCCGGGGGCGCTGCTCTCCTTGCTCGATGGAGAGGGGCTCGCCGAGCTCGCCGGCTCGTGCGCGCCCGGTGCCGAGGCCCAGCGACATCAGCATCAGGGTTGCGAGGAAGGGGAGTGTCGTGCGCATGGGGGCCTTAGGCCTCGAGGTGGCTCGGCTCCCTCCGGCTGGGTCCCGAAATCCCTCTCCCAGCAACGATCCTCCGGTTGGCGCCAGAGGTCCAGACGCGCCCCGGGGCCGAAGGGGAACGTCCGATCGCGCACCATGACGTGAGGTGGCCCTGCCCACTCGCCGGGCGCGTGGAGCGTCATCCGCTCGCCGCGGATCTCGACCTCGAGCCAGTGACCGCGGTAGCGCAGCCGCAGCTTCAGCCCTTCCAGATCGTCCGCGAGGCACGGGTTGAACCGGAGCCCGTCATCGAGCACCTCCAGGCCGGTCTGGCCCAGCTGGATCAGATCGACCGTGCCGGCCATGGCGCCCAGGTGGATGCCCTCGGGCGTGGTGCCCCCCTGGACGTCCGCGATGTCGCTCTCGAGCGCTTCCTCGAGCAGCTCCCAGGAACGCGGCCGGTCGGATCGCGCCAGCACCCAGGAGTGCACGACCTGGCTGAGGGTCGAGCCGTTCGAGGTGCGAGCGAGATAATACTCGATGGTGCGCGGGATCGTCTCTCGCGAGAACGGGTAGTCGAGCTGAGCGAAGAGCTCCGCCAGCTCCTCCGCCGAGAAGAGAAAGAACAACATCAGCACGTCGGCCTGCTTGGAGGCCTTGTAGCGGTTGACCGTGTCGCCCTCGGCCTCGAGCAGACGATCCAACCGGCGGATGTCGCCGTACTTACGCCGATACCCCTCCCAGTCGAACTCTTCGAGCTGCTCGTAGCCCTCGAACTGCTCGGGGATGCCGTCGTGAAAAGGGACGAACAACTTCCGGCTGATCCGCTCCCACGTGCGCAGCTCCTCCTCGCCCAGGTGGAGCTTCTCGTACAGCTCGCGGCACCGGCTGGCGCCGACCTGCTTCAACACATCCAGAGCCCGCCGAAGCACCCAGGCCACCATGATGTTGGTGTAGGCGTTGTTGTTCACACCGGGCTCGTCCGACCAGGGGTAGCGATCGTGAAACTCGTCCGGCCCCATCACGCCACGGATCTCGTACCGCTGCCGTCCTTCGTCCCAGGTCGCCGCGCTGGCCCAGAAGCGAGCGATCTCGAGGAGCATCTCGGCGCCGTAGGAGGACAGGAACTCCCGATCGTGCGTCACCTGGTAGTAGCGCCAGACGTTGTAGGCGATGGCCACGTTGACGTGCCGCTGCAGGTGCGTGTTGTCCGGTATCCAGCGCCCCGACTTCGGGTTGAGGTGGAGCTGCTGGCTCTCCTCGCGCCCGTCGCTACCGCTCTGCCAAGGGTACATGGCGCCCGCGAAGCCCGCCTCCCGCGCCAGGCGCCGCGCTGCGTCCAGGCGTCGGTGGCGATAGCGGAGCAACGAGCGGGTGACCTCCGGGATCCGGAAGGTCAGGAAGGGGAAGATGAACAGCTCGTCCCAGAAGATGTGGCCGCGGTACGCCTCGCCGTGGAGCCCGCGCGCCGGCACGCCGACGTCGAGGTCGGCGCTGTGGGTGGAGACGGTCTGCAACAGATGAAAAATGTGCAGCCGCAGGATCATCTGCATGCGCTCCTCCCCCTCGAGCAGCACGTCGCAGCGCCCCCACAGGTGCGCCCACGCCAGCGTGTGCTCCGCGGCCAGCTCGGCGAAGCACCCCGCCTCGGCGATCGCCTCTGCGGCCGCCGTCACCGGCTCGGAGATGGCGCGATCCCGGCCAGTGTACAGCGCGACGACCTTCTCGACGCGGACCGGCTCGCCCGCGGTCACGTCCAGCGACAGCTCCTGGGCGACGTAGCTCTCCTCCTCGTGGACCCTCCGCTCGACCTCGAGCTGCGTGTCCCCCCGATAGACGCGCGTGCGGGCCGCCTCGGCGACGGTGAGCCGCGACTGCCGGGTCTCCACCACGAGCTGCATCGCGTCCGGCCCCAGCGCTCGAGCTCCCTTCGGCACGAGGTGCGTGCTGCTGAGCTCGCGATAACGCGCGACGCCCGCGTTGATGACCTGGCCGTCGAGCGCCGTGCGCACGGTGATGCGCCCCGACCAGCCGTGGGCCGTGAGCACCCACTCGATCGCGGCGAGGTGCGGGGAACCCATGTGCACCAGGCGCCGGACGGTGAGGCTGCTCTCTCGCCCTGCGCGGTCGCGGAAGCGGATCGACCGACGGAGCAGCCCCGCGCGCAGGTCGAGCTCCTGACAGTACTCGAGGAGCTCGACCGCCATCAGATTGAACCAGTCGCCGCCCTCCGGCTGGAAGCAGAGCGGCAACCAGTTCGGCATGTTGACCAGATCTTCGTTCTCGATGGTGCGGCCGGCGATGTCGGTCGTCAGACGATCGTAACCGCCGGCCAGGTAGGTGCCCGGGTAGTGGACTTCGCCGGCCTCCACCTCCTCGCCCGCACCCCGGGTGGCGAAGTAGCCGTTGCCGAGGGTGCACAGCGCCTCCCGGAGCCCTTCCTCCGCCGGATCGAAGCCCCGGTAGACCAGCGTCCAATCACTCACCGAGTCACCACCTCGAGCAGCGCATGTAGAAAACGACCGACCGCGTCCGGATCGTCGAGTCGATAGTGAGCGAGGGTCCGCTGCGGCTGCGACGCCACCAGGACGCCGACACCGCCGCGCTCGCACAGCATGGCGAAGGCGTCCTCGTCGGTCTCGTCGTCCCCGAGGTACAGGGGCAGCACATCGGGACCGTTCAGCCCGAGGCCGTCCAACAACCAGGCGACCGCGCCCCCCTTGTCCCAGGGCAGCCGGACCCTGAGCTCGTAGACCTTCTTGCCCCCGGTGCGGCGCAGCCTGTCGGAGGCCTCGGCCAGCGTCGCGTCGACCGCCGCCTCCACCTCCGCGAGCCGCTCCGCGGACACCAGGCGATAGTGCACGGCGATGGCGTAGCGCTTGCGCTCGATCAAGGCGCCCTCGATGCCCTCCAGGCGCGCGCGCAGCGCCGCCTCGGCGCGGTCGAGATCCGGCAGGAACTCCGCCGCCCCTGGATACTGCATCGCCAGCCCCCCTGGACCGGCGATGTCGAAGCCGTGACTGCCCGCGTAGACGAGCCCCTCGACGTCGACGAGGCGCTCCACGTCCGCGCGATCCCGCCCGCTGATGATGGCGACCGAGCAGCGCGCGGCCAGCTCGCGGATCACGGAGCGCATGTCGGCGTCGAGCACCGCGAGCTCCGGTCGATCGACGATGGGAGTGAGGGTGCCGTCGTAGTCGAGGAAGACGGCCAGGCGCTTGCCCTGCAGCCGGGCTTTCAGCGCGGCGAAGTTCTCCAGACCGTCCGCCAGGGGCTCCGTCAGCGGCAGCGCCGTGAGCTCGCGCACCACGACGTCGGCCCCGTGTCGGCGCAGCGCCTCCGCCTGCCCGACGCGATCCATGCCCACTACGAGCCCGTAGCCGGCGGCGCGCAGCGCCGCGACGCCGGAGAGCGCGTCCTCCACGCCGAAGGCGTGCGCAGGCGCGACCCCCAGCCGCTCGAGGGCGTAGAGGAAGGTGTCCGGAGCTGGCTTCCCCGCGAGCCCGAGTCGCGCCGCCTCCACGCCCCCGACGCGCTCGTCGAACAGCTCTCCCAGCCCCGTCGTCTCGAGGACGGCGTCGGTGTTCCGACTGGAAGACACCAGGGCGGTCTTCATCCCGAGCTCGCGCACCCGACGGATGAAGGCGACCGAGCCATCGAACACCTCGACGCCATCTCGACGAAGCCGTCGCTGGAAGATCTCGTTCTTACGCTTGCCGAGTCCCCAGACGCTCTGTCGTTCGGGCGGATCGTCCGGATCCCCCTCGGGCAGCTCGATCCCGCGAGCCGCGAGGAAGGCGCGCAGCCCATCCTGACGCGGCTTGCCGTCGACGTAGCGGAGGTAGTCCTCCTCGCCGAACTCCTCGAACGCACCGGCTCCGCGCGCCGCGCGCTCCCTCAGCAGCCCGTCGAAGAGCTCCTTCCAGGCGGCGAAGTGCAGCCGCGCGCTGTTCGTGACGACCCCATCGAGGTCGAACACCCCCGCGCGGTACGTCGTCTCCGTCCCTTCGCTGGTCACCGTCATCCCGCACCTCCCACGGCACGGAACTTCTCCGCGGGGCAGCATCTCCCCGCGACGCAGCGCACCTCCGCGGCGTCACGTCCCTCCACGCCCCAATTTCTCCGTGCAGCGCGGTGTCTCCGTGCAGCGCAGTGCTTCTCCGCGCCCCAGCGCTTCTCCGCGGCGTCGCGTCCCTCCACGCCCCCGTGTCCCCCCATCACACAGCGTACTCCGACGACGGTTCGCGCCCACCCCGACCGGCAAACCGTCCTCCCCACGAACCTCCGGCTCCCGCTTGGAGTAGCGGCACGAGGCCCGCGCACCTCCATCCCCCCGCTCCTCGATTTCCTGCTCCAGACGGCGTTTCCACCCCCGCGCAGCCGCATCCCCCCGCTCCTCGACCCCCCACTCGTCGCGGCATCCCCCCTCACTCGCGACCAGCTCTCCCCGCTTCTCCTCGATTTCCTGCTCCTGCACGTGGGCCTGACGGCAATCAGCATCCTCATCCGGGCCACCATGGCATCGGTCCTCGTCGCGCGCACCCTCACCGATCGCCCGCCCCGACCCGGCCCTCGTGCCTCCCCACACCGTCGAGCGCCCCCTCAGCCCCCACCGCTCACGAGCGCGCTCCACAGCGCCCCTCAGCGCCCACCGCCCACGAGCGCGCTCCGCAGCTCCCGACAGCGCTTCACGCACCAACTCGTCAGCCCGCTCACCGCTCGAGCGCTACCCCGCAACTCCCCCTCAACCCCCACCGCTCACGAGCGCGCTCCGCAGCGCCCCTCAGCGCTCACCGCTCACGAGCGCGCGCACATCTCCACGACTCCGCAGCCTCTCGAGCAGGTCACGGCTACCCACCGCCCGACGCGCGATGCACTCCGCCTCCCGCAGGCGCCCCCGATCCTTCCACGAGATGCACGCCGCCTCCCGCAGGCGCCCCCGATCCCCGCCGCGTCGGCGCGCCCCCGCGCGCCGACCACGACGTCGCAGAGCCCGATCGTCGCCCTCGGGCGCGCTCACGCAGCGAGCCTCCGCCAGCGCGACGTCAAGCGCCCACGCCGCGACCAACGCTGCGCGCGTTGTCCCGGAGGAGGCGCGCGAGCTCGTGCTCCACCAAGGAGATTCGCTCACGCGCTCGCTCGACGATCCCGAGCAGCTCCTGCACTTGCCCGGTCTCCAGCCGCTCCGCTTCGTCGAGGCCCTGGAGCGCGTCGGGGTCCGTCAGGCGCCCAATCCTACGGATGCTCTTGATGTACTCGGGAGAGCGCGGGCGCCCTCCGCGGGCCTGCCGGCGTCCGTTCAGCTGCGCGACCGCCTGCTCGACGCGCGCCACCGACCAACCTTCCTCCTCCGCCCTGTGGAGCAGCCACTCCTGGGCGGACTCGGGAGCGCTCAGCACCGCTCGCAGGTGGCTCATCCCCAGGTGCTTCCAGGAGTGGCCCGGCCGCAGCCGCGTGCTCAGCTCGTAGAGGGCGAGTGAGCGATAAAGCGTCGCCGGGCTGATGCACAGGGTCGGGTGCCTCGCCAGGACGCGGAGGCTGTTCGACTTCCTGCCGCGCTTCCGCCACTCCCGCATGTCACCGTCGTACAGCGCGGCGACGACGATGCGGCCGACCTCGAGGGCGAACTCGAGCGTGGCCCGCCGCGACAAGGCCCCGATGCGCTCCGCGGCCAGCTGCACCCGCGCATCGAGCTCCGATCCGCGATCGACCACCAATGACATCGCACTCATGAGCACCTCCACGAAACGATCTTCCTCGAGCGCACGACAGGCCTCGAGTCGATAGGCGCGCGCCCCCGCTGCTCCCTCCTCCGGGTCAGGCGAGGCGCACGGCAAACCGGCACGTTCATCTTGCCACGCGCAACTTACGCCAGCCCTGTACCCAATGACCAGAACCTTTCGGACGTTGACCTACGATCGAGTTTCGCACACGAAACTCGATCGTGAGCGACGCATGATTTCTGCACGTCTAACGGATTCATCCTCTCTCTGTCGCGACCACGCGCACGACACGCTGCACCGGCCGGCCGCCACCGCGACCGCATCACGCACGCCGCGTCTCCGCACAGGATCAGTTTCCACGTGGAAACACTCGTGGACGCCGCTCGCGCTGCGTGCCGTGCTGCCGACATGCGCGCACCTCCGCGCGGCCGTCCGGCCCACGAATGCAGACGACGCAACGGCGCAACGCAACGACGCAACGCAACGGCGCAATGCACCTGCACAACCCAGGTGTAATGCACGTCATCACAGCGCAACGGCCCACTGGGTCGAGCGACCTTCCGGGGAGCCGGAGCATGCCTCAAAGGGCACCCCGCGTGCGTTGATCGATGTCAACGCGCGTCGTCAACGGGCGCCGCGATCCGCGACCGCTCCCAACGGCCACACGCCGGCCGTCACTCCACGTCCGCGTCGCGCTCCGACACGACCTCGAGGTACTTGCCGCGGGCGGTGCGTTCGATCGACGGGACGTAGCTCAGCTCCGGACGCAGCCCGGGCAGCGCCTCTTCGACGACGCCGCGGATCCGCGCCTCCTCGTCCTCGCTCAGGGTGCGCTTCGCCACCAGCCGCACGAGGAGCGACCCATCGCGGCGCTGGACGAGCTGCCACTGGGCCAACGCGCCCATCTCGATGAGCGGAGCGAACTCGAAGAACGGCCAGATGCGGCGGCCATCGGGCAGACGAATCATCGTCCGCTCACGCCCCACGATCCGACGCAGCCGCGGAAAGCCTCGGCGCGAGCGATCGCCCGTCTGCTCGGGGATCGGCCCCACCTCTGCGTAGTCCCCCACCTCGTAGCGCACGAGGGGACGCAGCAGATCGTGGAGCGTGGTCACGACGACGCGCCCGACCTCACCGGGCTCACAGGGGGAGCCATCGTCCCGCAGCACCTCGACGATCGCGTTCTCCGACTGCACCAGGTAGCCGTCCTCATCGGGCACCTGCGTGGCGAGGAAGCCCACCTCGTTGGCGCTGTAGGTCGCCAGACACAGCGCGCCCCAGGAACGCCGGCACAGCTCGACCAGCTCCTGGGAGACCGGCTCGGACGACAACGCCACCGCCCGGAGGAACGAGAAGCGCTCCCCCCGCCCCTCGCTCGCCTTCAACAGCGCGAGCAGGTTGGAGGGATACGTCACCAGGTACGCGGGGCGTTTACGCTCGATCCATGTCAGCTGATCGTGAGTGTCCGCCTTGAGATCGAGCGTCAGCCCGAGGCCCCGCCCCAGGGGCTCTGCCCACCGCCCCGCCACCGCGCCCTCGGGAGGATCGGCCTGCCCGGGCGGCGTAGGCCCGGTGATGAACGCGCACGTGGCGTCCGGATCGAACCCTTGCCACGACAAGAACCGAAGCCGCAGCACGCTCGCCCAGTCTCCGCTCGCGCGACTGCCGGGCGTCATCAGCGGCCTCCCGGTGGAGCCCGACGTGCTCGTCCGCGACACGACCCGGAAGGCGGGAGGCGGCTCGCGACACTCGAACTCCTCGCCGCGCTCTTGGAGCTCGCTGCGGGTGAGCAGCGGTAGCTCGAGAACGTCCTCCCAGGTCAGAGCAGCCCCCTTGCGGAGCACGGAGGCGAGCCGCTCCCGGTACGCGGGGATACCCCGGGCGATCGCGGGAAACCACTGCACCAGGTGCCGCAGCTGAGCGCTCCGCAGGTCCTCGAAGGAGGCGCCTTCGTGCTGGCGCAGCGTCTCGAGGATCCGCGCACGCGCCCCCGCCCCTCCTTGAGCAAGAAGCAAAGTGATGCGACTGAGATCAGGGACCACGTGAGACTCCAACCGCTACTGTAGGACAGCATGCGCATGTCGAAAGCGCGCCGACACGCGAACTAGCAACTAGATCCTGACCGAACGATTCCCTATCCTGGGTCGGTTCACCGCCTGGCCTCGTCGACGATGCGGTGTTCGTTCCTCGTACCACTCTCGGGAGTCTCATGAAGATCACGCGTCATGTCTTGTCTTTGATTGCGCCGGCCGTCGCCGCCACGTGCCTGTTCATGGGCTGCGGTGACGGAGACACCATCCAAGTAGACAACAACAACGTCACCTGCGCCGAACCGGGACAGAGCTACTGTAACGGCTCGAGCTCCGGCGTCGTGTGCGCCGAAGGCAGCACGAAGGGCGTCCAGTTCTCGTGCGCTCAGGGGGAAATCTGCCAGGAGGGCGCCTGTGTAGGCCAGTGTGAGCCCGACGCGACGGAGTGCGTCGGCGAGCACGCCTACCGGACCTGTAGCGGGGACGGCAGGCAGTGGGTCCCCGCCGCTTGTCAGCCGGGCCAGCGCTGCGAGGACGGCGCCTGCGTCACCATCCCCGAGCCCACGCCCCCCTGCTCGGACGGAGAGGCTCGCTGCGCCGACGGAAAGACCCGAGAGATCTGCAACGACGGTGAGTGGGAGGAGCAGAAGTGCCCGTCGAAGACCGCGTGCAGCGACGGCGCCTGCGTCGGCGAGTGCACCGTGGGAGAGACCCGCTGCGACACGACGACGCACGACCTGACCTCCATGCTGTTCGCGGGCGCGCCCCCCAACTTCAGCGTCGTTTGGTCTTGCAAGGATGGGCGGGAGTGGACCGTCGAGCCCTGCGCCAGCGACGAGCTGTGCGGCTACTCGGGCCTCGATCCGGCCGCGACGGCGCAGTACCAGTCGGAGGTCCAGAACTGGTGGTTCAACACGATGATCTTCTTCGAGAGCAGCGGTGACGCGGGGATGATCCCCCCTTCCCCGCAGCCTCCTACGCTCTCCCCGGGGGCGGTGGCGTCCTGCGTCAAGGATCCCTGCGCCGAGGCGCTCGAGGTGAGCTTCGCGTCCATGCCCTTCGCCTTCTTCGAGTCTCCGACAGGGGTGCGCGCCTGCGGCCTCCCCGAGGACGAGTCACCCCACGAGACGCTCGTCCAGTGCAGCGGCCTCCCCCCCTACGTCCCGCTGAAGCTGCAGACCACGACCTGCGGCGAGGGCACCGCGTGCGCTCCGAATTATCCGCAGCGAGGCTGCGCCGTATACGAGTGCACTCCGGGCGAGACCAAGTGCGACGGGGACTACATCCTGACCTGCGACGCCCTCAACCTCGACTTCTACTCGAGCAACTGCACCTACGGCTGCGCCGAGACGGACGGCGAGGCCAGCTGCAACGATCCCCCGCCCCTCTGATGCTCCGTGTTCAATCGGGGACGCGCCCTGGGTTCGTCCCCGAAGAACCCTCCGTTCACCCGTTTCGCCCTGCTCTCTCACCCGGCGCACGGCCACTCCGGGATTGCAACGCACGAGCCACCCGCGGTAGATCTCCTCGCTCGAGGGCGAACGAGTGGACCCGACGCGACGCGCGTCCGGGCACTTGCTCGTCGTACGCTCGGACTTCGCGACAACCGAGCCGCTCGAGGCGCTGACGGAGCCGCACGTTCTCCGCGTAGAGGCGGAACTCCGCGCGATCGACGGGCAGGTGCTCGAAGCCGAACGTGAGCAGCGCCCACGTCGCCTCCGTACCGAGCCCGCGATCGCGAACCGTAGCGTCGCGCAGGGCCACGGTCGGGATCTGGGTGCGCCGCTCCGCGTCCACGGCGAGCTTGGCGAAGCCGACGAGCTGCTCCGCCTGGGCGAGCGCGAAGGCGAAGCGCGTCCGCTGATCCGCCCCCCGCGCCATCCACACGAAGTACATGCTCAGGTCCAGATCCGGCAGCCACAGGTTCTCCCGGAACGCCGGCTCGGCGAGCCAGTCGCGCATCACCTCGGCGTCGGCCTCCGTGAGCGTGCGGATCTGGAGACGAGGCGTCTCGAGGCTCACGGAGCTGCCCGGCTGCCAGGGGCCGCTCACGAGTCGGCGCTCCCCAGCGTGGCGGGTGCCTTCACCTCGGTCGCGGACGGCTGGACGTCGGGCAGCACCGCGAGCCGCGCGTCGACCTCGGGAGCCCGAGCGAGCCAGCTCTCCTTCTCGATTCCGTACACGTGGACCTTACGCAGCGGGCGCCCGGGGATGATCTCGGAGAGGACGTCGACCTCACGATACCCGAAGCGGAGGAGCCGCTCGCGCACCTTGCGGTTCTGCGCATACACGCGGCTCTCGATCCGTTCGACGCCGAGCTGCTCGAATGCGAAGCGCTGGACGGCGCGCACCGCCTCGGTCCCCAGCTCCAGGTTCCAGTAGTCGCGCTCCCCCAGGGCGACGCTGGGGGTTTGTGTCCGCCGGCTCGGATCGATCTGCAGCTTGATGTAGCCGATGGGTCGCTCCGTACGGCGATGGACGATGAGGAAGGTGAACCGCGTGCGCTGGTCCGAGGCGCCGACGAGACCGGCGAAGTACCGCTCGGGAGGCACGGGCGGGTGCCAGAGGTTCTCCGCGACGGCGGGGTCCGCAGACCAGCGCAGGACGCGCGCGTCGACGTCGGCGGGAGTGAACGTGCGCACCACGAGGCGGCGGGTCTCCAAGGACACGGGCTCACCGGGCTGCCAAGGACGATCGTCGGAGGTCATTCCTTCGATCATACATCGACGCGGAGCTCACCTGGAGCGCGCCGTCGCCCTTCCCCTGGGGCCTCGGGTGGGCGCCCGTGAGCCGACCGTTTTTGCCCATTTCGACTGGCGCGTTCCCGCGTAGCAGACTACGTCTGGGGCCGCGTAGAGGACTACGTCTGGGGCCACTTAGCAGACGACGTCTGCCGCGCAGCGACACGCTGCGCCCCCGCGCACATCCCGCGAGGGCGCGGCTCTTGCGGAGCTCGCCTCCGGGTGGCGGGGCACGCGGGCGCTGGGACTGTGGAGGTAGGATCCACGAGCGCTGCTCCAGCACAACGGGTCTCCTCACGAGGAGAGTCGTGGTATAGGCCCCGAGGGGCGGACCGAGGAAAGTTGATGTTCCCCAAGCTGTCGAGAGCGGACGAAACCCTCCCGGAAGACGTGGCTGAGTTCATCGCCGACTCCCTCGCGGAGACGGAAGAGCTGCCACGCTCGCAGATCGCGAAGGTGACGAAGGTCCTGGGCCGCGAAGAGACGTTGGCGCTACTCCGCGAGGTGGAGCGCATCGAGGCGGCCGGTGGTTTGCTGGTGCCCGACGGCTCGCGCCGTCGCACGCCCGGCGGGGTCTTCTTCCATCTGGCGCGCCAGAAGCTGCCGCGGCCCGTGCGCTTCCGGATCTTCGCTCCCCCTCAGCCCCCACCCGAGGTGGATCCGGCGACCTCCGCACCGATCATCCCGGTACAGAAGCCGCTGAAACCGCCCCCACCGCCTCCGCGCGGCGGGCGGCCCCGCACCGTCGAGGTCGAGTACGTGCGACGCGCTCCGCGTCCGCCCACCCCCGCGCCAGCCTCCCCTGTAGCCGAGACCGCTCCGACCGACGGAGCCGCACCGGAGAGCGTCGCCGGGGCCGGCGCGGCGACGACGTCGGGGCCCGCGGCGGATTCGAGCGCAGCGAGTTCGAAGGAGTCGACGGCCACCGGAGCGCCCGACGCCCGTCCCGTGCGACGACGCACCGTCGTCGCCTCGCGACTCCGTGCGGAGGCCACCGGAGCCCAGAACGGATCGCCCGCGGGCCAGCCCCCAGCGCAGGAGCCCACCCCGAGCGCAGCGCCCCAGGCGCCATCCCAGCAGAGCGCGGCCCAGCAGAGCGCGGCCCAGCAGAGCGCGGCCCAGC
>Ga0207873_1002331_pt1 | contig 15843 bp, 13 predicted proteins | sample BGWIniCompost_FD_187373 | JGI IMG/M metagenome (GOLD analysis project Ga0207873, IMG submission 187373) | Cellulose adapted compost microbial communities from Newby Island Compost Facility, Milpitas, CA, USA - BGW Initial Compost (SPAdes)... ...
GGCGCCGGCAAAAAATACGTACCACCAACAACCACTACGAATGGGGTAATGTACCCGTCGCGCGCGACATGCCATGTCTTGCCGCGTCAACGCTTGCGGACCGCCTGTCCACAAGGTGTCGCTTGTCAACGCGACAATTTTATCAGGATCCTTTCTTAAAATCAGTCCACATTATCGTGGAGGAACTTGTTGTTACCCAGGATCGTGTTATCGTCGTTCAGGTTATACTTGGATATATACGATTCTGAGCTGTGCGGAACGCTCTGCATCTTCACACCACGACGCAAGTAGGCCGGCAGTGACCATTTCTCATTGAATTCCTCTTTCGTCATTTCGTGACGACGGGCATTCTTGAGTTGCTCCTTGCGTTCTCTTGCCTCCGCTTCAAGGCGTTCTCGTGTCTTGCTCAATTGCATCATGCGTTGTTCATCGAGTAATTGTTCTTCGTAACGAGCCGTCAACTCGTCCTGCTCTTCTTCGGCAAGAAGGCTCTCTTCATCGTGTTCGGGCGCCTCTTCTTTTTTAGCTGTTTCTTCTACTTTAAGAAAAGGACCGCTGAACATGATCTCGCGTTCTACTTGCCTTTCGGGCTCCTTCGGTGCTACGGGCTTCGCAACAACCGGTTCAGGTTGTTCAGTGCGCACGGTTATTTCCTTTTCACCCTCGTTGATGCTGTTGTCCGGAGCAAACAGCCAGGTTTGTCCTCTGTCAAGTTCGATAACCTTGCGTGTTTCCTTCTGGTAGCCCTTCATCGTTTCCGAAATAAAGCCGGTAGCAATGACAGTTACGCGGATGCGGTCACCGAGCTGCTCATCGACACCGTGACCGAAGATCATCTCGGCTTCATCGCCGGCCTCAGCTTGAATGTATTCCGTAATCTCCGACAATTCATCCATTGACAGTTCAGCTTCCGTTCCTGAGATGATAGACAACAGGATTTTCTTTGCGCCGTGGATATCGCGGTTGTCGAGAAGCGGAGAAGCCAAGGCTTCTTCTGCGGCACGGCGTGCCCGGTTCTCGCCGCGGGTCTCCGACATGCCCATTACCGCAGCGCCGGCATTCAGCATGACGGCACGTACATCCTGGAAGTCGACGTTGACGTAGCCGGCCAGCGTAATGATTTCGGCAATCCCCTTGGCCCCGGTGGTGAGCACGTTATCGGCCTGAGCAAAAGCCTGACCTATCGGGAGGTTGCCGTAGATATCGCGGAGTTTATCGTTGAGTATGGTCAGGACAGTATCACAGTTTTGACGCAGTTCGTCGATACCGATCTGTGCCTGAAGCGTCTTCTTCTTGCCTTCCCAGCTGAACGGCACCGTGACGATGCCGACAGTGAGTATATCCATGTCTTTCGCAATCTTGGCGATCACGGGAGCTGCGCCCGTACCGGTTCCACCACCCATTCCGGCGGTGATGAACACCATCTTGGTGCCCTGAAGGAACTCACGGATTTGATCTTTGCTTTCAAGGGCTGCGGCTTTACCAATTTCAGGATTTGCGCCACAACCAAGACCTTCAGTGAGGTTGGCACCGATCTGAAGTTTGTTTGGCACCGGGCTCAAGTCAAGAGCCTGTGCATCCGTATTGCAAACCACGAATTCGACATCCTTGATGCCCTGATTGAACATGTGGTTTACGGCGTTGCTTCCCCCGCCGCCCACGCCGATCACTTTGATGATGGAGCGCGTGCCATGCGTTTTGGGGATGTCGAACTTGTAGGATCCTGTGTCTAACATATAAGCGTTTTTAGTGGTTGGTCGTTTGAAAAAATTCCTCGTTCAATTCTCACTGCTGTAAGCAGACCGCATATCAGTATTCGTGTTTGTCATTAAGGTCGTCGATCAGCAAGCTCTTCGTTTTTGTCAGGATGTCGTTGAAAAAGCTACGCGATGCTGCCAGTCGCTTCGCAGGACGCGCAGGGCGTGCGGCTTCTCGTTGATCCTTGTACTTGTCTTCACGTTCATCGAGTGAACGGAAACCAGCGAGCACGAGTCCTACAGCAGTAGAGTACATCGGGCTCTTTACTTCTTCAATCTTGCTCTTACCCAAGTGCTCATTGGGATAACCTACCCGGGTATCCATGCCGGTCATGTATTCCACGAGTTGCTTGAGGTTATTCAGCTGTGCTCCACCACCAGTGATCACAATACCTCCGGCCAGACGGTTTTCAAAGCCGGAACTGATGATCTCTGCGTGAGCCATCTCAATGATTTCTTCCATGCGCGCCTGAATGATGCTCGACAGGTTCTTGACTGAGATTTCCTTGGCACGTTGATTCCGGATGCCAGGGATAGACACGATCTCATTCGGACTCGCTTCTTCAGCGATAGCGCGACCGAATTTTGTCTTGAGCTTTTCCGCTTGTTGCGGGAGAACATTCAGACCTTGTTTGATGTCATTCGTGATGATGTTACCACCGAACGGAATCACAGCGGTATGCCGGATGATGTTGTCGTAAAAAATCGCGATGTCGGTTGTTCCACCGCCAATATCGATGAGACATACTCCAGCTTGTTTTTCATCATCACTGAGCGCCGCAAGGCTTGATGCCAAGGGTTCGAGGATCAGGTCTTCGATTTCCAGGCCGGCGCGACGAACGCACTTGTTCACATTGTTGATAGCATTCGTCTGAGCAGTGATGATGTGAAAGTCCGCTTCCAGGCGGACACCTGACATACCAACAGGCTCCTTTATACCGTCTTCATAGTCGACCATATAGTCCTGCGGCATGACGTGTATGATCTGACTTCCCGGTGGAACAACCATCCGGTACATGTCTTGCGTCAGCCGTTCGACATCTGCTACCGTGATTTCGTCTTCCTTTGAGGAACAGGTAATCACACCGTGCTGAATGAAGCTGCGGATGTGCTGACCTGCGATACCGACGTTGACGACGCCGATATCAATGCCCGCCTGGTCGCCGGCTTCTTTGATGGCCTTGCCGATGGCGTAAACGGTCTTATCAATGTTGAATACGATGCCCTTCACAACGCCTTCCGACTCCGCTTTGCCCATTCCGAGCACCTCAAGTTTGCCGAATTCGTTCTTTCGGCCCGCGATGGCGCAGATCTTGGTAGTTCCGATATCGAGGCCGACTACAATTTTTTCCTGTTCCATGTTTGCGTATTGTTATAGTGGTTGTTTTGGTGTTTTTGTTCTACATAAAAAATTATTCGTATCCCGGATTGCGCTCGGCCACGATCTGTCCTTCGTATTCCAGATTCACGCGGCCGTATTTATTCCATCCGGTCCTGGGCAAAATTTCTTTATAGTAAATGTTCAGCTTCGCGAACTTCCGTTCGAAATCTTCAGGCCTTCCAAATTCGATGCGCTCATCACCAACCTGCGGGTACATGCTGATACGGCCTTTGTTGTCGATGTCGAGCTGCGCGATCTGCGCCTTCCAGAACTCATCGGCCTGGATGTAGTGTAGCAATTCAAGAAGAGCACGTCCTTCCTCTGATTCTGCAATGTTATCAGCCTGCAGCAGCGCTGCTGCGCGCGGTCCGCTGATCAGGGTCGCGCGAGACGTAAACTTGTCGGACGCAGGCATAATGGTTCCATCCTCTGCGATATATCCGTCAGGTCCGTCGTTTCTCACGATCCGTGCCACGGGACGGCGCAGGCGAACGTTCACTACCAGGTTGCCCTTCAGGTCGTTGTACAACTCGGCCTCTTTCACATAGCTGTCCTGACGAATCCGTTTTTCGATATCATTAAGGTCGATGCTCTTCACATCTGCTCCGCGAAGCGCTTCGACATCCGTTGCCATCAGCTTCATGATATCACGTTCGTCCATAAAATGGTTGTCGCCGATGTTCTGCATGCGGATATGTACATCGCGAACCGTGATGACATGATGCTTGCGTTCGCTAAAGGCGATCAGCGCTCCGACAAACAAGAGCCCTGCGATAATTTTCGCCTCTCTGCGAACATTGATCTTAAGCCAGGCCATACTTCCGTTCCAAAAGCTTTTTTATGGGTTGAACAAACGTGTCTATGTCGCCCGCACCAACCGTGACGATCAACTCAACGTCACGCCCTTCGAGTACTTCCAGCAGATCTGCCTTGCCGCACCTGATCTTCACTTTGCTCGTCACATCCTTCATGATCATATCGGAATCCACACCCGGAATTGGCAATTCGCGTGCGGGATAGATGTCCATAAGTATAAGTTCATCAGCCAGGCTGAGGCTTTCAGCAAAGCCGGATGCGAAATCCCGGGTGCGCGTGTAGAGGTGTGGCTGAAACACAACCGTCAGGCGCAGCTCAGGATACATCGACTTCACCGAAGTGAGAAACGCCTTTATTTCTGCCGGGTGATGCGCATAGTCGTCAATGAAAACAAGACGCGGTGTCTGAATAATAAACTCAAACCTGCGCTTCACTCCCTTGAACGACTTCAATCCTTCGCGTATGCGATCTATCTCAACGCCGCACAGGCTTGCTGCCACGCTTGCGGCGATTGCATTTTCGACGTTATGAAAACCGGGGACACCAAGCTCAATTTTTTCTACTGCAGCAAAACCATGCAACTCGAATTCAAAAAATCCGCGCTTTGCGGTGACATTGCCGGCAAAAAACTGCCCCCGGGTTAAACCATAAGTGTGTGTATGTATGCGTGCCGCCCCTGCGGCGAGGAGGTCCGCTACTGATTCATGAATCACGAGATGACCACCATCACGCACCTGACCGATAAACTCGCGATATGTATTTACCATCTGATCATGATCACCATAAATATCAAGGTGATCCGGATCCGCGGACGTCACTACTGCGATCTGCGGGAACAGGCGAAGGAATGAACGATCGAATTCGTCCGCTTCCGCCACAACCACTGTGTTCTCCGAGCGTCCGCCACTCGTGACGAGATTCGACTCGTAATTCGCCGTAACCCCACCCAGGAAGGCCACCATGTCCTTACCTGCCACACGCAGTATGTGCGCAATGAGCGACGACGTCGTAGTCTTGCCGTGCGTGCCTGCCACTGCCACTGTTGGATGTTCACGGGCAATGAGTCCCAGTACCTCAGAACGCTTCATTACCTTATAGCCTTCGTTGCGCAGGTAATTGAGCTCCTGATGGTCTTTCGGCAATGCCGGCGTAAACACTACAAGCGAGCCATTCTTATCATCGCGAACTTCGGCAGGAATGCGGTCGACTTCGTCCTCGTAGTGGATCTCCATTCCTTCTTCACTCAACTGGTCGGTTAATGTTGTTCGCGTACGGTCGTATCCCCACACGCGCGCGCCACCACGATGAAACCAGCGTGCAAGAGCGCTCATGCCAATGCCGCCTATTCCAAGAAAGTACACGTTATGGTATTGACCAGTCCGCATTCGTTTCACTTCTACGCCTGTTGGCCAGGGCCCTTTAACAGCTTTTCAATTTCATCGACAATGTCGCTCGTGGCGTTTGGCCGCGCGAGTTTTGCAATGTTCCGGCTCAACTCTTGCGCACGCCGTTCGTCGAACATCAACTTAAGCGCTTCGTCCACGAGCTTTTCGACAGCTTCGTTGTCGGGAATCATCACGGCAGCACCCTTTGAAGTAAGTGCTTCTGCATTTTTTCTCTGGTGATCTTCCGCGACATTCGGCGAAGGCACCAGGATGCAAGGCCTCTGCGCAATGCACAGTTCCGACACTGCCAATGCGCCCGAACGCGACACAACCACATCCGCAGCAGCGTAAGCCAAATCCATTTCTCGGATGAAGTCATGTATCCGCATCCGGCTCGTATTGAACGCACTTACTCTGTCCTTGCACGCCAGGTAGTAGTTCTTACCCGTTTGCCAAATCACCTGCACGCGCGCGTCAATGAGCTTTTCGATTCCTGCAAGCACACTTTCATTTATAGTTCGTGCGCCGAGACTTCCACCGAGGATCAGCAACGTCTTGGTGTCCTCATCGAATCCAAAATGACGAAGCCCCTCAGCACGCTTTCCTTGAATGTTAAGGAGATCTTTCCTCACAGGGTTGCCGGTCAGGACAATCTTTTCGCTCGGAAAGTATTTCTCCATGCCTTCATACGCTACGCAAACCTTGCTCACTCTGCCCGCGACCTGTTTGTTTGCAAGTCCTGCAAAAGAGTTCTGCTCCTGAATGAGCGACGGAATGCCGCGGCGCGTTGCTGCCATCAGCACCGGGCCACTGGCGTATCCACCTGTTCCCACAACCACATCCGGGCGAAACGATTTTAGTATCGACTTTGCCTTGAAATAACTTGCCACCACCTTCACAGGGAACAGCAGGTTGGACAACGTCAGCCGACGCTGAAGACCACTAATCCACAGACCAATGATCTTGTATCCTGCCTCGGGCACACGCGTCATCTCCATTCTTCCTTTGGCGCCTACGAACAGTATTTCCGACTGCGGATACCGCTCGCGGAACTCGTTGGCAATTGCCAACGCAGGAAAAATGTGACCACCTGTTCCTCCACCGCTTACGATCATTCGATATGGTTTCTGTTTATCCAAATCGTTTCGCTACGCCGCCTTGCTCGCAATCCTGTTTGTCGTGATCCGTTTATTACCACCCTCCGTTTGCGTCGCAAAGTCTTCCTGCTCACCGCGGCTCACACTCAGGATGATGCCCAATGCAAGCCCGGAGAATACCATGGATGTACCTCCCATGGAAATAAGCGGCAGGGGCTGGCCTGTGATCGGTCCGAGCCCAACAACCACACCCATGTTCACCAGGGCCTGACAGACAAGATCGAAACTCAAGCCTGCCGAAAGCAGCCCACCAAACGCCCTTTCACTCTTGTACGCCGCTTTCATTCCACGGTGAAGCAGTATGAGGTAGAGCATGACGATGGTCACACCACCAATCAGCCCATACTCCTCTATTATTATCGCAAAAATGAAATCTGAATAAGGGTGCGGAAGAATGTTCCGCTGATCGCTGTTACCCGGGCCTTTACCGGTAATGCCACCGGAAGCAACTGCAATGCGCGCATGCCGCGCCTGGAACGGAAGTTCATCACCCTCGATGAACGCAGTGACGCGGTGCATGGCAGTCTCAGCCCGAACACCATACTTGAGACCCAGCGCACCAAACAACACGCCGACGAACATCAGCATCGCGAGATAGCGTGCCGGAACCCTGCCGATAAACATGATCAGCATGCATGTCAACAGCAGGAGGATTGCTGTAGAAAGATTCGTGAGTGCAATAAGACCACAGATTGTCCCGCACCAGAAAAGAATCGGGATGAGCGACTCTTTGATGTCGCCAATGTTTTGCTGCCGCTTTGCCAGCATGCTCGCCAGGTTGACAATCAGCGCCAGTCCGGCAAAGTCCGAAGGCTGGAACGAGGTGTTGATAACAGGAATTTGTATCCACCGTGCGGCATCGTTCAGTGTCACACCGTTCGTGAACGTGAAGATGAGCAGCGGCACGCTGACCCACAGTCCGATCTTTGAAAGTCCAGAGTAATAACGATAGTCGACCCGATGCGCAAGCCACATCGCGACGAGTCCGATGATGACGTGCATTGTATGCGTAATGATCAATCGCTCAGGGCTGACCATACGTCGATACGCCAGCGTCCCAATGGAGCTGTATACGACGAGAATGCTCACAAGCGACAGTGCAAACACTACAGCCCATATCACCCTGTCGCCCTTGAGATTGTTGTCAGCCCATATTTTGATGCTACTGATCATTCGCTCTTATCGTGTAAGTGTTTTGATGTAGGATTCCAGATGGATCCGCACTAAATCTGCTGCGATCCGAATCTTAAGCGTCTCGCGCCCTTCTTCGTCAGCAAGCCAAAGGCAGTACATGCATTCCGCAAGCGCACGCTTTGCCGTTGTCAGCCGGCGAAGCTTGCCATCTGAAGTTTCATCCTCAAATGCCGATGCCGTGCAATCTGCGACCTGAAGGGCATAATCATGTGCGGGATGAGCCAGCAAAAAAGACTTGTGGTACATGGAGAATCGCCCCACTGCGTTCACCAGTTTGTACACATGCTTCCGAATGATACGCTTCTTCAATTCTTTATATGTTATGCGTTCACACGTTGTTCTTCTGCCAGTTCCTTCACCGCTGCCCTGAACTGGTCGCCGCGATCTTCATAGTTTCGAAACAGGTCGAAGCTGGCACATGCCGGCGAAAGGAGAACTACATCACCCGACGCTGCTTCTTTTAGTGCCATCCGAACCAACTCACGCACGTCTTGCGTCTCGCGAATTATCGCCACGACATCACGGAAAGCGCGTCTGAGTTTCTCATTGTCCTTTCCAAGGCAAATCAGGACCTTCACCTTCTTCTTAACCTCATCCATGATCTGGCCGTAGTCATTACCCTTGTCAATTCCGCCGGCAATCCAGATCAGTGGACCAGGATAACTGCTTAGGGCATATGCTACGGAGTCGACGTTTGTCGCCTTGGAGTCGTTAATGAAGGTTACACCGTTGATGGTTCCCACAGGTTCCAGGCGATGCGGCGCATTCCGGAATGTCATCAGCGCCTTTCGTATGGTATCCGGTCCAACCCCCGCCAGCCGCGCGGCCGACACAGCGGCCATCGTATTGATGAGATTGTGCGGACCAACCAGCGTTGTGTCGGATTGTTTTACGCGAAATGTCTCACCTACCGTAAAGACCATTTCCTTGCCGTCGTAGTACGACTCCGTTTCGCGGCGGAGCGAAACGCGGATTTGCTGAGGACGAATAACACGCTTGATAACTTCTTCCGAGATGATGGGGTCGTCGGCCACATAAATGAAATACCGGTCTGAACCCATGTTACGGATGAGCTGGAATTTCGAATCCGTGTACTCGCTCATCGACTTGTACCGATCAAGATGATCAGGCGTGATGTTCAGCAGTATTCCCACAAGCGGGTTAAACATCGCTGTTCCGTCAAGCTGGAAGCTGCTTACTTCCAGCACGTACCAATCGTAGTTCCCGGTGGCAACCTGACGCGCGAAGCTGATACCAACATTGCCGGCAAGCGCTACGTTGTATCCTGCTTCACGAAGCAGGTGATACGTGAGCAGCGTGGTTGTGGTTTTTCCGTTGGTGCCCGTTATAGCGATAATGTTGCTCCGCGTATAGCGGAAGGCAAACTCGATTTCATCAATAATTTCAATTCCCGCTTTCACCGCCGCAGCAACCACCGGTGCAGTCGGAGGTATTCCCGGACTTTTCACCATGAGGTTGCAATCCAGAACGCGGTCAAGCGTATGCGTTCCTTCTTCGAATGCTATGCCAGCAGCCGTCAACTCATCTTTATACTTGTCGGCAATGACGCCGCGATCAGAAACAAAAACATCATACCCCTGCGCTTTCGCCAGAAGGGCGGCTCCTGTTCCGCTTTCGCCCGCACCCAATATGGTAACGCGTTGCCTCATCTCAGTTTCAGAGTTGCCAGGGTTACGATAGCGAGCAGTATACCTACGATCCAGAACCGTGTGACGATCTTGGATTCGTGCAGATTCTTTTTCTGATAGTGATGATGCAGCGGCGACATCAGGAAAATGCGCCGGCCTTCGCCGTATTTGCGTTTCGTATACTTGAAGTATGATACCTGCATGATCACAGAAAGATTCTCAATCAGGAAAATTCCGCAAAGCACCGGTATGAGCAGTTCCTTTCGAACGGCCAGCGCAAGCACAGCAATGATTCCGCCCAGCGTGAGGCTGCCGGTATCGCCCATGAATACCTGGGCGGGATAAGCATTGTACCAAAGAAAGCCCAGGCATGCCCCGACAAAAGCAGAGCAGAAGATTACCAGTTCACCCAGGTTAGGAATGTACATGATGTTGAGATAGTTGCTGAAGTCGATACGGCCCGAGAGGTAAGCCAGTATCGCCAGGGTCAGTCCGATAATGCCGGAAGTACCTGCGGCAAGTCCATCAATACCATCGGTGATGTTCGCGCCATTAGAGACTGCGGTAATCACGAGGATTACTACGCCGACGTACACAATCCAGGTAAAGTCCGAAGGGACGAAAGGAATCTTTCCGTAATCGAGCTCATTATTCTTCAGGAACGGGACGGTAGTCTTGGTGGATTTCACATCGCGGAACTGCACTTCGGGCTCCTCGCCATCGGCGGCCAGGCGGGCGTGAAGCTCGGTTGCCATGGGATCTACCTCGCGAATGATGACGTTGTCATTAAAATAGAGCGTGAGCCCTACGATGAGACCGAGACCAATCTGACCGAACACTTTGAATCTTCCAGCGAGACCTTTCTTGTCCTTCTTGAACACCTTGATATAGTCGTCCAGGAACCCGATGAGGCCGAGCCACATCGTAGCAACGACCAAAAGGATGACGTACACGTTCTCCAGCTTGGCAAACAGCAGTGTAGGTACCAGTATGGCTGCGATGATGATCAGGCCTCCCATAGTGGGAGTTCCTCTCTTTTCCATTTGCCCCTGCAATCCCAGGTCGCGGATTTCTTCGCCCACTTGTTTGCGACGGAGGAACCGGATAAGGTCTTTGCCAAAGAAAATGGTAATAAGTAAGGACACGAACGCTGTCATCCCTGCACGGAATGAGATGTACTGAAACACCCCCGCGCCTATCAGGTCATACTCCCGGTCGAGATAATCAAAGAGATAGTACAGCATTCACCGGTTCAGTTTGAAAACAGTTTTAGCATCCTCGAAACTACCTCGCGGTCGTCGAAGGGATGCTTCACACCTTTTATTTCCTGGTACGTCTCGTGGCCCTTACCTGCCACGAGTATGATATCCTTGTTGGACGCCATCATGCAGGCCATCTTGATTGCTTCCTCCCGATCAGGCTGGACAACGGCCTTCTTTGCGTCAGCCGGTGTAATGCCTTGCTGCATGTCACGTATGATTTCCATCGGATCCTCGTCTCGCGGATTGTCGGATGTGAGCACAACGCGATCGCTGTATTTGCAGGCAATCGACGCCATGACAGGGCGCTTGGCCTTGTCGCGATTCCCGCCGCAGCCCACTACGGTGATTACCTGCTTTGCATCCCCTCGGAATTGTTCGATCGTTTCCAGGACATTCTTCAGCGCGTCGGGCGTATGAGCATAGTCGACAATCACGGTAAAGCGCGATCCCGGGTTCACGACTTCAAATCGGCCTGATACACCGCCCAGCGACGACATCGTCTGCAACACTTCGTCGGGATCCTTTCCAAGCAGCACGGCAGCACCGAAAACGCCGAGCAGATTATAGGCATTGAAGTCGCCAATGAGCTTGAACCACACATCCTTGCCACCGATCTCCAGTTCGAGGCCTTCAATGGAATTGGTAATGATCTTGGCTTTGAAGTCGGCAGGCTTTTTCAACGCGAAGGTGTTCTTGTCTGCCTTCGTGTTCTGAAGCATGATCATGCCCCTCTTGTCGTCGATGTTCACGAGCGCAAAGCTTCCGGAAGGCAATTCGTCGAAGAGTTTTTTCTTCGCAAGAATGTAGTTCTCGAATGTTTTGTGATAGTCGAGATGATCGTGGGTGATGTTAGTGAATATCGCGCCCGCGAACTTAAGTCCGGCGATACGTTCCTGCTCGATGGCATGGGAACTCACTTCCATGAATGCGTGGGTGCATCCCGCTTCTTCCATTTGGCGAAGCAGGGCATTGAGTTGAACCGGATCGGGCGTTGTGTGAGTCGCCGGAACATCTTTATCCACAATTTTATTCACAACTGTGGATAACAATCCTGATCGATGCCCAAGTCGTGTGAACAACTCGTATAACAGCGTAGCTGTTGTGGTCTTTCCGTTCGTTCCGGTAACACCGGTGAGGATTACGCGTTCCGAAGGATTGCCGTAAAAATTCGAGGCGATGAAACCGAGTGCGCGGGCTGAATTCTTAACGGTAACGTACGTGACGTGGTCGTGTAGTGTGTTGGGCAGTTGCTCGCATACGATCACCGCTGCGCCTTTTTCAACGGCGCTGTCGATGAAGGCATGACCATCACTGGTCGTTCCTTTGACGGCAACGAACAGGTAGCCGGGTTGCACCGCGCGAGAGTCAAAGCACACCCCGGCGACAGGCACACTCATGTCGCCCGACGTGGATGTCAGCGATACGCGGTATAATATGTCCTTCAACTCCATCATCCCAATCTCAGGTAGACCCTGTCGCCATTGCGAATTTTCCTTCCGGGCGGTAGCGACTGCCGTTCAACACGTCCGATTCCTTCAAACGACACTTGCAAACCGACTTGTTCGAGCACATACAAAGCATCGCGAAGCGTCATCCCGCTCACGTCGGGAACAATACCTCTTCTTATATCCTGCTTCCGCAGGTCGACTGAATTGCCATTCCTTACAGTCCTCACCCACTCGCTCTCCGTTTCGGGGTGATTTGACACGCCAAGCATGTTGCACAGCATCACCAGGTCCTGCTGACGGCCCGCACGGATCACGGGAAAAACATCGGTCTGTGTGTACTTCGGACCATCCATTGGCAGGTGCAGGCTAATGTCGCGTGCGTAAATGTTGTCCGCGATCTCCTTGAACACAGGCGCGGCTACGCTGCTGCCATATTGCTGCCAGCCCCGTGGATTCCGGATCAGCACGATGGCGCTGTACTTCGGGTCATGCGCAGGAAAGTATCCGACGAAAGAAGTGATGTACTTCCGAGTGTAACGTCCGTTTTCAAGAATCTGCGCCGTGCCGGTCTTACCTGCAATGCGGTAGTGCGAGTCAGAAATATTTTTTGCTGTTCCATTTTCCACGACACCTTCCAGCATCAGCCTCAGCTTTGCCAGCGTCTTGTCGGAGCAAATCTTTCCGTTCAGTACTTCCGTCTCGAAAGCCTTCTTCGTGTCATCGGCCTGACGGATTGCCTTTACGAGAATTGGCTTGATCATCTTGCCGTTGTTGGCGACGGCATTGTACAGCGCGAGGGTGTGCAACGGCGTGATTTCAAGTCCGTAGCCGTAAGCCATCCACGGAAGGCTTATGCCACTCCATCCTTTCTGACCCGGACGTTTGATTTTGGGTGTCGGTTCGCCGTCGATTTGAATTCCGAGAGGCTTCGACAAGTGAAGCCGATCGATGTGATCAATAAAGCGCTGGGGATGCAATCCAAAATGTTTGTCGGCGAGCTTGGCCATCGCCACGTTGGATGAGTGCTCAAAAGCGCCCTGAATGGTGACTCTTCCCAGACCGCCTTCCTCGTGATCTCTCACACGATGATTGTAAAATGCGGCTTCGCCGTTGCCAGTGTCGATACTATCGGTTAGCTCGATATTCGTATCCTCGAGCAACGCGATCATGGTAACGAGCTTGAAGGTAGATCCCGGTTCGAACAGTCCGCCGGCCGCGAAGTTGAACTTTTCATAAAAGCCGCCACGTCCGTTTGAGGATAGATTGGATATCGCCTTAATGTGACCGGTATTGACTTCCATTACTACCACGAGACCATCATCAGCGTTGTGGCGCTCCATGGCTTTGTACAGTGCCGTTTCAGCAACATCCTGAAGGTTGACATCGAGCGTGGTGACGAGGTCAAGCCCGTTTACCGCCCGTACGTTGTTCGCGTCAAACACGGGTTTCCAAACACCGCCGGAGATTTTCTGATAGTAGGCATATCCGTCGCGGCCAGACAGTTCTTCGTTAAAGCTGTATTCCAAACCAGCCCCTTTGTCGTTTTCGTTGATAAAGCCGATGGTGCGTCGGCTGAGTTTGTTGAAGGGATTGTAGCGGACATCGACTTTTTCAAAGATGACACCCCCACCGAGCCGACCTTCCCTGAAGATCGGCCAGGTGGACATGGCTTTTTTATCCTGGTAATCAATCCGCTTCTTGTTCAGTACGACGTATTGCCGCTTTGCTGCACGCGCATCGCGAAGCATGCGCTTGTATTCTTCTTTTGATTTGTCGCCAAAGAATCGCGACAGCTTTCCCGCCAGCGAATCCACTCCACTATTAAAGAGTTTGTCGGAAGGAATGGTAGCATCAAAGGCGACGCGATAAAAAGGCAGGGAAGTAGCGAGCAGGCTGCCGTTATCGGAATAGATGTTTCCGCGTGTAGCCTTCACCACTTTGTAGTCGAAGGAAATGCGCTCTCCCAGTTCTGCCCACTTCTCACCTTCCGCGAATTGAATGTGCACGATCTTCCCGATCACCGCCAGAGAGAAGAGAACGGCGAGGATGAAGGCGATGCGTACGCGGAGCAGTATGGAGGTTCTAATATTCACCTTTTCTTACTACGATCTTGAAGGGAGGTTCGAGGCTTTCTTTTAGACCGAGAGGTTTTACTTTTTTGGCGACTTCGGATTGTTTTCCGGCAAGCATGAGGTCCGCTTTCCGGGTCGTGTAGTCTGCGCGCAAATCCTCTACCTCCACCCGCAAGCGGTTGATCTGCCGGATCGTTTTCTCAGCATAGTGGGTGTTGCTGATGTAGAAGATGCCAAGAACCATGACGAAGGCGATCTTAGGAAGGTGTGCGACGGGAAATCCCTCTTCGAAATAGTTTTCGAGTCGAAGGACTTTCTCTATCCGGGAGAAGAGTCCCTTGCCCTGGGTCTTTTTCTTTCCGAATCCGATACGGAATCTGTTACCGCTCATTCCACGCTATACTGAATAAATAAGACCTACACTCGTTCTGCCACTCGCATCTTAGCGCTTCTCGCCCGGCTGTTCTCGGCGAGCTCTTCTGCCGAGGGCGTCATCGCCTTGCGCGTCACGGGCACAAAAGGTCGCAGCGGGTTGCCGTATATGTCTTTCTCCAACGCTCCGAACGCTTTTCCCGTGTTCATATAATTCTTTACCATTCGATCTTCCAGCGAATGGTAGGAGATCACCACCAGTCGTCCCCCGCTCACCATCACTTCGCCGCATTGGTGCAAAAAATCTTCAAGCGCTTTCATTTCTTCATTTACCTCTATTCGCAGTGCTTGAAACACCTGGGCGAAATATTTGTTTTCCCTTCCGCGTGGCGCCAACGACCTGAGTGCTGATGTGAGGTCGCTGGTCCGTACAAAGGGCTTCTTCGCTCTTGCCCTTGCGATTGCGCCGGCTGCTGTTCTGGCATTTCTGATTTCACCATACATGCCGAGGATGCGGTGCAGATCTTCGACGCTGTAAGTGTTGAGGATCTGCGCTGCCGTCAGCGTTTGCCTGCGGTTCATTCGCATGTCGAGCGGTCCGTCGAAACGCGTCGAGAATCCGCGTTCGGCCGAATCAATCTGGTGCGACGAAACGCCGAGATCAGCAAGAATGCCGTTAACAGCTGTGATGCCGTTCAACTTCAGGTACTGCTTCATGAACCGGAAGTTGGCGTGACAGAATTTGAAAGAACGACTTGCTACCCTCTCCGCCTGCACTTTGGCTTCCTCGTCCTGATCGAACGCGATGAGCGTCCCATCTTTCAACAGTTCGAGGATTGCCATGCTGTGACCGCCCCCGCCAAATGTTGCGTCGACATAAACACCATCCGGATTCACCTGCAGGGCGTCAACGCTCTCTTTGAGCATCACGGGCCTATGGTAAGGATTGGGTTCCGCCATCCGCTACCACCTCAGGCCGTAGGTCCCGCGTGCTTTGCCGCCAGGTTGGAAAGCTCTTCCGGATCCGTGATCTTGTTCTTTTCGTAGATCTCCGGATTCCATATTTCCACCTTCGTTCCTGTTCCTACCAGGATAACGTCCTTTTCCAGGCGTGCATACGCGATCAAGTTTTTCGCGATGAGAATCCGCCCGTTGGCATCCATGTCTACCTGCACCGCCCCAGCGAAGAAACTCCGCTGAAGCTTCCGGTTCTCCGGATCCAACTCACTTAGCCCCGAAATTCTGGAGTATACCCTCTTGAATTCCACCATCGGATAGAGGATCAAACACTGCTCGAAACCGCGCCTGATCACCAGCTCATTGCTCCCTTCCGGAAGCTGAGCCTTGATC
>Ga0207873_1002334_pt1 | contig 15834 bp, 15 predicted proteins | sample BGWIniCompost_FD_187373 | JGI IMG/M metagenome (GOLD analysis project Ga0207873, IMG submission 187373) | Cellulose adapted compost microbial communities from Newby Island Compost Facility, Milpitas, CA, USA - BGW Initial Compost (SPAdes)... ...
TGGCACAGGCCGGCGTCGCCTCCCGCAGGGCGGCCGAAGCGCTCATCCGGCAGGGCCGCGTGGCCGTCAACGGGCAGACGGTGACGGCCATGGGGTGGACCATCGACCCCAGCCGGGACCGGGTCACGGTGGACGGCCGCCCGGTGGAGCCGCCTGCCGGAGGCGAGGGGCTGGTCTACGTCCTCCTGCACAAGCCCAGGGGCCTGGTCAGTACCGCCCGCGACGAACGCGGCCGCCCGACCGTGGTCGACTGGGTGCGCAGCCGGGGCGGCCCCCAAGTGCGGCTCTTTCCCGTGGGGCGCCTCGACCTCGACTCCGAGGGGCTGCTGCTGCTGACCAACGACGGCGAACTGGCCTACGCGCTGACCCATCCGTCGCGCCAGGTGCCCAAGACGTATCACGTCACGGTACGGGGCGCCATCACCGAGGACGCCCTGCGGCGGTTGCGCCAGGGCGTCGAGCTGGAGGACGGCCCGGCCCGGGCGGCGTCGCTGCGCCTGATCCGGCGAAGCCAGGATGGCGGCGAACTGACCATCACCCTGCACGAGGGGCGTAAGCGCCAGGTGCGTCGGATGTGCCAGGCGGTGGGGCTCACCGTGCGGCGACTGGTGCGGGTGCGCCTGGGGCCGCTCAGCCTGGGGACGCTCGCCCCCGGGGAGTGGCGGCTCCTGAGGCCCGACGAGGTGGCACGCCTGCGCCGGGCGTCGGGCGTCGATCGGCCCTTTACAGCCCCTGGCGGGCGTGGTAGCATACCGGCCAAGACGCAGGACGGCAGGACGGCGGGCGACGGGGACCCCGGCGCCCAGGGTCGGGCCGGTCGGCGGCCGCAGACAGGGTAAGGGCAGGACGGCAGGATGGCCGGTATCAGCGAGAGCCGGGAGGTCGCGCAGGCCGCGTTGCGGATGGCCACCTCCCGTGACTACGACGAGGAGTCCAGGCTCAAGGCCGAGCTGCAGCGTCACGGCATCCTTGCGGCCGCAGTCGACTTCGGCGGCCCCTTTGTCCAGGTGATCCCGCAGATCGTCGAGCGGTGCGTCGTGGCCGCCAAGCGCGAGGGCCTCATCCTACCGCTCCACAGCGAGGAGGGGGCGGTGGCGGGCGCCGCGCACGAGGCGGCCATGGGCCTCGCCCTCAAGGCGATGGGCCTCAACGTCGGCGGCAAGGCGGGACTGGCGCGACGCGGCGAACACGTGGTGGTGGCCTTGTTCGTCGCCATCGGCCTGGGACACCTGGACGACATCGCGGCCAGCCTGGGGCACCGGGCCCTGGCGCACCGTCCGACGCCGGCCCGATTGGGAGGCGTACGGGACGATGCAGCCAACGCAGCGGGTCGTTAAGGCCATCCGGGGCGCAGCCTGCGCGGAGTCCAACACCCCCGAGGCCATCGAGCGAGCCGGACGACGGCTGGTGGAGGCCGTCACCCGTCTCAACGATCTGTCGCCCGAGGACGTCGTCAGCGCCATCTTCACGGCGACGCCGGATCTCGACGCGCAGTTTCCGGCGGTCGGCGCCCGGCAGGCGGGGTGGAACGACGTGGCCATCCTGTGCGCGCAGGAGATGGCCGTGCCGTCGCCCGTGCGCCGATGCGTGCGGCTGCTGGTGCACGCCTACCTGCCGCTGGACCGTCCCGTGCGTCACGCCTACCTCGACGAAGCGGTCGCCCTGCGTCCGGACCGGGCCGGGGCGCCCGACGACGGGCAGCCCGGCTCGGTGTCGAGCCGGTCCAGCGAGAGGAGTTGACCCCATGGTCGTCGTCTTGCGCCGCGATGCCACGCCCGAACAGCTCGAATCCGTGGTGGACCGGCTCCACCGACTGGGATTCGCGGTGCACGTGTCGCGAGGCACCGAGCGCACCATCGTAGGAGCCATCGGCGACCGCCGGCCCGAGCACATCCCCCAGCTCGAGGCCATGCCGGGCGTCGAGCGGGTGGTGCCCATCCTGCGGCCTTTCAAGCTGGCCTCCCGGGAGTTTCGGCCGGAGCCGAGCCTGGTGGAGGTGGGCGGTGACGGCGTGCCCCCGGTGGTGGTGGGGGGCAGCCGGGTCGTGGTCGTGGCGGGGCCCTGCGCGGTGGAGAGCGAGCGGCAGATCGACGACGTGGCGCGGGCCGTCAAGGAGGCCGGCGCCTCCATCCTGCGGGCCGGCGCTTACAAGCCCCGCACCTCTCCGTACAGCTTCCAGGGGCTGGAGCGTGAGGGGCTGGAGCTGTTGGCCGAGGTGCGCCGGCGGGTGCAGATCCCCGTCGTGACCGAGGTGCTCAACCCCCGCGACGTCGAGCTGGTGGCCGAGCATGCGGACATGCTGCAGATCGGGGCCCGCAACATGCAAAACTTCGCCCTGCTGCGGGAGGTGGGCCGCTCCAACCGCCCCGTCCTGCTCAAGCGGGGCATGGCGGCCACCGTGGAGGAGTGGCTGATGGCGGCCGAGTACGTGCTGTCGGCCGGCAACTCGCGGGTGGTGCTCTGCGAGCGGGGGATCCGCACCTTCGAGACCGTGACCCGCAACACGCTGGACCTGAGCGCGGTCGCGGTGGTGCACGAGCTGAGCCACCTCCCGGTGCTGGTGGACCCCAGCCACGGCACAGGGCGCGCCGCCTATGTCGCCCCCATGGCACGAGCGGCCGTGGCGGCGGGGGCCGACGGCATCATGGTGGAGGTGCACCCGTCGCCCGACGAGGCGCTCTCCGACGGGCCCCAGCAGCTCACCCCCGAGGCCTTCGCGCAGATGGTGGAGTCGCTGCGGCCCATCGCGGCCGCGGTCGGACGCTTCGTCTGAGGGAGGGGAGGGCCATGGCCCGGCGGGTCGCCGTCATCGGTTGCGGGGTGATCGGCGCCTCGATGGGCCTGGCGTTGCGGAGCCTGGGCGAGGCCGGGCGCTACTGGGTCGTGGGCTACGACCGGGACCCCGTCGCCGCCCAACAAGCCGCCGAGAGGGGAGCGGCCGACGAGATGGCCGGCAGCCTGGCCGAGGCGGTGCGCGACGCGGACCTGGTGGTGCTGGCCGTCCCCGCCGAGTCGGTGGCCGCGGTGGCGCTCGAGGTGTCGGCCCACGCCCCGTCCACGGCGGTGGTGACCGACGCGGCGTCGGTCAAGGGCCGCATCGTCGAGCAGCTGGGGGCCCGATTGCCGGGAGGGCAGGGCTTCGTCGGCGGCCACCCCATGGCGGGATCCGAGCGGACGGGGCCGGCCGGGGCCGATCCCTACCTCTTCCAAAACGCCATCTACGTCCTGACGCCCTTGCCCGAGACCCCACCGGAAGCCGTCGCGCAGGTGACGGCCCTGGTGGAGGCGGTGGGGGCGCTGCCGGTGCGGATGGACCCGTGGCGCCACGACCTGGCGGCGGCCGCGGCCAGCCACCTGCCGCACGTCGTGGCCTCGTGCCTGGTGCAGGCGGCGGCACGGTGGGAGGCCGAGGGGGTGCCCGTCTTCGAGCTGGCCGCCACGGGCTTCCGCGACGCGACTCGCCTGGCGCTCGGCCACGAGCGGGTCTGGTTGCCCATCCTGATGCTCAACGCCCCGGCCCTGATCAGGGCGCTTGCGACCCTGCGGCAGAGCCTGGCGGAGCTGGAGCAGGCGCTGACGACGGGGGATCGGGCCCGGGTCGAGGCCATCCTGTCCGAGGCGCGCGGCCGTCGGGCGGACTTGCGGCTGCCCGCCAAGGGCTACGGCCATCCCACGTGGGACCTGGTCGTGCGGCTGGAGGACCGGCCCGGCGCCATCGCCGCCGTCAGCGGCGCCTTGGGCGAGCGCCGGATCAACATCGCCGACATCGAGATCCTGCGGGTGCGGGAAGGGGAGGCGGGCACGCTGCGGCTGGGCTTCGCCTCCGAGCAGGCCATGCGGGCGGCCCTGGCGGTGCTGCGCGAACGGGGGTTCGTCTGTTGGGCGAGATAGAGGCATCAGAGGGCGCCTGGCACGTCCGGCCGACCACCGGCCTCGAGGGCGAGGCCCGCGTGCCGCCCGACAAGTCCATCTCTCATCGGGCCGCGATGATGGGCGCCATCGCCGCGGGCACCACGGTCATCGACCGCTACCTGCAAGCCGCCGACACCCTGGCCACCCTCGAGGCCCTGCGGGCCCTGGGGGTGGAGGTGCAGGGCCCCGAGGGCGAGGGTCGGGTGGTGATCCGGGGCCGCCCGTTGAGCGAAGGGGGCCTGGCCGAGCCGGAAGGCGTGGTGGATGCGGGTAACTCGGGCACCACGCTGCGACTCCTGATGGGGCTGGCCGCGGCGCACCCCATCTTCTGGGTCGCCACGGGCGACGCCTCGCTGAGGCGCCGGCCCATGGGACGGGTCATCGAGCCCTTGACCCGGATGGGGGCGAGCATCTGGGCCCGGCAGGGCCAGCGGGCGCCACTGGCCATGCGGGGTGGGGCCCTGCATGCCATCGCCTGGAAGGGGCCGGTCGCCAGCGCCCAGGTCAAGTCGGCCGTGCTCCTGGCCGGGGTGCAGGCCCGGGGAATCACCCGCGTCGAGGAGCCCGCCCCGAGCCGGGACCACACGGAGCGAATGCTGCCCCTCTTCGGCGTCCATCTCCTCTCGGGGCCCGGGTGGGTGCAGCTCGAGGGCCCCCAGACCCTGCAGGGTTGCCATCTGACGGTGCCCGGCGATCCCTCGTCGGCGGCTTTCTTGTGGGTGGCGGCGGCCATGCACCCGGGCTCCCGGGTGCGGACGTGCGGCGTCAGCCTCAACCCCACGCGTATCGAGGTGCTGCAGGTCCTCTCGGAGATGGGGGCCGATGTGCGGATGGAGCCCGCCACGCCGCCATCGGCGCCGGAGCCGTGGGGCGACGTGACGGTGATGGGCCCCGAGCGGCTGCGTCCCTTTCGGATCGCCGGTCGGCGGGTGCCCCTGCTCATCGACGAGTTGCCGGTGTTGGCGGTGGCGGCACTGCGGGCGCAGGGCACCTCCCTCATCCAGGACGCGGCGGAGCTGCGGGTCAAGGAGTCGGACCGGATCGAGGGGCTGGCTCGCGGGCTGGCGGCGCTCGGCGCCCGGGTGGAGGCGCTGCCCGATGGGTGGCGGATCGAGGGCCCCCAGCGGTTCCCCGGCGGCGTCGCCGACTCCTGCGGCGATCACCGCCTGGCCATGTCGTTGGCGGTGGCGGCCCTGGCAGGAGATGGGCCTTCGGTGGTGAAGGGCTCCCGCTGCGCCCGGATCTCGTTTCCCGGCTTCGCGCGAACCCTGGACGTGCTCGCGCGGGCCGGGGGCGGGCGTGTCGAGGAGGCAGCGTAGAGCCTATCATGCCCGATCGTGGGTCAGGATGCCGGCGGGACTGGATCGCCGTCGATGGGCCCGCCGGCGCAGGCAAGAGCACCCTGGCGCGTGCGCTGGCCAGGGCGCTCGGCTTTCGCTACATCGACACCGGCGCCACGTACCGGGCGGCCGCCCTGGCCGCGTTGCGAGCGGGGCTCCTGGCGCAGGAGCCCATCGACGCCGACGCCGTGGTCCGTCTGGTGGAGCGGCTGGACATCCGCATCGGCACGGACCCGCAGGCGGATCGCCCGGCTCCGGTCTACCTGGACGGCGAGGACGTCAGCGAGCAGGTGCGCTCCCTGGAGGTGGGGCAGGCGGCCTCCGCCATCGCGCGGCTGCCCGGGGTGCGGCATATCCTGGCCCGCCTCCAGCGCCGCCTGGCCGAAGAAGGCCCCTGCGTCATGGAGGGGCGCGACATCGGCACCGTCATCCTGCCCGAAGCCTGCGTCAAGCTCTACGTCACCGCATCCCTCGAGGAACGGGCCCGCCGCAGGGCCCGGGAGCTGGCGGCGCAGGCGACGGCTGCCGAGGGCTCGACGGGCAGCGACCTGAGGGTCGAGGAGGTCATGCGGGAGCTGGCGAGACGGGACCAGCAGGACAGCTCCCGGGAGACCGCCCCCTTGATGGTGGCGCCCGATGCGGTTACGCTGGACACGACCGGCCAGGATCTGGCGTCGGTCCTCCAGCGCGCCCTCGCGATCTGTCGCGAGCGTCTTGGAGGTGGCCCGTGACGTTATATCGGATCGCCCGACGGATCTTGCGGCCCATCCTGTGCGGATACTTCCGCGTCAGGGTCGTGGGCCTCGAGCGCTTGCCCAGGAGCGGGCCCGTCCTGCTGGCCCTCAACCACCTGAGCATGCTGGATCCCATCCTGGTGGCGGCGGTCATGCCGCGCCCCATCTGCTTCATGGCCAAGGAGGAGCTCTTCCGCTACCCGGTGCTGGGAAGGGTGCTGCGGTGGGTGGGCGCCTTCCCCGTGCGCCGGGGGGAGCCGGACCGGGAGGCCATCCAGCATGCGCTCCGGTGCCTGCGGGAGGGGCGGGTGGTCGGCATCTTCCCCGAGGGGACCCGGAGCCTGGACGGGCGGCTGCTGGAGCTGCACGGCGGCACGGCGCTGCTGGCCCTCAAGAGCGGGGCGCCCATCCTGCCGGCGGCCATCACCGGCACCGACCGGGCCATGCCCAAGGGGGCCTGGTGGCCCCGGCGGGTGGCCGTCGAGATCCGGATCGGCCAGTTGCTGCCGGTGGAGCCGGGGCCTGCAACCGCGACCAAGGCCCGGGTGGCCTCCACCAGCCAGCGGCTGGCTGACAGCCTGCGAGAGTTGCTGGGGCAGAGGCTGGTCGGACAGCCGGATGGATCCGGGCTGACGTGAGACTTTCCAAGCGCCCCAGAGTTCCTTGCCCGCCTTTCGAGGGTATGCGCCCCGTTTCAAGGAGGAATCCCGCGCGGGGTTCACGAATAGCGGGCATGTGGGACTTGAGTCAGGGGACGACGAGGTGTCGTTAGAAACGTGCGCCCGCCATGAGACGCGAGAGCGGGTCCCAGGACCCGCATCCGCTTCCTCTCCCGCCCTTCAACTCTCCAGGGTCATTCCCGGAGCTTCGAGGTCGTAGCCCGAGGGGGTAGGGTCATCCATGGGGTTTGCATTGGGACAAGATGAAACAGGCGCCATGCCTTCCCAGCCGGCATCGGCGCAGCCGGAGGCCGCCGCACAGCTGTCGACCGCGGCCAGCGAGCAGGCGGCCGCCGTGGAGACGGTCGAGTCGGTCCAGGAGATCAACGCCCAGGACGCCATGGAGCAGGCACTGGCCGCGTTGACGCCGGGGCGCGTCGTGCGGGGCCGGGTGGTCCAGGTCTCCGCGGACGAGGTGCTCGTGGACGTCGGTTACAAGGGCGACGGGCGCATCCCCATCCACGAGCTGGGGTTGCGCTCCGGCCAGACGCCTGCCGACATCCTCAAGGTCGGCGATGAGATCGACGTCTGGGTGTTGAAGGTGGAGGAGGAGGGGGGCGTCCTCCTCTCCAAGCGCCGGGCCGACGTGGAGATGACGTGGCGCCGCCTGGAGCAGGCCCAACGGGAGGGGACGATCCTCGAGGCGCGGGTGACCGAGCGGGTCAAGGGCGGGCTCCTGGTCGACGTCGGGGTGCGGGGCTTCGTGCCGGCGTCTCACGTGGCGCGGGGCTACGTGGACAACCTGGAGCAGTTTGTGGGGCAGACCCTCCGGCTGAAGGTGGTCGAGGTCAACCGCAGCCGGCGCAACGTGGTGCTCTCCCGCAAGGAGGTCCTGGAGCAGGAGTACCAGGAGGCCAAGGCCCGGCTCTTCTCCACCCTCAAGGAGGGCCAGGTGGTGGAGGGCGTCGTGCGGCGACTCACCGACTTCGGCGCCTTCATCGACCTGGGCGGCGGCGTCGAGGGCCTGCTGCACATCTCCGAGATGGCCTGGAGCCGGGTGCGTCACCCGTCCGATGTGCTGCAAGAGGGCCAGACCCTCAAGGTGATGGTGCTCAACGTCGACCGCGAGCGGGAGCGGATCTCGCTGGGCCTCAAGCAGGTGCTGCCCAACCCGTGGGACACGGTCAGCGAGCGCTACCACGTGGGCGACGTGGTCGACGGCGAGGTGACCCGGCTGGTCGACTTCGGCGCCTTCGTGCGGCTCGAGGACGGCATCGAGGGCCTCGTGCACATCTCGCAGCTGGCCGATCACCACGTCACCAAGCCCCAGGAGGTCGTGTCGCCTGGCCAGCAGGTGCGTGTACGCATCCTGAGCGTGGATCAGGCGGCCCGGCGCATCGGCCTGTCGCTGCGAGAGGCCGCCCCCAAGCGCGAGCAGCGCCAGGAGCCGGCGACCTCTCACGGGACAGCGGAGGCTCCCACCATCACCATCGGCGAGCTGTACGGCAACCTGGGCGAGGTGCTCAAAAACGGCGGCCAGCCGACCCGGACCGCCGAGCGCCGGGGAGGGGCTTCCGTCGAGGGCGCCGGCGACTGAGCCGCGACGGGCGTAGGACGGATGGAGCGAGGCAGGGCCGGCTGGTAGCCGGCCCTTTCGCTTGCCAGCATAGGCGCGCCGGGGAGCGGAGACGTTGGGGGCAGAGGAGGCGAGTGCTAGGCCATGCCGCTCCCGGCTGGTGTCATCGTCCTGGTGGTGGTGGCCGCCCTCATCTTCTTCGGCCTCACCCATCGCGTCCTGGACCGGCTACGTCTGACCGACGGGCAGGCCTTGCTCGTGATCGCGGCCATGATCGGGGGCAGCTTCATCGACCTTCCGCTGATGCGCACGCCGTTTACCCTCAGCGTCAACGTCGGAGGCGCCCTCGTACCGCTGGCACTGGTGGTCTACCTGCTGTGGCGGGCGGACAGCCAGGCCGAGCGCGTGCGGGCCCTGGTCGGAGCCGTCATCACGGCGGCCGCGGTGATGGCGGTGGCATCCATCACCGACTTCGAACCAGGGCGCGCGGACTTCCTGGATCCCATCTGGCTGTTCGGCGGGCTGGGGGGTGTGGTGGGCTACCTCGTCGGCCAGAGGTCGCGCCGCGCATCCTTCGTGGCCGGGAGCCTGGGGCTTCTGCTGACGGACCTGGTGCACGCGCTGCAGGTGGCGCGCATGGGCCAGGCTGCCACCGTGATGATCGGGGGAGCCGGGGCCCTCGACATGATCGTGCTCGCCGGTGTCCTGGCCCTCGGCCTGGCCGAGGTGGTGGGGGAGGTGCGGGAGCGGCTGTCGGGTGGTCCCGGGCCGGCCGCGCTGCTCCTGGCCGCGGCATCGGCCTCTGCCGTGGCGGTGCTGTGGGCGGCCACGGGCCTGGCAACGCCGGCGTCGACGCCTTCGCCGGACGCCGCCGAGATGGTCGAGCACGCCGACGCGTACTACACGGTGGTGCGCCCGGACGGCTCGGTCCTGACGTACACGGCCCGCCGTCTCGCCGCCGGCGACGTCTACATCGATGCGGCCAACCGCCGCTGGGAGGTAGAGGGGGTCGAGGGCGACCGGATCCGCGTGCGCGACGCCGGACTGGAGCCCATGCCGCAGGCCAGCTCGTTGCAGAGCGCGGCGCTGCCCGTGCCGGCGGCCGTGGGTGGCCGGCGGGGCACCGACGTCGCCATCTACTTCACCCACTCCGACGAGTCGTACGTACCGACCAGCGGCACGTATGCCAAGTGGTGGGGGGACATCTACGAGGTGGGCGAGACCCTGGCCGAGGAGCTGCGCCGCCTGGGCCACCGGGTCCATGTCTCCCGCAACAACCACAACCCCCACGACGGCCAGGCCTACACGCGGTCGCGCCGCACGGCCATGCAGTTGATGCGGGAGCAGCCGGCGCTCCTGGTCGACGTCCACCGGGACGCGGTGCCTCCGGAGGTCTACGAGACCCAGGTCAAGGGGCAGCCGGCCACCAAGGTGCGGCTCGTGGTGGGCCGCCAGAACCAGAACATGCAGGCCAACCTGGCCTTCGCCAAGCAGATCAAGGCCACCGCCGACCGTGAGCTGCCCGGCCTCATCGAGGGCATCTTCATCGCCCGGGGGGACTACAACCAGGACCTGATGCCCAAGGCCATCCTCCTGGAGTTCGGGGCCCATACCAATCCGCTGGAGCTGGCCCGCAACGGGGCGAGGCTCTTCGCACCGGTGCTGGCCGCCGCGGGGATCGGCGATCAGCGAGCTTCCCGGGAGGTGGGCGCCGGCGCCTGGAGGAGCGCAGGCCTGCTGGTGGCGGCGCTGCTCATCGGGGTCGTCGGGTTTCTGGCCCTCAACGCCGGCAGCGCCGACTCCGTGAGGTCCGCCGTCGTCCGTTGGTGGCGCCGCACGGCCCCGACGGGGCAGGGGCAGGACGGGCGACCCGACGGACGGCCCGACGACGGCCAGCCCTGACGGGGTGGTCCCAGCGGGATGGATGGCATGGTCTGGGACGTCGTGTTGGGCTCCCTGGCCGGGACGGCGCTGCGCATCTACACCCTGCGGGTCGACTACCGCCAGTACCCCAGCTATCCCCAGGGCTACGCCATCCACCTCTCGATGGGGCTCATCGCCTCCTTCCTCGGGGCCCTGGCCTTCCCGGCGCTTCTGGCGAGGGAGTTCGCGGCGGCCTCTTTCCTGGCGCTGGCAGCCACGCAGTTTCGCGAGGTGCGCAAGGTCGAGCGGGAGGCGCTCTCCCGCCTGGAGGAGACCGAGCTGGTGCGACGTGGGGCCGCCTACATCGAGGGCATCGCGCGGGTGTTCGAGACCCGCAACTACCTGGCCATGCTGGTGGCCCTGCTCGACACGGTGGTATTGTGGCTCGTGCGCCCGTCCCCGGCCGGTGCCGTGCTGGTGAGCGCGGCGGTGGTGATGGTGGCGGCCGTCAGCATCGGCCGCAGCGCCCGGGGCTCCACCGTCGGTCAGATCGCGACCGTCCGTCCGGCCCGGATCGAGTTCGACGGGCCGCTCTTGTCGGTCGAAGGGGCCGTCCTGGTCAACGTGGGGCGCCTGCAGGCTCGTGAGATCTACCTGCGTCACGGCGTGGCCGCCATGATCGAGCCCCGGGACCGTGCGGCCGCGGCGACGCTGGCCAACCCGGGCCAGCGTCAGGCCATCCTGCACGACGTGGTGGCACGGGTGGGCGTGCGCATGGACGTCGACGAGCCGGAGTTTGCCCCCATCTCGCGTCGTCACGTGGAGAGGGACGCCGTCATCGTGGTGGTCATCCCACAGGCCGGGGGCTTCGAGGACGTGGCGCGGGCCATCCGAAGCGTGCCGGTCCTGGAGAGCAGCGTGCGCCTGGCGGGTCGCGACACCCGGGAGGGTGGGGCCGGCAGCCTCATCCCTCGCCATCTCGAGAGCGGCGCCCCGCCGGCAGGCGGGAGCGGGAGGGGGTGAGGGCATGGGAGACGTGCGGGTCCGCGCCAGCGAGTGGATCCTGGCCATCGTCACCACCGATCCCGACTACCGGGCGACGGGCGCCCCGGTCTTCTACGCCCGGGACCGGGACGACCTGGAGCGGATCGTCCTCTACCTCAGCCGGGTGACGCTGGGCAGCGCGCACGAGATCCAGCCGGGCACCCTTGTCATCATGCGCCACTGAGAGCCGTGCGGACGGGAGGATCCCCTTGCCCATCGTCTACCACTGCTTCGGAGGGGCGCACTCGTCCCCGGTCGCAGCCGCCATCCACCTGGGGATGCTCCCGCTGGATGGCACCCCGCCGCCGGAGGCCATCCGCGCCGTCCCGCACTTCGACACCACGCCGACGGACCACTGGGGCAGGCTGCTGCCCATGGGGCAGGATGCCCACGGCCACGCCGTCTTCGTGATGGGGCACGGCCCCCACGCCAAGCTGGCGCTGCAGGCGCTGCTCGACGGGTACCGCCTGGCAGGCGGCGACCCGGATCAGCTCGTGGTGGTCGACACCCTGCGCTGCGTCAACGTCTGGATGCGTGTGGGGGGCTACCTCTCCCGTCGGCTCGGGCTGGTCAGGCTCGGCCGGCCTTTGGTAATCTGGGGGACGAGGCGGGCGTACCCTCGGCTCGCATCGCTGGTGCGAGAGACCCTGGCGCGCTGCAGCGCCACCCACGCGGACGCGGACATGCGCCCGCGGTCCTGAATCCCTCGGATCCCCTGGAGGCGACGGTGTCGACGCTCGAGCGGTCTCCTGCGGCCCCGGCGGTCGCGCTGGGCCCCACGGTGGCCATCGTGGGGCGCCCCAACGTCGGAAAGTCGACGCTCTTCAACCGGCTGGCGGGTCGCCGCCTGGCCATCGTCCACGAGCAACCCGGGGTGACCCGGGATCGCCTGGCCGCGGCCGTGCGATGGAAAGGCCGGGTCTTCTGGGCCGTGGACACGGGCGGCCTGGTGGATCTGCAGCCGGGGCCGGACGTGGGGGGCGCCATCTTCAAGCAGGCGGCCGCCGCGCTGGAGGAGGCGGCGCTGGTGCTGCTGGTGGTCGACGCCCGCGCCGGGCTGTTGCCGGGCGACGAGACCCTGGCCCACTGGCTGAGGCGTCTGGGCAAGCCCGTGCTGGTGGTGGCCAACAAGGTGGACAATGCCGCCCTGGAGGCCGCCGCGCACGAGTTCGCCGCGTTGGGGCTGGGGGAGGTCCTGCCCGTGTCGGCCGCCAACGGACGCAACGTGGGCGACCTGCTGGACCGGGTGGTGGCCCGCCTCGAGGAGACGGCGGGCGCCGTCCCCCTTGCCGCCGGCGAGACGTCGGAGGCGGTGCGCATCGCCATCGTTGGGCGGCCCAACGTCGGCAAGTCCTCCCTGGTCAACGCCCTGGTGGGCCACGAGCGGGTGGCCGTCCACGAGGAGGCCGGCACCACGCGCGACGCCGTGGACGTCATGCTCGAGTGGCAGGGCCGGCTCATCACCCTGGTCGACACCGCCGGCATCCGCCGCAAGGCCCGGCCCGGCGCGGGCGACCTCGAGCAGCTCGCGGTGAGCCGGGCACTGGCGGCGATGGAGCGTTGCGACGTGGCCGTGGTCGTCATCGACGCCGCCGAGGGCGTCACCTTCCAGGAGGCTCGCCTGGCCGGGCGAGCCGCGTCACTGGGGCGAGCGGTCGTGCTCGCCGTCAACAAGTGGGACCTCATCGGGGAGCGGGCAGGGCAGCCCGAGCGGTTTAGCGAGGAGGTGCGGACCGCCGCGGCTCGCCTGTACTGGGCCCCCGTCTACTACATCTCCGCCCTGAGGGGCTGGCAGGTCGAGGCCCTGCTGGAGGGCGCCGTGGCGGCCGCCGACCGCCGACGCCAGCGCCTGGACCCCCGGGAGCTTCGAGCCGTCATCGACCAGGCCCAGATCCAGCATCCGCCCTCCGGGCGAGGGCGCCGGGGCGTCCGGATCGTCGGCGTGCGCCAGCTGGACGGCCCGCCCCCGACGCTGGCGCTGGCGCTTCGCGGCACCGGCCAGCTACCGGTCCACTACCTGCGCTACCTCGAACGCCACCTGCGCCGCCGCTTCGACCTGACCGGCACGCCCGTCCTGTGGGCCCAGGGGCCGGACGCGCGGCCCCGCCGGGTCTGAGCGCTTCCCCTGGACCCTATCGCCCTCTTCTTGCGTCATACCCCGATAGCCTGACCCATAGCATGTAGCAGCCGTCCGAGCGGCGCGCCCGCGGTCGGGAGTCACGGGCCGCTCGGGTGCAGAGGGGCGTGCGACTGCCGTGGAGCGCTTCGATGTCTTCCGTGACATGGCCGAACGCACGGGCGGATGCATCTACGTCGGGGTCGTGGGACCGGTGCGTACCGGCAAGTCCACCTTCATCCGGCGGTTTATGGAGCTGCTGGTGCTCCCCGCCATCCACGACCCCGACCAGCAATCCCGCACCCGGGACCAGCTTCCCCAGAGCGGCGCCGGTCGCACCATCATGACCACCCAGCCCGACTTCGTGCCCGACGAGCCGGTGGAAGTGGTGCTCCAGGAGCCCATCCGGGTCAAGGTGCGGGTCGTCGACTGCGTCGGCTACACCGTGCGGGGAGCCCTGGGCTACGACGAGGAGGGGCGGCCCCGGATGGTGCGGACGCCGTGGTTCGAGGAGGAGATCCCCTTCGAACAGGCGGCCGAGATGGGGACCCGCCGGGTCATCACCGAGCACTCGACCATCGGACTGGTGGTCGTCACCGACGGCTCCATCACCGACCTCCCCCGTGAGGCCTACCTGGCCGCGGAGGAGCGGGTCATCTCGGAATTGCGCGAGCTGGGCAAGCCCTACCTGGTGCTGCTCAACTCCACCCGCCCGAGGGATCCGGCCACCCAGCGGCTGGCCGCGGACCTGGCGCAACGCTACGGGGTGCCGGTCCTGCCCGTCGATGCCCTGCACATGGAGCACGAGGAGCTGCTGGCCATTTTGCAGGAGCTGTTGTGGGAGTTTCCCGTGCGCGAGGTGGGCGTCGTGTTGCCGCAGTGGGTCGAAGAGCTGCCCGACGACCACTGGGTGCGCCGCCAGCTGCTCGAAGCGGTGCAGTCGCACCTGCAGGACGTGCGCCGGGTGCGGGACGTGCGCCAGGCGATCGCCGAGCTCGAGCGCCACGAGCTGGTGGAGTCGGCCTCCCTGGTCGAGATGGACCTGGGGTCCGGCTGCGCCACCGCGGAGCTGCGCACGCCGTCGTCGCTCTTCTACCGGGTGCTCAACGAGATCACCGGCACCCAGGTCGACAGCGACGCCGCCCTGGTGCGGCTGCTGCAAGAGCTGGTGCGGGCCAAGCAGGAGTTCGACTACCTCAGCGAGGCCCTCGCCCAGGTGCGCGCCACGGGCTACGGCGTCGTGACGCCCCGCAAGGAGGAGATCACGTTCCAGCAGCCGGAGCTGATCCGCCAGGGGCACCGCTTCGGCGTGAGGCTCAAGGCCAGCGCGCCCACCATCCACATGGTGCGGGCGGACGTGACGACCGAGGTGACCCCCTTCGTGGGCGGCACCGAGCGGCAGGGCGAGGAGTTCGCCCGCTACCTGTCGAGCCTCTTCGACGAGAACCCCGAGAAGCTCTGGCAGTCGGACTTCCTGGGTCGGTCGCTGCAGGAGCTGGTCCGGGAGGGGATCCAGAGCAAGCTCCACCGCCTGCCCGAAAACGCCCAGCAGAAGCTGCAGGAGACCCTGACCCGCATCATCAACGAAGGAAGCGGCGGCCTGATCTGCATCATTTTGTAAGGGCGATTTTTGCACGCAGCGACGGCCTTCGGCAGGAGGATGCCAGCCGATAGCGAAACAGCGCGCCGGAGTAATTTCCAGCCCGCAAAGGCCCGTGGTGCCAGCGTCGGCGGGCGCGCCGCATACCCCCGTCGGCGGGAGGGCAAGATAGGGCGTGCCTGACGGCGCTATCACGAGCCTGAGCGGCAAGGGCTTGACGAGCCTGGCATCAAGGGCGAAAGGGGTTGAGCATCTTGACGAAGGCCGAGCTGATTGACAAGATCGCCGACAAGACCGGGCTCACCAAGAAGGACTCCGGCCGCGCGCTGGACGCCGTGTTCGAGGCCATCACCGAGGCGCTCGCGCAGGGGCAGCGGGTCCAGCTGGTGGGCTTCGGCAGCTTCGAGGTGCGCAAGCGGGCCGCCCGCAAGGGCCGCAACCCGCAGACGGGCCGCGAGATCCAGATCGGCGCCCGGGTCGTGCCGGCCTTCAAGGCGGGCAAGGCCCTCAAGGACGCCGTGGCCCGGTAACGTCCCCTCCGATAGGGGAGCGTCGAGAGCGCTGCGTGACCTAGTCGCGCAGCGCTCTGTCTTTTTGGGGGCCGGGCGATCTATAATGGCTGCCAAAAAGTACCCGACCGTGGTCGGCTCCGCGCCCGGTAGACGAGGGGGCCCATCGCGAGGTGGCATCCGACCAGCCCATCCGGCTCGGCATGTTGGGTTTCGGCACGGTGGGACAAGCCGTGGCCCGCGCGTTGCAGCAAAGGGCCCACGAGATCACGACCCGCACGGGACGGGCCATCGTCTTGCACCGGGTGGCGGTGCGGGATCCTGCCAGGCCTCGTCGGGTGGGCCTGGACGGCGTCTACGTGCATCGCTCGCCCCTCGAGGTGGTGGAGCAGCCCGACGTCGACCTGCTGGTCGAGGTGATGGGGGGCGAGGAGCCGGCGGCTTCGGCCATCCGCCGTGCGCTCGAGCTGGGCAAGCCGGG
>Ga0207873_1002335_pt1 | contig 15827 bp, 18 predicted proteins | sample BGWIniCompost_FD_187373 | JGI IMG/M metagenome (GOLD analysis project Ga0207873, IMG submission 187373) | Cellulose adapted compost microbial communities from Newby Island Compost Facility, Milpitas, CA, USA - BGW Initial Compost (SPAdes)... ...
GCCACGCCGGTGAAGTGATCGGACACGTCCGCGAACGACAGCCTGCGCTCTCCGATGGCCGGGTCGAGGATCGTGACCTTCGACCGGCCGACCTTGGCGAGCACCACGAAGTGGTTCAGATCCCAATGCAGGATGCACGGCAGCCTGAGCTTGCCCAGGTCTTCCATGTCCAGCCGGAGCGGGCGTGTAGTGAAGCCCAGCTGCTGGGCGACATGGATCAACTGGTTGAGCCGGGCGCCCTTGAGCGACAGCGGGAAGCGCCGGCGCAACTCAGGCAGGCCGATGCACAGGCCATGCGCGTTCGCGATCATGGCCAGCGAGCTCAGGCCGCATTCGGCGGCTTCGGATTGCAGGATGGGGCAGGACTTCAAGTGAAACTTTCGCTCCGCGACCGGCACTCGTTTACGCGCTGACCGCTCACTTCCGCTCCCCGCTGCGGGTGATGCGACGCGAGACTGCGTGGTAGGCAAGGCTGGCAACAAGCGCGCCGGCGCCGCTGGCCAGGCCGAAGGCCAGGGCATTGCCACGTGCGAACAGCGCCGCCAGCACCGCGGTGAGTGCGCAGACCAGCAGTGCGCAAAGAAGGGGGACGACGTGCTTCATGTTTCCTCTCCAGATTGCGGTGGCGCCCTCCCGGAAAGGAAGGGCGCCGGATACAACTCAGTCCGTGGCCAGCGTGTAACCAACGGTGATCGCGACGCCGAGCAGGAAGCCGGCCGCCGCACCGACCACGGTGCCCACGCCCGGAACCACGCTGCCGACCGCAGCGCCGGTCACCGTGGAGGCCCAGGCGCCGGCCGCGCCCATGGCGATATCGCCGGCGTCGGTACCGCCGTCCACCTGGCTGATCTCGATCTGGTTCAGTTCACGCATTCCGTTTCTCCTCATGGATGGTCTGGACGCACTCCCCGGCGTCCCTGGGTCCGGAACGACTCCGGCGGCTTCCTGCCCGCCCGATGCTGCAGTCAACGGCCGAACACGGTTCCCCGTACCGAATAGATCGGCTCCAGCGCCCACTCGATGAGGCGGCGGCGCTCGCCGAGCACGTCGGCTTCCAGCAACATGCCCGGGCGCAGCGGCTCGGGCTGGCCGTAGGCGGTGATGGCCTGGCGTTCCAGGGCGACGCTGATGCGGTAGAAGGGCTCGCCGGCCGCCTCGCCGGCGCCCGCCTGCAAGGTACTGCGGCTGATTCGCGCCACCGTGCCGCGGTGGTGGCCGAACTTCTGGTAGGGATAAGCCTGGTAGCGCAGCAACACCGTGTCGCCGGGCTCGATGAAGCCGATGGCACGGCTGGGCACCAGCAACTCTGCTTCCAGGCGGCCGTCGCCCGGAAGCACGCTCATCAGCACCTGTCCCGCCTGCACGGCCTGTCCGGGCTTGAGCATCTGCGTGGCCACCACGCCGGACACCGGCGCGACGATGGCCAGCTCGCCGCGCGCCATCACTTCCACGCGCTCCTGCTCCAGGCGGGCGAGCTCGCTGCGGAAGCCGGCCTCGGCGGCTTCGCGCTCGCCGGGAAGTTCGGCCAGGGCCTGTTCCAGCTGGGTGATCAGGCGGCGCGTGGACAGGGCCTGGCGCTCCAGCGCCTGCATGGCCCCCACCTGTTCCAGGGCTTCCGCTTCCTGTTGCCTTAGCTGCAGCTCGCTGACATAGCGCTTCTCGCCCAGGCCACGCAGGCGCTGCAGCAGTTCCCCGGCCAGCCGCGCCTGTTCGCGGCGGGTGGCGATCTCGCGCTCGATCTGCGCCAGCTCGCGCCGTGCCGCGTCACGCTGGGATTCCAGGCCGGCGGCCTGAGCATCCAGCAACTGCAGGCGGGCGGCATGCGCATCCTCGAGCGCGCGGGCCCGGCTGCCCAGGCGCTTTTCCAGCGCCGCCAGGGTGTCGCCGGCGGCCAGCGTGGCATGCGGCACGCGCACCACGGCGAGGATCTGGCCGGCGGCGACACGGCCGCCCTCGGGCACGTCCACCCGCGCCAGCACGCCGGTGGCCGGCGACACCACGGTGGCCATGCCCTGCTCCGGCACCAGCTGCCCCACCACGCGCGTACGCCGCGTGTACTCGCCACGCAGCAGGAACAGCACCACCAGCGCCGCGGCCAGCACCGCAAACGCCGTCAGCAGCCACGGCCGCAAGGGCTGGGCCAGCGAGATGCCGCCCAGCCAGCGCACCCTGCGCGCTTCCAGCACTTCCTTGCGGAACAACTCCCCTGACATGACTCCCCGCCGACACGCCCCCGATTACCCGCGCGCTGCCGTCAGGACGCGTTGCCCTCAGATCGGGACACCAGTGCGCGGGGCCGCGAACCTTATCGGAGAGGATCGTGCCGCGCCAAGGGGCCGGCGGCATATTGTCGGGAAACTCTGACAGGTGTCAGGGACGCTTTCCCGGGAAACGCAAGTCACACGCGGGAATCATCGGGAAGACCGGCCTCTCCGGTTCGAAGCGCGGCCATGTCAGCTACTCCTGTCGGCGTGAGCGAATCCGGACAAAATGATCGCGAACGATGGACGAAACGAATCCGCACTCCCCAAGGTTCGCACCCCGCCGCCGGCGCATCCGTGTCGGCGGCGGGTTCATCACGCAGCGGTTAGGCACCGAATGCGGGCAGCTGGCCTAGAATCGGCGCATGGCCGCCCTGCCCGCCCCGCTCCGCCAGACGCTGACCGACCTGCTCGGCCCCGGCGGCCTGCTGCTGGACGAATCCGAGCGCCTGGCCTACGGCTACGACAACTCGCGCCGGCAGGGCCTGCCGCTGGCGGTGGCGCTGCCGGAAACCGCGCAGCAGGTGCAGGGCATCGTCCGCGCCTGCCGCCAGCATCGCCTGCCCATCGTGGCGCGCGGGCGCGGCACCAATACCACCGGCGCCAGCGTGCCGGGCGAGGACGCGCTGGTGGTGTCCTTCGAGCGCATGGACCGCATCCTGGCCATCCGCCCCGGTGACCGCGTGGCGGTGGTGCAGCCGGGCCTGCTCAACGGCGACCTGCAGGCCGCCCTGGCCGGACACGGCCTGTTCTGGCCGCCGGATCCCACCAGCGCCGCCTTCAGCACCGTCGGCGGCAACCTGGCCTGCAATGCCGGCGGCCCGCGCGCGGTGAAATACGGCGCCAGCCGCGACAACGTGCTGGCCCTGCGCGCCGTCACCGGCACGGGCGAGCTGGTGAGCCTGGGCGCCGCCACCACCAAGGGCGCCAGCGGCTACGACCTGGCCCGGCTGCTGGTGGGCTCGGAAGGCACGCTGGCCTTGATCGTCGAGGCCAGCCTGAAGCTGACGCCGCGGGCGCCGCTGCGGCGCGCCCTGCGCGCGCTCTACACCGATGTGGACGCCGCCGCCGCCGCCGTGGCCCGGCTGATGGCGCAGCCGGTGACGCCTTCGATGCTGGAATTCATGGACGGCGAATGCGTGCGCCTGGCCCGGGAGGTCGGCGGTGCCGAGCTGCCGCCCTGCGGCGCCCTGCTGATGATCGAGGCCGATGGCGACCAGAGCGTGCTGGACGCCGCCGAAGCCGCCCTGCGCGCCGCCGCCGAAGGCCCCGGCTGCCTGGAAGTGAGCGCCGCCGCCGACGAGGCCGCGCGCGAGAAGCTGTGGGCGGCGCGCAAGGCGCTTTCGCCTTCGCTGCGCACGCTGGCGCCCGGCAAGATCAACGAGGACGTGGTGGTGCCGGTCTCGCGCCTGCCGGAGCTGGTGGCGGCGGTGCAGGCGGCGGCGCGCGGGCACCAGCTGCCCATCGTCTGCTTCGGCCATGCCGGCAACGGCAACCTGCACGTGAACATCCTCTACGACCCCGCCGACGCCGCCCAGGCAGCGCGGGCCGAGGCCGCCCTGCAGGCGGTGTTCGCGGCGGTGGTGGAGCTGGGCGGCCAGCTCTCCGGCGAGCACGGCATCGGCCTGGTCAAGCGCGAGCTGCTGGCCCGCGCCCTGCCGCCGGCGACGCTGGCGCTGATGCGGGCGATCAAGGCACAGTTCGACCCCGACGGCCTGCTCAACCCCGGCAAGGTGCTGCCGCCATGACCCGCAAGACCAGCCCGCTGGAGACCTTGCTCTCCGAGATCCGCGCCTGCCGCCTCTGCGAGGCGCACCTGCCGCTGGGCCCGCGGCCGGTGCTGCGGGCGGCGGAAACCGCCACCGTGCTGATCGCCGGCCAGGCGCCGGGCACCCTGGTGCACGGCAGCGGCGTGCCCTGGGACGATGCCAGCGGCGCCCGCCTGCGCCAGTGGCTGGGCCTGGACAAGGCCAGCTTCTACGACGAGCGCCGTATCGCCATCGTGCCCATGGGCTTCTGCTACCCGGGCCGCGGCAGCAGCGGCGACAAGCCGCCGCGGCCGGAATGCCGGGCCACCTGGCACCCGAAGCTGCTGCCGCTGCTGCCCAACCTGCAGCTGATCGTGGCCATCGGCCAGTACGCCCAGGCCTATTACCTGGGCGACGCCCGCAAGGCGACGCTGACCGACACCGTGCGCGCTTGGCGCGAATATGCCCCGCGCGTGTTCCCCCTGGTGCACCCGAGTCCGCGCAATGTCGGCTGGTTCAAGCACAATCCGTGGTTCGAGGCGGAAGTGGTGCCGGCGCTGCGCAAACGGGTGCACGCGCTGGTCGCGAAGGACTGAATCAACCCGGGATTCCTTTTCCCTTCCCTTCCGCCGTCTGGACGACCTGCACGAGCAGATAGCGCACCGCGCCGACGATCGCCAGCAGCGGAGGAACCAGCAGCGACATCCAGCGCACCAGGTCGCCGAAGTTGTACAGGCTGACACGCGCGTTGCGTACCAGGCCGAAGTATTCGGTGACCTTGCCGGTCAGCAGGGTCTCGGAGAGGTCCAGCACCGTCACGCCAAGTCCGGCGGCGAATGCAAACAGCGCCCAGCGCAACAGCGCGCCGTCGAGCCGGAAGTGCCATGCCAGCACCCGCAGCGTCAGTACGGCAAAGAGGAACAGCCCGATGAAGATCGCCATGGCATGGGTGCTGGTCAGGCCATGACCGATGTCGAATTCACGGTGATGCACCCTGGCCAGCACCAGCGGTCCGAACAGCCGGTGCCCGTCGCCCGGCGCGAAGAGCAGGCAGATCAACAAGCGCGGCACGGCATCGAACAGCCCAAGCAGAAGACCGCAGAGTTCCGGGCGTTTCATGTTCCTTCCTCGATGATCGTGGGTGCTGGCCGGAATGACCCGGCCAGCACATGGATGTCGGGTCACTTCTCGGGGCAGTCGACCTCGATCTTGAAGCTCTCGGTGGTGACCTCCATCGAGCTGTCGCAGCCCTTGCTGGTGGCGTAGAACATCAGGCCGACACCGCCCCCAACGGCAGCGCCGACGATGCCTGCCAGGATCAGCAAGGGGTTCTCCCCGCCGTTCACCTGTTCCATCTCGCAGATGGTCAGTTCGCGCATGACACTCTCCTTTTCTCGTTCACCCGCCGATTGCGGGCACGAACGAGGTCACCATGCCTACAGGCGTAGGAATCAACGCGCGCGAACTCGCATTCGCGTGTAGGCGAAAGCGCAGCAAGAAGTGGCGGAAATGGCGATGACACCGGCGCGGCGCAAAGCGGCAGCTTTGGCCGACAACGCGGGCATTGAACTTCGCGAGGGATGTTCCCGGACATTCGCGCCACCTCCGGGGCGAATTCTCCGGGCCGGATCGGACAAGCCAAGCGCCGTCAGGCTTCGATCAGCGTAGGAAAAACGCGGCCAGCTGCAGCACCAGCAACGAATACACCCCCGCCAGCGCATCATCCGCCATCACCCCGAACCCGCCCTTGAGGCGGCGGTCGGCCCAGCTCACCGGCCAGGGCTTGGCGATGTCGAACAGGCGGAACAGCGCCACCGCCGCCAACCACCAGGGCCAGCCGGCCGGCGCGGCCGCCAGGGCGATCCACACGCCCACCCACTCGTCCCAGACCACCAGGCCCGGGTCCTGCAGGCCGGTGGCGCGCAGCACCCAGCGGCTGGCCAGGCAGCCCAGCACGAAGGCCAGCACCACCACCGCGGCATAGGCCGGCAGCGGCAGTTCGCGCAGCAGGAACCACCAGGGCAGCAGCGCCGCCAGGGTGCCGAAGGTGCCCGGGGCCCTGGGCGCGAAGCCGGAGCCCAGGCCGGTGGCGATCCAGCCCCAGGGATGGCGCAGCAGGCGGCGGCGGGCGGCGTTCATGCCCCGCCCTCGAAGTGCCGGTAGCCGGCGCGGGCCGGCGGCTGCCAGGCCTCGCCCTCGGGCGTGCGCAGCTCGATGCCCTCGCCCGCGTGCAGCTGGCCGATCACGGTGGCGCCGGCGCCGGCGGCGGCCAGGGCCTGTTCGATGGCCAGGGCCCGGCCGGGCGGCGCGGTGAAGCACAGCTCGTAGTCGTCGCCGCCGGTCAGCTGCAGTTCCCAGCGCCGCGGTTCGCCGAAGTGGCGGGCCAGGGGCTGGCTGGTCGGCAGCCGGCCCAGGTCGAGGCGGGCGCCGCAGCCGCTGGCGGCCAGCACGTGGCCGAGGTCGGCCAGCAGGCCGTCGCTGATGTCGATGCAGGCGCTGGCCAGGCCGCGCAGGGCGCGGCCGGCGGCCAGGCGCGGCTCGGGCCGGTCCAGGCGGTAGCGCAGCTTGGCCGAGGCCGGCTCGCGCGCCTGCCACTGCGCCAGGGCGCCGGCGGCATCGCCGAGGGTGCCGGTCACCCACACCTCGTCGCCGGGACGGGCGCCGGCGCGGCGCAGGGCCTGGCCGGCCGGCACCAGGCCGGCGGCCGTGACGGTGATGGTGAGCGGGCCGCGGGTGGTGTCGCCGCCCACCAGGGCGATGCCGGCCTGCTCCGCCAGTTCGAACAGGCCGTCGGCGAAGCCTTCCAGCCAGTGCGCGCCGGCCTGCGGCAGGCTCAGGGCCAGGGTGAACCAGGCCGGCTCGGCGGCCATGGCGGCCAGGTCGCTCAGGTTCACCGCCAGCGCCTTCCAGCCGATGTCGGCGGCGGCGGTGTCCTCGGGGAAGTGCACGCCGGCCACCAGGGTGTCGGTGCACAGCACCAGCTCGTGGCCGGGTGGCGGTTGCAGCAGGGCGGCATCGTCGCCGATGCCCAGCAGCACGTCGGGGCGGCCGCGGGCGCGGGCGCGCAGGCTTTCGATCAGGTCGAACTCGCCGGGCATCAGGGCCGGCGCGCGGCCTGCGCCTCGGCGCTGCGCCAGGCGGCGGCGGCGCGGTCCAGCACCCCGTTCACGTAGGTGTGGCCGTGCTCGCTGCCGAAGCGCTTGGTGGTTTCGATGGCCTCGTTGATGACCACGCGATAGGGCACGTCCGGGCGGTGCCGCAGCTCGTAGGCGGCGATGCGCAGCACGGCGCGCTCGATCGGGTCGACCTGGGCGATCTCGCGGTCCAGGTACTCGGCCAGGGCGGCGTCGAGGGCCTCGCAGTGCTGGCCGACGCCGCGCACCAGGTCCTCGAAATAGGCCAGGTCGGCCACGTCCATGTCCTGCTCGTGGCGGAACTGCTCGATCAGCTTGGCGATCGGCGTGTCCGAGAGCTGCCAGGCGTAGACGGCCTGCAGGGCGCGGCGGCGGGCGCGGCTGCGCGCGTGCGGGTCGACGCCGTCGGGGCGGGGATGCTTCATGCCAGTTTCCCGATCAGGTTGGCCATTTCGATCGCCACCAGGGCGGCCTCTTCACCCTTGTTGCCGTGGCTGCCGCCGGCGCGGGCCTCGGCGTCGGCATAAGCCTCCACCGCCAGCACGCCATTGGCCACCGGCACGCCGGCGTCCAGGGCCACGCGCATCAGGCCGCGGGCGCATTCGTCGGCAACCTGCTCGTAGTGGCGGGTGTCGCCGCGGACCACGCAGCCCAGGGCCACCACGGCGGCGTAGCCGCGGCCGGCGATGGCGCGGGCGGCGGCCAGCGGCAGCTCCCAGGCGCCGGGCACGCGCAGCACGTCCACCGCCTCGGCCGGCACGCCGTTGTCGGCGAAGGCCTTGCGCGCGCCCTCGACCAGCGCATCGGTGATGCGCGGGTTCCAGCGGCTGGCGAGGATGGCGTAGCGGGCGCCCGGCGGGCTGCTGACGTCGCCTTCGAAGTGGCTCATGCGGTGGCGGGTTTCCAGGGGGGCGCCAGTTTAACCCGCGCCGACCTCGGCCGGACCGAGGTACTCCACCACCTCCAGACCGTAGCCGGCCAGGCCGATCTGCCGGCGCGGGGTGCCCATGACCCGCAGCTTGCCCAGGCCCAGGTCGGCCAGGATCTGGGCGCCGGCGCCGTTGCGCCGCCATTCCCGGCTGCGCGGCGCGGCCGGTTCGGCGCTGCCGGTGATGCGGGCCAGCAGGGCATCCGGGCCGTCCGGCTCGGACAGCACCACCAGCACGCCCTCGCCGGCCCGGGCGATGGCCGCCAGGGCCTGGCTGGCGCCCAGGGCCACGTCCGGGCGCTGCCAGCCCAGCACGTCGCTGAGCGGGTCCTTCACATGCACGCGCACCAGGCAGGGCCGCGCCGCCTCGGGCTGGCCGTGCACCAGGGCGAAGTGCAGCTCGTGGCTGAGCCGGTCGCGGTAGGTGTGCAGGCGGAAGGGGCCGTGCGCGGTGGGGATGTCGCGGCTGTCCACCCGCTCGACGGTGTGCTCGTTCTCCAGGCGGTAGCGGATCAGCTCCTCGATCGAGCCGATCTTCAGGCCGTGCTCGGCGGCGAAGCGCTCCAGCTCGGGGCGGCGGGCCATGCTGCCGTCGGGATTGAGGATCTCCACCAGCACGCCGGCCGGTTCCAGCCCGGCCAGCAGGGCCAGGTCGCTGGCGGCCTCGGTGTGGCCGGCGCGGGTGAGCACGCCGCCGGGCTGGGCCATCAGCGGGAAGATGTGGCCGGGCTGGCTCAGGTGCTCGGGCCGCGCGTCCGGTCGCACGGCGGTGCGGATGGTGTGGGCGCGATCGTAGGCACTGATGCCGGTGGTGACGCCCTCGGCGGCCTCGATGCTGACGGTGAAGTTGGTGTGGTGCGGCGAGGTATTGCTGGCCACCATCGGGCCCAGGCCCAGCTGCCGGCAGCGCTCGCGGGTCAGCGACAGGCAGACCAGGCCACGGGCGTGGGTGACCATGAAGTTGATGTCGGAAGGCTTGACCAGCTCCGCCGCCATGATCAGGTCGCCTTCGTTCTCGCGGTCCTCGTCGTCGACGATCACGACCATGCGGCCCTGGCGGATTTCTTCCAGCAGTTCGGGGATGGAAGCGAAGCTCATGGCTGTTCCTCGCGGGCGGACAGCAGGCGCTCGACGTAGCGGGCCACGGTGTCCACTTCCAGGTTGACGGGGTCGCCGGCGGAGAGTTCGGCGAAACGGGTGTGGGCGATGGTGTGCGGCACCAGGTTGACCTCGAAGCCGGCCTTGTCGACGGCATTGACGGTGAGGCTGGTACCGTCCACCGCGATCGAGCCCTTCACCGCCACGTAGCGCAGCACCGAGGCCGGCGCGCTGAAGCGCCAGCGCTGGCTGCGGCCGTCCTCGCGCACCGATTCGACCTGGCCGACGGCATCGACGTGGCCGGACACCAGATGCCCGCCGAGGCGGTCGGTCGGCAGCAGCGAGCGCTCGAGGTTGACGGCGGCGCCGACCGGCAGCGCGCCGAGCGTGGTCAGGGCCAGAGTTTCGTTGGAGACGTCGGCTTCCCAGCCTTCGGCATCGAAGGCCACCACGGTCAGGCAGCAGCCGTTGACGGCGATGGATTCGCCCAGGGCCACATCGGCGTGGTCCAGCCCGCCCCAGCCGAAACGCAGGCGCTGGTCACCGCCGCGCGCCTCGCGCGCCAGCAGGCGGCCCACCGCCTGGATCAATCCCGTGAACATCGCTCAGCCTCGTCATCCGCCCATCCGGCGGGCCCGCCATTGTAGTCGCCCCACCCGGCAGGCATTTCAGCCGCAGATGAACCACGGCAACACCACGGCCGAACGCTCCGTTCCGCCCCCGGCGCATCCCGGCCACCAACTACCCGGTTGCGCCATGCCGCGACCCCGGCCTTGAACGCTTCATCCGCGTCCATCCGCGCACATCCGCGTCAGAAACCCCTTCCCTCAAGGCACCAGCAACAGCCGCAAGTCCGGCCCGACCTGCCGGGTCTCGACCAGCCGCAGCCCCAGCCGCTCCTCCATGCGCGCCGGGTCCAGCCCCGCGAACAGCGGCCGCCCGCGTTCGCCCAGCAGCACCGGCGCCACGTACAGCAGCAGCTCGTCCACCAGCCCCGCCTTGAGGAAGGCGCCGGAGAGCGTGGCCCCGGCCTCCACCTGCACTTCGTTGACGCCGCGCTGGGCCAGCTGCGACAGCGCCGCGTGCAGGTCCAGGCCCTCGCCCTCGCGGCGCACCGCGTAGGCCTGCACTTCGTCGCCGTAGTCCGGGACGATGTCCTCGCCGTGCACGGCCAGGGTCGGCGCGGCGTTGTCGGTCAACACGCCGGCGTTGCGCGGCAGCCGGCCGCGCTCGTCCAGCACCACCCGCAGCGGCGGGACGAAGGGCGTGTCCTCGTCCAGGCGCACGGTCAGCCGCGGATCGTCGGCCAGCACGGTGCCGATGCCGGTGAGCACGGCGCCGGCGCGGGCACGCCAGCGCATCACGTCGGCGCGCGAGGCCTCGCTGGTGATCCACTTGGATTCGCCGTTGGCCAGGGCGGTGCGACCGTCCAGGCTCATGGCCAGCTTCACCCGCACCCAGGGCCGGCCACGCTGCACGCGCGAGAAGAAGCCGCGGTTCACATGCCGCGCCTGCGCTTCCATCAGCCCGTGCTCGACGGTGATGCCGGCGGCCTCGAGCTTGGCGAAGCCCTGGCCGGAGACCTGGTGGAAGGGATCGCGGCAGGCCGCCACCACGCGGGTGACGCCTGCAGCCACCAGCGCATCGGCGCAGGGCGGCGTGCGGCCGTGGTGGGCGCAGGGCTCGAGGGTGACGTAGGCGGTGGCGCCGCGGGCAGCGGCGCCGGCCTGGGCCAGGGCGTGCACTTCCGCGTGCGGCTCGCCGGCGCGCACGTGCCAGCCCTCGCCCAGCACCCGGGCGCCGTCGGCGATCACACAGCCGACCATCGGATTGGGCTTGGTGGTGTAGGCGCCGCGCTCGGCCAGCTGCAACGCGCGGGCCATGTGCGCGTGATCGGTGGCGGTGAAACGGCTCATGCCTGCGGGCGGATGTCCATCAGGGTGACGCGCTGGCCGTGCAGCTCCGCGTCGCCGACCCGCTGCCAGCCGAGGCTGGCATAGAAGGCTTCGTGCTCCGGCGTGAACAGCCACAGCCGCGGCAGGCCCTCGCGTGCCGCCAGCGCCACCAGTTCCCGCACCAGCCGCTTGCCCAGGCCGCGGCCGCGCGCCTCGGGCAGCACGTACAGGCTGGCCAGCCAGGCATCGCCGAGATCGCTGAACTCCGGCGCGTCCTCGCGCACCAGGCTGACCGAACCGAGCAGCCGGTCGCCTTCGATCGCCACCAGGGTGGTGGGAAGGTGGCGGCGGCTGGCGTGGTCGCACAGCTCCGACTCGCACTCCTCCAGGGTCCAGGCGCCTTCGTACAGCGCCGACCATTCGTCGTGGTGCCAGCGTGCCAGCAGCGGCACGCAGTCGGGCCGTTCGGCCAGGGGAAGGATCAGGATCGTGCTCACTGGCCGGCCTTGCCGCCGCCCGGCTCCAGCAGGGACAGTTGCAGGCCTTCCAGGCCCGGCAGGTCACGCTCCAGCCGCTCGATTTCCTCACGGAAGGCCTGCACGTCCTCGAACTTGCGGTAGACCGACGCGAAGCGCACGTAGGCCACCTGGTCCAGCTTCTTGAGTTCGGCCATCACCAGCTCGCCGACGCGCAGCGAGGGCAGTTCGCGTTCGCCGCTCAGGCGCAGGCCGTTGATCACCGCCCGCACCGCCTCCTCGATGTCGGCGGCCGGCACCGGCCGCTTCTGCAGGGCGCGCTCGAAGCTGGTGCGCAGCTTGCGCTCGTCGAAGGCCTCGCGGCGGCCGTCGCTCTTGACGATGGCCGGCAGCTTCAGCTCGGCGGTCTCGAAGGTGTTGAAGCGCTCGCCGCAGCTCGGGCATTCGCGGCGGCGGCGGATGGTGCTGCCATCCTCGCTGACGCGCGAGTCGATCACCCGAGTGTCTTCGTGCTGGCAGAACGGACAGTACATGGGCGTTCGGGCGGCAACCGCTTCCTCATCCGTAGACCGGGAACTGCCGGCACTGCTTGACGACGTTCTCACGTACGCCGGCGAGCACCCGCTCGTCGGACGGCGCGTCCAGCACGTCGCAGATCCAGTTGGCCAGGGCCACGCAGTCGGGCTCCCTGTAGCCGCGGGTGGTGACGGCCGGGGTGCCGATGCGCAGGCCGGAGGTGACGAAGGGCGAGCGCGGGTCGCCCGGCACCGAATTCTTGTTCACGGTGATGTGGGCGGCGCCGAGCGCGGCTTCCGCGTCCTTGCCGGTGACCTCGCGGCCGATCAGGTCGATCAGCATCAGGTGGTTCTCGGTGCCACCGGACACGATCTTGTAGCCGCGGGCGGTGATCGCCCTGGCCATGGCCTGGGCATTGCGCACCACCTGCTGCTGGTACTCCTTGAAGGCCGGCTCCAGCGCTTCCTTGAAGGCCACCGCCTTGGCGGCGATCACGTGCATCAGCGGGCCGCCCTGGATGCCCGGGAAGACGATGCTCTGCAGCTTCTTCTCCAGCTCCTCGGAGGGGGCCTTGGCCAGGATGATGCCGCCGCGCGGGCCGCGCAGGGTCTTGTGCGTGGTCGAAGTGACCACGTGCGCGTGCGGCAGCGGGTTCGGATACACACCGGCGGCGATCAGGCCGGCGACGTGCGCCATGTCGACGAACAGCCAGGCGCCGACCTTGTCGGCGATGGCGCGGAAGCGCGCCCAGTCCACCACCTGCGAATAGGCGGAGAAGCCGGCGACGACCATCTTCGGCTTGTGCTCCAGCGCCAGCCGCTCGACCTCGTCGTAATCGATCAGGCCCTGCTCGTTGACGCCGTACTGCACGGCGTTGAACAGCTTGCCCGAGAGATTGACCTTGGCGCCGTGGGTCAGGTGGCCGCCATGCGCCAGCGACATGCCAAGGATGGTGTCGCCCGGCTGCAGCAGCGCGAAGTACACCGCCTGGTTGGCCTGCGAGCCGCTGTGCGGCTGCACGTTGGCGTAGTCGGCACCGAACAGCTGCTTCACCCGCTCGATGGCCAGGCGCTCGGCCACGTCCACGTGCTCGCAGCCGCCGTAGTAGCGCTTGCCCGGATAACCCTCGGCGTACTTGTTGGTCAGCACGCTGCCCTGCGCCTCCAGCACGCGCGGGCTGGCGTAGTTCTCGCTGGCGATCAGCTCGACGTGATCCTCCTGGCGGCGGCGCTCGTCGGCGATGGCCTGGGCCAGCTCGGGGTCGTAGCCGGCGATCTGCAGATCCTTGGCGAACATGTGGGGCTTCCGGTGCGGATTCAGGCCGGAAAGTGTAGCCCCGGCAGCCATTTGCGGCCAGCTTGCGGCACCGCCGGCGGCTGCCGGGCGAGGGGTTCCGCGATGCCCCTGCCCTGCCCGCCCGTGCCGGAACCCCCGTTGCGGCCCGGCGGAGAAACCCCGGCGGGCGGGCCGGGCGGGCGCGGAAGGCCGGCGATCCGCCGGCAATACGCCGTGAACGGCAGCCGGGCGCGGGACGGGCCGGCGTGCAGCCCCCCGCAGGCTGGGCGATAATGCGCCACCCTCCGATTCCCGGACCGGCTGCGCGCCCGCCGCGCGGCCCCACCCCCTTACCGGCCGCGCGCGCGAAGCGCCGGCCACGGCAGAGAGGCCACGATGCAGTACATCTACACCATGAACGGCGTGTCCAAGACGGTCCCGCCGAAGAAGCAGATCATCAAGGACATCTCCCTGTCCTTCTTCCCCGGCGCCAAGATCGGCCTGCTGGGCCTGAACGGCGCCGGCAAGTCCACCGTGCTGCGGATCATGGCCGGCGTCGACACCGACTTCCAGGGCGAGGCCCGCCCGCAGCCGGGCATCAAGGTCGGCTACCTGCCGCAGGAACCCGAGCTCAACCCCGAGCACACCGTGCGCCAGGCGGTCGAGGAAGGCGTGGGCGAGATCCTGCAGGCGCAGGCGCGCCTGGACGAGGTCTACGCCGCCTACGCCGAGGAAGGCGCAGACTTCGACGCCTTGGCCAAGGAACAGGAACGCCTGGAAGCCATCCTCGCCTCCGGCGACGCCCACACCCTCGAGCAGCAGCTGGAAGTCGCCGCCGACGCCCTGCGCCTGCCGCCGTGGGACGCGAAGATCGCCCACCTCTCCGGCGGCGAGAAGCGCCGCGTCGCCCTGTGCCGCCTGCTGCTCTCCAAGCCGGACATGTTGCTGCTGGACGAGCCCACCAACCACCTCGACGCCGAATCGGTGGAATGGCTGGAGCAGTTCCTGCAGCGCTACCCGGGCACGGTGGTGGCCGTCACCCATGACCGCTACTTCCTCGACAACGCCGCCGAGTGGATCCTCGAGCTGGACCGCGGCCGCGGCATTCCCTGGAAGGGCAACTACACCGAGTGGCTCAAGCAGAAGGACGAGCGCCTCAGGCAGGAAGAGAACCAGGAGAAGGCCCGCCAGAAGGCCATTCAGCGCGAGCTGGAATGGGCCCGGCAGAACGCCAAGGGCGGCCGTTCCAAGGGCAAGGCGCGCCTGGCCCGCCTGGAGGAGCTGCAGTCGGTCGAGTACCAGAAGCGGCAGGAGACCAACGAGATCTTCATTCCGCCGGGCGAGCGCCTGGGCAACAACGTCATCGAGTTCCGCAACGTCAGCAAGCGCTTCGGCGACCGGCTGCTGATCGACGATCTCTCGCTGATCATCCCCAACGGCGCCATCGTCGGCATCATCGGCCCCAACGGCGCCGGCAAGTCGACGCTGTTCAAGATGATCACCGGCCAGGAGAAGCCGGACGCCGGCGAGATCATCCTCGGCCCCACCGTGAAGCTGGCCTATGTCGACCAGAGCCGCGCGGCGCTGGAGGGCAACCACACGGTGTTCCAGGAGGTCTCCGGCGGCTCGGACATCCTCAACATCAACGGTGTCGAGATCCAGTCGCGCGCCTACATCGGCCGTTTCAACTTCAAGGGCCCGGACCAGCAGAAGCTGGTCGGCACGCTCTCCGGCGGTGAGCGCGGCCGTCTGCACCTGGCCAAGACGCTGCTGCAGGGCGGCAACGTGCTGCTGCTCGACGAGCCGTCCAACGATCTCGACGTGGAGACGCTGCGTGCGCTCGAGGATGCGCTGCTGGAGTTCCCGGGCGTGACGCTGGTGATCAGCCACGATCGCTGGTTCCTGGACCGTATCGCCACGCACATTCTGGCGTTCGAGGGTGATTCGCACGTGGAGTTCTTCCAGGGCAACTATCGCGAGTACGAGGAGGACAAGAAGCGCCGCCTCGGCGAGGAAGGCGCCAAGCCGCACCGTCTGCGCTTCAAGGCCCTCAAGTAATCGCCCCACCTGCTGCATCGGCGGCCGCTCCTTCGGGGCGGCCGCTTTCTTTTTGGCCTGTCGCTGGACTGGCGCGGCTGGCTGGCCGCTGATTGTTGTGTCGCGTGTCCTGGCGGCCTGTTGGCTTGGCGGATGGCGCCGCCGCGTCATGAGGGGGGAGGCGCCGGCCGGCGGTCTCGCCAAGCGCCATCCCTGGCGGCGAACGCCGGCCCGCTCCGGGCGTCCTGCCCTCCGCTTCGGACCTCCCCCCTCATGACGCGTCGTCGCACCGGCTGTCGCTGGGGCCGCCAGGGCGCGTCTGCTGCGCAGCCGCGAAAAGCGCGGCGCAGCCACCCGCCCACCCCACCACGACAAGCGCGGGCGACGGTCCCGGAAGGTGGCGTGCCGGGCCCTCGGCCGCCGCGCCGGCGAAGGTTCGAAGAGGTGGTGTGGGGGGCC
>Ga0207873_1002337_pt1 | contig 15812 bp, 16 predicted proteins | sample BGWIniCompost_FD_187373 | JGI IMG/M metagenome (GOLD analysis project Ga0207873, IMG submission 187373) | Cellulose adapted compost microbial communities from Newby Island Compost Facility, Milpitas, CA, USA - BGW Initial Compost (SPAdes)... ...
ACCCGCCGACGCCGATCTGCCCCCGGTGCCGCGGCCGGTCGGCCACGCCGGCGGTCGTGTCGGGCCGGGGGACGGTCGTGGCCCACACCGTCAACCGCCACCGCTGGCTGCCCGGCTTCGAGCCGCCCTATGCCGTCGCCATCGTGGCCCTCGACGAGGACCCGTCCGTCCGGCTCACGACCAACGTCGTCGGCTGCGACCCGGACGAGGTCCGCGACGGCCTGCGGGTCGAGGTCCGGTTCGAGCAGCACGAGGACGTGTGGATCCCGGTGTTCGCCCCCACCGGCGAGCCGGACGTCGCCGAGCAGCTCGTCCCCGAGCCGGCCGTCACGCCCCGCCCGCCCGTCCGCGACGACCGCTTCGAGCACCGGGCGGTGATCTCGGGCATCGGGCGCTCGGCCATCGGGCGCCGGCTGATGGTCGACCCGCTGTCGCTGACCGTCGACGCCTGCCTGGCCGCGGTGGCCGACGCCGGCCTGACGCTCGACGACGTCGACGGCCTCTCCACCTACCCGGGCGACGCGCCGATGGGCATGAGCGAGGGCGGGGTGTCGGCCGTCGAGCAGGCGCTGCGCATCCGGCCGACGTGGATCAACGGCGGCTTCGACCTGCCGGGCCAGGGCGGCGCCGTCGTGGCGGCGATGATGGCCGTGGCCAGCGGCCTGTGCCGGCACGTGCTGTGCTTCCGCACGGTGTGGGAGTCGACCCACGCCACGCTCGGGCTGGGGTCCCGGCCCGGGCGGGTCTCGGGCGACCAGCAGTGGCGCCTGCCCTACGGCGCGGCGTCGGCCGCCAACTGGATCGGCATGCACGCCAACCACTACCTGCACCGCTACGGCGCCACCCGCGAGGTGCTGGGGTGGATCGCCGTCAACGGCCGGGCCAACGCGGCCCGCAACCCGGCGGCCATCTACCGCGAGCCGATGACCATGGACGACTACATGTCGGCCCGGCCGATCAGCTCGCCGTTCGGCCTCTACGACTGCGACGTGCCCTGCGACGGCGCCGTCGCCGTCGTCGTGTCGGACGCCGCGGTGGCCCGCGACCTGCCCCGACCGGCGGTGCGGGTCGAGGCCGTCGGCACCCAGGTCGTCGAGCCGGTGTCGTGGGACCAGGGGACGCTGACCCACGAGCCCCAGGTGCTGGGCCAGGCGGCCCACCTGTGGAGCCGCACGACCCTGACGCCGGCCGACGTCGACGTCGCCCTGCTCTACGACGGGTTCACCTTCAACGCCATCTCCTGGCTGGAGGGCCTGGGGTTCTGCGGGCTCGGCGAGGCCAAGGACTGGCTCGACGGGGGCCGGCGGATCGCGCTCGGCGGCGAGCTGCCGCTGAACCCGCACGGGGGCCAGCTGTCGGAGGGCCGCCTGCACGGTTTCGGCTTCATCTACGAGGCGGTGGTGCAGCTGCGGGGCGACGCGGGGGAGCGCCAGGTGCCCGGCGCCCGCACCGCGGTCGTCTCCACCGGTGGCGGCACGCCCTCGGGCGTGTTCCTGCTGCGGCGCGACGGCGCCTGACCCGCTGCGGCGGGCGAGGCGGCCGGTCAGCGGCGGGCGCCGTCGGCGGGCACCGCGGGCGCGTGCGGGTCGCCGGCGCGGCGGCGGAACCGGCCCAGCAGCTCGACCAGCCGGGCCAGCTCGTCTCCCTCGAGCGGGACGCCGAAGCGCTGGGCGGTGACCGCCTCGGTGGCCTCGGCGGCCAGGCGGCGCCCGGCGGGGGTGATGCGGGCGAGGGTGCCCCGGCGGTCGTCGGGGTTGGGCTCGCGGGCGACGAGGCCCTGCTGCTCGAGCTTGTCGACGAGCTTGGTGATGCCGGTGGGGTGGACCATCAGCCGCTCGCCCATCTTCGTGATGGGCAGGGCGCCGGTGCGGGAGAAGCAGAGCAGCATCAGCACCTCGTAGCGGGCGAAGGTGAGCTGGAACGGTCGCAGCGTCCGCTCGACGGCGGCGGACACCAGCTGCTGCACCCGGATGATCGAGGTGGCGGCGACCATGGCCTCGGGCTCGGCGAGGTCGTGGCGCTCCCACTGGCGCCGGGCCTCGTCGAGCGGGTCGAACGTCGGGTCCACGCCCCGACCCTACCCCGGTCCGTCGACAGTTACCTGAGCGGTCAGATAGTGTGCGCTCATGGACTCGGCGGAGCTGCACCGGCCGCACCACCCCGTCCGGGTGGTCACCGCGGCCAGCCTCTTCGACGGCCACGACGCGTCGATCAACATCATGCGGCGCCTACTCCAGGCCCAGGGCGCCGAGGTCATCCACCTGGGCCACGACCGCTCGGTCGACGAGGTCGTCCGGGCCGCCCTCGACGAGGACGCCGCCGCGGTGGCGATCAGCAGCTACCAGGGCGGGCACGTCGAGTACTTCACCTACCTGGTCCAGCGCCTGGCCGAGGAGGGCATCGGCCACGTCCGCGTCTACGGGGGCGGCGGGGGCGTCATCGTCCCCGCCGAGATCGACGCTCTGGCGAAGGTCGGGGTGCGGATCTTCTCGCCCGCGGACGGCCAGCGCCTCGGGCTCGACGCCATGGTCAACACCATCGTGCGCGAGTGCGACGTCCCGCCACGGGCCCCCGAGTCGGTCGACGACCTCCCCGGCGGCTCGCGCCGGACGCTGGCCGCCGTGCTCACCGCCGTCGAGAACGGGATCCTCCCCGACCCGCTCGCCGAGCGGCTCGACGCGCTGGCCGCCGGCCGGCAGGCCCCGGTGCTCGGCATCACCGGCACGGGCGGGTCGGGCAAGTCGTCCCTCACCGACGAGCTCGTCCTGCGGCTGCGGCGCGACCAGGAGGACAAGCTGCGGGTCGCCGTGCTGGCCGTCGACCCCAACCGGCGGCGCTCGGGCGGCGCCCTGCTCGGCGACCGCATCCGCATGAACAGCATCGGCACCGACCAGGTCTACTTCCGCTCGATCGGCACCCGGTCCTCGGCCTCCGAGCTGCCGCCGTCCGTGCCCCGCATGGTCACCGCCTGCCGGGCCGCCGGCTACGACCTGGTGATCGTCGAGACGCCCGGCATCGGGCAGGGCGACTCGGCGGTCGTCGACCTGGCCGACGTCTCCCTCTACGTCATGACCCCCGAGTACGGCGCCGCCTCCCAGCTCGAGAAGATCGACATGCTCGAGCTGGCCGACGTCGTGGCCATCAACAAGTTCGACCGCCGGGGGGCCGAGGACGCGCTGCGCGACGTCCGCCGCCAGGTCGGCCGCCACCGGGGCCGGCGCGACCGGCTGGAGGAGCTGCCGGTCTTCGGCACGGTCGCCTCCCGCTTCAACGACGACGGGGTCACGGCCCTCTACCACGAGCTGCGCGACCGCCTCGCCGCCGCCGGCCTGCGGGTGGGGGAGGGGACGCTGCCCCGCGTCGACACCCGCACCTCGACCGGGGTGTCGGTCCTCGTCCCGCCGGCGCGGGAGCGCTACCTCGCCGAGATCGCCGAGACCGTCCGGGCCTACCACGCCACCACCCGCGACCAGGCCGAGGCCGTCCGAGCCGTCGACCAGCTCGAGGCCACCGCCGAGCGCCTCGCCGCCGCCGGCCGGCCCACCGACGACGTCGAGGCGCTGCTCGCCGAGGCCCGCGCCCGGGTCAGCGACGAGACCCGAGCCCTGCTCGCCACCTGGGAGGAGGACCGCGACCGCCTCTCCGGCCCCGACCGCCCGGCCCGCGAGTCGCTGGCCGGCACCCTCGTGCCCCGGGTGGCGCTGCCCCGCTTCGAGGACCGGGGCGAGCTGGTGCGGTTCCTGCGGTCGGAGAACCTGCCGGGGCGGTTCCCCTTCACCGCCGGCGTGTTCCCCACCAAGCGGGACGACGAGGACCCCACCCGGATGTTCGCCGGCGAGGGCGGGCCCGCCCGCACCAACGCCCGGTTCCACCTCCTGGCCGACGGCCAGCCGGCCACCCGGCTGTCGACCGCCTTCGACTCGGTCACGCTCTACGGCGCCGACCCCGACGAGCGGCCCGACATCTACGGGAAGATCGGCACCTCGGGCGTCTCGGTGGCGACGCTCGACGACATGAAGCTCCTGTTCGACGGCTTCGACCTCGTCGACCCGACGACGTCGGTGTCGATGACGATCAACGGCCCGGCGCCGGCGGTGCTGGCCATGTTCCTCAACACCGCCATCGACCAGCACCCCGAGCTCGACCCCGCCGAGGTGCTGCGGCGGGTCCGGGGCACGGTGCAGGCCGACATCCTCAAGGAGGACCAGGGCCAGAACACCTGCATCTTCTCGATCGACTTCGCGCTGCGGATGATGGCGGACGTCCAGGAGTGGTTCATCCGCCACCAGGTCCGCCGCTTCTACAGCGTGTCGATCTCCGGCTACCACATCGCCGAGGCCGGCGCGAACCCCATCACCCAGCTGGCCTTCACGCTGGCCAACGGCTTCACCTACGTCGAGGCCTACCTGGCCCGGGGCATGGACGTCGACGACTTCGCCCCCAACCTGTCGTTCTTCTTCTCCAACGGCATGGACCCGGAGTACACGGTGCTCGGGCGGGTCGCCCGGCGCATCTGGGCCGTCGCCATGCGCGACCGCTACGGGGCGAACGAGCGCAGCCAGAAGCTGAAGTACCACATCCAGACCTCGGGCCGGTCGCTGCACGCCCAGGAGATGGCGTTCAACGACATCCGCACGACGCTCCAGGCGCTGTGCGCGATCTACGACAACGCCAACAGCCTCCACACCAACGCCTACGACGAGGCGGTCACCACCCCGACCGACGAGTCGGTGCGGCGGGCGATGGCCATCCAGCTCGTCATCAACCGCGAGTGGGGCCTGGCCATGAACGACAACCCGCTGCAGGGATCGTTCATCGTCGAGGAGCTGACCGAGCTGGTCGAGGAGGCGGTGCTCGCCGAGCTGGAGCGCCTCAGCGACCGGGGCGGCGTGCTCGGCGCCATGGAGACCGGCTACCAGCGGGGCCGGATCCAGGACGAGTCGCTGCTCTACGAGCAGCGCAAGCACGACGGCTCGCTGCCGATCATCGGCGTCAACACCTTCCTGCCGCCCGAGGGCGTCACCGTGCCCGACACGCTGGAGCTGCGGCGGGCGACCGAGGAGGAGAAGCAGGAGCAGATCCGTCGGCTGCGCGACTTCAAGGCCCGGCACGCGGGGTGCCGGGACGAGGCGCTCGCCCGGCTGCAGGCGGCCGCGGTCGAGGGCGGCAACACCTTCGACGCCCTCATGCACGCCGTGCGCCACTGCACGCTGGGCGAGATCACCAACGCCCTCTACGAGGTCGGCGGGCGCTACCGGCGGTCCATGTGACGGCCGACCGCGGCGCCGGCGCCCCGGCCCGGCCATGCTGGGGGCCGTGGGCCTCTACACCGACCGGATCCTGCCCCGGCTGACCGACCTCGCCCTCCGGGGCCCGGAGATCGACCGGCTGCGGGCCCGCGCCGCGTCCGGGCTGGCGGGCGAGGTGCTGGAGATCGGGTTCGGCGGTGGGCCCAACCTGCCCCACTACCCGCCGGCGGTGACCCGGGTGCTGGCGGTCGAGCCGTCGCCCGGCGCGCGGCGCCTGGCGGCGCGGCGCATCGCCGCCGCCCGGGTGCCGGTCGAGCTGGTCGGGCTGGTGGGCGAGGAGCTGCCGCTGCCCGACGCCAGCGTCGACCACGTGCTGTCGACCTGGACGATGTGCACCATCCCCGACGTCGACCGGGCCCTGGCCGAGGTCGTCCGGGTGCTGCGGCCCGGCGGGACGCTGCGGTTCCTCGAGCACGGCCGGTCGCCGGACCCCGCCGTCGCCCGGTGGCAGGACAGGCTCACGCCGATCCAGCGCCGGGTCGCCGGCGGCTGCCACCTGAACCGGCGGATCGACGAGATCGTCCGGCGGTCCGGGCTCCGCGTCGAGCAGCTCGACAACTTCCACATCCGGGTGCCGCGGCCGTTCGGCTACATGTACGAGGGCGTCGCCACCCGGGTGTAGGCGGGCGTTGTGCCCGGCCCGCGCCTGGCGTACCGTCGCCCTGTGCGTGAGGTGGTGGCGCCGTCCCGGGTGCGCCGGGTCGCCGACGAGAGGACCGCCGCGCTCGCGCTGCGCCGGGTGGCGCGGGAGGTGCGCCGCCGGCGGTCGGCGGCGCGGGGCGCGTCGACCTCGTCGATCGGCTCCATCGCGTCGGTGCTGTCCGTCGGCTCGATCGGATCGGTGCTGTCGATCGGCTCCGCCGGGTCCCTCCTGTCGATCGGCTCGGCGGGGTCGGTGCTGTCGATCGGCTCGGCCGGCTCGGTCCTGTCGATCGGCTCGGCGGGGTCGGTGCTGTCGATCGGGTCGTCCGGCGGCGTCCTGTCCCACGGGGACGGTGACCAGGGGCGACGGGCCCGGGCCGGCCTCGACGGGGTCCGGACGGTGGGCCCGCGCACGGCCGGCGCGCTGCTGGCGATCCTCGCCCTCGCGCACGCCGCCGTCCGGCGCTGACGCCGCCGCGGCCGCCCTCGGCGGGGCCGCGCGTTGCTCGCCGTCGCCGACCGTTCATTTGCTGACGCGAACGCCGGCCATTCATCCAATTCGCGGTGGCGTCATGACGCTCCGTGCGTCCGCACATTTTGTGCTTCCGGGCTCGTTTACATCTCCGTTCACCGGGAAACCAAACCGCCGTCACGACGCACGGTCGACGTGCCACCGGCGCACCCGACCGGGTGGCGCGCACGAGGGAGGAACCCGACGATGCCCAGCCTGACCAAGCAGCGCGCCCTGCTCGGGATGCCGGTGGGCAAACGCCGGCCCGACTGGCCGAAGGTCGCCCGCTACGCCGCCATGGGGCTCGGCGCCCTGTCGACGGCCGCCGGCGGCGTGCGGGCCGGGCGCCAGGTCAAGGACACCGCCCAGGCCACGACCAAGGCGGCCCGCTCGACGCTCGACAAGGTCGGCGACGCCGCCGGGAAGGCCTCCGACCTGGGCAGCGCCATCACGCCGGGCGGCGGCGGGGACGGCGGCGGCAGCGACCGCGAGGAGAACCTCAAGAAGCTGCGCCTCATCATCAAGGAGTCGATCGACGTCGGGGTCCCGCTGAAGACCGCCTACAACCAGTGGACCCAGTTCGCCGACATGCCCACCTACATGAAGGGCCCCCGGTCCGTCGACCACGAGGCCGACGACGAGACGCGCTGGGTCGTGAAGATCGGCCCGTCGCGCCGGCGCTGGACGGCGAAGATCCTCGAGCAGGACCCCGACGAGCGCATCGTGTGGGAGAGCACCGAGGGCACCGAGAACCGCGGCGTCGTCACCTTCCACCGCCTCGACGGCAACCTCACCCGGGTGCAGGTCGAGATGGAGTACTTCCCCAACGGGTTCGTCGAGAAGGTCGGGAACATCTTCCTGATGGCCCGCCGGCGGGTGCGCAAGGACCTGCGGCTCTACAAGCACTTCCTGGAGCTGGCCGGCAGCGAGACCGGCGCCTGGCGGGGCGAGATCGCCGCCGAGGACGGCGCCGGAGACGGCGCCGGCGACGACGGCAGCAGCGAGCAGGAGACCGAGACCACCACGGCCCGCACGGGCTGAGAGGGGACGCGCACCATGGCCACGACGTCCGTCGTCCGGCGCACGCCGTCGTCGAGCTCGCTCTACGACGTGCTCGACCTGATCCTCGACAAGGGGCTGGTCATCGACGCCTACATCCGGGTGTCCCTGGTCGGGATCGAGATCCTGACGATCGACCTCCGCATCGTCATCGCCAGCGTCGACACCTACCTCCGCTGGGCCGAGGCCGTCGACCGCCTCGTGCTGGAGGACAAGAGCAAGAGCCTCGACGAGTTCGCCTCGGACATGACCCGGGGCGTGGCCAAGGGCAAGACGGGCGGCGCCCTGGAGGGCGCCAAGGAGACGGTCGGCGACACCGTCCGGGACGTGACCGAGAAGGTCAAGGGCGCCGTCGGGCGCGGCGAGGACGAGGGGTGATGAGCGGTGAGCCGCCCCCGGCGGGCAGCTACGTCTACGGCGTGACCGTCGCCGGCGCGACGCCGCCGCCGGTCGCCGGCATCGGGGCCCGTCCCGAGGTGCGCCTGGTCGCCGACGGGACGCTGGCCGCCCTGGTCAGCGACGCGCAGCGCGACGAGGTCGCCGCCGGCGCCCGGGCGCTGCGGGCCCACGCCCGGGTGCTCGACGCCGCCATCGAGCAGGGGCCGGTGGTGCCGTTGCGGTTCGGCACGCTGGTCGGGGACGACCGGGCCGTCGTCGACGACGTCCTGGCGCCGCACCGCGACCGGCTGGCGGCGATGCTGGACGAGCTCGGCCCGCTGGTCGAGCTGGCCGTTCGGGCCCGCTACGACGAGGACGCCGTCGTCGCGGCCGTCGTGGCCGCCGACCCGGCGATCGCCCGCCTCCACGCGCGCCTCGCCGGCGTCGACCCCGAGGCCGCGTACTACCAGCGCATCGAGCTCGGGGAGCGCATCGGCGCGGCCGTCGAGGCCCGTCGCGCCGCCGACGCGGACGAGCTGCTGGCCGCCCTCGAGGACCTGGCCGCCGACGTCAGCCTCGGCGACCTCCTCGACCCCCACACGGTGCTCAACGCCTCGTTCCTCGTCGACCGGGCCCACCTGCCCGCCTTCGACGGGCAGGTGCGGGCGGCCGCGGCGGCGCACCCGGAGATGGCCGTCCGCTACGTCGGGCCCCTGCCGCCGTACTCGTTCGCCGACCCCGAGCTGGCGGGGTGACGCCGTGGGCCTGCTGCTCGGGCTGCTGACGCTGCCGGTGAGCGGACCGGTCCGCGGCACGATCTGGGTCGCCGAGCAGGTGCAGGCCGCCGCCGAGCGCTCGTGGTACGACGAGGGCGCCGTCCGCCGCGAGCTGGCCGAGCTCGACGACCGCCACGAGGCCGGCGAGATCGGCGACGAGGAGTACGAGGAGGCCGCGGACGCGCTGATCGACCGCCTGCTCGCCGCGGCGGCGCGCGAGGAGGGCGAGGACCTCGCCGGCGACGAGGTCGCGGTCGAGGAGGTCGGCGCCGACGAGGTCGCCGTGGGCGAGGAGGGCGGCGATGGCTGACGAGCCCGAGGTCGGGGGCGGCCTCGACCAGATGACCAAGGCCGAGCTGAAGGGCGAGGCCCGCGCCCGGGGCCTGCGGGCGTCCGGCACCCGTGAGGAGCTGCTCCGGCGGGTGCGGGAGCACGACACCGGGGCCGGCGGCGACGGCGACGCGCAGCCGCCGGCACCCGGGGACGAGGGCCCACGGGGCCGGAGCGAGGAGGGTGGACCGGTGGGTGAGCACGGCGACGAGGCCGGCGGGGCCGCGACGGCGGCGCCCGCGCGGCACGGCGACGACGAGGAGCACGGCGTGGCGGCGGCGCGCGAGCACACCGGCGACGGGCGGGACGGCGGCGGTGAGCACGACGGCGCCGGCGACGGCCGCCCCCACGCGGCCGGACGCCTGGGCGAGCTGCTCGACGCGGCGAGGACGTCGATCGAGCAGCTCGTCGGTCAGCCGGTCGAGTCGGTGTCCGGGGTCCGGGCGATCGACGGCGGGTTCCGGGTGGACGTGGAGGTGGTGGAGGTGTCGCGCATCCCGCCGACGACCGACGTGCTGGCCACCTACGAGGTCGACCTCGACGCCGAGGGCGAGGTCACCGGGTTCGCCCGCACCGACCGCTACTACCGCAACCAGACCCGGGACGCCTGATGGCGGTCCCCCAGTACCGGTCGCGGGCCATGAGCCCCGCCCCCCAGTCGGCCAACCTCGCCGACGTGCTCGAGCGGGTGCTCGACAAGGGCCTGGTCGTGGCCGGCGACATCCGGATCAACCTGCTCGACATCGAGCTGCTGACGATCAAGCTGCGGCTGCTCGTGGCCTCGGCCGACAAGGCCGAGCAGATGGGCATCTCCTGGTGGCGCGACGACCCGTTCCTGACCGGGGACGGCAGCTCCCCGCGGCGCGAGCTCGACGAGCGCCTGGAGCGCATCGAGGCCCGCCTGGCGGCGCTGGCCCCGGACGGCCACGGCGAGGCGATCGAGGCGGCGGAGGCGTCTCCGCCCGAGGAGGCCGGGTGAGCGGACCGGCGGACGACGAGCTGGCGCGGCGCCTGCGGGCGGCCGCCGGCCGCGTCCCGGGGCCCGAGGTCGAGCGGATCGTCGCCGAGGCCCGCCGCGCGGCCGCCCGCGAGGCCGCCGGGCTGCTCCAGCAGGTGATGACCCGGGCGATCCTGGAGCGGGCCGTCGAGCAGCTCGCGCCCGAGCCCGCCCCGGAGGGGCCGCCCGCGGCGGCCGGCGGTGCGCCGCTCTGGTACGCGTACGGCGTCCAGCGGGCGGCCGACCCCCGCCCGCCGGCCGCCGCCGGCGTGGACGGAGCGGCGGTGGAGGGCGTCGAGGCCGCGGGCCTGCGGGCCCTCGTGTCGGCCGTGCCGGCCGCCGACTTCGGCGAGGACGGCCTGCGCCGCCGCCTGGAGGACCTCGACTGGCTGGACGCCAACGCCCGCGCCCACGAGGCCGTGCTGGCCGCCGCCATGGCTGGCGGACCGGTCCTGCCGCTGCGCTTCGCCACCGTCTTCCGCCGGCGCGACCAGCTCGCCGCGGTGCTCGACCGCCACGCCGCCGAGCTGCACGCCGAGGCCGACCGCATCGCCGGCCACCGCGAGTGGGGCGCCAAGGCGCTCGTCGACCTGGCGGCGTGCGACCGGTGGCTCGACCGGCAGCGGGCCGGCGACGGCGAAGCCGACCCGGCGGCGGGCGCCGGGCGCAGCTACCTCGCCCGCCGGCGGTCCGAGCGGGGCGACCGGGAGCGGCGCCGGCTGCACCTGCTGGAGGTGGCGACCGAGATCCACGAGGCGCTCGACGCCGAGGCGGTCGACTCCCGCCTCGACCGCCCCCAGGACCGGCAGCTGTCGGGGCACGACGGGGCGATGATCCTCAACGGCGCCTACCTGCTGGCCGAGGCCGGCGAGGCCGGGTTCCGGGCCCGGGCCGCGGCGCTGGGCGACCGCCACGCCGCCGCCGGCGTCACGGTCGAGGTGACCGGGCCCTGGCCGCCCCACCACTTCGTCTCGCTGCCGCCCGTCGACGACGGGGAGCCGGCCCGGTGAGCGCCCCCGGGCGGCTCCCCGCCGGCCGGCCCGGCGACGGCGGCGACCTCGGCGAGGACGTCGCGCTGGTCGAGGTCCTCGACCGGGTCCTCGGCCAGGGCGTCGTCCTGGTCGGCGACATCACCCTGGCCGTCGCCGAGGTCGACCTCGTGCGGGTGGGGCTGCAGCTGTTCCTCGGCTCGACCGACACCCTCCGGCGGGCCGCGCCCGGCGACGGGACGGCGCCGTGATCGACGTCTACGCCGTGGCCGCCGGGCCGCGCCGCCCGCCCGGGGTCGCCGGGGTCGAGGGCGCCCCCGTCGAGCTGCTCGACCACCGGGCCCTGGTGGTGGCCGTCAGCCGGCACGCCGCCGCCCCGCCATCGACCCGGGCGGCCGCCCTGGCCCACGCCGCCGTCTGCGACGAGCTGCACGCGCGGTCCGAGGCCCTGCTGCCGGTGCGGTTCGGGGCCGTCTACGCGGACGAGCCGGCGCTGCGGGCGGCGCTGGACGAGCGCCACGACGCCCTCGCCGCCGGGCTCGACCGCGTGCGGGGGCGGGTGGAGGTCGGCGTCCGGGTCGGTTGGGACCCGGCGGTGGCCGGCGTCCCGGCACCCGACGGTCCCGCCCCGGCGGGCGACGGCGCCGGGGGCGGTGGGGGCGTGGGCCGCACCTACCTGCTGGCCCGCGTCGTCGAGGAGCGGCGCCGGCGGGCGCACCGGGCCCGGGCGGAGCGGCTCGCGGCGGGCGTCCACGGCGCCCTGGCCCCGCTGGCGGCCGACAGCCGCCACACGGTGCTGGCCACCGACGGCCTGCTGCTCTCCGCGGCCTACCTCGTCGAGCAGACCGGGGTGGCGCGGATCGTGGCCCGGGCCCGGGCGGTCGTGGGCGAGCGCGCCGGGCTGGCGCTGCTCTGCACCGGGCCCTGGCCGCCCTACCACTTCGCGGGCGTCGGAGGGGAGGTGCCCGGTGGCTGACGACCGCACCCTGGCCGACCGGATCCTCAGCGGGCCGACGCCCGCCGACGCCCTCGGCGCGCTCGGCGCCCTCGGCGGCGAGGTGCGCCGGCTGGGCCGGGGCCTCGACCGCCGGGTGGTCGCCGACCCGGAGAACGTCGAGCGCGGGCTGGCCCAGCTCGTGCTCACGGTGATCGAGCTGTTGCGCCAGCTCATGGAGCGGCAGGCCGTGCGCCGGGTCGAGGGCGGCACCCTGACCGACGAGGAGGTCGAGCGGCTGGGGCAGACGTTCCTGCGCCTCGAGCAGCGGATGGCCGAGCTGAAGGAGACCTTCGGGCTCGACGACGACGACCTGAACCTCGACCTCGGCCCGCTCGGCCGCCTGCTCTGAGCGGCTCAGCCGCGGTGCCGCTCGAGGAAGCCGAGGATCGCCTGGTTGAAGACCTCGTTGCGGTCGCCGGCCACCATGTGCCCGGCCCCGGCGACGTCGGCGTACTCGGCGTGGGGCACCCGGGCGAGGAACTCCCGGGCCCCCTCCTCGCTCAGCAGGTCGCTCCGGCGCCCGCGCACGAGCAGGGTCGGGATCCGCAGGGCGTCGACGGCCCGCTCCAGCCGGTCGGGCTGCACGACCGAGGCGCGCGTCTCGTCGGCCGAGCCGAACTTGCCGCTGACGAAGGCGGGGTCCCAGTGCCACACCCAGCGGCCGTCCTCGCGCTGGCGCAGGTTCTTGGCCAGGCCGGACAGGTCCTTGGGGCGGGGCCGGTGGGGGTTGTAGGCCGCGATGGCGTCGGCGGCCTCCTCCAGCGAGGCGAAGCCGTCGAGGTGGCCGGTCATGAAGGCGCCGATGCGGTCGCGCCCCTCGTCCTCGATCCGGTGGGCGACGTCGACGAGCACGAGGGCCCGGGCCGTGCGCTCCTGCTCGCCGGACTCGGCCACTGCGACCAGCGACGCCAGGCCGCCCAGCGAGGCGCCGACGAGCACCGGGGGCCGCGGGAGGCCGGCGCTGACCGCCAGCACGTCATCGGCGAAGGCGTCGAGCGAGTAGTCGCCGTCGGGGGCCCAGTCGCTCTCGCCGTGACCCCGCAGGTCGACCGACCACGCCCGCCAGCCCGAGCCCACGAGCACCCGCAGCGTGCCGTCCCACGAGTGGCGCGTCTGGCCGCCGCCGTGGAGCAGGACCACGGTCGGGCCGTCGGGCGGCCCGCCGACGTCCGCCGCCAGGGTCAGGCCCCCGGAGGCGGGGAGGCGCACCGTCTGCAGGTCGACGTTGCCGGAGGTGGGTGACACGCCCGTCATCGTGCGTCGCCGGCGGGGGCGCGGGCACATCGGGCGGCCCGCGCCCCCGCCGGGCCCGGTGGGCCGCTACTTGTCGAGGAGCGGGTCCCGGGGCAGCCCGAGGATGCGCTCGCCGATCTGGTTGCGCTTGATCTCGGACGTGCCGCCGGCGATCGACATGGCCCGGTGCATGAGCACGAGGTTGCCGGTCAGCGCACCGGCCCCGTCCATGAACGCCACGTCGGGCCCGGTCAGCTCGGTGAGGATCGCGGCCGCCTCGTGGCCCAGCTCGGACAGGACCAGCTTGGTGATCGCCCCCTCGGGACCGGGCTCGCCGCCGGCGACCGCCCGGTGGGCCCGCCGCAGGTTGAGCAGGGTCATCGCCTGGTGGGTGGCGATGTAGCGGCCGATCCGGCCGGCGCCGCCGGCGAGGCGGTCGGGGTTGGCGTCGAAGGCCGGGATCAGCGCCGAGCCGGGCAGCGACATGCCGCCCTCACCGCCGCCGATGCTGATGCTCTCGTTCCCGAGCGTGGCCCGGGCGACCGTCCAGCCGCCGTCGACCGGCCCGACGACGTCGTCGTCGGGCACGAAGACGTCGTTGAAGAACACCTCGTTGAACTCGGCGCCGCCGTTGGACATGCGCAGCGGGCGCACCTCGACGCCCTCCGCGTGCATGTCGATCACCATGGTGGTGATCCCCTCGTGCTTGGGGGCGTCGGGGTTGGTGCGCACGGTGGCGAAGCCCATCCCGGCCACGTGGGCGCCGCTCGTCCACACCTTCTGGCCGTTGACCAGCCAGCCGCCCTCGACCCGGGTCGCCCGGGTCTTGACGCCGGCGGCGTCGGAGCCGGCGTCGGGCTCCGAGAACAGCTGGCACCAGATCACCTCCTGCTCCAGCGCCGGGCGCACCCAGCGGGCGATCTGGTCCTCGTTCGCGTGCTGGACGAGCGTGAGGATGACCCAGCCGGTGATGCCGTAGGAGGGGCGGGTGATCCCGGCCGCGGCGAGCTCCTGCTCGATGACCAGCTGCTCGACGGCGCCGGCCTCCCGCCCCCACGGCTTGGGCCAGTGGGGCACGGCGTAGCCGGAGTCGATGAGCTCGCGCCGCTGCTCGTCGGGCGGCAGGTCCTTGACGCGCTCGGCGAAGGCCCGCACCTCGGCCCGGAACGCCTCGGCCTCGGGCGGCAGCTCGACCGAGCGCTCGCGGGTGACGCCCCGGCGGGTGAGGTCGGTGAGCTCGCGGGCGGCGCGGTCGGGCTCGAGGAGGCCGAGCAGCGTCGTGGCCCGGCGCATGAACAGGTGGGCGTCGTGCTCCCAGGTGATGGCGATGCCGCCGTGGACCTGGGTGTTGAGGTTGGCACACAGGTCGGCGGCGGGGCCGGCGAGGGTGGCGGCCACCGCCGCGGCGTAGGTGAGCTGGTCGCCGCCGGCGGCCGCGGCCCGGGCGGCGTCCCACACGGCGCTGGTGGCCAGCTCGGTGGCGACGGCCATGTTGGCGCAGTGGTGCTTCACCGCCTGGAACGTGCCGATGGGCCGGCCGAACTGGACCCGCTCCTTGGCGTAGGCGGCGGCCGCGTCGGTGCAGGCGCGGGCCAGCCCGACCGCCTCGGCCGAGAGGACGACCCGGGCCAGGTCGACGAGCAGCCGGCGGGCGCCGGGCAGTACCGTCGCCGGCGCGCCGTCGAGCGTGACGCGGGCCGACCGCCGGGTGGGGTCGAGGTTGCGCGGCACCTCGACGGTGACGCCCTCGCCCCGCTCGACGACCACGACGTCGTCGCCCGCGGGCACGAGCAGGACGTCGGCCAGCCCGCCGCCGAGCACGACCCCGGCCGGGCCGGAGGCGGTGCCCCCGTCGACGGTGACCTCGCCGCCCAGGGCGACGGCCCCGGTGCGGGAGCCGTCGGCGAGCGCGGGCAGGTGGGCCTTGGCCGCGTCACCGCCCACCGCGGCCAGCACGGCGCTCGCGACGACCGTGGGCACGAACGGCCCGGGCGCCAGGGCGCGCCCCATCTGCTCGACCACGACGACGAGCTCCTCGATGCCGAAGCCGGAGCCGCCGTGCTCCTCCGGCACGTGCAACCCGAGCCAGCCGAGGGCGACGAGGTCGTCCCACCACGCCGGCAGGGCCTCCTCGGGGGCTTCGAGCAGGGCCCGGGCCGCCGCCCGGGCGTCGTGGCGGGCGAGGAAGTCGGCCGCGGTGTCGGCCAGGGCCCGGTGTTCGTCGGTGATCGCGAGCGACATGCCGCGAACGTAACCCGTGTCACACCGCCGGGGTCGGGTCCGCGACCGTGCGGAGCAGGTCGACCATGTCGGCGGCGTTGCGCACGGCGTGGTCGCGGTAGCAGTTGTTCATCAGCACGTGGACCTCGCGGGTCTGCTCGGCGAGCTGCGCCACCTTCCGGACCCACGGGCGCAGCTCGCGCCGGTCGTAGAGGTAGCGGAACCGCTCGGCCGCCGTCGCGGTCCGGGACGACCAGGTGTCGTCGCTCCGCCCGTGGAAGCGCACGACGGCGTGGTCGGCCGTCGCCACCGCGGTGCGGGGCAGCCCGGAGACCTCGGGGGCGTCGACGGCCACGAGCGCGAGGTCGTGG
>Ga0207873_1002344_pt1 | contig 15795 bp, 13 predicted proteins | sample BGWIniCompost_FD_187373 | JGI IMG/M metagenome (GOLD analysis project Ga0207873, IMG submission 187373) | Cellulose adapted compost microbial communities from Newby Island Compost Facility, Milpitas, CA, USA - BGW Initial Compost (SPAdes)... ...
AGCCGCCATGCCCCCATGGCCACCAGCACCGCCCCCGTCGCCAGTGCGGTGCGGTAGTACCCCGGGAAGAGCACCTCGACGATCTGCCCCGCCTCGGTGCGGGCAAAGTGCGCGAAGACGGACGGCGTCGCGCTCCCGCCGAAGTAAGCGGCGGTACCCGTCCACCAGGCGAGGGCTACGAGATAGAGCAGATCACGGAGCGCAGCCAAGCCGACACCCTCCTCGTCCTGGCGCCCCCGCTTCCCCGCCGCGCCGCCCCGGCCCATTATAGCCGGGCGGTATGGTAGAATGTTGCCACGCTCGTCACCTTGCACCCAGTGCATCGCTGATGCCAGGGAGGGGGCGTCACGTCATGCGAGCCATGGTGATCCGGGCCTTCGGCGGCCCCGAGGTCTTCGAGCTGCAGGAGGTGCCCGACCCGACGCCCGGCCCGGGCGAGCTGCGCGTGCGGGTCGTGGCGAGCAGCGTCAACCCCGTCGACTACAAGATCCGTCGCAACGGCACCTGGGCCGGGGTCCGGCCGCCTGCCATCATCGGCTACGACGTGTCGGGCGTGGTGGACGCGGTGGGGCCCGGCGTCACGGAGTGGAGGCCGGGCGACGAGGTCTACTACACCCCCGAGATCTTCGGGGGGCGCCCCGGCAGCTACGCCCAGTACCATGTCGTGGACGCCGCCATCGTCGCGCGCAAGCCCCGCAATCTCGACCACGTGCAGGCGGCCGCCGTCCCGCTGGCCGGGGGCACGGCTTGGGACGCGCTGGTCGTGCGCGCCGGCGTCCGTCCTGGCGAGACGGTGCTGATCCACGGGGGCGCGGGCGGCGTCGGCCACTTCGCCGTCCAAATCGCCCGGGCGGCCGGCTGCCGCGTCCTGGCCACCTGCAGCCGGCGCAACCTCGACTTCGTGCGCGAGCTGGGGGCTGACGTGGCCATCGATTACGAGGCCGAGGACTTCGTCGAGCGAACCCTGCGCGAGACGGATGGCCAGGGCGTCGACGTGGTCTTCGACACCGTCGGCGGCCCGCTCCTGGCCCGCAGCATCGAGGTCGCTCGCCCCGGGGGCCGCCTGGTCAGCATCGTGTCGGCCGCCGGATCCCTCGACGCCGCCCATCGCAAGAACCTGACCGTGCACTTCCTCTTCCTGCTGCGCGAGCGCCGCCGCCTCGACGCCATGCGCTCGCTCATCGAGCGAGGGCTGCTCCGCCCGTTCGTCGACGAGGTGCTGCCTCTGGACCAGGTGGCGCGTGCCCACGCCCGCCTGGAGACCGGGCACGGTCGGGGCAAGCTGGTGCTCGAGATCCCGAGCTGAACCCGCGAGGAGGGGGCCCATGCGAAGCCGAGCCGTGTGGCTGGCGCCGCTGCTGGTCGCAGGCCTGCTGGCCTGGACCCGGCTCGCCGGCGCCCCTGCCGCTGACCCGCCGGCCCGTGAGGCGGCTGTCATCGGCGAGCGCTTCCTGCCGACCCCGCCAGGGGTGAGGGTCGAGACCTGGGTCAGCGGCCTGGAGGTGCCGTGGTCCCTGGTCTTCTTGCCCGACGGGCGGGCCCTGGTGAGCGAACGGCCCGGCCGCATCCGCCTCATCGTGAACGGCCAGCTACGGCCCGAACCGTGGGCCGTGCTGGAGGTGCGCCACCGGGGCGAGGGCGGGCTGATGGGGCTTGCCGTCCACCCCCGCTACCCGCAGGAGCCCTACGTCTACGCCATGATGACCGTGACAGAGGGCGGTGCTGCCCGAAACCGGGTGGTGCGCCTGAGGGATCTGGGCGAGCGGGGCGAGCTGGATCGGGTCATCATCGACGGCATCCCCGGCAGCAACGTCCACAACGGTGGTCGCATCGCCTTCGGCCCCGACGGGATGCTCTACGTCACCACGGGCGACGGGTCGCAAGGGGCCCTGGCACAGGATCCCGGCTCGCTGGCGGGCAAGGTGCTGCGGCTCGAGCCCGACGGCTCCATCCCACCCGACAATCCGTTCGTCGGCAAGCAGGGTCGACCCGAGGTCTACACCTTGGGCCACCGCAACCCGCAGGGGCTGGCGTGGCACCCCCACACCGGCGACCTCCTGGCCTCCGAGCACGGCCCGACCGGCGAGCGCGGGTGGCGCGCCCACGACGAGATCAACGTCCTGATCCCCGGCGCCAACTACGGATGGCCCGAGGTCATCGGCGCACCGGGCGATGCGCGCTTCGTGGATCCCCTCGTCTACTGGGAGGCGGGCCTTCCGCCGGCAGGGATGGCCTTCTGGGGCGACGACCTCTTCGTCGCGTCGTTGCGGGCGGGAACCCTGGTGCGGCTGACGCTCCGGCAAGACGGCGGCCGCTACGCCGTGACGGCCATCGAGCGGTGGTGGGCGAGCGGCCCAACGGAGGGGACGTACGGCCGCCTGCGTGACGCCGTGGTAGGGCCCGACGGGGCGCTCTACGTGCTGACCAGCAACCGGGACGGCCGGGGCCGCCCCCGCCCCGGCGACGACCGCATCCTGCGCGTCACGCGCCCCTGACCCCCTCGCCCGGGGGACGGCCGCTCGGGCCAGCTCTCAGGCCCGCCGGTCGGCCAGGGCGATGGTGAAGATGACGATCAGATAGAAGAAGGAGTAGCGCAGCAGCCACCGGCCCCGGGTGCGCGCCTCGGCCGGCCCCCGGAGGGCCGCCCGCACGGCTGCCACCACGTAGACGGTGCCCAGCACCAGGGCCGCGGCCAGGTAGACCCAACCGGTCACGCCCAGCAGGTGCAGCAGGAGCGACAGCCCCGTCATGACCGTGGCGTAGGCCGCGATCTGGTTGAGCGTGGCCTGCTCGCCGTGCACCACGACCACCATGGGAAAGCCCGCCCTCCGATAGTCGTCGGCCACCAGCAGGCTCAGCGCGAAGAAGTGAAGGGGCTGCCAGACCACCATCATCGAGAAGAGCACCACGGCAGGCCATGCCAGGGTGCCCGTCGCCGCCGCCCACCCGACGAGAGGCGGGATGCCGCCCGCCACGCCGCCCACCAGGGTGTTCCACGGGGTGCGCCGCTTGAGCCATCGGGTGTAGACCAGGTCGTAGACGCCGATGCCCGCCACCGTGAGCCCCGCCGCCAGCGCGTTGACGCCCAGTGCCATGATTGCCACCGACACCAGCGCCAGCACGCCTCCCCAGACCGCGGCGTGGCTCGCCGGCATGCGGCCCGACGCCAGTGGACGATCCACCGTGCGGCTCATCAGCGCATCCGCGTCGCGCTCCAGCAGCGCGTTGAAGACGTGCGCGGCCGCTACCGCCAGGGCCGTGCCCACCAGGGTGGCCACGACACGCCCGGCGGGCACGGGCTCCGACGCCGCCAGCGCCAGGCCCACCCAGGCCGTCAGCGTGGAGGGGATCACGTGTTGGGGCTTGGTCACGAGCAGGTAGTCGCGCAGTCGGGTGGTCCTGTCCACCCACACGGCCGAACCGATGCCCAACCCAGTCGCGTCTCCTTCCCCGGCTGCACCCGTCGGTGCTGCCACCGACCGGCGGTCAGGCGGCGCCTGCCGAAGTATACGGGTGCACGGGGTATGTTCGCCAGGTCAAATGTCCTGCGCGTGCAGGGCAGATGTCCTAAAGGAAACCTTCACCAGAAGTAGACGCACACCTGCCGCCCCTGGAGGGGCACGGTTTGAATGGGCATGTCGTACACCTCGTGCAGCACGTCCGGGCGGATCACCTCGGAGGCCGTGCCCGTCTGGACCACCCGGCCGGCCTTCATCGCGACGATCTCGTCGGAGTACGCCGCGGCGAAGTTGAGGTCGTGCAGCACCAGGACGATGGTCTTGCCCATCTCGTCAGCCATGCGGCGGATGCGCCGCATGATCTGCACCGCGTGGCGGATGTCCAGGTTGTTGAGCGGCTCGTCCAGCAGGATGTAGTCGGTCTCCTGAGCCATCACCATGGCCAGCAGGGCACGCTGGCGCTCGCCGCCACTGAGCTGGTCCAGGTAGCGGTCCTGCAGCGGCTCCAGTTCCATCCAGCGCAGGGCTCGCTCGATGGGCTCCCGATCCCGCTCGGTCAGCCGCCCGCCGGAGTGGGGGAAGCGCCCGAAACCGACCAGGTCCCGCACCGTCAGGCGCAGCGACACGGTGGCGCTCTGCCGCAGCACGGCCAGCCGGCGCGCCAGCGCCTGGGTCTCCCAGCGTCCGATCTCCCGACCGTCGACGAGGACCTCGCCGCCGTCCTTGGGAATCAGGCGGCTGGCCACCGACAGCAGGGTGCTCTTGCCGGCGCCGTTGGGGCCGATGATGGAGGTGACTCGCCCCTCGCGGAAGGTCACCGAGACGTGATCCACCACCAGGCGCTGGCCGTAGCGCTTGCAGACGTCCCTCAGCTCGATCATGCCGGATGTTCCTTCAGGATGAGATGGAGGAAGTAGGCGCTGCCCGCCAGGTTGACGATGACGCTGACCGTGGTGGAGAAGCCCAGCACCCGTTCCACCACCAGCACGGCCCCGGCCAGTGCTGCCACGCTGAGCAGCGTCGCCCCCGCCATCAGCACCGTGCGCCGGTAGGTGGCGAGCAGCTCCTGGGCCAGGTTGGCCATCAGCAGCCCCAGGAACGTGATGGGGCCCACCAGCGCCGTGGAGACGGCCACGAGGACGGAGACCGCCACCCACAGCCGCCGGGTCAGGGCCGGGTAGTCCACCCCCAGGTTGACGGCGTGGTCTCGCCCCAGCGCCAGCACGTCGAGGTAGCGCAGCGTCGGCAGCATCCAGATGGCCATCAGGAGCACCGCCCCGGCAGCGACTCCCAGGAGCTCCACCGGCACGTTGTTGAAGCCCGCGAACATGCGCCCCTGCACCACGAGAAACTCGTTGGGGTCGATGAGCATCTGCAGGAAGGAGACCAGGCTCTGGAAGAGCGTCCCCAGCACGATCCCCACCAGCAGGATGAAGTAGAGGTGGTGCTCGCCCCGCACCACGAAGAGCCGGTACAGGCCCAGGGCGAAGAGGAGCATCAGGGCCGAGGCGATGACGAAGTTGACCCGGGCGTCGGCCCAGGCCAGATGCGTCGCCCCCAGGAAGAAGACCGTGGCCGTCTGCGTCAGCAGGTACAGCGAGTCCATGCCGATGATGCTGGGCGCCAGGATGCGGTTGTGGGTCATGGTCTGGAAGATGATGGTGGCCGGCGCCACGCTGCTGGCCACCAGCGCCACGGCCGCCATCTTGACGACGCGGCGCGACAGGGCGTAGCTGCCCGTCAGGCCTACCAGCACGTAGACGGCGACGAGGGCCGCGGCCACCACAGCCACGGCCACGAGCCGCCCCCTAACCCGCACGGTAGCGGCTCCTCACCAGGAGCACCAGGAAGGCCGCGCTCCCCAGGATCCCCATCACCAGCCCCACCGAAACCTCGTAAGGGAAGACGACGACCCTCCCGATGACGTCGCAGATCAGTACGAGCAGCGCGCCCAGCAAGGCGGTGTCGAGCAGGGCGTTGCGCATGTGGTCGCCCCGGTAGAGGCTGACCAGGTTGGGCACGATGAGGCCCAGGAACGGCAGCGACCCCACCGTCAGCACCACCACGGCCGAGACACTGGCCACGATGGCCAGCCCCACGTGCACCACCCGCTGGTAGTCGATGCCCAGGCTGGTGGCGGCCTCGTCGCCCATGCCCGCGATGGTGAAGCGGTAGGCGTAGGCGTAGGCCAGCGCCACCAGCGGCACCACCAGGTAGAGCAGCTCGTAGCGCCCCCGCAGCACCGTCGAGAAGTCGCCGTGCAGCCACGCCACCAGGGTCTGCAGCAGGTTGTGGCGGTACGCGATGAAGGTCGCCGCCGCGTTGATGACGTTGCCGAACATCAGCCCCACCAGGGGGATGAAGATGGGGTCCCGCAGCCGCACCCGCCGGACGATGGCCATGAAGGCCAGGGCGGCCCCCAGCGCGAAGAGGAAGGCGATGGCGATGCGCTGCAGCATGCTGGCGGACCCGGCCAGCAGCACCGCCACCAGCGCGCCCAGACGGGCGCCGTCCATGACGCCCGCCGTGGTGGGCGAGACGAACCGATTGCGGGCCAGCTGTTGCATGATGAGACCGGCGATGCTCAGACCGGCGCCCGCCAGCAGGATGCTGGCCAGCCGGGGCAGCCGGCTGGCCCAGACGATCTGCGCCTGCAGCGGCGTCAGCTCCCACAGGCTCGACGGTGTGACGGGCACCACGCCGACGAAGATGGAGACCAGCGCCAGGCTCGCCAGGCCACCTGCCAGAAGCGCTGTCGCCATCGATGGCTCCCCCGCTCCCCGCCGTGGTAGGGGCGGCCCCGGCGCCTCAGCGCAGGACCGCCGCGACGTCCGCGATCATCCGGGCGAAGGAGTCGAGCCCCCCGCCGGAGAGGTACCAGTAGCTCGGGTCGAGGTAGACGATCTGCCCCTCGCGGTAGGCCCGGGTGTGGCGGACCAGCTCGTTTTCGATGACCTGCCGGGCCGGCTGGGCACCGCCGCCGGCCACGACGGCGTCACGGTCGATGACCAAGAGGTAGTCCGGATCCTCCTGGAGGAGGAACTCGAAGGAGATGGGCTGGCCGTGGGTCGACACCTGGATGTCGTCGTTGGCCGGCTCCAGGCCCAGCACGTCGTAGACGAAGCCGTAGCGGGAGCCGGGGCCGAAGGCGCTGAGACGCCCCGCCGTCACCAGCACGACCAGCGCCGTCTTGCCGTGGGCCCGGGCCCTCACCCGCTCGATGCTCTGCCGGATCCGGCCCAGCTCGGCCTCGACCTGCTCCTGCTTGCCGAAGATGCGGCCGAGCAGGCGCATGTTGGACTCGAAGGAGGCGAGGTAGTCAGCCGTATCGATCCCCATGTAGATGGTGGGCGCAAGCCTGGACAGCTCGGCGTAGTGGCTCGACTGGCGTCCCGAGATGAAGATGACGTCGGGCCGCAGCACCTCGATGCGCTCGAAGTCGGGCTCCGTCAGGCTGCCGACGCTCGTGTAGCGGGCGTCGAGGTAGCGGGAGAGGTAGGCGGGCAAGGAGGCCTTGGGCACCCCCACGACGTCGACGCCCAGCCGCTCCAGCGAGTCGAGGACGCCCAGGTCGAAGGCCACGACACGCTGGGGCGGCACCTCCAGACGGGTCGTGCCGAGGGCGTGCTGGATCTCGAGCATGCGTTCCTGGGCGACCGCGACTTGAGCGAACGCGGCCACCATCACCAGACCACTCAAGAGCGCCGCGCGCAACATGGGTCGAGACACCCGCATCCCTCCGGGTATCGACTGGGATGGCCACCGCCCGACGTCGGCGAGGGGTTGACCCTCTTCATACGGTTGGCGCAGTTCTTGCCCCCTCACGTTAACGCGAACAGTTAACCATGTCAATAGTGTTCGTGGGAAAGTAACTCTCCGCAGGAAACCGTTCTTTCCTGGCATTCAATCTCATGAAGGTTCGCGCGCGGTCGAACGGGCGGCGGTGGCAGGACGCTGGCCGATCCGGGGCGAACGCACGCGGTGTCTGCCGGGCGGCCCACCCCCGGCAGCGTGCCCTACGTCGCCATGACGGAGACGAAGGAGCGTCCGACGGATGGCTGCGACGTTGAGACTGGCCCTCGTCACCGACATCCACCACGGCCCCGACAAGCCGACCCGCCCGGGCAGCGTGGCGCCGGGGCTCTTGCGGCGCTTCGTCGAGGTGGTCAACGACGAGGTGCGCCCCGATCTGGTGGTCGATCTGGGCGACCGCATCGACAACGTGGATCCCGCCGAGGATGCTCGGCGAGACAGCGAGGTGCGCGCCATCCTCGGGGAGCTGCGGGCCCCGGTCGTGCACCTGCGAGGCAACCACGACCACCCTCGCCACACCGACGGCGGAGCGCCCGCCCCTCTCTCCCCGCCCGCTCCCCACCACGCCGGGCCTCGACGAATCCTCTCCGGCCAATGGACGCTCCTGGCGCTCGACACCTGCGACCCCGCGCTCGGTGGCGTCGGCGGCTCGGTCTCGCCGCAGCAGGCCGAGACCTTCGAGCGGTGGCTCCAGGAGGGAGAGGGCCCGGTGGTGGTGCTGGCCCACCATCCCCTCGACGACCACGCCATCGACGGCAACCCGCTTTTCGCGCCGTTTCCCGAGTGGGCCTTCACCCGAGAGCGGGAGGCTTTGCGCGCTGCCATGGAGCGCAGCGGGCGGGTGGTCGCCGTCTTCAACGGTCACGTCCACTGGGGCGTCGTACGGGTCACGGGCGGGATCCCCTACGTCGCGGTGCCATCGTTTCTGGAGCGATGGCGCCCGGAGGGGCCCGTCCCGGGGGCGTACGCGGTGGCGACGCTGGGGCCGGGGCGACGGGTACGGGTCGACTTTCGCACGCTCGAGGGCGGCATGACGCTGCGGCTGGAGCACGGCTAGAGCGCGGGGCCGGGCGGGGCCGCCGGCAAGGGAGGTCATCTCCATGCGAGCGCGACGTCCGAGGATGTCGTGGACGGCGCTGCTGGCGGCACCGCTCCTGGTGCTGGCCGTCGGAGGCAGCGGCGGACCGGGGACAGGGGTGCGGGCCGACGAGCGCCCGGCCTACCTGGACCCCTCCCTGCCCGTACCGACGCGGGTCGAGGATCTGCTGAGCCGGATGACCCTGGCCGAGAAGGTCGGCCAGATGACGCAGATCAACTTGACCCGTCTCATGGGGCGCGACGAGTGGGATCGCGGCCCTCTCAACGAGGCGTGGCTTCAGCGGGTGCTGGTCGACCACCACGTGGGCTCCATCCTCAGCGGCGGCGGCGCCAGCCCCGTGCCCAACGACCCCGAGACCTGGGCGACGGTGACCAACACGCTGCAGCGATGGGCGGTGGAGCGGACCCGCCTCGGCATCCCCATCCTCTACGGGGTCGACGCGGTCCATGGCCACAACAACGTGCTGGGCGCCACGCTCTTCCCCCACCAGATAGGCCTGGCGGCCACGTGGGACAAGGCGCTCGTCGAAGAGGTGGCGCGGGTGACGGCCCGGGCGGTACGTGCCACCGGCATCCACTGGAACTTCGCGCCGGTCGCGGACGTGGGGCGCGACTTCCGCTGGGGCCGCTTCTACGAGACCTTCGGCGAAGATCGGCATCTTGCCTCCGAGCTGGTGGCCGCGTCGGTGCGAGGGCTGCAGGGGGAGAGCCTGTCGTCGGAGGGGGCGGTGGCCGCCACGCTCAAGCACTTCGTGGGCTACTCGCAGCCCCTCAACGGGCAGGATCGCAGCCCCGCCCTCATCCCGCTACGGACGCTGCGGGAGGTCTTCCTACCGCCCTTCGAGGCGGGCCTGCGGGCGGGGGCCCGCACGGTGATGGCCAACAGCGGCTCGGTCAACGGCGTGCCGGTGCACGCCTCGGCCTACCTCCTGACGGAGGTGCTGCGCCACCAGCTGGGCTTCACCGGCGTGGTCGTCTCCGACTGGCAGGACATCGACAAGCTCGTCACCGTGCACCGGGTGGCGCCCGACTTCGAGGAGGCGGTGCGCCGCAGCATCCTGGCCGGCGTCGACATGTACATGGTGCCGCTGGACGCCGAGCGCTTCACGCGGACGCTCATCCGACTCGTCGAGACGGGCGCCGTCCCGATGGCGCGTATCGACGAGGCGGTACGGCGGATCCTGACGCTCAAGATGGAGCTCGGGCTCTTCGAGCACCCGTACGTGGACCCGAAAGCGGCCCGAGAAGCGGTGCAGACGGGCGAGGAGCTGGCCTGGCGGGCCGCGGTCGAGTCCATCACCCTGCTGGAGAACCGGGGCGACCTGCTCCCGCTCGGGGCACGGCACCGGGCGGTGCTGGTGACGGGGCCCGGAGCCGACGACATCCCCATGTTGCTCGGCGGCTGGAGCGTCGGGTGGCAGGGCGTGCCGCCCGATGAGGTGCCGCCCGTGGTGACGGTGGCGGAGGCGTTGCGACAGGCGGCTCCGCCCGGGGTGACGGTGCGGCACGTGCCGGGCGGTCGACGGCCCGACGAGCTGGCCGGGGTGGTGGCGGCAGCCCGGGAGGCCGACGTGGTGGTGGCGGTGGTGGGCGAGGCGCCCTACGCCGAAGGCGAGGGCGACGCCCACAAGCGGGGGTACCGGCTGTCGCCCGAGCAGGAGCGGCTCGTCTTGGCCCTGGCCTCGACGGGCAAGCCGCTGGTAGTGGTGCTGCTGGCAGGCCGACCGTTGATCCTGGGAGAGGTGGCCCAGAGGGCCGATGCCCTGCTCATGGCTTACCTGCCGGGCAGCCAGGGCGGGCGAGCCATCGCCAGCGTCCTCTTCGGCGAGGCGTCGCCGGGCGGGCGCCTGCCCTTCAGCTGGCCGCGCGACACGGTGCAGGTGCCCATCTTCTACGACCACCTGAGGGCCGAGGAGTCGCCGACCCCGGAGTACGACCCGCTCTATCCTTTCGGGTACGGGCTCAGCTACACCCGCTTCGCCTACCGGGGCCTCCAGGTGTCGGGGCAGGTGAGCGCCGACGGCGTGGTCGAGGTGCGCGTCTCGGTGACCAACACGGGCGAGACCGAGGGCGACGAGGTCGTGCAGGTGTACGCCAGCAAGCCCTTCAGCACCGTGGTGCGGCCGGAGCGGCAGCTCGTGGCCTTCGAGCGGGTGCGCCTGGGACCGGGGGAGACCCGAGAGGTGCGGCTCTCCATCCCGGTGCAGCGGCTCGCCATCGTACCCGGTGACATCCTGGGCGATGCCCCGATGGTGGTGGAGCCGGGGGTCTACCGCGTCGAGGTCGGAGGGCTATCCGCCTCCTTCACGGTACAGTCCTGAGACGGGGCCCGCCAGACGCGGGCCCCGTCTCACCCGCGCAGCCGCTCGCCGCAGGGCAGGCAGAAGTAGACCGGCAGCGACAGGGCACGTCGAGAAGCCCGAGGGCGCCCCGCGTCACAGCTCGGAGTAGATGGCCTCGAGGATCGGCTTGAAGAAGGTGTCGCTGGGGACATAGGGCAACGGGCCGTGCACCCGGTTGGTCAGGACCACGACCACCAGGTGTCGGGCCGGGTCGAGGTGCAGTAGCGTACCCGTAAACCCGGTGTGGCCGAACGCCCCCTCGGCAGGGCTCCACGGCAGCCTGCGCCAGCCGAGGCCGTCTCGAGTGAAGCGCCGCACCGTCTCGGGTCGGAGCAAGGGGGCCCCGCCCCCGGGCGTGACTCCTTCGTCGAGCACCACACACCCCAGCTTGACGAGCGACAGGGCATCGGCGAAGAGCCCGGCGTGCCCCGAGACGCCGCCCAGCGCGATCCGGCAGTTGCCGTCGTTGGGCCGACCCACCAGCACCCGGGGCTCCCGCAGCTCGGCCACCTCCTCGGGACGCCGGCGCAACGGCAGGGCGAATCGGCGGTTTCTGCACATCTCCGCCTCGAAAGGGTTGCCGATGGAGGTGGCGGCGACGCGCTCCCGCCAGGCGGCCGGGGGCAGGTATCCCACGGTCGAGAGCCCCAGGGGCCGGTAGAGCCGTCGGCTGACGAAGGCGTCCAGCGCCTCACCCGCCACCCGCTCCACCACCTGGCCCAGCAGGATGAAGTTGAGGTCGCTGTAGACATCGGGCGGCCCGGGGTCGGTGGTGGCCGCGAGGTGGGCGATGACGTGCACCGCCTCCTGGCGGCGCGCCTCGGGCGAGCCGTCGAGGTCGACGAGCAGATAGAAGGGCAGCCAGTCCGGCAACCCGGAGCGATGGGTCAGCAGCCGCTCGAGCTCCACCCTTCCCAGCCAGGTGCCGGCCGTCTCGGGCAGGAAGCTTTGGAGGGCGGCCTGCAACGAGAGCCCCGCGTCGTCTACCAGGGCCGCGAGCGCCAGCGTCGTGGCTGCCACCTTGGTCACCGAGGCCAGGTCGAAGATGGTGTCGGGCCGCATGGGGCGGGGCTCGTCGAGCACCTGTAGCCGTTGGTCGAAGAGCTCGGCCGCGCCCCACGCCTCGTGAAAGACGACCCGGCCCTCCTTCGCCACGGCGATCACCGCCCCGGCGAAGGCGCCGCCGGATCCGGCGTCCCTCCGCAGGTATCGCCGCACGGTTTCGTCGATGGATCGCCGAGGTGCCATCAGCCTACCCCCACGCCCCCATCATCAAGCATCGCAGCGTCCGACCGCCGCAGGTAGCCGGATGTCCGGTGACGAACCGCTTCCCCTCGTAAGCCGCGTGCCCACCTGAACGAGCGCCCTTCCCGGTTGCTGTGGATGCTCAGATGGAGGAGGCATCGTCCATTGGCCATTTCGAGCTTCGATACGTATCAGGCGCTGGCCAGGCGCACAGCGGGGGACCACCCCGAGTTTGCCGACAGGGTGACCAACTGGGTGCTCGGCCTGGCCGGGGAGGCCGGCGAGATCGCCGATCGGTGGAAAAAGGTGCTCTACCACGGTCATCCCTTCGATAAGGACGCGATGGTGGAGGAGCTGGGAGACCTGCTGTGGTACGCGGCCATGCTCTCGGATGCCCTGGGGCTCCCCCTCTCCGAGGTGGCGGCCCGCAATATCGAGAAGTTGAGAGCCCGCTATCCGGACGGATTCAGCTCTGAGCGCAGCATTCATCGTACCACGTGAAAGGGCGAGGCGCCGAGCGCGTGGCTGGGTGGCCGGGGTCTTCAGAGCCGCGTGTGCCGTAGCTTGGGGTCGAAGCGCTCCTGGAGCGCGTCGCTCACCAGGTTGAACCCCAGCACCACCACCATGATGGCGACGCCGGGGAAGACGGCCGCCCACGGCGACAGTTCCATGTAGGCGCGGGCCTCGCTCACCATCTGTCCCAGCGATGGCGTGGGCGGCCGCACCCCCAGCCCCAGGAAGCTCAGCGCCGACTCGAAGAGGACGGCCGTCGCCAGGCTGTTGCTGAACTGCACGAGTACCGGCCCCATGATATTGGGCACCACGTGGCGTAGCACGATGAGCGCCTCCCGCTGCCCCAGGGCCCGGGCCGCCTCCACGAAGGGCTGCACCCTCGCCGCCAGCGTCGGCCCCCGGGCGATGCGGGCGAAGATGGGGACGTAGACGACGGTGATGGCCACCACGATGCTGGCGAAGCCCGGGCCCAGCACGGCCACGATGGCCAGCCCCAGCAACATCACCGGGAAGGCGAACAGGACATCCATCGTGCGCATGATGAGCGTGTCGACACGGCCCCCCAGATAGCCCGAGACGACTCCCAGGGCCGTCCCTACCAGAGCCGAGGCCGTCACCGACACGCAGGCGATGGCCAGCGACGAGCGCAGGCCCCACAGGATCCGGCTCAGCAGATCCCGCCCGTAGAAGTCCGTGCCCAGCACGAAGGGCCAACTCGGTCCCGACAGGCGGCTGGCCGTGTGCATGGCCGTGGGATCGAAGGGGGAGATCCACGGAGCGGCCAGCGCGGCCGCCACCGACAGGGCCACCAGCACCACGCCCAGACGAGTCTCCGCCGTCCTCACCGGTACTCCACCCGCGGGTCGATGGCCGCGTAGAGCAGATCCGTAGCCAGGTTGACCAGCACGAAGAGTGTCGCGGCGACCAGTACCACGGCCTGCAGGACGGGATAGTCGCGCTGCACGATGGCCTGTAGGCCCAACCGTCCCAGGCCGGACATGGCGAAGACCTGCTCGACGACAACGGCGCCTCCGAGCAGGTAGCCGGCAACGATGCCCGCCAGCGTCACCACCGGCAGCAACGCGTTGCGCAGCGCATGGCGCAGCACCACCGCCAGATGCGAGAGGCCCTTGGCCTGGGCGACCCGCACGTACTCCTCGAGCAGCACCTCCAGCATGGAGGCTCGCACCATACGGGCGAAGGCCGCTGCGTTAGGAATGGCCAATGTCAGGGCGGGCAGCAGGAAGCTCCAGAGGCTCTGGGCCGGCGCCTCCCACAGCAGGGGGTATCGCAACAGCCCGAAGATGCCGGCCTTGACGCTGAAGACCAGGATCAGCATGGTCCCCAGCCAGAACTGCGGCACCGACAGCCCCACCATCACGAAGATCCGGTAGAGGGCCTGCCACCCCCACCGACGCGAGGTAGCGGCCGCGATGCCGATCACCATCCCCATCGCCAGGGCTAGGAGCAGCGCATACACCGTCAAGTGGAGCGTGACCGGGAGGCTCTCGGCCACTAGGGCCGAGATGGGCCTCCCGGTCCTGACCGATTGGCCCAGGTCGCCTTGCAGCACCCGAGCCGCCCACCGGCCGTACTGCACCAAGAGGGGCTGGTCGAGCCCCAGGCTCTTGCGGACGTTGTCGAGGATGACGGGGTCGGTGGTCTCGAAGCCGACCCAGATCTGCGCCGGGTCGCCCGGGATGGCGTGCATCATCATGAAGACCACGAAGCTCGTGGTCACCAGCACGGGCACCAGCATGACCAAGCGCCGCACGACGTAAGCCCGCAAGGCCCCTCAGCCTCGCATCCGGCTCACCTCGAGAGCCATGTGGACTCCAAGCTCCGTAGCGACCGAGTCGAAGAGAGCACGAAGCCCTGGACCCGGTCCCGCCACGCTCCATAGACGGTGGGGTGTGTCAACCATAGCAGCGGCACCTGCTCGGCCAGCCGACGCTGCAGCTGGGTGTAGATCTCCACCCGCCGTGCCACGTCGCTCGTCGTACGCCCCTGCTCCAGCAAGCGGTCCGTCGTTTGGTCGGCGAACTTGAAGACGTTGGTGCTACCGGTCGAGTGCAGGTGGCGGTAGAGGTGCAGGTCCGGGTCCGTCGATCCACCGTTGAGGGAGACGAAGGCGTCGAAGTCGCTGCGGCGCCACCGGTCCAGGAAGGTGGCAAAGTCGACCTGCTCGATCTCCACCCGGATGCCGACCTGCCGCAGCTGCTGCTGCAGCACCTGGGCCAGCTGCACAGCCTCGGGTACGGTCGGGATGGGCATCACCTTCAGGGCGAAGCCGTTGGGATGGCCAGCCTCCTGCAGGAGCTGTCTCGCACGCGCCAGCCGGTCCGCTCCGCCGTAGAAGGGAAGCTCCCCGGGCGGGAGCGGCTTCCACTCATGCAGCGTGGGCGGGATGGGACCCGCGACGGCTGCCTGCCCCGAGTAGACCACATCCACGAGCTCCTGCCGGTCCACCGCCAGGGAGATGGCCTGGCGGACTCGGAGGTCGGCCAGAGGGCCACGCGTCACATTGAGCCCCAGCAGACTGTAGGAAAGGTCCGGCACCGACTCGACGACCAGACCCGACTGGCGCGAGAGGATGAGGGACGTGGTAGCGTCCAGCCCAAAGCCCACCACCAGATCGACGTCTCCCGTCCGCAGCGCCGAGGTCAGCGTCGACGGATCCGGGATCACTCGCACCACGATCCGGTCCATGTACGGCAGGGCCCGGCCGTCCTCGCCCTGTCGCCAGTAGCCGTCGAAGCGTGCCAGCTCCAGGGTGTCGGCGCTGAAGCGCACCAGCCGGTATGGCCCCGTTCCCAGGGTCTGGGTGCGCGGGTCCCCTACCTTTTGGGGGAAGTCTCGGGGCACGATGGCCAGGCCCGCCAGCAGGTTGAGGAACGGGGCGAAGGGCTCCGCCAGCACGAAGCGCACCCGTTGGGCGTCGAGTACCTCGATGCGCTCGATGGACGGCAACTGGCTGGCGCGGGGTGAGCCGGTCTGAGGGTCGAGGATCCGCTCGAAGGTGTACTTGACGTCCTCCGCGGTCAGACCACTGCCGTCGTGGAACCGCACCCCCGGGCGCAGCGTGAATGTGTAGACCCGCCCGTCCGCTGATACCGACCAGCTCTCGGCAAGCCCTGGTTGTAGCCGCAACGTGCCAGGGTCTTGGTCAAGCAACCCCTGGTAGACCAGGTCGAAGATGGCGAAGGAGGAGAAGGCGGTTGCAGTGTGGGGATCGAGATTGAGCACCTCCTGGGCCAACCCCACCGTCAGGGTGCCGCCCCGACGGGGCGCAGCCCAAACGCCCACCGAACTCACCAGGACACATA
>Ga0207873_1002348_pt1 | contig 15780 bp, 14 predicted proteins | sample BGWIniCompost_FD_187373 | JGI IMG/M metagenome (GOLD analysis project Ga0207873, IMG submission 187373) | Cellulose adapted compost microbial communities from Newby Island Compost Facility, Milpitas, CA, USA - BGW Initial Compost (SPAdes)... ...
CTGTTACCTTCCCGTTTTGAAGGACTTCCCTTTACGATCCTCGAAGCGATGCTTTACAAACTTCCCCTTATCGTTACTCCGGCCAATGGTATCATCGACATTCTGAACAAACACAACAGCTACATGGCCGATGACATCAGCCCGCAAGAATTCGCAGACGCGATCCATGCATTCGCAAGCGACTGGAATACCGATAGAGCGAGGATTACGCGCATGACAGAGGAAAATCACCGTCTGCTAATGAGCACATATTCGTACGACGCCGTAAAAGGAAAAATAGAATACATTTACCAGTAGGCCTTGTGGAATTCCCTCTTAGAAAAATAAGACTATGCTTCGTCATGGCCGGATCCTATCCGGTTTTCGCAAGGATGAACAATGGCTTCGGTGGAGCAGAGATCAACCTTTACTACATTTCCCGTGAGCTTGCCAAGGATCCTCATTACGAGGTAAAGTTTGTGGTTGGCGACTACGGTCAGGACCCACAGATGGTGATCGACAATGTTGGCCTAATAAGAGTCAGACATCTTAATCCAGAACGATTTCCCTCCTATTTTCACAAGATAATATCCCGGCTTCGCTTTTGTCTTTTCGTGTGGCGCGACAATTCGGACATATATGTCTGTTCAACTGCAAGTGATTTCCTCGCCTATGTCGTTTTTTTTGGCAAAGTTCTTCGCGGCAAGCGGGTGATCTTCCGCACAGGTCATGATTGGGACATTAATGGACACTTTACACGAAGGAAGAGTTTGTTCGGTCTCATGTACAAACTGGCATTGCACCGTGCTGACGCGATCGTTACCCAAAACGAGCATCAACGGGTAACCCTGAAGCACACAGAAAATCTGGACAGTGTAGTAGTCAGGAATGGATTCCCCATTTCCGGCGAACAACCATCTGGAACAAGAGAGTACCTCCTATGGATTGCCAGGGCTGATAGCTTTAAGCGTCCCGAGCTCTTTATTCGACTGGCTCAGGCACTCCCTTCACACAGGTTCGTAATGATTCTTTCAGGGAGTGGTCCGGCCAGGGACAAGATCACGAAGGAAGCGGAAGCTATTGGAAACCTGGAATTCCGCGATGGTGTCAGCTTTTTCGAGTCGATAGCATATTTCCGGAAAGCGAAATGTCTCGTCAACACTTCAAACGCAGAAGGATTCCCCAATACCTTTATCCAGGCAGGGTTGACGCGGACTCCAATACTATCATTTGCAGTGAATCCAGATAACATGCTCGAAAAGCACAACATGGGGTTCTGCTGTAGCGACAATCTCGAAGCCGCGAAGAGGTTCGTGCTCTCACTGAACGACGAAAAAATAGAGCAGCTCGGCGCTAACGCATTCAATTATATCCGGACATATCACAATATCGAGGACAAAATTCAGCAATATCGACAGATCATTACCAGTCTCTATGCGAATCTTTAGACGCGAAATCAAACTTAGCGAAATTATATCCAAGGGAATCGCCTTTGGGAAAGCTGCCGCGCGCATTGTGCGGACGTTCAAGGGCTCGGGGTTGATACTAAGAAGCTACATTAAGGGGAATTCTGGCGCCGTAAGATCGCTAACTCTGCGCGACGGCACCACGATCCACCTGTCGGACCATCCTGACGATGTCATCACAGTGTTCGTGATTTTCGGAAGAAAAGATTACGGAGACATTCCTAAAGGAGGAGTTGTCGTCGACATAGGCGCCAACATCGGCACGTTTACCTTGTACGCCGCTATGAACGGCGCAAGCAAGGTGCTTTCGATAGAGCCAAACTCCCGTGCATTCAATGTACTGCAAACCAATGCGCAAACCAATAAGCTTTCAGGCAAAGTAGTCCCAATTAGAGCCGCCGTAACCGACCATGACGGAGACACGGTATTCATCCCAGTGAGCTCAAGCCCTTATAACGCAATCACATCTGAACGAGGCGCGTCAGATGCAGTAGAGGCGGTAGAAACCGTCACACTAAAAGGTCTCGCTGCACAATACAACCTGGATCGGATCGATCTTTTGAAGGTTGACTGTGAAGGCGCCGAATTCACCATCATTCCGTCAATTCCATCGGACTTGCTGAAGAGAATTCGCTGTATCAGACTGGAGTATCAGGATAAAGATGTTACCATCATCACAGATTATCTGCAGAAGCATTCCTTTCGCATCGTCAGGCACGACAGGGATGAACGATTCAATGCAGGAATGCTTTGGCTCGAAAGAACTTAGTACTTGTCCCTTATAAGGAAGCAAAGTGTTGCTATTGGAGCGGAGCTCAATCATACAAAGCATTCACCCGGAGGACTCATCGGATGCCTACTTCAAAGGAATGACGACAGGATCATTGAGCATTTCCGTTCTTAACGGATTCAAACAGGTAACATTGAGAAAGATGACTCAAGGGAGTCTTAAGCATCAAATTGTCCAGACCCGTATATACCGAGGCCAGGAGGCGGTTATCATACGATGCATTTCTGTGAATGTTGTACGGTAGAACATTGTATCTGCGCATTGTACTCACCTCGAATCCTGATTCGGCCGCCAGATTGCTGATGTCCCTGGAAGTAAACTTTTTCGTATGCAAATAGTGCTTGCCCTTGCCGCTAACAACAAGGCCCTTTATGAACTCAATCCAAGTATACTGATTGGGTAGATGATAGCAAAAGAACCGTCCACCAGGTCGCAATATTCTATTAATCTCTCGCATGGAGTGTAGCTGATCCCCGCCTGTCTCGTGAACATGCTCTAGCACGCCGACAGAAAAAATCAAATCGAAGGACTCGTCAGGGAAGGGGATGTCACTAGGATTGTTAACTTGAGCCTCCTCGCCGTTCACATACTGCAAACCAGGCAAGTATTTCCTCCCGGGATCGATTGCGTCCCAGCCATATCCGTACGATACCACGTTCGTAAAGCCACGGTGCCAAAGGTAGTAGGAGAACCATCCGTTGCCGCATCCCCAATCAAGGATTCTCAACTCTTTGTTTGGAATAGTCTCAACATATTCAAAAAGCCGTTCGTACTGGCACAACCCTGTTAAGCTGGTAAAATGATAGAATGCCTTACGTACTTCTGGGTGTTGCAGCAAATGCCGATAGAAAGAAGCAGAGTTTCTAATACTCATTGATATCCATTTATAATAATCGAACCCACCGGTTGTGCCTGATCGTGAAGTAGGGCGAATTTAGCATTTTTCGTCCCTGTTCCGAAAGCCTGACGAATGTCACTTCTATCAATTCCGCATAGCGCACAACAGGTGGCGGGCTAATTCACCCTTTTCATCCCGAAGTGAATATGATAAACAGTTTGAAGATGCAGGAATAAGATGATTAACTACATTGCCTGCAGGTGAGCATTGTTATCAGATGTTGTCACCCGATAGACAATCTCATGAATACGGTTCTCCAAGTCGCGAACCACGACGAGAACGATCGTTACAATGCAGGAACGCTCTGGACGGACAACGAATAATGCTGGTCCCGCGCACGGAGGTAGGATACCATAAAAATGAAATATATTATCGGGAAGTAAAAATCAGTCTGAAAGGTGTTACCCGATAACAGTGAGCTAAGAAACCAACCGGGCGCAAATAAACGAATACCATACAAATACATGTTGAATCGGCTTTCTATGGTTTGTGAACCCCACCGGGCGTACCACCAAACGAAGTAAAACTGCAAGGCCAGGACGATAACGGCAATGATTCCCGACGTCAACAGTGTGGTCGGAAAAATTCCTTCCAAATGCGTATAACCAACAGCCTCCAAAGAATACTTTTCGCCATAACCGGAACCCAGCAGAATTGCTTCCGGATTTTCTATCAGATACCTGATCCCTTCCCCGAGCATGACCACACGGGGATCATCCAAAGGCGACAGTCCTGTAAGCTTGGACAGCGTCCCCATTGATCCGATCGACTCCAGCACTCCGGAAAGCCAGGCTACACCAACCAATCCTGTTACCACTATCGCCATCTTCCATATGAGAAGTGACCGAACGTTAAGCAACACATAGTATGCGACGCCGGTGACCAGCACGATTACTCCTGTTCTGGAATATGTCAACATGAGAAGGAAAAGCAGGAGCGTTAGCTTGATAAGGATTATGTTGCGGCGAGTAAAATGGTAGACGGCGAGTAATATCAGAAAAACAAAGGCCACAAATACGCCCATTGATACTGAGGTCGTGCCCGCCAGTCGCTCTATCTTTCCATCAAGTCCTATCCCGTAGCCGGTGAAGCCCACCAGCCTGTATCGGTTGTCGTATCCCCAAATGTATTCCACCATCGATGCGGGCGATGTAATCATGTTATAGATCACGTATGTACCCGCGAGCAGAAAGAAAAGAATTTGGAAATTCAGGACACTCGCAATCTGTCGTTCAGTTATATACCTGTACAAATAGTAGGGGAAGACTATATAGAAAATAAAGAAGGTAAACTTGAGGAGCCGCCCAAAAGAAGTGGCATCAAGGAAACCAAACTTTACGAATCCTGCCCAGTAAGAAAAAAAGCTCAGGACCATCAAAGCTACATACGTTTTAACGACCTGGTTCCCGAAATAGAACTTGCGATATAAAATGAAGAATAGAGCAAACAGAATTGCATTGGTGACTTCAAAAAAGTAGAAGGATGTTCCGCCCAAATTGATTTTAGGGAAGAAGATATTCAGGCAGAGAAACAGGAGGTAGTATTGGGCTATTAATCTCATTCCCACCGACCAGCGGTTTAAAGTCAAGTCAAAATTAAAACTTTAACCTGCTTTTCAAATTCCCATAAATTGTGAACCTTTCGTTGTAATTCGCGTAAAGAGTATAGCACTCCCTGGGAAGCATTTGCACTTTAGGAAAGGGAGCCCATACGTTGGGAGAATGTAATTTGTGCCAATAGGATAAAGCCACTATTATAGCCGTCTATTTGGGGGTTATGCGCATTCTGCAGGTGGGTCGGTATTTTCCTCCTCATGTTGGAGGCATTGAAACCTTGGTATATAACCTGGCCCTCGGATTGAATAACCGGGGAATCAGATGTGATGTACTTTGCTCAAACAAAGAACCCCGGTACAGGCTGGACAATATTCAGAATTTCAACGTCCACAGAACTGCTTCCTTTGGACAGGTATTTTCCGTTTCATTGACACCACAGCTGATCACCAAGCTGAAGGAGATCGGTCATCAATACGATATCATTCACCTGCATCATCCGGATCCGATTGCCACCGCAGCACTTTTTTACGCGAAGCCCGGATGCAAGGTCGTCGTCCACTGGCATAGCGACATCTTACGTCAAAAAATCCCTCTGCTGGTTTTTAAGCCTCTTCAGAATTGGATGCTGCGAAGAGCAGATGCTATCATAACGACCAGTCCAAATTACGCCTGGGGTTCTTCCCATCTCGCGCAGTTCATGGACAAGATTCGAGTTATTCCAATAGGAATTCCTCCCTTGCGGAAAAACGTCTCCGACGACCAGATACATGCCAAGAGAGCATCCATTGCCAACAGGAAAGTTATTTTCTCGCTGGGCCGGTTGGTGTACTACAAGGGGTTCGAACACCTGATCGATGCAGCAGGATTTCTCGATGATTCTTACCTGGTACTCATCGGAGGCGACGGACCATTGCATCGTCGACTTACCCGACGCATCAAAGCGAAAGGCCTGGAAAGGCGCGTTCAGATTCTGGGCCAAATTCCCGCAAATGAGCTGGCACTGTACTATGAGCTGGCCGACGTCTTTTGTCTGCCGTCGACCTACAAAACCGAAGCCTTTGGAATCGTATTGCTGGAAGCGATGTCCCGCGGCAGGCCTCTCGTTACAACGAATCTTCAGGATTCCGGACTTTCCTGGGTAAATCAACATGAGGTGACAGGGTTAACCGTTCCGCCTAACGACGCACAGGCGCTGGCCGACGCGATCAAAACGATCGCGAATGACAGAGACCTTGCCCAGAGGTTTTCCGTTGCTGCGAAGAAGCGCTTTCAGGAGAAATTTACAGCAGATAGCATGGTTGAGTCGACTGTTCAGCTGTATTCATCGTTGATGGCGACGGACTCTAAGGTTAACAGGGCTGCCATTTCGATCGAATGAACTTACTCTAGCGTTTTGTCCTGAGACAATCTTTATCATCTTAGTAAGCCTTACACAGCTCTCTCGCGTTTTTCGCATTTTACACAAAAATTGAGGTGCATGCGGGTACCGTTCATCGATCTTGAGGCACAATACGAATCCCTGAAGGATGAACTGGACAAGGCGATCAACGATGCCGTCAAAGGATTCAACTTCATCCGCGGAAAGGAGGTCTCCGAGTTCGAAGCAGCATTTGGCCGCACCATGGGCCTACCTCACGTTGTAGCTACCGGGAATGGCACGGACGCACTTTTCATTGCACTCAAGGTGCTGGGCATCGGACCCGGCGACGAGGTCATCACTCCGGCGTTCAGCTGCATCCCCTCAGCGGAAGTAATCCCCCTGTGCCACGCAACACCGGTGTTCGCAGACGTACACCCTGAAACCTACACGCTTGACCCGGACCAAATCGAACACCACATTACACCGAAAACAAAAGCTGTCATAGCCGTCCATCTCTTCGGTCAGGCAGCGCACGTCGAAGAAATTCGCTCTATATGCGACCGACACAATCTCTATCTCATTGAAGACTGCGCCCAGGCACATGGGACGCAAGTGAGCGGCCGCTCCGTCGGAACATTTGGGCATGCCGCGGCCTTTAGCTTCTATCCCACCAAAAACCTTGGAGCCTACGGTGACGCAGGATGCCTTGCGACAACTGACGCCCGGTTAGCTGAAAAGGCCAGACGTATCGCCAACCACGGTGCCCTCGAGAAAGACGACCATCTCGTTGAAGGATTCAACAGCCGAATGGACACCCTGCAGGCAGCTGTGCTCCTGGCCAAACTGCCGCATCTGATCTCCTGGAATGCCAGACGTCGCGTCAATGCCAACACATATCGATCCCTGCTGGAAGGTCTGGCAGATGTGAAAGTCCCCTTTGAACAACCGCAGTCGTTGCATGCCTTCCACATTTATGCCGTGCGCGTTCAGAATCGCGATGTCCTTCGGGCATTTCTGCAAAAAAAGGGCGTGCAAACGTTAGTGCACTATCCTTACGCGCTCCATAATCTTCCAGCATATCGCCACCTAGGTTACACGCCGGACGATTTTCCAGTCGCTAATCGTTTGTCGCAGGAACTCCTTTCCCTTCCCATTTACCCCGAAATAACCGACGAACAGCTCCGTTATATATGCATGTCCATACGCGATTTTTTTCCACGCCCGTAGAAAAATCAGTATTTGGATTTCATTTCACTATTTTTGAGATCATTTGACCTGAATGGCCATCCTGCTAGCGACCGTCATTACGTCCTTTGTCATTGGATTCCTCACCATCCCCGTGATCATCAAATACTCCATGCAGAAAAATCTGGTGGACATTCCAGGTCGCAGGAAAATCCACAAGAAAGTTACTCCTTCCATGGGGGGCATCGCCATCTTCCTCGGCTTCTTCATTGCCTCTCTGGTATGGATTGAAATTCTGAGCTGGAAGGACATCAAGTTCGTCATGGCCTCACTCTTCGTAATCTTTTTCATAGGCCTCCGCGACGACCTCGTTCCACTGCGCGCTATCATCAAGCTCATGGGACAGATTCTCGTCGCGATCATGATCATCATTTTGCTCGACCTGCGATTGAAATCGTTCTACGGCCTCTTTGGGATTGAAGAACTACCCATCCTCGTCAGCTACGTTCTGACGCTGTTCACCATCATCGTCATCACCAATTCTTTTAACCTGATCGACGGTCTCGATGGCCTCGCAGGTTCAATCGCCATTATCGCGCTTCTCGCGTACGGCCTCTGGTTCTACCTGGTCGACGACACCGTGTACTCTATCCTGTCATTCTCCATGGCAGGCGCGATCCTCGCGTTCCTCATCTTCAACTGGGAGCCTTCGGAGATCTTTATGGGCGACACCGGCGCGCTCGTCATCGGCATGATGCTGAGTATTCTCACAATACACTTCATCGACTTCAATCATAATCTTCCGGAGTCGTCGCCGTATCGCTTCACCGCTTCCATCGGTACTGCCGCCTGCTTCATCATCATACCTCTCGTCGATACCTGTCGCATCGTGATCCTCCGACTGTACAAACGGCAATCTCCTTTCGCGCCCGACAAGAGCCATATCCACCACGCCATCATGCGCATGGGCATGTCGCACGCCCAAACCACCGTCATCCTGGCATCGCTCCAAGTTGGCTTTATCGTTCTCGCGATAGTGCTCAACGGCACCACAGACGCCTACCTCATCGCTGGCATCGTCGCCCTGGCCGTCCTCTTCAGCCTTTTCCTCGACCGCCTCATCCTCCGGCGCCTTGCCGGGAAAGAATCCGACGAGAATGTTTTTTCAGGGCATTAGCCAGTTTTCTAAGTCATTTGGATAGTTTTCAGGGTCCAATGTGGTTTTTTGTATTTTTGAGCGCTGTCTTCCAGTAGGCAATTGGCAGTGGGCAGTAGTACGCAGTAGGCAGTTAGGGTCTCCATTTACCAGTTACTGGGAACCTAGCGTCTGCGTCTGCATCTGCATCTTATATATATGGAGATGATCGATCAGATAACAGCATTACAAAAGGAAGTTGAGTCATACAAGGCCAATGGTCCCGCGGACCTGGAGGCGTTCCGGCTTAGGTTCGTGAGCCGCAAAGGCGTGCTTGGTGAGTTGTTCGAGAAGCTGAAACAGGTTCCGCCTGAAAAAAAGAAGGACGTAGGTAAGGCATTAAACGACCTCAAGCAGACAGCCGAAGCCAAGTTCCGGGAAATGAGCGAAGCAACTGCCGTGGAAAAAACCACGACGGAAGACATCGACCTCACGCTTCCACCCGTGCCCAACCGCATCGGCAATCTTCATCCGCTTACGCTCACACGCGCACGGATCATAAAGATTTTTGAAAGACTTGGATTCAATGTTGAGGAAGGGCCGGAGATTGAAGACGACTGGCACAATTTCTCCGCGCTGAACTTTCCCGAAAATCACCCGGCGCGTGAAATGCAGGACACATTCTTCATTTCAAAAAATCCCGATATCCTGTTGCGGACGCATACCTCCAACGTTCAGATACGACTTCTGGAGAGAACAAAACCGCCCGTCCGCGCCATCATGCCCGGACGCGTGTATCGCAATGAAGCAATATCCGCCCGTGCGCACTGCTTCTTCCACCAAGTGGAAGGACTTTACATCGATCGCAACGTAGGCTTTGCCGATCTCAAACAAACGCTGTATCACTTCGCCCGCGAAATGTTCGGCAAGGACACGAAGATTCGCTTCCGCCCTTCGTTCTTCCCGTTTACAGAGCCCAGTGCTGAAATGGATATCAGCTGCCTGATCTGCAAAGGTTCTGGCTGTCCGGTATGCAAACGCACCGGCTGGGTGGAAATCGGTGGCTCGGGTATGGTACATCCCAACGTGCTGAGGAACTGCAACATCGACCCGGAAGAGTTCACAGGTTTTGCGTTCGGCATGGGCATTGAACGCATCACGATGTTGCGCTATCAAATCAACGACCTGCGCTTGTTCTCGGAAAACGACATTCGCTTCCTGCGACAGTTTCAGTCGGTGTCCTGAGAATAATACGCAGGCCTCACCGTTGTTATTCACATGACTACCCGAATTGCACGATACTTTACCGTGGCCTGCCTGATCATATTCGGAGGCTGTGCGCCCGATCCCGGCGACGACCCGATCCCTTTCGTGCCGTTCAGCGAAATCTACATCAACCTCAATCTCCCGGAGTACGTCTCGTTGAAATTTGACGGCGGGTCCATGCCTATTGATGGTGGTGTTCGCGGCATCATACTGTATCGCGTCAACTCCACAACATTTCTGGCCTACGAAAGGAATTGCTCATTCAAACCCAACGAAGCCTGCGCGACCGTGGACATCCATATCTCACAACTCTACATGTTCGATCCCTGCTGCGGATCTACCTTCAGCTTCGCTGACGGTTCGCCTACCGGCGGCGTGGCCTGGCGCCCTCTAAGGAGATATAGGACGAAGGTGAATGCGGAGATTCTGACTATTACAGATGAAATTGTTGGGGGGTAGTCTGAACCAGGATACTCAAGATTTAAGGATGAATAGGATCAGGATTGTGTGGCCTGGTTCAGGCAATTAGATTATCTTCTCAATCACATCATCCACTCCAATCCCTTCCGCCTCTGCCTTAAAGTTCCTTACGATCCGGTGTCGCAAAACGGGCTTGGCGATGGATTGGACGTCTTCGATGTCAGGTGAGTATTTTCCGTCGAGGAGGGCGTTGCACTTAGCGCCCAGGACGAGGTATTGCGATGCACGCGGTCCCGCACCCCATTCGAGATATTCAGTGGCTACGGGTGATCCTCCGGGTCGAGTTCGGTTGGCAAGGTTGACGGCGTATTCAATTACATTGTCAGGCACAGGCACTTTGCGAACGAGGTTCTGGAAGTTTTCGATGTCTTCGCCGCTCAATACTGTACCGACTTCACTCTTCACTTCTCCGGTTGTGGCCTTTACGACCTCCATTTCCTCTGCAGGCGTCGGGTAAGTCAACAGTATGTTAAACATGAACCGGTCGAGCTGCGCTTCAGGCAGCGGATACGTTCCTTCCTGCTCGATGGGGTTCTGCGTGGCAAGCACAAAGAATGGTCTGGGGAGTTCAAAGCGTTGCCCTGCCGTTGTGACTGCGTACTCCTGCATAGCTTCGAGCAATGCGGCCTGCGTCTTCGGAGGCGTACGGTTGATTTCGTCTGCCAGGATGATGTTGGCGAACACCGGACCCTTGACGAATTTGAAGTTGCGCTCCTTATCCATCGTCTCCGCCCCGAGGATGTCGGAGGGCATCAGGTCAGGTGTAAACTGAATTCTCTTGAACTGCAGGTCGAGTGCCTGTGCGATAGTCTGAACCAGCAAGGTTTTTGCCAGGCCGGGTACGCCGACGAGGAGCGAGTGTCCATGACAGAATATGCCGGTAAGCACAAGTCGTATGACATCGTGCTGGCCGATTACGACCTTTCCAATTTCTTCTTTAAGACTCTTGTATGCGGTTGCCAGGGCATCAGCGGCTTCCACGTCGGATGCAAACTTTCCCATCGGTCAATGGTCTAAGATTCCACAATGATCATACGCTTCATCGATGCTGATGAACACATCGTGACGCGCCTTTTCAAACCACTTTTGCAGCAGTCTGTTCTTTTTTTCGTTTAACGCAGCTGCCTGTATTCGTTCCCAGTCGCGGTCGAGTGATGCCTCATGAGGCCCTACCCTGGACTTGTAATACAGGATTCGTGCTGCTTGCTTGCCGTCGTCCGTCCGGTACGCGATCGGGCGCGAAATGTTACCCACCTTCATTGAGTCAATGGTAAGGAACACGTAGGGGTCAAGTTCGTCTACCGGAATGCGGACGCTTCCGTTGTTATCCGTGAAGAACCCCCCGTTGCCCTTGGTGGCCACATCGTCCGAAAACTCGCGCGCAGCTTTCTGAAACGTCATGCTGTCGTTTACAATCAGTGTTCGAATACTATCCAAAAAAGCAATAGCATCCTGCACATCTTCCTCGGACGGTTCCGGGGAGATCAGGATGTGCCGGGAATGGTACTCGTTACCCCTGCGGTCCAGCAGCTGCATAATGTGAAAACCGTATTCCGTTTCGAACGGCTGGGATATCTCATTCTTCTCCAGACGGAACGCGGTAGCTTCGTATTCCGGCACCATTTGTCCGCGCCCAACCCAGCCCATGTCTCCCCCGTTATACGTGACGCTTGGGTCATCGGAATACTGTTTCGCCAGTTCGCTGAAATCCTCTCCTCTGAGAATTCTGTCGCGAATGGCACTCAGTTCTTTTCTCGTCGCCTCCTTTTGCTGGTCATTTACCTTTGCCTTTCGGACAATCTGCGCCACTTCCACTTCAGCAGAAAAGTATGGAAGGGAATCCTGCGGAATTCTGGAAAAGAATCGCTTCACTTCTGCGGGAGTTACGGCGATGTCAGCTGAAATGGTTTGCTCCATTTCGCGAACCACCATTTGTTCCTTGATCTGGTCGCGCAACTCCAGCCGGATTTGCTCCATGCTTTTGCCGTAGATGGCTTCCAGTTGTTGTGCTGAGTTTCCCGACTGTGCCAGGATCATGTTGATACGCTGCTGCGTATTGGCATCAACTTCTTCATCAGGTACAACTATTGAGTCGATCTCCGCTTTGGCCATCATCAGCTTGTTGCGTATCAGAAGTGCAAGAAACTGGCACCGTGTTTCCTCGCCCGACCTACCACCATTGGCAAGATAATCCAGATAAGCGCGGTCGAGTTCAGACTTCAGCACGATATAGTTATCCACCTTGGCTATGATCTCGTCAACCACGTATGGATCATCCTGACCAAAGGCTGTTATGCCACCCATCATCAGGATCGCAACCAAACTCCACACTCCGAAATATCTTTTCATTTCAATGATCAATAAATTTCAAAATCCTTATTTCCTTCCGCTTCCCGATAAACCTCTTCCTCAAGTTTCTTAGCGAGTTCCACCTTTCTCTTGTTAAGCAGGATATTGCGGATTTCGTCCTTCACGAATTCGAGCGGCGACACGTTATCCGATACCCGGTACTCATTTACCTTCAGAAAGTAAAGGTAGTTCGCGTCGCTGGTTTCGTAGTACGGATTGGACTTCAGGAACTCAATCTTATTGGGGATTTCAATCATCGGAGAATTGCGCACCAACTCGTCGAAAGCTATCCACGCAGTGTCGACAAGGTGGTGAGCCGCGGAAAAGCTCAGGCAATACGACTTAAGTTCATTCGCATCTTCTGCTTTCTCCGAAAACATCAGTTCCTTAATGCGTTGCGTGCGCGGCGCGCTCTTCGGAACCTTGATGAAGATAGCCTTGACGATGTTCTGTTTCAGGACGAAGTTGTCGATGTTGTTCTTGTAGTATTCTTCGATATCTGCATCTGCAACTACTGTGTCCAGGTGCTGCTTGATATAAGAGTTCTGATACTCGTAGGCGATGATGCTGTATCGGTAGTCGAGTATCTTCCTTTCAACAGCAGCCTCATTGATATCCATCTTGCGGGTAGCTTCCTGGATCAGGAGTTGTTTCCGGATCCAGCTGTTCACGTACGACTGAATCCGGGAGATACTATCCTCGCGAGATCCTCCGTTGGAAACAATCCCCGCCAGTTCGTCCTTATACAGATAGGTATTGTTTACCCTTGCCACCGGAATCCTTCCTTCATGATCGGAAGCGCGGTTGCGGTCTAACCATTGGCACGAAAAAGCCGCAAACGCGATGAGAGCCAGGCTAACGCTTTTTTTGAAGCTGGTCCAGTACGTATCGCTTTGCTTTCTCATTGACTTTAACCGGATATTTTTGCCGCAATTGCCGAATCCACCGTTGTTCTAACTCGTTTTGGTAGTCGGCAATCACATTTGCCCTTGCCTCATCCAACGTCTTTTCACCGGGGGGCAGTATCTCGAAAATCCACGCAAGGTAATACATTCCCCTGTTTTGAGTCGAATGGGGGCCTGGAGTCCATGGCATGCCACTGAGCGCCTCACGGTCGCCTTCCTCAAAAAATCCCTCTTCCGTTCTGATTCCCTGCTTTTGCGCATAATCCGCCAGCGCCACGGTATCCCCTGTCAGGGCAATTTCACCGAGCCGACGCATTACCATAGAGTCGGGAGACGCGTAAATAGTTGCCCTGGCCCTTTTTCCAGCGAAGTACCGTGACCGGTTGGCCTCAAAAAACGCAACCTGCCCGGCCGTGTCTTCAGCGGCACGGTTCCACACCTCCTTTTCCATAATCTCGAACAGCAGGATCCCCTCATAGTACTCCGTATCGAGCATGCGGTACTCCGGTTTGGTGGCAGCCACGGAACGGCTCACGGCATCCATGAGGGCCTCGTCAATAAAACGGCCGTACAAGCGTTCCAGGGCATTTCGTGAGGCTTCGCCCGATGAAACCTTCTGACGCCGCGCGAATGCGTCAAAGTCCGCCGCGGTAAATCCCTTACGGTCCAGGGTAAAGAGGGTTTGCCTCTTCACGCTTTCGGGTACAGGGTGCCACTTCCCCTTTCGAACGAGCGAATCGGAAATGGCGAGCAACTGCTCTAAGACGGATCTATTTTCTACAAATCCATAGTCAGACCTGAGCTTCATGGTCCACTCCTCACGCAGTTCCTCAAAGCGTCCGTCGGTGGCAATGCGGCTTCGGAGGGTGGGCTTCATTTCCTCGAAGGACGGTAGCGGTATCTTCCTGTCGACCCTGAGGATGTGCCAGCCGTACTGCGTGCGGAACGGGTCCGATATATCACCGGGCTTAAGCGAGAAAGCCATCTTTTCGAATTCCGGCACGGAGGCCATGGCGCCCACCCCAAAAGGTGGCAGTGCACCACCCTTGTTTTTTGATCCCAGGTCCTCAGAATACTCAACGCACAATTCATCCCAGGAAGCGCCGGCCATTAGCTGATCGTAGAGATTGAATATCTGTTCGCGAACCTTTGTCGAATCGCGGTCACCACCGGTGCGCAGCATGATATGCGATACGCTTACCTGTCCCAACGCAGGGCGTCGGTCAGCAATCTTAATCAGATGATAGCCGAATTGTGTGCGCACGGGTCCGACGATGTCACCGGGTTTTGCTGCATACACAGCATTTTCGAATGGATGCACCATCTGGAGTGCGGTGAAATATCCAAGATCTCCTCGTCGTGATTTTGCCTGTGGCTCATCGCTGTGGGCAGCCACCAGGGATGCGAAGTCTTCACCGGCATCCGCTCTTTGCTTCAATTCGAGCGCACGGTTGAAGGCGCGTAGTGTATCCGTTGGTGAAGCATCGGGTGGTAGACTGATCAAAAGGTGTGAGGCACGCACTTCTTCTTTCATGCGCTCGTATGCTTGCGACACGAGGCTGTCGAGGATTTTACTGTCGGGGAGGTATGGCTTGAGTAGTTCGTTGCGATAGCCGCGATATTCCGACAGGAACGCCGCGGTGGTGTCCATGCCACGGTGGCGTGCCTCTTCTACTTTGAGTTTAAAATTGATGAAGAGTTCCAGGTACTCGTTGATGTCGGCCGCGGTGTATCCGGACGGTGATTGCTGGTGATTTTTCTGATACAGGTAGATGAATTCGTCGGTCGTTACTTTTCTGTTCCCGACTTCGAAAAGAATGTCGCGGTTCTTTTGCCGTTTCCCTTTATCCTGGCTGGCAGCTGGCCACGCGAGGCTGCCGATGATCAGGATGCAGAAGAGTCGTATCATTAGCTGCCGTTTCCGTAGGGTTTACTTGTTGATGTTTTTGGTGAGTCTGCACACAGTCTGTCCCTGAGAAGCCTTGTATTCGATTTTATCCATGATCGACTTAACCAAACGAATACCGAGGCCGCCCTTTCGTTTCTGGTGGACGATGTTGTCAATGCTAGGTTCGCAAAACTCGTTAATGTCAAAGACCGTTCCGTCGTCGACCAATTCAAAGATGATGTAGGGCTTATCCTTATCGATGATGATGCGCAGTTCGAAAAGATCATTGGCGTTGCAGTGGTGGGCGTGGATCATGAGGTTGGAACACATCTCATCCAGGGCCAACACCATTTCGCTGATCTCCAGATCAGGAACGTGGTGAGCCTTTAGGGATTTGCGAATGAAATCGCGAACGCCCTTCAGGTTCTCAATGCTGCAGCCAACTCTATACTTGTAGTTCATTGATCATTGCCTTAGCTTCCGACTTATCCTTCGCGATGTGCAGCAGCTCATCCAGTCCCAG
>Ga0207873_1002349_pt1 | contig 15778 bp, 11 predicted proteins | sample BGWIniCompost_FD_187373 | JGI IMG/M metagenome (GOLD analysis project Ga0207873, IMG submission 187373) | Cellulose adapted compost microbial communities from Newby Island Compost Facility, Milpitas, CA, USA - BGW Initial Compost (SPAdes)... ...
CCGTCAGCGCCGCCGTCAGCGTCGTCTTGCCATGGTCAACGTGACCAATCGTGCCGACGTTCACGTGCGGCTTCGTACGCTCGAATTTCTCCTTGGACACGGTAAAACCCTCTAGTCAGTTCGATAATGATGATCAGGATGCTTTCTTGATGACCGCTTCGGCGACGTTCGCAGGCGCCTCGGAGTACTTCGAGAACTCCATGGTGTACGTGGCGCGGCCCTGCGACATCGAGCGCAGCTGCGTGGCGTAACCGAACATCTCGGCCAGCGGCACTTCAGCCTTGATGATCTTCGTGCCGCCAGGCGCATCGTCCATGCCCTGCACGAGGCCGCGACGACGGTTCAGGTCGCCCATGACGTCACCCATGTAGTCTTCCGGCGTTTCCACCTCGACCTTCATGATCGGCTCGAGCAGCACGGGGCTGGCCTTCTGCACGCCTTCCTTGAAGCCCATGGAGCCGGCGATCTTGAACGCCATTTCGTTCGAGTCGACGTCATGGTAGGAACCGTCGAACAGGGTGACCTTGACGTCCACGACCGGGAAGCCGGCGATGACGCCATTCTGCATGGCCTCCTGGATGCCCTTGTCGACCGCCGGGATATACTCCTTCGGCACCACGCCGCCAACGATGGCGTTGACGAACTCGTAGCCCGCGCCCGGCTCCTGCGGCTCGATGCGCAGCCAGACATGACCGTACTGACCGCGACCACCCGACTGGCGCACGAACTTGCCTTCCTGCTCCACGGACTTGCGAATGGTCTCGCGGTAGGCCACCTGCGGCGCACCCACGTTCGCCTCGACCTTGAACTCGCGCTTCATGCGATCGACGAGGATTTCGAGGTGGAGCTCGCCCATGCCGGAAATGATCGTCTGGCCCGACTCCTCGTCGGTGTGAACGCGGAAGGACGGATCTTCCTGGGCGAGGCGATTCAACGCCAGGCCCATCTTTTCCTGGTCCGACTTGGTCTTCGGCTCCACGGCGACGGAAATCACCGGCTCAGGGAACTCCATGCGCTCCAGGATGATGACGCTGTTCGGGTCGCACAGCGTGTCACCGGTGGTGACGTCCTTGAGGCCGACCGCGGCGGCGATGTCGCCGGCACGCACTTCCTTGATTTCCTCGCGGTGATTGGCGTGCATCTGCAGGATGCGGCCCATGCGCTCCTTCTTGCCCTTGACAGGATTGAGCACGGTGTCGCCCGAGTTCAGCACGCCCGAGTAGACGCGGAAGAAGGTCAGGCTGCCGACAAACGGATCGGACATGATCTTGAACGCCAGCGCCGAGAACGGCTCGTCGTCGGTCGAATGACGCTCGGCCGGCGTCTGATCCTTGTCATCCAGGGTGCCGCGAATCGCCGGAATGTCGATCGGCGCGGGCAGGTAATGGATGACGGCGTCCAGCATGGCCTGCACGCCCTTGTTCTTGAACGCCGAGCCACACAGCATCGGCACGATCTCGTTGGCGATCGTACGGATGCGCAGACCCTTGCGAATCTCCTCGATGGAAAGGTCACCGCCCTCGAGGTACTTGTTCATGAGCTCTTCGTTGGCCTCGGCAGCGGCCTCGACCATCTTCTCGCGGTATTCGTTGGCGACGTCGACGAGCTCGGCCGGGATGTCCTTCTCTTCGAAGGTCGTGCCCATGTCGGCTTCGTTCCAGTAGATCGCCTTCATCTTGACCAGATCGACGATGCCCTTGAACGCGTCCTCGGCGCCGATCGGAATGGCGACCGGAACCGGGTTCGCGCCCAGGCGCTCCTGGATCTGCTTGTAGACGCGGAAGAAGTTGGCGCCGGCGCGGTCCATCTTGTTGACGAACGCAATGCGCGGCACGCCGTACTTGTTGGCCTGGCGCCACACGGTCTCCGACTGCGGCTGCACGCCACCGACCGCGCAGAACACCGCGCAGGCGCCGTCGAGCACGCGCAGGCTGCGCTCCACCTCGACGGTAAAGTCCACGTGTCCCGGGGTGTCGATGACGTTGATGCGGTGCTCTTCGAACTGCTGCTCCATGCCCCGCCAGAAGCAGGTGGTCGCAGCCGACGTGATGGTGATGCCACGCTCCTGCTCCTGCTCCATCCAGTCCATGGTGGCGGCGCCGTCGTGCACTTCGCCGATCCTGTGTGACACGCCGGTGTAGAAAAGGATGCGCTCGGACGTAGTGGTCTTGCCCGCATCGATGTGCGCCATGATGCCGATATTGCGGTAGCGCTCGAGAGGAGTCTTGCGTGCCACGGTGATGAACCTCAATAACTTGAATGAATTAAGCGCGCCGCGGCCTCATCCGGCCGCGGCCGCTGCTTTACCAGCGATAGTGCGAGAAGGCCTTGTTCGCCTCCGCCATGCGATGCACATCTTCGCGCTTCTTCACGGCAGTTCCGCGATTCTCGGCAGCCTCGAGGAGCTCGGCCGCAAGACGCTGCGCCATGCTCTTCTCCGGGCGCTTGCGCGCCGCATCAATCGTCCAGCGCATGGCCAGCGCCATCTGGCGGACCGGACGCACCTCGACCGGCACCTGGTAGGTGGCACCACCGACGCGGCGGGACTTGACCTCGACCATGGGCCGCACGTTGTCCAGGCCCTGCTTGAGCACTTCGACCGCATCGTCGCCCTTGCGCTTGGCCGCAATGACGTCCAGGGCGCCATACACGATGCGCTCGGCGACCGACTTCTTGCCATCTTCCATGATCATGTTCATGAACTTGGCCAGCAGCTCGGAGCCGAACTTCGGATCCGGGAGGATTTCGCGCTTTTCAGCTCGGTTTCTTCTCGACATTTCGATTACCCGTCAGATATCAGGACTTCGGCCGCTTGGCGCCGTACTTGGAACGGCCCTGGCGGCGAGCGCTTACGCCGGCACAGTCCAGGGACCCGCGCACCGTGTGGTAGCGCACACCCGGCAGGTCCTTCACACGGCCGCCGCGGATCAGAACGACGCTGTGCTCCTGCAGGTTGTGGCCTTCACCACCGATGTAGGAAGACACTTCATAGCCGTTCGTCAGGCGAACGCGGCAGACCTTGCGCAGCGCGGAGTTCGGCTTCTTCGGCGTGGTCGTGTAAACACGAGTGCAGACGCCGCGCTTCTGCGGCGAGCCCTGCAACGCCGGAACGGCGCTCTTTTCCGTCTTGCTCTTGCGCGGCTTGCGAACGAGCTGGTTGGTTGTTGCCATCTAAGCGCTCTCTCAAAAGTTCAAAAATGTTGCATCAATCCGGCGGTTTCCCCGGCGCGAAAGCGGCCAGAAGAAAAGCAGGCCGGCTAAGACCGGCCTGTAGAGCCGCACGATTCTAGTGAGGGCCCCGGACAGTGTCAAGAAATGTCCGGGGCGGGGCGTTTCAGCCTTCCCCTCCCCGGGTTTCCGGCGATTCCATGCCGGCCTCACCCTGCGGTTCCGCGGCCAGGTCGCCGGCCCCCACCTCGGAAAGCTCCGGGAATCCGGCGCCTTCGTCACGGCGGCGACGGCGATCCTGGTGGTAGGCAAAGCCGGTACCGGCCGGGATCAGGCGACCCACGATGACGTTTTCCTTCAGGCCGCGCAGGTCGTCCTTGAGACCGCGCACCGCCGCTTCCGTCAGGACGCGGGTGGTTTCCTGGAAGGACGCCGCCGAAATGAATGACTCCGTCGCCAGCGAGGCCTTGGTGATGCCGAGCAGTACCGGCTCGTACACCGGCGGCATCTTGTCCTCGGCGGTCACGCGCTCGACCTCTTCCAGCACGCGGGCGAGATCGATCTGCTCGCCGCGCAGGAACCTGGAATCGCCCGGCTCGACGATCTCGACCTTGCGCAGCATCTGGCGAATGATCACCTCGATGTGCTTGTCGTTGATCTTCACGCCCTGCAGGCGGTAGACGTCCTGGATTTCCTTCACCAGGTAGTCGGCGAGGTGCGTGACACCCAGCAGGCGCAGGATGTCATGCGGGTTCGGCTCGCCGTCGGCGATGGTTTCGCCCTTCTCGACGTGCTCGCCCTCGAATACCGTCATCTGGCGCCACTTCGGGATCAGCGTCTCGAACTGCTCGCCGTTCTCGTCCGTGATGATGACGCGCTGCTTGCCCTTGGTGTCCTTGCCGAAGGAAATGGTGCCGGTACGCTCCGCGAGGATGGCCGGCTCCTTCGGCTTGCGCGCCTCGAACAGGTCGGCGACGCGCGGCAGACCGCCGGTGATGTCGCGGGTCTTGGAAGATTCCTGCGGAATGCGGGCGAGCACGTCGCCCACGCCGACCTGCGCGCCGTCTTCGACGGCGACGATGGCGCCGCCGGGCAGGGCGTAGTGCGCCGGGATTTCCGTGCCCGGAATCTTGACTTCCTTGCCCTTGGCGTCGAGCAGCTTGATGGCCGGACGCAGGTCCTTGCCCTGCGAACCGCGCTGCTTCGGATCGATGACCACGATGGCCGACAGGCCGGTGATCTCGTCCGTCTGGCGGTTGACCGTCACGCCGTCGATGAAGTCCTCGAACACCAGCTTGCCCGCCACTTCCGTGACGATCGGGTGAGTGTGCGGATCCCAGTGAGCCACGTTCTGGCCCGGCTCGACCGCCTCGCCTTCCATGATCTCGATGGTCGCGCCATACGGGATCTTGTAGCGCTCGCGCTCGCGGCCGAACTCGTCCATCACGCCGATTTCACCGGAACGCGACACGGCCACGAGGTGACCCTTGGCGTGCTGCACCGTCTTGACGTTGTGCAGCTTGATGGTGCCCTTCGACTTCACTTCCACGGCGGCGACCGAGGCCGCACGGGAAGCCGCACCACCGATGTGGAATGTGCGCATGGTCAGCTGGGTGCCGGGCTCGCCGATCGACTGCGCCGCGATGACGCCGACCGCCTCGCCGATGTTGACCAGATGACCGCGGCCGAGGTCGCGGCCGTAGCACTTTGCGCACACGCCATAGCGGTTGTCGCAGGTGATCGGCGAACGCACGAACACCTGGTCGACGCTGTTGCGCTCGAGCACCTCCACGCCACGCTCGTCGAGCATGATGCCGGCATCGATCAGCAGTTCGTCGGAACCCGGCTTGTAGACCGGCTTGGCGAGCACGCGGCCCAGTACGCGCTCGCGCAGCGGCTCGACCACGTCGCCGCCTTCGACCAGCGGCTTCATCACCAGGCCGCGCTCGGTGCCGCAATCCTCCTCGGTCACCACCAGGTCCTGCGCCACGTCGACGAGGCGGCGGGTCAGGTAACCGGAGTTCGCGGTCTTCAGTGCGGTGTCAGCCAGGCCCTTGCGGGCGCCGTGCGTCGAGATGAAGTACTCGGACACGTTCAGGCCTTCGCGGAAGTTCGCAGTGATCGGCGTCTCGATGATGGAGCCGTCCGGCTTGGCCATCAGGCCGCGCATGCCGGCGAGCTGGCGGATCTGCGCCGCAGAGCCTCGCGCACCGGAGTCGGCCATCATGTAGATGGAGTTGAACGATGCCTGCTTGACGACATTGCCTTCGGCATCGACGACGTTCTCGCCGCCGAGCTTCTCCATCATCGCCTTGGCGACCTGCTCGTTGGTGCGCGACCAGATGTCGACGACCTTGTTGTAGCGCTCGCCGTTGGTGACGAGGCCCGAGGCGTACTGGTCCTCGATCTCCTTCACCTCGGCTTCCGCAATCGCCAGGATGCGCTGCTTCTCTTCCGGGATGACCATGTCGTTGACGCCGATGGAAATGCCGGCACGGGTCGCGTACGAAAAGCCGGTGTACATCAGCTGGTCGGCGAAGACGACCGTCTCCTTCAGGCCGACGCGGCGATAGCACGCGTTGATCAGGCCGGAGATCGCCTTCTTGTTGAGATCGCGGTTGATCAGCTCGAACGGCAGGCCCTTGGGCAGGATGTCGACGAGCAGCGCGCGGCCGACCGTGGTCTCCACCAGGCGACTGCGCTCCTCAAGCTCGCCCTCTTCCGTGAAGATCGCATCGTCAATGCGCACCTTGATGCGCGCCTGCAGGTCGACGACGCGGTTCTCGTAGGCTCGATGCACTTCGGCGACATCGGCGAAGACCATGCCCTCGCCGCGCGCGTTGATGCGCTCGCGGGTCATCCAGTAGAGACCGAGCACGACGTCCTGCGACGGCACGATGATCGGCTCGCCGTTCGCCGGCGAGAGGATGTTGTTCGAGGCCATCATCAGCGCGCGGGCTTCCAGCTGGGCTTCCAGCGAAAGCGGCACGTGCACGGCCATCTGGTCACCGTCGAAGTCCGCGTTGAAGGCGGTGCAGACCAGCGGGTGCAGCTGGATGGCCTTGCCTTCGATCAGCACCGGCTCGAACGCCTGGATGCCGAGACGGTGCAGCGTCGGCGCACGGTTCAGCATCACCGGGTGTTCGCGGATGACTTCCTCGAGGATGTCCCAGACCTGCGGCTCCTCGCGCTCGACCATCTTCTTCGCCGCCTTGATGGTGGTGGCGGTGCCAAGACGGATCAGCTTGGAGAAGATGAACGGCTTGAACAGCTCCAGCGCCATCTTCTTCGGCAGGCCGCACTGGTGCAGCTTGAGCTTCGGGCCGACCACGATCACGGAACGGCCGGAGTAGTCCACGCGCTTGCCGAGCAGGTTCTGGCGGAAGCGGCCCTGCTTGCCCTTGATCATGTCGGCCAGCGACTTCAGCGGCCGCTTGTTGGTGCCGGTGATGGCGCGGCCGCGGCGGCCGTTGTCCAGCAGCGCATCGACCGCTTCCTGCAACATGCGCTTTTCGTTGCGGACGATGATGTCCGGCGCGTTCAGCTCCAGCAGCCGCTTGAGGCGGTTGTTGCGGTTGATGACGCGGCGATACAGGTCGTTCAGGTCCGAGGTCGCGAAACGACCGCCATCCAGCGGCACCAGCGGACGCAGGTCCGGCGGCAGCACCGGCAGCACGGTCATGATCATCCACTCCGGCTTGTTGCCGGACTCGATGAACGACTCCACCAGCTTGAGCCGCTTCGACAGGCGCTTGATCTTCGACTCGGAATTCGTGCCGTTGATCTCCTCGCGCAGCTTGGCCGCTTCCTTGTGCAGGTCGATGGTGCGCAGCATCTCGTAGACGGCCTCGGCACCCATGCGCGCGTCGAAGTCGTCGCCATGCTCCTCGATCGCCTCGAGGTAGGTTTCATCGGACAGGAGCTGGCCGCGCTCCAGCGGCGTCATGCCCGGATCGATGACCACGAAGGCCTCGAAGTACAGCACCCGCTCGATCTCGCGCAGCGTCATGTCGAGCATGAGGCCGATGCGGGACGGCAGCGACTTCAGGAACCAGATGTGCGCGACCGGCGCGGCAAGTTCGATGTGGCCCATGCGCTCGCGGCGCACCTTGGCCAGCGTCACTTCCACGCCGCACTTCTCGCAGACGACGCCGCGGTGCTTGAGGCGCTTGTACTTGCCGCACAGGCACTCGTAGTCCTTCACGGGACCGAAGATCTTCGCGCAGAACAGGCCATCGCGCTCCGGCTTGAAGGTGCGGTAGTTGATCGTCTCCGGCTTCTTCACTTCGCCGTAGGACCAGGAACGGATCATGTCCGGCGATGCGAGGCCGATGCGGATGGCATCGAACTCCTCGGTCTCGAACTGCTGCTTCAGATGTCTCAACAAGTCTTTCATGGTGTCTCCCGCCTTTGTGCGAGGCTCAGGTCCACATCAATTCTTTGATCGGCAACGCTCGTGGCTGGAGCAGGATCAATCCTGCTCCAGCTCGATGTTGATGCCGAGCGACCGGATTTCCTTGACGAGCACGTTGAAGGATTCCGGCATGCCGGCCTCCATCTTGTGATTGCCGTCGACGATGTTCTTGTACATCTTCGTGCGGCCGTTCACGTCGTCGGACTTGACCGTCAGCATCTCCTGCAGCGTGTACGACGCGCCGTACGCCTCCAGCGCCCAGACTTCCATTTCGCCGAAGCGCTGGCCGCCGAACTGCGCCTTGCCGCCCAGCGGCTGCTGCGTGACCAGCGAGTACGGACCGGTGGAACGGGCGTGCATCTTGTCGTCCACGAGGTGGTTGAGCTTCAGCATGTACATGTAGCCCACGGTCACCTCGCGCTCGAACGGCTCGCCTGTGCGGCCGTCGTACAGCGTCGTCTGTCCGGACTCCGGCAGGCCGGCGAGCTTGAGCATCTCCTTGATCTCGCTCTCGTCGGCGCCGTCGAACACCGGCGTCGCCATCGGCACGCCTTCGCGCAGGTTGGCCGCCAGCGCCAGCACTTCCTCGTCGGTCAGCGAGGCGATGTCCTCGCGGTGGCCGGAGGTGTTGTAGATCTTCTCGAGGAAGCCGCGCACTTCCTGCACCTTGGCCTTCGCCTCGAGCATCTCGCCGATGCGCAGGCCCAGGCCCTTCGCCGCCCAGCCGAGGTGCGTCTCCAGCACCTGGCCGATGTTCATGCGCGAGGGCACGCCCAGCGGATTGAGCACGATGTCCACCGGCGTGCCGTCCGCCATGTAAGGCATGTCTTCCACCGGCACGATGGTGGAGATGACGCCCTTGTTGCCGTGACGGCCGGCCATCTTGTCGCCCGGCTGCACGCGGCGCTTCACGGCGAGGTAGACCTTCACCATCTTCAGCACGCCCGGGGCGAGATCGTCGCCCGCGGTGATCTTGCGCTTCTTCTCCTCGAAGCGCTTCTCGAACGCGCTGCGCTGCTCCTTGAGCTGCTCGGCAATGCGCTCCAGCTGCGCGTTGGCGTCGTCATCCTTCAGGCGGATCTCGAACCACTTCTCGCGAGCGACTTCCGCGAGGTACTCCTTCGTGATCTTCGAACCGCTCTTCAGCTTGTTTGGACCGCCTTCGGCCACCTTGCCGAGCAGCATCTGCTCGACGCGGTAGTAGACGTCGTCTTCAAGGATGCGGCGCTCGTCGTTCAGGTCCTTGCGGACCTTGTTGAGCTCATCCTGCTCGATCGACAGCGCGCGGGAATCCTTCTCCAGGCCATCGCGGGTGAACACGCGCACGTCGATCACCGTGCCGTCCATGCCCGGCGGCACGCGCAGCGACGTGTCCTTCACGTCGGAGGCCTTCTCGCCGAAGATCGCGCGCAGCAGCTTCTCTTCCGGCGTCAGCTGGGTTTCGCCCTTCGGCGTCACCTTGCCGACGAGGATGTCGCCCGCCTTCACCTCCGCGCCGACGTAGGCAATGCCTGCCTCGTCCAGCTTGGAAAGCGCTGCTTCGCCCACGTTCGGAATGTCGGCGGTGATTTCTTCCGGACCGAGCTTGGTGTCACGCGCCACACAGGTCAGTTCCTCGATGTGGATCGTGGTGAACCGGTCTTCCTGGACGACGCGCTCGGAAATGAGGATGGAATCCTCGAAGTTGTAGCCGTTCCACGGCATGAACGCGACCAGCAGGTTCTGACCGAGCGCCAGCTCGCCGAGATCGGTCGAAGGACCGTCAGCCAGCACGTCGCCGCGCGCGATCACGTCTCCCTGCTTCACCAGCGGACGCTGGTTGATGCAGGTGTTCTGGTTGGAGCGCGTGTACTTGGTCAGGTTGTAGATGTCCACGCCGGGCTCGCCAGGCACGGTCTCGTCATCATTGACGCGCACGACGATGCGCGCGGCATCGACGATGTCGACCACGCCGCCGCGCTTCGCGACCACGACCACGCCCGAGTCCTTCGCCACGGTGCGCTCGATGCCGGTACCCACCAGCGGCTTTTCCGCGCGCAGCGTCGGCACCGCCTGGCGCTGCATGTTCGAACCCATGAGCGCGCGGTTGGCGTCGTCGTGCTCGAGGAACGGGATCAGCGCCGCAGCCACCGAGACGATCTGCTTCGGCGAGACGTCCATGTACTGGATCTTGTCCGGCGAAGACAGCATGAACTCGTTCTCATGACGGCAGGAAACCAGGTCATCGACGAAGCGCGAGTTCTTGTCCAGCGTGGCGTTCGCCTGCGCGATCACGTACTGCCCTTCCTCGATGGCGGACAGGTACTCGATCTCGTCGGTGACCTTGCCGTCCACGACCTTGCGGTACGGCGTCTCCAGGAAGCCGTAGGCGTTGGTGCGGGCGTAGACCGACAGCGAGTTGATCAGGCCGATGTTCGGACCTTCCGGAGTCTCGATCGGGCAGACGCGGCCGTAGTGCGTCGGATGCACGTCGCGCACTTCGAAGCCCGCACGCTCGCGGGTCAGGCCGCCCGGACCAAGGGCCGAGACGCGGCGCTTGTGCGTCACTTCCGACAGCGGGTTGTTCTGGTCCATGAACTGCGACAGCTGCGAGGAGCCGAAGAACTCCTTGATCGCCGCGGCCACCGGCTTGGCGTTGATCATTTCCTGCGGCATCAGTCCTTCGGACTCCGCCATCGCCAGCCGTTCCTTGACGGCGCGCTCGACGCGCACCAGGCCGATGCGGAACACGTTCTCCGCCATTTCGCCGACGGAACGCACGCGGCGATTGCCAAGGTGATCGATGTCGTCGACCACGCCGTTGCCGTTGCGGATATCGCACAGCGTCTTCATCACCGCGATGATGTCGGAGTAGTCGCGGCCGTACTGCTCGAACAGCTGCTTCGACAGCACTTCGTTGCGGCCTTCGAAGTACTTGCCGTCATAGAGCACGCCGGGGCCGGTGATCTCGTCACGGCCGACGCGGCGGTTGAACTTCATGCGGCCCACGGCGGAGATGTCGTAACGCTCCTCGGTAAAGAAGAGGTTGTGGAACAGGTTCTCCGCGGCGTCCTTGGTCGGCGGCTCGCCGGGGCGCATCATGCGATAGATCTCGACCAGCGCTTCCAGCTGCGTCCGCGTGGGATCGATGCGCAGGGTGTTGGAGATGTACGGGCCATGGTCCAGGTCGTTGACGTAGATCGTCTCGATGCGATCCAGGCCCATCGCGATGATCTTCTCGATCTGCTCGGGAATCAGCTCGTCGTTGGCACGCGCGACGATCTCGCCGGAGTCGATGTCCAGCACGTCGTGGGCGATGATCTTGCCAACGAGGTAGGAACTCGGCACTTCCAGCTTGTCGACGCCGGCCTTCTCCAGCTCGCGGATGTGGCGCGCCGTCACGCGGCGGCCTTCCTCGACCAGGACCTTGCCCTTGATCTTGATGTCGAACGCCGCCGTCTCGCCACGCAGGCGTTCCGGCACGAGGTCGAGCGTGACGCCGCCCTTCTTGTCGAAGTGGAAGATGTTCTTCTCGAAGAACAGGTCCAGCATCTGTTCTTCGTCATAGCCCAGCGCGCGCAGCAGGATGGTCGCCGGCAGCTTGCGGCGACGGTCGATGCGCACGAACAGCGAGTCCTTCGGATCGAACTCGAAGTCGAGCCAGGAACCGCGATAGGGAATGACGCGCGCCGAGAACAGCAGCTTGCCGGAGGAGTGCGTCTTGCCGCGATCGTGGTCGAAGAACACGCCAGGCGAACGGTGCAGCTGCGAAACGATCACGCGCTCGGTGCCGTTGATCACGAAGGTGCCGTTCTCGGTCATGAGCGGCAGTTCGCCCATGTAGACTTCCTGTTCCTTCACGTCCTTGACCGGCTTCTGCTGCGCCGAGCTTTCCTTGTCATAGATGACAAGGCGGGTAAGGACACGCAGCGGCGCGGCATAGGTCAGCCCGCGGAGCTGGCACTCCTTGACATCGAATACCGGATCGCCGAGCTTGTAGCTCACGTATTCCAGCGCGGCATTGCCCGAGTAGCTGACTATCGGGAACACGGACTTCAGCGCGGCGTGCAGGCCGACGTCCTCGCGGTCCTCCGGCCGGCGATCCTCCTGGAGGAACTGCCGGTAGGATTCGATCTGCGTAGCAAGCAGATACGGAACCTCAAGCACGTTCGGACGCTTGCCGAAGTCCTTGCGAATACGCTTCTTTTCAGTAAATGAGTACGCCATTCGGTACACCCTCAGCGATCTGCGATCGATCTGCGGATTGACTGGCGGCTACGGGTGCAGCCGCGCGCAGATCCAGTTTCATGACACACGAAAGAAAAGGCCTGTGAAGAACTTTCCATTCGTCTGTCCAGAAAACGGGAAAAGGCCGGTGGCTTTTGCCACCAGCCGTTCCCCTCAATCCAGGTTTCCCTGAATCAATCGGTCGGCCATTGCGCCGGACCGATTACTTGATCTCAACCTCAGCGCCAGCTTCGGTGAGCTTCTTCTTGATGTCTTCCGACTCTTCCTTCGAGACACCTTCCTTGACGGTGCTCGGGACGCCTTCCACCAGGTCCTTGGCTTCCTTCAGGCCGAGACCGGTGATTTCGCGGACGACCTTGATGACGCCGACCTTGTTGGAGCCGAAGCTCTTCATGATCACGTCGAACTCGGTCTTCTCTTCGGCAGCGGCGGCCGGACCAGCGGCGGCCGGACCAGCGGCGACAGCCACCGGAGCCGCGGCGGAGACACCCCACTCTTCTTCCAGCGCCTTGACCAGCTCGACCACGTCCATGATCGGCATTGCGCTGAGTTCCTTGATCAGATCTTCTTTGGACATTGCCATTTTGAAACTCCTGAAAAATGTATTACCCGATTAATACGGACTGTTGAATGCCTCAGGCGGCCTGCTGCGCGCGCGCGTTGAGCACGCGAGCCAGCTGTGCGCCCGGTTCGGCCAGCGTGCGAACCAGCTTGGCGTACGGAGCCTGCAGGACTCCGAGCAGCATGGCGCGCGCCTGATCCAGCGTCGGCAGCGAAGCGAGACGCTCGATTTCGGCAGCCGAGTAAAGCTGACCGCTGATGGAAACCGCCTTGGCCACCAGCTTGTCGTTCTCCTTGGCGAAATCCTTGACGATGCGGGCAGCCGCACCGGGATCTTCCTGGGAGAACGCCAGGACCAACGGTCCCGTCAGCGCTTCCTTGAGGCATTCGAAGTCCGTGCCTTCGACGGCCCGCTTCGCCAGGGTGTTCTTGACCACACGAACATAGACGCCGGCTTCGCGCGCTTTCTTGCGCAATGCCGTCATCTGTTCGACGGTCAGACCGCGGTACTCGGCGGCCACTGCGGACAGGGCCTCCTTCGCAACCGCGTTCACCTCGGCGACCAGAGCCTTCTTGTCTTCCAGTCTCAATGCCACGGACTTACCTCCTGGCTTTTACCGTTGAACAACAGCCACCCCTCCCTGGATGACCCCTTGTAACGGTGACCCGCCAGGAACTCCTGCTCGGGTAACACCGTCTGCGTGAGCCGGCGTACTCGCCATCAAGCCCTCCAACGTGCCTTGTCGGGGGACACTCACGGTCTTTGACGAGCCGGAGATTCGTGAGACGTGAGAGGCAAGACGTGAGACGAAGTCTCCCGAAACCTGTCACGCACCCGCTCTTCTTCCGGCCTCCTCAAATTTGATTCGAGACGCTCGACGTTTCGGCAACCGTCGTCTCGCGTCTCACGTTTAACCTCTTACGCACCCAGCGTGGACTGATCCACCGCGATGCCCGGACCCATGGTCGAGGAAACGGTAACCTTCTTCACGTACACGCCCTTCGCGGAAGCAGGCTTCAGCTTGTTCAGGTCGGCGATCAGCGCCGCCAGGTTCTGCTTCAGCGCATCCACTTCGAAGTCGACCTTGCCGATGGTGGCATGCACGATGCCCGCCTTGTCGGTGCGGAAGCGCACCTGGCCGGCCTTCGCGTTGCGCACCGCGCCGGCGACATCCGGCGTGACCGTGCCGACCTTGGGGTTCGGCATCAGGCCGCGCGGACCGAGAATCTGGCCGAGCGTACCGACGACGCGCATGGCGTCCGGCGTGGCGATCACGACGTCGAAGTCCATCTCACCGGCCTTGACGCGCTCGGCGAGGTCCTCGAAACCGACGATATCGGCACCGGCGGCCTTGGCCTTCTCGGCGTTCTCGCCCTGGGCGAACACCGCGACGCGAACGCTCTTGCCCGTGCCGTTCGGCAGCACGGTGGCGCCGCGGACGACCTGGTCGGACTTGCGCGGATCGACACCGAGATTCACGGCGACGTCGACCGATTCCTTGAACTTGACCTTGGACAGCTCCTTGATGAGCGAAAGCGCTTCATCGATGGAGTACACCTTGCCCGGCTGAACCTTTTCCTGGATGGCACGCATCCGCTTGGTAAGCTTTGCCATGTCACACGCCCTCCACGTCGACGCCCATGCTGCGCGCGCTACCCGCAATGGTGCGCACCGCAGCGTCCAAGTCAGCAGCCGTCAGGTCCGGCTCCTTGATCTTGGCGATTTCCTCGAGCTGCGCCCGGGTCAGCTTGCCGACCTTGGTGGTGTTCGGCGTGGCGGAACCCGACTTCAGGCCCAGCGCCTTCTTGATGAGGATCGCGGCGGGCGGGGTCTTGGTGACGAACGTGAAGCTGCGGTCGCTGTAGACCGTGATCACCACGGGGATGGGCAGGCCCTGCTCCATCTTCTGCGTGGCGGCGTTGAACGCCTTGCAGAATTCCATGATGTTGACGCCATGCTGGCCGAGCGCCGGGCCCACCGGGGGGCTCGGATTCGCCTGGCCGGCGGCAACCTGCAGCTTGATATATGCAGTAACTTTCTTTGCCATTGCTCAGTTGCTCCAAGTGGGTGAGTAACGCCTGTTCACGGCGGACACAGGCTCCCCTGTCAAAAACGAAAGAAGGCAGCAGTCAGAAGATCGCGGCCTTCTGACTTCCACCTTCTTCCCGGATCAGGTCTTCTCGACCTGACCGAATTCCAGCTCGACGGGCGTGGAACGGCCGAAGATGAGCACGCTGACACGCAGCCGGCTCTTCTCGTAGTTCACTTCTTCCACGACACCATTGAAATCGTTGAACGGACCCTCGATCACCCGGACCACTTCGCCAGGCTCGAACAGGACCTTCGGCTTCGGCTTCTCGCCGCTTTCCTGGATGCGCTGCAGGATCTTCTCGGCTTCCTTGTCGGTGATCGGCGCGGGCTTGTCGCTGGAACCGCCGATGAAGCCCATGACCTTGGGCACGCTCTTGACCAGGTGCCAGGTGTCATCGTCCATTTCCATCTGGACCAGCACGTAACCGGGGAAGAACTTGCGCTCGGAGCGGCGCTTCTTGCCCTCGCGCATCTCCACCACTTCCTCGGTGGGCACCATGATCTCGCCGAAGCGGTCTTCCAGGCCGGCGTGACGAACACGCTCCTTCAGCGAGCGCGCCACCTGGTGCTCGAAGCCGGAATAGGCATGCACGACGTACCAGCGCAGGGCCATGATCAACCTCCCTGACCGGTCAGGAACTTCGTGCCCTGCAGAAGAAGCGAATCAAGCCCCCAGAGCAGCAGGCCGAGCAGCGCGACGACGATCATGATGGCGATGGTCGTCTGCGTGGTTTCCTGCTTCGTCGGCCACACCATCTTGCGCACTTCGATCTGCGAGCCGCGCACGAAGGCGTAAGCGCTCCTGCCCATGCGGGTCTGCAGCGCGATACCGAGCGCCACGGCAACCGCGACGAGCACGCCACCCCAACGCTGCCAGGCCGGATACGCTTCGAAGTAGTAGAACCCGACCACACTGCCAACCAGCAGCGCGAGGCTCAGGAACAGCAACACCAGGTCAAAGGGGCTGCTCTCGGTTTCGATTTCGGGCTTGAGACTCATTGAGGTCCTTACCGCTGTCCAATAACGAAACGCAGGCGCGCATCATGGCGCACCTGCCGTCCTTCTAAATGGCAGGCCAGGAGGGAATCGAACCCCCAACCTGCGGTTTTGGAGACCGCCGCTCTGCCAATTGAGCTACTGGCCTGTAAACCTGCCTGAAATCCCCGGAGACGCTGAAGCGGAAGGCAAGCCTCCCGCTTCAGCGCAACCCGGAAATGATTACTCGATGACCTTGGCGACGACGCCGGCGCCGACGGTGCGACCGCCTTCGCGGATGGCGAAGCGCAGGCCGTCTTCCATCGCGATCGGCGAGATCA
>Ga0207873_1002350_pt1 | contig 15774 bp, 11 predicted proteins | sample BGWIniCompost_FD_187373 | JGI IMG/M metagenome (GOLD analysis project Ga0207873, IMG submission 187373) | Cellulose adapted compost microbial communities from Newby Island Compost Facility, Milpitas, CA, USA - BGW Initial Compost (SPAdes)... ...
TGATCGCCCCGATCGCCATGGACGAGGGCCTGCGCTTCGCGATCCGCGAGGGCGGCCGTACCGTCGGCGCCGGCGTGGTTGCCAAGATCATCAAGTAAGCCGACCGCCCGGGCGGCGAAAGCCGGCCGGGCACCCGGGAATGGCGGGCCGCGCGCGGTCCGCCATCGCCCGTTAAGGGAAAGCCCGCGCGTCAGTAGCTCAATTGGCAGAGCAGCGGTCTCCAAAACCGCAGGTTGTAGGTTCGAGTCCTACCTGGCGCGCCAAACACCGGTCCTTCCCTCGGGATGGTCCAAGCACCCGGCGCCGCCGGGCCAGAGAAGCGATGAACACGAAGGTCGAGCAAAACCAAGAGACGGCGAGCCCCGCCGACCTCGCCAAGTACGTCCTGGCGATTGCCCTGGTGGCCGGCGGCCTGTTCGCCTTCTACTGGTTCGGGCAGTGGCCGGGCGCGCTGCGTGGCCTGGCCGCGCTGGCCGGCGTCGCGGCGGCGGTCGGTGTCATGGCGCTGACGGCGCGCGGCCGGCAGGCGCGCGAGTTCCTGTCGGAATCGGTGTTCGAGATGCGCAAGGTGGTGTGGCCGACCCGCGAGGAGGCCATTCGCACCACCGGCGTGATCCTGATCGTGGTGGTGATCGTCAGCCTGGTGCTGTCCGGTTTCGACCTGGTCATTTCCTGGCTGATCCGGCTGCTGCTGGGTAACTGAGGAGCAAGCAAAGTGGCCAAGCGCTGGTATGTCGTCCATGCCTACTCGGGCTTCGAGCACCAGGTGCAGAAGGCCCTGGCGACCCGCATTGCCCGCGCCGGCATGCAGGACAAGTTCGGCGAGGTGCTGGTCCCGACCGAGGAGGTCGTGGAGATGCGTGGCGGCCAGAAGCGCAAGTCCGAGCGGAAGTTCTTCCCGGGCTACGTGCTGGTGCAGATCGAGACCACCGACGAGAACGGCATCCCGCGCATCGACGACGAGAGCTGGCACCTGATCAAGGAAACGCCCAAGGTCATGGGTTTCATCGGCGGTACCGCCGAGCGGCCGCTGCCGATCAAGGACAGCGAGGCCGACGTGATCCTGCGGCGCGTCCAGGACGGCGCCGACAAGCCGCGGCCGAAGGTGCTGTTCGAGCCGGGCGAGCTGGTGCGCGTCACCGACGGCCCGTTCAACGACTTCAACGGCGTGGTCGAGGAAGTCAATTACGAGAAGAGCCGCCTGCGCGTGGCGGTGTCGATCTTCGGTCGTTCCACCCCGGTGGAGCTGGAGTTCGGCCAGGTCGAGAAGGCCTGACGCGAGAAGTTGCTGGACGTGGAGCCGGGGCACGTTCCCACCCGGCGCGATGGGGAGCCGAAAGGCGCTAGCACCCGGAGACAAGGAAAATGGCCAAGAAAGTAATCGGATACATCAAGCTGCAGGTGAAGGCCGGCCAGGCCAACCCCTCGCCGCCGGTCGGTCCCGCGCTGGGTCAGCGCGGCCTGAACATCATGGAGTTCTGCAAGGCGTTCAATGCCGCCACGCAGAAGATGGAGCCGGGCATTCCCATCCCGGTGATCATCACCGCCTACTCCGACCGCACCTTCACCTTCGTCACCAAGACTCCGCCGGCGACCATCCTTCTGAAGAAGGCTGCCGGCATCACCTCGGGCTCCAAGCGCCCGAACACCGAGAAGGTGGGCAAGGTCACCCGCAAGCAGCTCGAGGAAATCGCCAAGGCGAAGGAACCCGATCTGACTGCTGCGGACATGGACGCCGCCGTGCGCACCATCGCCGGCAGCGCGCGCAGCATGGGCCTGGTGGTGGAGGAGTAAGGTCATGGCGAAGCTTTCCAAGCGCTACAAGGCCGCGCGCGCCCAGGTCGTCCCGGGCAAGGCCTATCCGATCGACGAAGCCCTGAAGATCATCAAGGACAACGCCAAGTCGAAGTTCGTCGAGTCCGTCGACGTGGCCGTGCGCCTCGGCGTGGACGCCAAGAAGTCGGACCAGCAGGTGCGCGGCTCGACCGTGCTGCCGGCCGGTACCGGCAAGTCGGTCCGCGTGGCGGTGTTCTGCCCGCCGGGCGCCAAGGCCGACGAGGCCCTGGCCGCCGGCGCCGACGTGGTCGGCATGGATGACCTGGCCGAGAAGATGCAGGGCGGCGACCTGAACTACGACGTCGTGATCGCCACCCCGGACGCCATGCGCGTCGTCGGCAAGCTGGGTACGGTGCTGGGCCCGCGCGGCCTGATGCCGAACCCGAAGGTCGGCACCGTGTCGCCGAACCCGGCCGAGGCCGTGCGCAATGCCAAGGCGGGTCAGGTGCGCTACCGCACCGACAAGGCCGGCATCATCCACTGCACGATCGGCAAGGCGGACTTCGACGCGGAGTCGCTGAAGACCAACCTGCAGGCCCTGCTGAACGATCTGGTGAAGGCCAAGCCGGCCGCCGCCAAGGGTCAGTACCTGCAGAAGATCTCGCTGAGCTCGACCATGGGCATCGGCGTGGTCGTGGACCAGTCCTCGCTGTCGCTGTCCAAGTAATCGGTTTTTCCCGCCCGGGGCGAGGCCCGGGCGGTGGTTTTTGAAGGCGCCGGTGCGGGTCCGCCCGGACCGGAGCCATCAAAGACCGCAGGTGCGGTTAGCGCGTGACGACGTCGGGCAGGGAAGCACGACTGGCAAGGATTCGCCGTCGCCGCAAGCGGGACCGCTTAATCCGCGCCCCTCAGGGGCCGGGCCTGCGTAGATGGTGCCGCCTTCTGGAGAAATCTGGACAGGCCACCACCGGGATCCTCCCGGATCCCCGGCGCCGAGGGAACGGCGCCGCCCAAGCCCACCGGCGGCTGGAGCCGCGGGTGGTGACCAATTGGAGGAGTGCAATGGCTCTCAATCAGTCCCAAAAGCAAGAAGTTGTCGCCGAGGTGGCCGCCGTTGCCGCCAAGGCGCACTCCCTGATCGCCGCCGAGTATGCGGGCCTCACGGTCGGTGAAATGACCGCGATGCGCAAGAAGGCGCGCGAGACCGGCGTGTACCTCAAGGTCGTGAAGAACACGCTGGCCACCCGCGCCGTCGCCGGCACGGACTACGAGTGCGCGAAGGATGCGCTCGTCGGCCCGCTGCTGTACGCGTTCTCGCTCGAGGAGCCCGGCGCTGCCGGTCGCCTGATCAAGGAGTTCGCCAAGGCCAACGACAAGCTGCAGCCGAAGGTGGTCGCCCTGGGCGGCCAGCTGTACCCGGCCAGCCATGTCGAGGTTCTGGCGTCGCTGCCCACCCGCGAGCAGGCCCTGGCCATGCTGGCGCGCGTCCTGGCCGAGCCGGCCGCGATGTTCGCCCGCGCCGTCAAGGCCGTGGCGGACAAGCAGGGCGGCGAAGCCGCTCCCGCCGAGGCCGCGACCGCCTGATCCGGCGATCGACCGCAACGTAATCCCACCATTCCAGAAAGTATCCAGAGGTAAACACAATGTCCCTTACCAACGAGCAGATCGTCGACGCCATCGCCGCCAAGTCGCTGATGGAAGTGATGGAGCTGGTCAAGGCCATCGAAGAGAAGTTCGGCGTCTCCGCCGCCGCCCCGGTCGCCGTGGCCGCTGGCCCGGTTGCCGCCGGTCCGGCCGCCGAGGAGCAGACCGAGTTCACCATCGTCCTGAAGGCCGCTGGCGACAAGAAGGTCGAGGTCATCAAGGCCGTCCGCGCCATCACCGGCCTGGGCCTGAAGGAGGCCAAGGACCTGGTCGAGGGTGCGCCGCAGAACGTCAAGGAAGGCGTGTCGAAGGAAGACGCCGAGAAGTTCAAGAAGGACCTCGAGGCGGCTGGCGCCACCGTCGAGCTGAAGTAACAGCGGCATTGCATCGCCGATACACGCGACGGCGAGCACTGAAGGCTGGGGGCGAAAGCCCCCGGCCTTTGGCCGTTGCTGGAGCAGGGCGCCAGGAAGGCGAGCTGTACCCACGAGTTGCCAGTCGGAAGTAGCGGGAGAGGGCGTGCTGGTGCCGGCAATACCAGCGACTTCCCACTGGCAGTTTGATCCCCCAGGTTCCGCGCATGCGCGGGACAACATCACCCGAGGCGGTAGCACACCATGACCTACTCCTTCACCGAGAAGAAGCGTATCCGCAAGGACTTCGGCAAGCGCCGGGCCGTGCTGGACGTGCCCTACCTTCTGGCGATCCAGATGGACTCCTACCGGGAGTTCCTGCAGGAGAACGCCGAGCCGGGCAATCGCGAAGACCGCGGCCTGCACGCCGCGCTCAAGTCGGTGTTCCCGATCACCAGCTACTCGGGCAACGCCGCCCTGGAGTACGTGAGCTACAAGCTCGGCGAGCCGCCGTTCGACGAGCGCGAGTGCCGCAACCGCGGCCTGACCTACGGCGCCCCGCTGCGGGTCACCGTCCGCCTGGTCATTTATGACCGCGAGTCGGCCAACAAGGCGATCAAGTACGTGAAGGAGCAGGAGGTCTACATGGGCGAGCTGCCCCTGATGACCGACAACGGCACCTTCATCGTCAACGGCACCGAGCGCGTCATCGTCTCGCAGCTGCACCGCAGCCCGGGCGTGTTCTTCGACCACGACCGCGGCAAGACCCACAGCTCGGGCAAGCTGCTGTACAGCGCCCGCATCATCCCCTACCGCGGTTCCTGGCTGGACTTCGAGTTCGACCCGAAGGACTGCGTGTTCACCCGCATCGACCGTCGCCGCAAGCTGCCGGTGACGATCCTGCTGCGCGCCCTCGGCTACAACAACGAGGAGATGCTGCGCACCTTCTTCGAGATCAACACCTTCCACATCGCCAACAAGGACGGCGTGGAGCTGGAGCTGGTCGCCGAGCGCCTGCGCGGCGAGACCCTGAACTTCGACCTGGTGGTCGGCGGCAAGGTCATCGTCGAGGCCGGCAAGCGCATCACCGCCCGCCACGTGAAGCAGCTGCAGCAGGCCAACGTCGACACCCTGGCGGTGCCGGACGAGTACCTGTACGGCCGCATCCTGGCGCACGACGTCATCGACGCCAAGACCGGCGAGGTGCTGGCGGTGGCCAATGACGAGATCGACGAGGCGGTCCTGGCCAAGCTGCGCAAGGCCGGCGTCGAGACCATCGGCACCCTGTGGGTGAACGACCTCGACCGCGGTCCGTACATCTCCAACACCCTGCGCATCGACCCGACCAAGACCCAGCTGGAGGCCCTGGTCGAGATCTACCGGATGATGCGTCCGGGCGAGCCGCCGACCAAGGACGCGGCCCAGAACCTGTTCTACAACCTGTTCTTCACCTTCGAGCGCTACGACCTGTCGGCCGTGGGCCGGATGAAGTTCAACCGCCGGGTCGGCCGCAAGGAGACCACCGGCGCGCCGGTGATCTACGACTACAAGTACTTCTCCGAGCGCGGCGATGAGACCGCCAAGAACCTCGTTTCCGAGCTGGGCGAGACCTCGGACATCATCGACGTCATCCGTACCCTGTGCGAGATCCGCAACGGCCGCGGCACCGTCGACGACATCGACCACCTGGGCAACCGTCGCGTGCGTTCGGTCGGCGAGATGGCCGAGAACGTGTTCCGCGTCGGCCTGGTCCGCGTCGAGCGCGCCGTCAAGGAGCGCCTGTCGCTGGCCGAGTCCGATGGCCTGACCCCGCAGGACCTCATCAACGCCAAGCCGGTGGCGGCCGCGATCAAGGAGTTCTTCGGCTCCTCGCAGCTGTCGCAGTTCATGGACCAGAACAACCCGCTGTCGGAGGTGACGCACAAGCGTCGCGTCTCGGCCCTGGGTCCGGGCGGCCTGACCCGCGAGCGCGCCGGCTTCGAGGTGCGCGACGTGCACCCGACCCACTACGGCCGCGTCTGCACCATCGAGACGCCGGAAGGCCCGAACATCGGCCTGATCAACTCGCTGGCGGTGTACGCCCGTTCCAACAAGTACGGCTTCCTGGAGACGCCGTACCGCAAGGTCGTCAACGGCAAGGTGACCGACGAGGTCGAGTACCTGTCGGCGATCGAGGAGCACGAGTACGCCATCGCCCAGGCCAATGCCGAGATCGGCAAGGACGGCAGCTTCCAGGCCGCCTTCGTTCCCTGCCGCTTCCAGGGCGAGACCCTGCTGAAGCCGCCGGCGGAAATCCAGTACATGGACGTCTCGCCGATGCAGTCGGTGTCGGTGGCGGCGGCGCTGGTGCCGTTCATCGAGCATGACGACGCCAACCGTGCCCTGATGGGCGCAAACATGCAGCGCCAGGCCGTCCCGACCCTGCGTTCGGAGAAGCCGCTGGTCGGCACCGGCATCGAGCGCGCCGTGGCGCGCGACTCCGGCGTGACCGTCAACGCCAAGCGCGGCGGCGTGATCGACCAGGTGGACGCGGGCCGCATCGTGGTCCGGGTCAACGAGGACGAGATCGGGCCGAACGACGCCGGCGTCGACATCTACACCCTGGTCAAGTACACCCGCTCCAACCAGAACACCTGCATCAACCAGCGTCCGCTGGTGAACGTGGGCGACCGGGTCGAGCGCGGCGACGTGCTGGCCGACGGTCCGTCCACCGACATCGGCGAGCTGGCGCTGGGCCAGAACATGCTGGTCGCGTTCATGCCGTGGAACGGCTACAACTTCGAGGACTCGATCCTGCTGTCGGAGCGGGTGGTGGAGCAGGATCGCTACACCACCATCCACATCGAGGAGCTGACCTGCGTCGCCCGTGACACCAAGCTGGGCCCGGAGGAGATCACCGCCGACATCCCGAACGTGTCCGAGCAGGCCCTGGGCCGGCTGGACGAGTCCGGCGTGGTCTATATCGGCGCCGAGGTCCGCGCCGGCGACATCCTGGTCGGCAAGGTCACCCCGAAGGGCGAGAGCCAGCTGACCCCGGAAGAGAAGCTGCTGCGCGCCATCTTCGGCGAGAAGGCTTCCGACGTTAAGGACAGCTCGCTGCGCGTGCCGCCGGGCATGGACGGCACCGTCATCGACGTGCAGGTCTTCACCCGCGACGGCATCGAGAAGGACAAGCGCGCCCGCCAGATCGAGGAATCCGAGATCAAGCGGGTCAAGAAGGACTTCGACGACCAGTTCCGCATCCTGGAGGGCGCCATCTACGCCCGCCTGCGCTCGCAGCTGATCGGCAAGGTCGCCAACGGCGGTCCGAACGGCCTGAAGAAGGGCACCGAGATCACCGGTGAGTACCTGGACGGCCTGAAGAAGGACGACTGGTTCGCCATCCGGATGAAGGACGAGGACGCCGCCGAGCTGATCGAGCGCGCGCAGAAGCAGATCGAGGCGCACAAGAAGGAATTCGAGAAGCGCTTCGCCGACAAGCGCGCCAAGATAACCCAGGGCGACGACCTCGCCCCGGGCGTGCTGAAGATGGTCAAGGTGCACCTGGCGGTGAAGCGCCGCATCCAGCCGGGCGACAAGATGGCCGGCCGTCACGGCAACAAGGGCGTGGTCTCGAACATCGTTCCGGTCGAGGACATGCCGCACATGGCTGACGGCACCCCGGTCGACATCGTGCTCAATCCGCTGGGCGTGCCCAGCCGAATGAACATCGGCCAGATCCTCGAGACGCACCTGGGCTGGGCCGCCAAGGGCCTGGGCCAGAAGATCCAGCGCATGCTCGAGGCGCAGGAGAAGGTGAGCGAGCTGCGCAAGTTCCTCGACCAGATCTACAACCACGACCGCAAGCTGGCGGGCGAGCGCGTGGATCTGTCGCAGTTCAGCGACCAGGAGCTGCTGCAGCTGGCGCACAACCTGACCTCCGGCGTGCCGATGGCCACCCCGGTGTTCGACGGCGCCCACGAGGCCGAGATCAAGGAGATGCTGCGCCTGGCGGACCTGCCGGAAAGCGGCCAGACCACCTTGTTCGACGGTCGCACCGGCGAGGCCTTCGACCGCCCGGTCACGGTCGGCTACATGCACATGCTGAAGCTGAACCACCTGGTGGACGACAAGATGCACGCCCGCTCGACCGGCCCGTACTCGCTGGTCACCCAGCAGCCGCTGGGCGGCAAGGCGCAGTTCGGCGGCCAGCGCTTCGGCGAGATGGAAGTCTGGGCGCTGGAGGCCTATGGCGCCGCGTACACCCTGCAGGAAATGCTGACCGTCAAGTCGGACGACGTGCAGGGCCGCAACCAGATGTACAAGAACATCGTCGATGGCGTGCACGAGATGAGCGCCGGCATGCCGGAATCGTTCAACGTGCTGGTCAAGGAAATCCGCTCGCTCGGCATCAATATCGAGCTGGAAGAGCAGTGATAGGCGCCGAGGACAGGAGAACCGAGAAATGAAAGACTTGCTCAATCTGTTCAACCAGCAGCGCCAGGCGCTCGATTTCGACGGCATCAAGATCGGCCTGGCTTCGCCGGACCTGATCCGCAGCTGGTCCTTCGGCGAGGTGAAGAAGCCGGAGACGATCAACTACCGCACCTTCAAGCCGGAGCGTGACGGCCTGTTCTGCGCCGCCATCTTCGGCCCGATCAAGGACTACGAGTGCCTGTGCGGCAAGTACAAGCGCATGAAGCACCGCGGCGTGGTCTGCGAGAAGTGCGGCACCGAGGTCACCCTGGCCAAGGTCCGGCGCGAGCGCATGGGCCACATCGAGCTGGCTTCGCCGGTCGCCCACATCTGGTTCCTGAAGTCGCTGCCGTCCCGCATCGGCCTGATGCTGGACATGACCCTGCGCGACATCGAGCGGATCCTGTACTTCGAGGCCTACGTGGTCATCGAGCCGGGCCTGACCACGCTGGAGCGTGGCCAGCTGCTCACCGAGGAGCAGTACCTGCAGGCCCGCCAGGAGCACGGTGACGACTTCGACGCCCTGATGGGCGCCGAGGCGGTCTACCAGCTGCTGCGCACCATCGACCTGAACTCGGAGCTGCTGCGGCTCAAGGAAGAGATCGCCGCCACCAACTCCGAGACCAAGCTCAAGCGCCTCACCAAGCGCATCAAGCTGGTCGAGGCCTTCCTGGAGTCGGGCAACCGCCCCGAGTGGATGATCATGACGGTGCTGCCGGTGCTGCCGCCGGACCTGCGCCCGCTGGTCCCGCTGGATGGCGGCCGCTTCGCCACCTCCGACCTGAACGACCTGTACCGTCGGGTCATCAACCGCAACAACCGCCTCAAGCGCCTGCTCGAGCTGAACGCGCCCGACATCATCGTGCGCAACGAAAAGCGCATGCTGCAGGAAGCGGTTGACGCCCTGATGGACAACGGCCGCCGCGGCCGCGCCATCACCGGCACCAACAAGCGCCCGCTGAAGTCCCTGGCCGACATGATCAAGGGCAAGCAGGGCCGCTTCCGCCAGAACCTGCTCGGCAAGCGTGTCGACTACTCCGGCCGTTCGGTCATCGTGGTCGGTCCGACCCTGCGCCTGCACGAGTGCGGCCTGCCGAAGAAGATGGCGCTGGAGCTGTTCAAGCCGTTCATCTTCGCCAAGCTGCAGCGCCGTGGCCTGGCCACCACCATCAAGGCGGCCAAGAAGCTGGTCGAGCGCGAGTCGGCCGAGGTCTGGGACATCCTCGAGGAGGTCATCCGCGAGCACCCGGTCCTGCTGAACCGCGCCCCGACCCTGCACCGCCTGGGCATCCAGGCCTTCGAGCCGGTGCTGATCGAGGGCAAGGCCATCCAGCTGCACCCGCTGGTCTGCACCGCGTTCAACGCCGACTTCGACGGCGACCAGATGGCCGTGCACGTCCCGCTGAGCCTGGAGGCCCAGCTGGAAGCCCGCGCCCTGATGATGTCGTCGAACAACATCCTGTCGCCGGCGAACGGTGAGCCGATCATCGTCCCGACCCAGGACGTGGTGCTTGGCCTGTACTACATGACCCGCGCGCTGGAGAACAAGCGCGGCGAGGGCATGGTGTTCGCCAACGTGGCCGAGGTGAAGCGCGCCTACGACAACCGCGTCGTCGACCTGCACGCCAAGGTCAAGGTGCGCCTGCCGATCACCGAGGTGGACGCCGACGGCAACCGCAGCAAGCGCACCGCCATCGTCGACACCACCGTCGGCCGTGCCCTGCTGGCGGAGATCCTGCCGGACGGCCTGCCGTACGAGCTGGTCAACACCGAGCTGAGCAAGAAGGCGATCAGCCGCCTGATCAACACCTGCTATCGCCAGCTGGGCCTGAAGGCCACGGTGATCTTCGCCGACAAGCTGATGTACACCGGCTTCTCCTACGCCACCCGTGCCGGCGTGTCGATCGGCATCGACGACATGATCATCCCGGAGGAGAAGAAGGCGATCCTGGCCGAGGCCGAGGCCGAGGTGCTGGAGATCCAGGAGCAGTACCAGAGCGGTCTGGTGACCGCCGGCGAGCGCTACAACAAGGTGGTGGACATCTGGTCGCGCACCAACGAGCGCGTGGCCAAGGCGATGATGGACGCCATCGGCACCGAGTACGTCACCAACGCCAAGGGTGAGAAGGTGGCGCAGAAGTCGATGAACTCCGTGTTCATCATGGCCGACTCGGGCGCCCGTGGTTCGCAGGCGCAGATCCGCCAGCTGGCGGGCATGCGCGGCCTGATGGCCAAGCCGGACGGCTCGATCATCGAGACCCCGATCACGGCGAACTTCCGTGAAGGCCTGAACGTCCTGCAGTACTTCATCTCCACCCACGGCGCCCGCAAGGGTCTGGCCGACACGGCGCTGAAGACCGCCAACTCCGGTTACCTGACCCGCCGCCTGGTCGACGTCGCCCAGGACGTGGTGGTCACCGAGTCCGACTGCGGTACCCGCAACGGCCTGACCATGACCCCGATCGTGGAAGGTGGCGACGTGGTCGAGCCGCTGCGCGACCGCGTGCTGGGCCGCATCGTCGCCGAGGACGTGTACCTGCCGGGCAACGACGACGATCCGATCGTCACCCGCAACACCCTGCTGGACGAGTTCTGGGTGGACAAGCTGGAGGCCGCCGGCGTCCAGTCCATCAAGGTCCGTTCGGCGATCACCTGCGAATCGGCGTTCGGCATCTGCGCCCACTGCTATGGCCGTGACCTGGCCCGTGGCCACATGGTCAACCTGGGCGAGGCGGTCGGCGTGGTCGCCGCCCAGTCGATCGGCGAGCCGGGCACGCAGCTGACGATGCGTACCTTCCACATCGGTGGCGCGGCTTCCCGTGCCGCCGCCGTGGACAACATCACGGTCAAGACCACCGGCAACATCAAGTTCACCAACCTCAAGTACGTCCAGCACAGCGCCGGCCACCTGGTGGCGGTGTCGCGCTCGGGCGAGGTGTCGGTGCTTGATGGCCAGGGCCGCGAGCGCGAGCGCTACAAGCTGCCGTACGGCGCGGTCATCAACGTCAAGGACGGCGATGAGGTCAAGGCCGGCAAGACCGTTGCCAACTGGGATCCGCACAACCACCCGATCGTCTCGGAAGTGGCCGGCTTCGTCCGCTTCATCGACTTCATCGACGGCGTCACCGTCATCGAGAAGACCGACGAGCTGACCGGCCTGGCCTCGCGCGAGATCACCGATCCGAAGCGTCGCGGCTCGCAGGGCAAGGACCTGCGTCCGCTGGTCCGCATCGTCGACAAGGACGGCAAGGACCTGAACATCCCGGGCACCGACCTGCCGGCGCAGTACCTGCTGCCGCCGCGCTCGGTGGTGACCCTGCAGGATGGCGACGCGGTCGGCGTCGGCGACGTGGTGGCCAAGATCCCGCAGGAGGCCTCCAAGACCCGCGACATCACCGGTGGTCTGCCGCGCGTGGCCGACCTGTTCGAGGCCCGCAAGCCCAAGGATCCGGCCATCCTGGCCGAGGTCTCGGGTGTCATCAGCTTCGGCAAGGACACCAAGGGCAAGCAGCGCCTGATCATCAAGGACGCTGACGGCAACGAGCACGAGGAGCTGATCCCGAAGTATCGCCAGGTGATCGTCTACGAAGGCGAGCACATCACCAAGGGCGAGACCATCGTGGACGGCGAGCCGAACCCGCAGGACATCCTGCGCCTGCTCGGCGTCGAGCCGCTGGCCGCCTACCTGGTCAAGGAGATCCAGGACGTCTATCGCCTGCAGGGCGTGAAGATCAACGACAAGCACATCGAGGTGATCATTCGCCAGATGCTGCGCAAGGTCGAGATCACCGACGGTGGCGATACCCGCTTCATGGCCGGCGAGCAGGTCGAGAAGGTGCGGGTGCTGGAGGAGAACGCCAAGTGCGAGGCCCGCAACGAGGTGCCGGCGAAGTTCCAGCCGGTGCTGCTGGGCATCACCAAGGCCTCCCTGGCGACCGAGTCCTTCATCTCCGCCGCCTCGTTCCAGGAAACCACCCGCGTCCTTACCGAGGCCGCGGTGCGGGGTACCCGGGACACCTTGCGCGGCCTGAAGGAGAACGTTATTGTCGGCCGCCTCATTCCGGCGGGCACTGGCCTGGCGTACCACAACAAGCGGCGCCAGGCGGCCGTGCCGGAGCTGTCCGATTCCGAGCTGGAGACCTTGCGGGCCGTCTCGACGGCCAATGAGACGACTGAAGAAGCCGGTTCCGAAGGCTGACCTAGTGCGCTGGCGGGCCCGCCGATGGCCCGCCCACATTCGAAAAGAGGGACCATGGAGGGTCCCTCGTGTTCGATTCAGGGACGATGGGACCCCAAGAGGTACCCCTGTCGCGGTTTGACAGGGGTATTTAACGCGAAGTAAACTCCCGCTTCTCGGTGGGCCGGTTTCCGGCCTGCCTTGTTTTTCATCCAGGACTTCACCACATGGCGACGATCAACCAGCTGGTGCGCAAGCCCCGCCAGCCGAACACCTACAAGAGCGCCTCCCCGGCGCTGGCCAACTGCCCGCAGCGCCGCGGCGTGTGCACCCGCGTGTACACCACCACCCCGAAGAAGCCGAACTCGGCCCTTCGCAAGGTCGCCAAGGTCCGCCTGACCAACGGCTTCGAGGTCATCTCCTACATCGGCGGCGAAGGCCACAACCTGCAGGAGCACTCCGTGGTGCTGATCCGCGGCGGCCGCGTCAAGGACCTGCCGGGCGTGCGCTACCACACCGTGCGCGGTTCGCTGGACGCCGCCGGCGTCACCAAGCGCCGCCAGGGTCGTTCCAAGTACGGCGCCAAGCGCCCGAAGTCCTGAGCGCCGGCCCAAGCGCCGCGCCCGTCAACTGACACCATCTAGGCAAGCATCATGTCCCGCAAAGGTTCTCCCGGTACCCGCTCGGTCCTCCCGGATCCGAAGCACGGAAGCGAGGTCGTCGCCCGCTTCATCAACATGGTCATGAAGTCCGGCAAGAAGTCCATCGCCGAGAAGATCGTCTACGGCGCCATGGACGTCATCGGCGAGAAGAACGCCGACGCCCTCGGCCTGGTCGAGAAGGCCCTGAACAATGTCGCCCCGGCGGTGGAGGTGAAGTCCCGCCGTGTCGGTGGCGCCACCTACCAGGTGCCGGTCGAGGTCCGTTCCTCCCGCCGCATGGCCCTGGCGATGCGCTGGGTGATCGAGGCCGCCCGCAAGCGCGGCGAGAACACCATGCCGCGCAAGCTGGCCGCCGAACTGCTGGATGCCGCCGAGAACCGTGGCGGTGCCATCAAGAAGCGCGAGGAAACCCACCGCATGGCGGAGGCCAACAAGGCCTTCTCGCATTACCGCTGGTAACAGGCAAGGATACCTACAGTGGCACGTACCACCCCCATCGAGCGCTACCGCAACTTCGGCATCATGGCCCACATCGATGCCGGCAAGACCACCACGTCCGAGCGCATCCTTTTCTATACCGGCGTCAACCACAAGCTCGGCGAGGTCCATGACGGCGCCGCGACGATGGACTGGATGGAGCAGGAGCAGGAGCGTGGCATCACGATCCAGTCCGCTGCTACCACCTGCTTCTGGCAGGGCATGGACAAGTCGTTCCAGCAGCACCGCTTCAACATCATCGACACCCCCGGCCACGTCGACTTCACCATCGAGGTGGAGCGCTCGCTGCGCGTGCTCGACGGCGCGGTGTTCGTGCTGTGTGCGGTCGGCGGCGTGCAGCCGCAGTCCGAGACGGTGTGGCGCCAGGCCAACAAGTACAACGTGCCGCGCCTGGCCTTCGTCAACAAGATGGACCGCACCGGTGCCAACTTCAAGAAGGTCGTCGGCCAGCTGAAGACCCGCCTGGGCGCCAACCCGGTGCCGATGCAGGTGCCGATCGGTGCCGAGGACAACTTCGAGGGCGTGATCGACCTGATCAAGATGAAGGCGATCATCTGGGACATGGAAACCCAGGGCAACACCTTCCAGTACAAGGACATCCCGGCTGACCTGGTCGACGAGGCCAAGGCCGCCCGCGAGTTCATGGTGGAGGCTGCCGCCGAGTCGTCCGAAGAGATGATGGACAAGTACCTCGAGAACGGTGACCTGTCCGAGGCCGACATCATCGCCGGCATCCGCGCCCGCACCCTGAGCTGCGACATCATCCCGATGTTCTGCGGCTCGGCGTTCAAGAACAAGGGCGTGCAGGCCATGCTGGACGGCGTGGTGCACTTCCTGCCGTCGCCGGTCGACCGCCCGGCCATCCGTGGCGTCGACGAGAACGAGAACGAGATCTTCCGCAAGGTGGGCGACAAGGAGCCGTTCTCGGCCCTGGCGTTCAAGATCATGACCGACCCGTTCGTCGGTTCGCTGACCTTCTTCCGCGTCTACTCCGGCACCCTGAGCGCCGGCGACCAGGTCTACAACCCGGTCAAGGGCAAGAAGGAGCGCATCGGCCGTCTGCTGCAGATGCACTCCAACCAGCGCGACGAGATCAAGGAAGTGCTGTGCGGCGACATCGCCGCCGCCGTCGGCCTGAAGGATGTCACCACCGGTGACACCCTGTGCGACGTCAACAACGTGATCACCCTCGAGCGGATGACCTTCCCCGAGCCGGTGATCTCGATGGCGGTCGAGCCGAAGACCAAGGGCGACCAGGAGAAGATGGGCATCGCCCTCGGCCGTCTGGCCCAGGAGGACCCGTCCTTCCGAGTCCGCACCGACGAGGAGTCCGGCCAGACCATCATCTCCGGCATGGGCGAGCTGCACCTGGACATCATCGTTGACCGCCTGAAGCGCGAGTTCAACGTCGAGGCCAACGTCGGCAAGCCGCAGGTTGCCTACCGCGAGACCATCCGCAAGGCGGTCAAGCAGGAAGGCAAGTTCGTCCGCCAGTCGGGCGGCCGCGGTCAGTACGGCCACATCGTCATCGAGATGGAGCCGCTGGAGCGTGGTGGTGGCTTCGTCTACGAGAACGCCATCGTCGGCGGCGTCGTGCCGAAGGAGTACGTCGCGGCCGCGGGCAAGGGCATCGAGGAGGCCATGAAGAATGGCGTCCTGGCCGGCTTCCCGGTGGTTGACGTCAAGATCCGCGCCGTCGACGGCTCGTTCCACGACGTCGACTCGAACGAAATGGCGTTCAAGGTCGCCGGTTCGATGGCCTTCAAGGAAGGCTTCCAGAAGGCCAGCCCGGTGCTCCTGGAGCCGATCATGAAGGTCGAGGTCGTGACCCCCGAGGACTACATGGGTGACGTGATGGGCGACCTGAGCCGTCGTCGCGGCATCCTGCAGGGCTCGGACGACAGCCCGTCGGGCAAGGTGATCAACGCGATGGTGCCGCTGGGCGAAATGTTCGGCTACGCCACCTCGCTGCGCTCGATGTCCCAGGGCCGCGCGACCTTCACGATGGAGTTCGACCATTACGCCGAGGCCCCGGCCAACATCGCCGAGCAGGTCATCAAGAAGTCCTGATCCCAAGCTGCAACCGATTCAAGAATAGAGGCAGACATCCATGTCCAAGGAAAAGTTCGAGCGCAAGAAGCCGCACGTGAACGTGGGCACCATTGGTCACGTGGACCATGGCAAGACGACGCTGACGGCGGCGCTGACG
>Ga0207873_1002351_pt1 | contig 15757 bp, 18 predicted proteins | sample BGWIniCompost_FD_187373 | JGI IMG/M metagenome (GOLD analysis project Ga0207873, IMG submission 187373) | Cellulose adapted compost microbial communities from Newby Island Compost Facility, Milpitas, CA, USA - BGW Initial Compost (SPAdes)... ...
CGCGGACCTTTCGCCTCTCCGCCATCAAGCGCGCCGCAGCGCGCGACGAACTCGGGCTGCGACGGAATCTAGGCTGGTGGGCCGTGATGGATTCGAACCATCGACCAGCGGATTAAAAGTCCGATGCTCTACCAACTGAGCTAACGGCCCGTCAGCCCGCGCATTATAAGGCAGGGCCCGAGGGCCGCCGGTCGCGACTGACCTGGGTCAAGGCCAGGCGCGTCGCGGCTGCGTAGACTGGCGCCATGGTCGATCCCCACCCCACGCCCGGCGCGCAGGCCGACCCTCCCGACGAGGCCGCGATCTCACGCCTGGTCCACGCCTTCTACGGCCGCGCGCGCCTGGATCCGCTGCTCGGCCCGGTATTCGAGGCCGCGGTGCACGACTGGCCGGCGCACATGGACACCCTGGTCCGGTTCTGGTCCTCGGTGCTGCTGCGCGCCGGTACCTATCGCGGCAATCCGATGGCCGCGCACCAGCCGCTGGGACTGGAGGAGGCGCATTTCGTCCGCTGGCTGGAGCTCTGGGGCGAAACCGCGCGCGACGTGCTGCAGGCGCCGCAGGCGCGGGAAGTCGAGGAGATCGCCGGGCGGATCGGCCGTTCGCTGCGGATCGGCCTCGGCATCGACCCGCTGCGGGCCGAACGTCGCGCGGCGGGCGGCCCGGACTGCCACCACCGCCCGCGCGAGGGCGGCGAAGGTCAGTCGACGTAGCGGGTCGGATCGGGCACCCCGGCCGCGGCGAAGCCGTCCGCACGCAGGCGGCAGGCATCGCAGCGGCCGCAGGCGCGGCCGGCATGATCGGCGCGGTAGCACGACACGGTGTCGGCGAAGTCCACGCCCAGGCGCAACCCTTCGCGCACGATGTCGGCCTTGCCCATGCGCAGCAGCGGCGCGTGGACGCGGAAGCCGGCGCCCTCCACGCCGGCCCTGGTGGCCACGTTCGCCAGCCGCTCGAAGGCCTCGATGAATTCCGGCCGGCAGTCGGGATAACCGGAGTAGTCGACGGCGTTGACGCCGCAGAAGAGGTCGCTGGCGCCGAGCACCTCGGCCCAGCCCAGGGCAAGCGAGAGCATGATCGTGTTGCGCGCCGGCACGTAGGTCACCGGGATGCCCGCCCCGCCGGCCTCCGGCACCTCGATGTCGTCGGTCAGGGCAGAGCCGCCGAAGGCGCGCAGGTCCACGTCCACGGTCTTGTGCGCCACGGCGCCCAGCTGCCGGGCGACCCGGTCGGCGGCGTCCAGTTCCGAGGTATGCCGCTGGCCGTAGCGCACGCTCAGCGCGTGCACGGCGAAGCCCTGCGCGCGCGCGATCGCGAGGACCACGGCCGAATCCATGCCACCGGAAACGAGGACGACTGCGTTCTTCATGGGACTGCGGGGAACCTGGGGTGGGTACGGGGCGGAAAGGGAACGGCCGGCGTCAGCGGCCTGGCTCGTCGTTCCACAACAGCTTGTGCAGCTGCAGCTGGAACCGCACCGGCAGGCGGTCGGCGACGATCCAGTCGGCCAGTTCGGTGGCCGCCAGCTCGGACTTGCTGGGCGAGAACAGCACCTCGCAGCGCGCGTGCAGGGCGTGGCGGTGCAGCACCTCGCGCGCCCATTCGTAGTCGGTACGGCCGCACAGCACGAACTTGACCTGGTCGTGCGGCGTGAGCAGGGCCAGATTCTCCCAGCGGTTGCGCGCCAGCTCGCCGGACCCGGGGGTCTTGATGTCGAGCACGCGCGAGACCCGGGGATCGACGCCGGCGATATCGATCGCGCCCGATGTCTCGAGCGAGACCCGGTAACCGGCGTCGCACAGGCGCGAGAGCAGCGCCAGGCAGCGCTTCTGCGCCAGCGGCTCGCCGCCGGTCACGCACACGTGGCGCACGCCGTGGCGCGCGACCTCGGCCAGGATCGCGTCGATCTCCCGCCACTCGCCGCCGTGGAAGGCGTACGCGGTGTCGCAGTAGGTGCAGCGCAGCGGGCAGCCGGTCAGGCGGACGAAGACGGTCGGCCACCCGGCGTCGCGGGCCTCGCCCTGCAGGGACAGGAAGATCTCGGTGATGCGGAGCCGGTCCGCCGCGGCGACGGCCGGACCGGGCGCGACGGCGGCCACGGCTTCAGCGCGCGACGCGGGCGAGCCGGATCGCGTGCAGGCGATCCTCGGCGGTACGCGCCGCGTCGGTGCCGGGGAAACGTTCGACCACCTCGGCCAGCGTGGCCTCGGCGCGTTCCAGGTCGCGCAGGCCGTACAGCGACAGCCCCACCTTGAGCAGCGCGCCGGGGGTCTTGTCGTGGGTCGGGTAGCGCTCGACCAGGGCCTGGAACTGGTCGCGCGCCAGTTCGTAGTTCTGGGTGACGTAGTAGCTCTCGCCCAGCCAGTAGCGGGCGTTGGGCGCGTACACGCCTTCCGGGTAGGCCTGCAGGAAGGCCAGGAACAGGTCGGCCGAGGCGACGTAGTCGCCCGACTTCAGCGCGTCGAACGCCTTCTCGTAGGCGGCGCGCTCGCCGGCCGTGTTGGCCAGCAGGCCCGGATCGCCGTGGACCCGCGGCGCGGAGTCGGCCGGCGCCGGCGCGGCCGGGGCCGCGGAGGCCTGCGGGACGGGCGCGGCACCCTCGACCGGCGCGGCGGGCAGGTTGCCCTCGAGCCGGTTGAGCCGCCCGTCCAGGTCCAGGTACTGGGTGCGGTTGCTGGCGCGCAGCTGCTCGTTCTGCTGCTGCAGCTCCTCCACCTGGGCACGCAGCGCCCGGACCTCCTCGCGCAGCTCCGACACCTGGTTGAGCAGGTCCATGCCCACCCGGTTGTCGGCCGAGCGCTGCTCCAGGATGGCGACGCGGTCGGCCAGGCTCAGCCGCTGCTGGGCGGATGCGGGCGCGGCGGCCACGAGGGCCGCCGCGAACGCGATCGGAACGATCAGGAAGCGCATCGAGGTCGATTACCGCGCGGTGTAGACGATCTCGACGCGGCGGTTGCGGGCCCAGCAGTCCTCGCTGGACTCGGTGCAGGTCGGACGCTCCTCGCCGTAGCTGACCACGGTCAGCTGGCTGGCGGAACCGCCATTGGCCTGCAGCGCCGAGGACACCGAGTTGCCGCGGCGCTCGCCGAGGCCGAGGTTGTACTCGCGGCTGCCGCGCTCGTCGGCATGGCCTTCCAGGGTGATGCGCGCGGACGGGCGGTCGCGCAGGTACTTCGCGTGGCAGGCCATCTGGGCCTGGAACTCCGGACGCACGTTGTCGCGGTCCAGGTCGAAGTACACGGTGCGCTGGCGCAGGCAGGCGTCGCGGTCCAGGTCCTCGGGGGTGTAGGCGCCCGGGGTGGTCGTGCCGGTGGTGGTGGTGGTGTCGGTGGACGGCCCCGGCGGCGGAGTGTCCTTGACCTTCTTGGAGCAGGCGGCTGCAGCGACGCACATCAGGGCGATCAGCAGGGCCTTGCCGAGCACGGCGGGCTTGTTGGTGTTCATTTCTCGTCGATCCTCAGGCGTAGACACGGAAGTTCAGGTTGATGGGATGTACGTGCACAAAATGTCAGCGCCGGTCCCGATATGGGCCCCACGCCGGCTCCCGGACGTCGCCGTCCGCCAGGACAAGGCGCTGGCGAACACGGCCGTCAGCCGAAACAGCATACAGGACGCCCCTGCGGCCTTCACGCGCCGCATAGAGCAGCATGCTGGCGTTGGGGGCGAAGCTCGGGGATTCGTCGAGCGACCCCGGGGACAGGGTCGTCCAGCGCGGGGTACCGAGGCTGCGGTCCATGACCGCGATCCGGTAGGTGTTCCCGGCGCCCTGGGCCACGGCGATCTTCTGCCCGTCCCAGGACACGTCCGGGTCCGCGTTGTAGGCGCCCTCGAAGGTCACCCGGGTGGCGGCGCCGCCGGTGGCCGGCACCTGGTAGACCTGGGGACGGCCGCCGCGGTCGGAGGTGAAGTAGATGCTGTTGCCGTCCGGGCTCCAGACCGGCGCGGTGTCGATCCCGAACTGGTTGGTGATCCGGGTCAGCGACTTGCTGGCCAGGTCCATCACGTAGATCTCGGGGTTGCCGCTGCGCGAGAGCGTCAGCGCCAGCCTGGTGCCGTCGGGCGAGAACGCCGGGCCGCTGTTGATGCCGCGGAAGCTGGAGACCAGTTCGCGGCTCCCGGTGGAGATGTCCTGGATGTAGATCGAGGAGTTGCCGCGCTCGAAACTCACGTAGGCCAGCTTGCGCCCGTCCGGGCTCCAGGCCGGCGACAGCAGCGGCTCGTTCGAGCGCACCACGGTCTGCGGGTTGTAGCCGTCGGAGTCGGCGACCATCAGCGCGTAGCGGGTGCCCTGCCCGGTGCCGGTCGCGGTGACGTAGGCGATCCGGGTCCAGAACGCGCCGCGGATGCCGAGGATCTTCTCGTAGATCGCGTCGGCCATCTGGTGGGCGACGTCGCGCAGCGCGCTGGCGCGCGCGGTCATCGCCAGGCCCAGCAGGCGCTCCTGCTTGGCGACGTCGAACAGCTCGTACTCCACCCGGTAGCTGCCCTCGGCCGCGTCGACCACCCGGCCGACCACGAGGAAGTCCTGGCGCAGCGCGCGCCAGGCCGGGTAATCGACCTGGGCGCCGGTGGTCGGCCGGCTGACCATGGCGGACTCGGGCAGGGTCCGGAACTGGCCGGAACGCTCGAGATCGGCGCGCACCACGGCCGCCACGTCGGTGGGCGGCGGGCTGCCGCTGCCCTGGTAGGGCATGGGCACCACGGCGATCGGCAGCGCGGAGGCGTTGCCGCCGATGATGTCGATTTCCAGGCCCTGCTGCTGCGCGGCGGCGGCGAACGGCAGCAGCAGCGCGAACACGGCGAACAGACAGCGTTTGGCGAAGGTCATCAGGGGATCCTGGACGTTTGCATGGAGGCGGCGGACAGCTTGGCCCGAATCGCGGCGGGAAGATGAACGGAAGATGGATTCATGAATGCACCTGCCCTCCCGGCCTCGCGACGCCAGGCCGTAGGAGCGGCTTCAGCCGCGACCAGGGAGCGCCTTGCCGTCGTGCATCGTTGCGGCGGCCGGTCGCGGCTGAAGCCGCTCCTGCGGGGGGAGCAGGCGGCGATGCGACGGTAGCGGCCCCGGCGTGAAGCCGGGGCGAGCGGCGCTCAGCGGTCCTGGGCCTGGAAGTTGAGCACCAGGGTGCGCTGGAACACCGCCTCGAAACCGGCGTACGGCAGCGGCTGGGCCTTGAGCACCGCGGCCTCCACCGAGCGGCGGCCAAGGTCGTCGTAGGGGCACGAGGGATCGACCTCGGCCGACACCACCTCGCCGCCGGGGATCTGGCGGATCACGATCCGGCAGCGCTGCCCGATCGGCACCGAGTCGGGCCGGGTCCAGTTGCGCAGGATCGCCTCCTGGATCGCGGCCGCGTAGCGCGCGGCCAGGCCGGTATCCACGCCCTGGTTTCCGGGCGGCGGCGGCGGGCCCGCCGGCGCGGCCTGCTGCTGCGCGGCCTGGCGCTCGCGGCTGGCGATCTGCTCCAGGCGCTGCTGGGCCTGGCGCTGCTCGCGCTCGAGCTTCTCGCGCTCGGCGCGGATCTTCTCCAGCTGCTGCTGGGCGAGCCGGCGCTTCTCCTCGGCCTCGCGCTGGCGCTCGCGCTCGGTCAGGTCGATCTGCTCCTGGCGGCGGCGCTCCTCCTGCTCGCGCTCCGCGCGCGCGCGCTCGGCCTCGGCGTCGCGGCGCACTTCGTCCTGGTCGACCGGCGCGGGCTCGGGCACGCGCTCCTGCGGCGCGGGGCTGCGTTCGACCAGCGCCTCCTGCGGAGCGGGTTCCGGCAGGGGCTGCGGCGGCGGGGCGATGTCCTCGGGCACCGGTTCGGGCAGCGGCGGCAGCGGTTCGGGTTCGGGCAGCGGGACCGGCTCGGCGCGCAGGGCCTGGGTGGCGGCCCGCTGGTCGGCGTCGGACACCTCCAGCACCGCCTCGATCGAAGGCGCTCCGGCGACGCTGATCCGGTCCGGGTCCCAGGTCAGCAGCGGGGACAGCAGCAGCAGCGCCAGCAGCCCCAGGTGCAGCGCGACCGCCCAGGCGACCGCGCGGCCGAGGCCTTCGTCGTGCCCGGGAACGGGACGGTGGAAGGCTTCAGCGTGCATTGCTCCCCGAATCGCTGAGCAGGCTGACGTTGGTGATGTTGGCCGCCCGCAGCACGTCCATGGCGTCGAGCACGTACTGGTACGGCGCGTCGCCCTGCGCGGCGACCATCACCCGGAAGTCGCTGCCCTGCTGGTCGCGGATCGGCGCCAGCAGCGCCTTCAGCCCCTCGGCGTCGATCCTGCGCGGTCGCTCGTCGCCCGGCAGCTTCACGCCCATGCCGCCGTCGGGATAGGCGATCACGATCACCGGCTCCTCGCGGTCCTGGGTGGCGCGCGCGGTCGAGGACGGCAGCTTCACGTCCACGCTCAGGGTCAGCAGCGGCGCGGTCACCATGAAGATGACCAGCAGCACGAGCATCACGTCGATATAGGGGACGACGTTGATCTCGGACTTGAGCTTGCGCCGCTTGCGGTGGATGACGTGTCCGGCCATCTGGATGCCCGCCTACTCGATCGAGCTCTGGCGCTGGAGGATGGTGCTGAACTCCTCGGCGAAGCTCTCGTAGCGCACCGCCAGGCGCTCGACCCGGGTGGTGAAGCGGTTGTAGGCCCACACCGCCGGGATCGCCACGAACAGGCCGATCGCGGTCGCGAACAGCGCCTCGGAGATGCCCGGCGCCACGGCGGCGATGCCGGTCTGCTCGCCGCTGTTGAGCATGTCGTGCATGGTGACCATGATCCCGAACACGGTGCCGACCAGGCCGACGTAGGGCGCGGTCGAACCGATGTTGGCCAGCAGCTCCAGGTTGCGCTCGAGCTGGTCGACCTCGCGGGTGTAGCTCACCCGCATCGCGCGTTGCGCCCCTTCGAGCTGCGCGCGGCCGTCGAAACCGCGCTTCTCGCGCAGCCGCGCGAACTCGCGGAAGCCCGCCTCGAAGATCGCCTCCAGGCCGGTCACCTGGCGGTTGCGGTCGGCGGCCGCGGAATAGAGCTTGCCGAGGTCGGCGCCGGACCAGAACCGGTTCTCGAACTCGTCGGCCTCGCGGTCGGCGTTCCGGAAGATCCGCGCCTTGCGGAAGATGATGACCCAGCTGATCAGCGAGCCGGCCAGCAGCAGCAGCACGATCAGCTGCACCGGCAGGCTGGCCTTGAGCATCAGGTCGATGTAGTTGATGCCTTCGTGGGCGGTGGCGGCCGCGGCCGCGGCGGCGGAATCGGCCAGCTGGGCCGTCTCGGCGGCCGCCTCTTCGGGCAGGGCCTCGACCTGGGTGGCCTGCAGCAGCATCGCGAGGGGGATCATTCTTGTTCGGCTCCGGGTTCCACGAGTCGGGTCAGTTCCTGATGCAGCGCCTGGGGGATCGCCCGCGGCCGGAACGTCGATGCCTCCAGCGCCGCGCAGCGCACCTCGGCATCCAGCAGCACTTCGCCTCCGCGCAGGATCTCCTGCGCGAACACGATGCTCGCGTGCCGGCAGCGGCGCAGCGACACCGTCACCTGCAGCAGGTCGTCCAGCCTGGCCGGCTTGCGGAAATCGATCCGCATCGCCCGCACCGCGAATACCAGGCCATGGTCCAGGCGCAGGGTGTCCTGCCCGTATCCCAACGCGCGCACCCATTCGCTGCGGGCCCGCTCGAGGAACGCGAGGTACTGCGCGTGATAGACCACGCCACCAGCATCGGTATCTTCCCAGTACACCCTTGTCGGGAGGCTGAACGTCCGGGGAACGCGATCGGGGTTCGGGGCCGCGTGGGTCAAGGTCGTCCTCTGCGTCGTGCGGCCGCCATGGCGGCGGCGGGGGTCAGAACAGCGGGCCGGTGTCGCCGGCCAGTTCCTGGTCGCGCCTGGGCTTGAGGCCGAGGTGGCGCCAGGCCTTCACCGTGGCCATGCGCCCGCGCGCGGTCCGCACCAGGAAGCCCTGCTGGATCAGGTACGGCTCGATCACGTCCTCGAGCGTCCCGCGCTCCTCACTCAGGGCCGCGGCCAGCGAGTCCACGCCCACCGGGCCGCCGTCGAAGTTCTCGATGATCAGGTTGAGCAGGCGCCGGTCGAGCTCGTCGAAGCCCTCCGGGTCGACCTTGAGCATCTTCATCGCCGCGTCCGCGACGTCGCGGTCGATGCGGCCGCCGGCGCGGACCTGGGCGTAGTCGCGCACCCGGCGCAGCAGGCGGTTGGCGATGCGCGGGGTGCCGCGCGAGCGCCTGGCGATCTCGGCCGCGCCCTCCTCGGCGCAGTCCACGCCCAGGATCGCCGCGGCGCGGCGCACGATCCGGGTCAGCTCGGCGGCGCTGTAGAACTCCAGCCGCTGGACGATGCCGAAGCGGTCGCGCAGCGGCGCGGTGAGCAGGCCGGCGCGGGTGGTGGCGCCGATCAGGGTGAATGGCGGCAGGTCGATCTTGATCGAGCGCGCGGCCGGGCCCTCGCCGATCATGATGTCGAGCTGGAAATCCTCCATCGCCGGATACAGCACCTCCTCGACCACGGGCGAGAGGCGGTGGATCTCGTCGATGAACAGCACATCGTGCGGTTGCAGGTTGGTGAGCAGCGCAGCCAGGTCCCCGGCCTTCTCGATCACCGGGCCGGAGGTGATGCGCAGGTTCACGCCCAGCTCGTTGGCGATGACGTGGCTGAGCGTGGTCTTGCCCAGGCCGGGCGGGCCGAAGATCAGGACGTGGTCGAGCGCCTCGCCGCGGTGCCTGGCCGCCTCGATGTAGAGGCCCATCTGCTCGCGCACCGGTTCCTGGCCGAGGTACTCGTCCAGGCGCCTGGGGCGGATGCTGGCCTCGATGGCCTCGTCCTCGCGGGTGGCGGCGGCGCCGATGATGCGTTGCTGCTCCATCGCGCTATGGTCGCACGGCCGCACCCCCGGTGCACCGCCCCGGACGGGGCGCGGCCGGCGACGCATGCCGCGGCCGGGCGGGCGCGTCGCGCCGGCGTCCGGTCGCCGGCGGGCAGGACGCCGCCTAACGGGGCGGCGGGGTCGCGGACGGCGCCGCGGGCGCGGCCTGCACGCCCTGGGGAATGCCGGCCATGTGCGGCAGGCGGTGGGCGATGCCCTTGTGGCAGTCGATGCACGTCGCCTGCCCGGTCGCCAGGAAGGTGCGGTGGATGCGGGCCGCCCGGCTCGCCTGCCGGGTCAGGTCCATCGAGTCGTAGTCGTGGCAGTTGCGGCACTCGAGCGAATCGTTGGCCTTGAGCCGGGTCCACTCGTGGGTGGCCAGCACCAGGCGCTCGTCGAGGAACTTCTCGCGGGTGTTGATGGTGCCGAAGATCTTGCCCCAGACTTCCTTGGACGCCTGCATCTTGCGCGCGATCTTGTCGGTCCAGTCGTGCGGCACGTGGCAGTCCGGGCAGGTGGCGCGCACGCCGGAACGGTTGCTGTAGTGGATCGTGGTCTTGAGTTCCTCGAACACGTTGTCGCGCATCTCGTGGCAGGAGACGCAGAACCGCTCGGTGTTGGTCGCCTCCAGCGCGGTATTGAAGCCGCCCCAGAACACGATCCCGGCGAGGAACCCGCCCAGGGTGAGGAAGCCCAGGCTCAGGTGCCGCGCCGGCGCGTTGAACTGCCGCCAGAAGCCGCGCGCCACGCCGGCCAGGCGGCGCAGCGGCCTCACTGCCGCCCCCGCTCCGCGCGCGCGGCGCGTTCGGCCCGGAGCAGGCTGTCAATGTCCTCGAACCGGTTGTCCACCAGCGGAGCGGCGTCGGCCTGGACCACGTGGCACTGCACGCAGAAGTAGCGCCGCGGCGAGATCTCGGCCAGGAACTGGTCGTTGCGGTCCATGTAGTGGGTGACGCTGACCTCGGGCGCCTGGAACTGGGCCGCGTTGCTGCGTGCGTGGCAGAGCATGCAGCGGTTGGAATTGAGGTCGACCTGGTAGCCGTCGATGCTGTGCGGGATCGTCGGCGGCTGCATCGGGTAGGCGCGGCCGCGGCGCCGGTCGAAGTTCTCCACCGCGGCCATCGGCAGCGGCGTGATCTCGGCGGTGATCGGCACGTGGCGCCGCAGCGGGTCGATGTCCTGCGACGGATTGCCGCGCGCGCCCACCTCGGGCGCCGGGGCGACCACCTGCGGGCGCGGCTCGCGGTCGCCGCAGCCGGCGAGCACGGCGGCGAGGACCAGGATCGACGGGGCCAGGATGTTCGCGCGCATGTCAGGCCCCTCCCACCGCGGCCACCCGGACCGCGCACTTCTTGAAGTCGGTCTGCTTGGAGATCGGGTCGGTCGCGTCCAGGGTGACCTTGTTGATCAGCTGCGCGGCGTCGAACCAGGGCACGAACACCACGCCGCGCGGCATCCGGTTGCGGCCCCGGGTCTCGACCCGGGTCCGCATCGCGCCGCGCCGCGACGCCACGGTGACCTCGTCGCCACGCTTGAGGCCGCGCGCGCGGGCATCGTCGGGGTGCATGAACACCACCGCCGAGGGGAAGGCGCGGTACAGCTCGGGGATGCGCATGGTCATCGAGCCCGAGTGCCAGTGCTCCAGCACCCGGCCGGTGACCAGCCACAGGTCGTACTCCTCGTCGGGCGATTCGGCCGGCGGTTCGTAGGGCAGCGCCCAGATCACCGCGCGGCCGTCCGGGTTGCCGTAGAACTCGAAGCCCTTGCCCGGCTTGACGTAGGGGTCGCTGCCCTCGCGGTAGCGCCAGCGCGTCTCCTTGCCGTCCACCACCGGCCAGCGCAGGCCGCGCTCCTGGTGGTAGCGGTCGAACGGGGCCAGGTCGTGGCCGTGTCCGCGTCCGAACTCGGCGTATTCCTCGAACAGGCCCTTCTGCACGTAGAAGCCGAAAGCCGCGGACTCGTGGTTGGCGTAGCCCTGCTCGATCTCGTCCACGCCGAAGGCGTCGACCTTGCCGTTGCGGTACAGCACCTCGAACAGGGTCTTGCCGCGGAACTGCGGGTTCGCCGCCAGGATCTCCTCCGGCCAGCATTCGTCGGTGGTGAAGCGCTTGGAGAACTCCATCAGCTGCCACAGGTCCGAGCGGGCCTCGCCGGGCGCGTCCACCAGCTGGTGCCAGAAGTGGGTGCGGCGCTCGGCGTTGCCGTACGCGCCTTCCTTCTCCACCCACATCGCCGAGGGCAGGATCAGGTCCGCCGCCTGGCAGGTCACGGTCGGATAGGCGTCGGACACCACGATGAAGTTGTCCGGGTTGCGGTAGCCGGGGTAGCCCTCCTCGAGGATGTTGGCCGCCGCCTGCATGTTGTTGTTGACCTGGACCCAATAGGCGTTGAGCTTCCCGTCCTTCAATGCCCGGTTCTGTTCGACCGCGTGATAGCCGATCTCGGCCTTGATGATGCCGTGCGGGATCTTCCAGATCTCCTCGGCATGGTGGCGGTGCTCGGGGTTGGTGACCACCATGTCCGCCGGCAGGCGGTGGCTGAAGGTGCCGACCTCGCGCGCGGTGCCGCAGGCCGATGGCTGCCCGGTGAGCGAGAACGGGCTGTTGCCGGGGGTGGCGATCTTCCCCGTCAGCAGGTGAATGTTGTAGACCATGTTGTTGGCCCACGTGCCGCGCGTGTGCTGGTTGAAGCCCATGGTCCAGAACGACATCACCTTGACCTTGGGATCGGCGTAGAGCTCGGCCAGCTTCTCCAGCCAGCCCCGCTCGACCCCGGTCGTCTCGACCGCGCGCTCGAGCGTGTACGGCGCCACGAAGCGCGCGAACTCCTCGAAGTCGATCGGGGTTCCGCCATTGGCGTCGTCCGCGTTCTTCGCCGCCACCTGCAGCGGATGCTCGGGGCGCAGGCCGTAGCCGATGTCGTCGTTGCCGCGCTTGAACGTGGTGTGCCGGTCGACGAAGTCCCGGTTCACCCGGCCGGTGCGGATGATGTGGTTGGCGATGTAGTTGAGGATCACCAGGTCCGTCTGCGGCCTGAACACCATCGGGATGTCGGCCAGGTCGAAGCTGCGGTGCTCGAAGGTCGAGAGCACCGCCACCCGCACGTGCGGGTTCGACAGCCGGCGGTCGGTGACCCGGGTCCACAGGATCGGGTGCATCTCGGCCATGTTCGAGCCCCACAGCACGAACGCGTCCGCGGCCTCGATGTCGTCGTAGCAGCCCATCGGCTCGTCCATGCCGAAGGTGCGCATGAAGCCCGTGACCGCCGAGGCCATGCAGTGGCGCGCGTTGGGATCGATGTGGTTGCTGCGGAAGCCGGCCTTCATCAGCTTGTTGGCGGCGTAGCCCTCCCACACCGTCCACTGGCCGGAGCCGAACATGCCGATGCCGTCGCCGCCCTTGGCCTTGAGCACGGCCTTGAACTTCTCCGCCATCACGTCGAAGGCTTCCTCCCAGCTGACCGGGGTGAAGTCGCCGTCCTTGGCGAACACGCCGTTCCTCTTGCGCAGCAGCGGCGTGGTCAGCCGGTCGGCGCCGTAGAGCACCTTCGACAGGAAATAGCCCTTGACGCAGTTGAGGCCGCGATTGACCTCGGCCAGCACGTCGCCGTGGGTGGCCACCACGCGGCCGTTGTGGACCGCGACGTTGATGCCGCAGCCGGTGCCGCAGTAGCGGCACGGCGCCTTGCTCCACTTCAGCTGGCCATCGCCCTCGACCACGGCATCGGCCAGCTGGGCCGGCAGCGGCAGGCCGGCGGCCAGCGCGGCGCTGGCAACGGCGCTGTTGCGGATGAAGTCGCGGCGGCTGGTGCTCATCCCGATGGCTCCTGCGCTGGCGCGGCGGCCGCGACCGCTTCGTCCGGCGGCGCCGCTTCGACGTGGTGGTAGACGAGGTTGACCGCGAGCACGCCCGGCACCGACTCGACCTGGCCGATGCCGTGCATCAGCGCGTCAGTGCCCTCGCATTCCTGCAGCAGCACGCTGCGGGTGGCGTCCTGGATCGCGATCTCGAGGCCCGGGACGCTGGCAACCGCCTCGGCGAGCGCGGGCGCCGCGTCGCTGGCGTGGCGCACCACCAGGCTGGCGACGTGCCATTCGCGGATGCGCTCAGCCATGTCCCTGCCCCCTGGCGCGTGCCTGCAAGCGGCGACCCGCCCACCCGCTCCCGCGCCTCGCGGCCCCTGCCCCTGCCGACGCGGGCGCGATCACGCTCACCCGGCGGGCGGCCCCGGGGGACCGGCGAACATCTGGTAGATCCAGACGGCGAAGCCGTAGCCGCCGACGATCATCACCGACAGCAGCGGGAACAGGACCACGGTGATGAAGAGGAACAGGAGCAGTTCCCGTCGCTTCGTCTGCTGTCCGGTGGTCGTGTCCAACGCACGCGCTCCTGACGGGCCGGAAGGCTGGCTGCCCCCAGCCTACGCCGCCGCCCGCGCAAGTCAAAGCGCAGTGCAGCAATGCGCCGGCGAGACGGGCGCGCCGGCTCAGCCGCGGGCGAACGCGGATGCCGCGAGTTCGAACGAGTGCAGGCGCGCCTGGTGGTCGAAGATGTTGGCGGTGAGCATCAGTTCGTCGGGACGGTGGCGCGCGGCGAACGCGGCGATGCCCTCGCGCACATCCTCCGCGTCGCCCACGACCGAGCACGCCAGCGCGTCCTCGACCATCGCCTTCTCCTGCGGGGTCCAGAACGCCTCGATGTCGTCGATCGGGGGCGGGATCAGCCCGGGCATGCCGCGGCGCAGGCGCACGAAGCTCTGCTGCTGGGTGGTGAACAGGCGCCTGGCCTCGGCGCGGGTGTCGGCCGCGACCACGTTGAGCGCCAGCATCGCGTACGGCGCGCGCAGCCGCTTCGAGGGCTTGAAGTCGCGGTGGTACAGGGCCAGCGCCTCGGTCATCGCCGCCGGCGCGAAGTGCGAGGCGAACGCGTACGGCAATCCCAGCGCCGCCGCGAGCTGGGCCCCGAACAGGCTCGAGCCCAGGATCCACACCGGCACGTCGAGGCCGGCCCCCGGCACCGCCTGCACCGGCTGGCCGGGCTGGACCGGCTCGAAGTAGCGCAGCAGCTCCATCACGTCGGACGGGAACGCCTCGGCGCCGGAGTAGTAGCGGCGCAGGGCGCGGGTGGTGGCCTGGTCGGTGCCCGGCGCGCGGCCGAGGCCCAGGTCGATGCGGCCCGGATACAGCGAAGCCAGGGTGCCGAACTGCTCGGCCACCTGCAGCGGCGCGTGGTTGGGCAGCATCACCCCGCCCGCGCCCACCCGGATCGCGGAGGTCCCGCCGGCGATGTGGCCGATCAGCACCGCCGTGGCGGCGCTGGCGATGCCCGGCATGTTGTGGTGCTCGGCCAGCCAGAAGCGGGTGTAGCCCAGCCGTTCGGCGTGGCGGGCGAGGTCGAGCGAATTGGCGAAGGCCTCGGCCGGCGTGCTGCCCTCGGTGACGGGCGCCAGGTCGAGCAGGGAGTACGGGATCGCGGGGGCGGGATGGTTTGGCATGGCCCTGAGGTGGGGACGGGCGTGGCGGGTTTCCATGCCGTGATCTGGCACCGGGACGTAGCACACGGATGGAACGCCGTTGCCTCGCATGATGTGATAAAACATGCCAACGCCGCCAGCTCAGGGAGGAGCCAGGATGCATGGAATTGCCTCGGCCGCACGGTCGCGCGCCTGCGCCGCCACAGTCGCAACGACGCTCGTCCTCGGCCTCTGGGTCACGGGAGTCTGTGCACAGGACGCGAGCGCGAGCCAGCTCCCGGACGCAACGGAGTCGGCGCGGATGCCGGTGGAGGTCCACGGCTTCTGGGACCTGGCCCCCGAACCCTGCGTGGTGGGACCGCACGCCGAAAGCGACAGCCGCCTCGAGATCGGCGCATATGTCGTGCGTGGGTACGAGGAACTGATGGAGGTCCGCGAGGTCACGCCGGTATCGGACGTTCCGCTGGCGTGGCGCGTGATTGCGATCTCGGACATCGCCCCGCCGCACCTCCAGGGTCCGGCCCTCTATGTGCTGTCCGGAGACTCGCTGACGATCGCGGATGCCGGGCAGGCCCGGACCTACGTCCGCTGCCGCGAGGCGACGGCCAGAGGGGATGAGCCATGAGCCGGGGAGGCGGTCACGAACATCGCGTCCTCCAGCTCGGCGAGCCCGACCGGCACGGGCGGCAGGCCAATGTCCCCGTCACGGGCCTGGAGTCGCTGGTCACCCATCATCCGAAATCCAATCGCCACGCGGCCATGGTCGACGGCGTCATCGTCGGCGTGGAATCCAGGACCAAACGCTCGTATGCGTTCGTGGCCGGGAAGTTCCAGGAAATCGAGACGCGACGGACGGACGAGTACGGCGCACTGGGGCCGGACCAGGTACTGCTGATCAAGGACTTCATCATCGAGACCCGGCGAACTGGCGAAGCCGGATGGACCAGGCAACTGGACGTCCCTGCGCCGGTTTCCGGAACCGTCAGCCGGCGCGACGACCGGAACGGACTCGTCGAGATCTCGAACGACGTCGGCGAGGTCGTGGTCCGCATGCGCCACCTGAGCGCGATCCGCGTGGAGGCGGGCGACGACGTCGTCTACGGACAGGCACTGGGAACGCAGGACAATCGTGGACTCGGCTTGCCGGCCGGGCGTGCCGTCCATGTACACATCGAGGTGGACACCCGGTACTACGCCCAGTTCGAACGCTACATGGCGGATCTGGTCGACGGCCAGCTGCTCGATGGCGCCACGGCCAGGGCAGGAGCTTCGGACCACGCTGCCGCGCACGACGGCACCTTCCGCCTCGGCGAATCGCATCCGCGCATCGCCGGCCTGCAGCGGGTCATGCATGGCGAGGGCTATCGCGCGGCGGATGGCGGGCCGCTCGACCGCGACGGCGTCTACCGCCCGTCGATGCAGGGGGCGCTG
>Ga0207873_1002352_pt1 | contig 15735 bp, 10 predicted proteins | sample BGWIniCompost_FD_187373 | JGI IMG/M metagenome (GOLD analysis project Ga0207873, IMG submission 187373) | Cellulose adapted compost microbial communities from Newby Island Compost Facility, Milpitas, CA, USA - BGW Initial Compost (SPAdes)... ...
GCCTTCATGCAGTCGTTGCAGATGCGGTGCCCGGTCGCGGCGCACATCGGGTTGTCGATCGTGATGACGGCGAGCGCGGCGAGGCTGCGGCCGTGCTTCTTGAGCCAGTGCATCTCCGAGATCTTCTCGTCGAGCGGGCAGCCGGTGAGCGTGACGCCGAGCGCGTTCACCTTGAGCCCGCGTTCCGGCTCGCCCTTCTTCTCCGGAAAGCCTTTGGAGCAGAAATCGCCGTCGTGGTCGTGGCAGTAGATGCAGTAGTTGACCTGATGCATTGCCTCGCGCGGCGACATGCGCGGGTCCGTGAGCTTGAAGCCGTCGCGGCGGCGAAACGTTTCGGGCCGGCCCTGCAGCCGGCCGGCTGCGTCGCCGGGCACCGGTACGACGGGCACGAGCTTCGCCGGGTCGACGCTGCGCGGCACGTGCAGGCTGACCCAGCCGCGCGTGGCGGCACGGCCCTCGGGCGAGGTCATGGCGCGCACGCACCAGCGCGTGAGCTTTTCGATCGCGTCCGCGTGGGCCGCCTCGTCGTCGAGGAGCGCGAGCGCGTAGCGCGCCACCGCGAGCTCGCGGTCCGGATCGGTGTGTCCGGCCGCGCGCAGCGCCTGGTCGAGCCAGCGGTCGAGCTCGTCGAAGCGCTCGTAGTCGTCCTTCTGCAGCAGGCGCCGGCGCGCGCGTTTGAGCACGACCTGCTTCTTGAATGCGAACACCGGGTCGTGCGCGAGCGTCGTCGCGCGCAGACGCGCGAGCTCGCGCTCGATCCCGAAGAGCTCGGCGATCTGCTCCTCGAGCACCGGCGCACAGCCGAGGAGCAGGGCGCTGCGCTCGATCGGGCCGAACGCCGCGCCGCCGCTCGCGCGATAGCGCAGGAGTTCCTCGTGCAGCGTCGCGTCGCGGCGACGCAGGCGCTCGAGGAACTCGGCGTCGAGGGCAGCCAGGCTCTCGCGCGCGAACAATCGGTCGAAGCGAAAGCCGTTTTTCAGTGTGAGCTCGGCGCTGGACATCCGGAAAGCGGCCGCGGCACGGCCGAGGCGGTGATGCGGCGGTGGGAAGTGACGTGATATGCAGCCTATTCTACGCGCGCGGTTCGCCGGATGCAGCGAAGGCAGGCCGCGTCGCCGCAGCCTGCCGGGCGCACGATTCTCGGAGGAAGACGATCGCGGCTAGCGCCGCCAGTGGCCCGAGGCCCCGCCCGCTTTCTCGAGCAGGCGGATGTCGGTGAGCGTCATACCGCGGTCCACGGCCTTACACATGTCGTAGATCGTGAGCAGCGCGATCTCGACGGCGGTGAGCGCCTCCATTTCGACGCCGGTCTGCGCCTGCGTGCGCACCGCCGCTTCGCAGCGCACGGCCGGCGGCGTGTCCTCCGTGTCGAAGCGGATGTCGATCGCCGAGAGCGCGATCGGGTGGCACAGCGGCACGAGCTCGGCGGTTTTCTTCGCCGCCTGAATCGCGGCGATGCGTGCGACGCCGAGCACGTCGCCCTTCTTGTGGCCGCCGGCGCGGATCAGCGCGAGCGTCTCCGGGCGCATTACGATGCGGCCCTCCGCCACCGCGAGCCGGTCGGTCACCGGCTTTGCGCCGACGTTGACCATGTGCGCTTCGCCCGCGGCATTGAAGTGCGTGAGGTGCCCGTGGCGGCCGGCGGTGCGCGCGGAGGTGCGGCGCGTTGCGGCGGATCGGGAGGACTTGCGCGACATGCGGCCTCGGACGGCGTTGACTCGGGCGCAGTGTATTGCAAACCGGGCCCGTGGTCAGCGCGGGTGCGCCGGCCGGCGTCCCTGTTAATATGTACGCGGCTCATGACCCCGCTCGAAGAAGCCCAGGCCGCGATCTGGCGCGCCATCCGCCCGGTGCAGGAACGCGAGACGGTCGCGCTCGAGCAGGCGCTCGGCCGGTTTCTCGCCGAGCCGCTCGCGGCGCGCGTCGATCATCCCGGCTTCGACAACTCCATGATGGACGGATACGCGGTGAACGCCGCCGAGGCGCGGGCACACGATTTCGTGCTGCCCGTGGTCGGCGAGTCGAGCTGCGGCAGTGCGCCGCGCGCGCTCGCGCCCGGCACCGCGATGCGCATCTACACGGGCGCGCCGCTGCCGGCAGGCGCCGATACCGTCGTGATCCAGGAGGACGTGCGGCTCGAGGACGGCCGGGTGCACCTGCCGCGCACGCTCGCCGCGGGCGAGAACGTGCGCTACCGGGGCGAGGATTATCGCGCGGGTGAGGCGCTGTACGCGCCGGGGCGCCGCCTGACGGCGCTCGACATCGCGCTTCTCGCGAGCGCCGGGATCGAGGCCGTTTCCGTCTACCGGCGCCCGCGCGTGCTCGTGGCGGCGACCGGCAACGAGCTCGCGCCGCCGGGGCGTGCGCTCGCGCCGGGGCAGATCTACGAATCGAACCGCCTCGCGCTCGCGCTGCAGTTGCGTGCCCTCGGCGCCGACGTGGAGGACGGCGGCATCGTGCGCGACGAGCTCGCGGCGCTCGATGCATTGCTCGCGCGCGCCGAAGACTACGATTTCATCGTCACGAGCGGCGGCGCCTCGGTCGGCGACTACGACCTGGTCAGACAGGCATTCAGCCGGCGCGGCACGCTCACGCTCTGGAAGGTCCGCATCAAGCCGGGCAAGCCGCTCGCGTTCGGCCGGATGGGCGCGCGCACGCACTTCTTCGTGCTGCCCGGCAATCCGGTGTCGAGCGTCGTTACCTACAAGCTCATCGTCGAGCCCGCGCTCCACGTCTGGCATCACGCGCAGCCCGTGCAGTGGCAGCTGCGGGCGCGCGCGACGGCGGGCTTCCGCCGCACGCCCGGCCGCACTGAGTTCCTGCGCGCCCGGCTCACGGAAGACGCCGGCCGGCTCCTCGCCGAGCCACTCGCCGGGCAGGGCTCGCACATGCTCGGGGCGCTGCGGTACACGAACGGCTTCATCCGCGTCGAAGCGGACAGTGCCGGCTTCGCGGCGGGCGAGGAAGTACTCGTGCTGCCGCTCGCGTTCTAGGGAGCGGCGTGCAACCTCAGGCGAGCCTCGATCTGCAGCGGCGCTTCGAGCGCGTGCGCCTCGTCGTCTACGGCGTGCTCGCGGCGTCGTATATGCTCGTGTACTTTCACCGCATCGCGCCGGGCGCGGTTGCCACCGAGCTCATGCGCGCGTTCGACACCACCGGCGCCGCGCTCGGCTCACTCGCGGCGATGTACTTCTACGTGTACGCGGCGATGCAGATCCCGGCGGGCGTGCTCGCCGACACGCTCGGCGTGCGCGCGGTCGGCACGGTCGGTGCGCTCGTCGCCGGCGCCGGCTCGATTCTGTTCGGGCTCGCGCCCGATTTCGGCCTCGCGTCCACCGGGCGCCTGCTCGTCGGGCTCGGCGTATCCGTCGTCTTCGTCGGCATGATGCGCGCCAACGCCGAGTGGTGGAGCGAACAGCGCTACGGCTTCATCAGCGGGCTGACGGTGTTCCTCGGCAACGTCGGCGCGATCCTCGCGGTCGCGCCGCTCGCGGCGCTGCTCGCCGTCGCCTCGTGGCGCAGCATCTTCGTGCTGATCGGCGTGCTTTCGATGGCGATCGGGCTGCTCACGTACTGGCTGGTGCGCGACCGCCCGGAGGAGCTCGGCTTTCCTTCGCCGCACGCCGTGCCGGCACGCGCGGAAGCCGCTCCCACGCGCTCGTGGTGGCGCGACCTCCTCGAGGTGCTGCGCAACCGCGACGTATGGCCCGGCTTCTTCGCGAGCTTCGGGCTCGGCGGCAGTCTCCTCGCCATGGTCGGCCTGTGGGCCGTGCCCATGCTGACGGACATGCACGGCATCGCGCGCGCCGAGGCCTCGCTCTATCCTTCGGTCGCGATCGTCACGTTTGCGCTCGCTTCGCTCGGTCTCGGCGCGTTTTCGGACTTTATCCGGCGGCGCAAGCCGGTGCTCGTCGCCGCCTGCTTCGCCTCGATTCTCGTGTGGCTCGCCCTGCTGTTCCTGCCGTGGGAGCCGGGCGCGTCGGCGCTGCTCCTCTTTGCGCTGCTCGGCGTCACCGCCGGCGGCTTCATCGTAACGTTCGGCGCCGCCAAGGAGGTGGTACCCCCGGCGGTGGCGGGTGTCGGAATCGCGGTGGTGAACACCGGCTCGTTTCTGGGCGCCGCGGTGATACAGCCGCTTTTCGGGCTGCTGCTCGATGCGAGCTGGGACGGCACCCTCGTGAACGGGGTGCGTGTCTACGACGCGGACGACTACGCGAGCGGTTTGTGGCTTTGTCTCGGTACGGCCGTATTCGCGGCGGTAGCCTCGCTCTATGTGCGGGAAACTTACTGCCGCAACATCACCGTGCAATCGGCGTCATCCGCTGCCCCCGCGACACGGAACTAGCCTGCGCCGGGCGTGCCGAAAAGTTGTCATGGCGAGGCTTACGGCACGAGAGATCCGGCGCTTCGAGCAGCGTCTGCGCACGCGTCGGCGCGAGCTGCTCGACGCCATCGATGCGCGGATCTCCGAGACCGAGCGCAACGATTTCACCGAGCTTCTGGGGCGCGTGCGCGACAGCGGCGAAGAGTCGGTTGCGGAGTTCTTCGCAAGCGCCAATCTCACCATGCTCGATCGCGAAGTGCACGAGCTGCGCGACGTGGAAGCCGCCCTCGCACGTATCGCCGACGGCACCTACGGCAAGTGCGAGGAATGTGGCGGCGACATCGACAAAGCGCGCCTCGAGGCGTATCCCACCGCCACCCGCTGCGTCGAGTGCGAGCGGCGCCGGGAGATCGCCCGCGCGGGCGGACGCGATATTACGCCGAGCTTGTGACGCCTCTCAACGCCGCCGAGCGCGGCGAGCGAGATCGGACGTTTTCCCCCAGAGACGTCGCCTCGGCAACTCGTCGAGCCACCGGTGCCTCCTCGTGCCTGCCCTCAGTCGTCCGGGAACAGCTTCTGCGGATTGAGGATGCCGTTCGGATCGAAGACGCGCTTAAGGGCGCGCATCACGGCGAGCGTGTCGGGCGGAATCTCGAGCGGCACGAACGCGCGCTTCTCGTAGCCGATGCCGTGCTCGCCGGAGAGCGTGCCCCCGAGTGCGATCACCGTGCGCATGAGCTCCGCCAGCGCCGCCTCGGCGCGCGCCATCTCGTCCGCGTCGTCGGGGTGCACCATGAGGTTCACGTGCAGATTGCCGTTGCCGGCATGCCCGAAGCTCACGATCGGCAGCCGATAACGCGCGGCGAGTCGCTCGATCATGTCGACGAGCTCGGCGAGCCGCGGCACCGGCACGACCACGTCCTCGTTGATCTTGTGCGGCGCGATGCGCTTGATCGCGCGCGATAGCGCTCGCCGCGCCGCCCAGAGCGCTCGCACCTCCGCGGCGTCGCGTGCGGCGCGCAGCTCGAGCAGGCCCGGACCGGCGAGCGCCGCGCGCAGACGGTCGAGATCGCGCGCGACCGCCTCGGGCTCGCCGTCCGCCTCGACCACGAGCAGCGCGCGCGTGCCCGCGGGCAGGTCCGCCGCTGCGCCGGCCTCCCGGATCGCCGCGATCGAGGCGGGATCGAGGAACTCGAGCGCGCTCGGCACGGCGGGCTGCTGCATGACACGTGCCACGGCGGCGCAGGCTGCGGCAGCGCCGTCGTAGCACGCGCGCAGCGTTCCGGTCTGCGCGGGTGCGGGCAGGAGCTTCAGCGTCGCCTCGGTGATGAGCGCAAGCGTGCCTTCGCTGCCGACGAGCAGTCGGGTGAGGTCGTAGCCGACCACGCCCTTGGTGGTGCGCGTACCGGCGACGAGGGTGCGCCCGTCGCCGGCGACGGCACGCAATCCGAGCACATAGTCGCGGGTGACGCCGTACTTCACCGCGCGCGGCCCGCCCGCGTTCATCGCGAGGTTTCCGCCGATGCGGCAGTACGGCGCGCTGCCGGGGTCGGGCGGATAGAAGAGCCCGGCCGAGCGCGCGATCTCGTCGACGACCGCGGTCGGAACCCCGGTCTCGACCACGATCAGGCGTTCGGCCGGGGCGAACTCGAGCACCCGGGTCATGCATTCGAAGCTGACGACCACGCTTCCCGGCACGGGCAGGGCGCCGCCGACGTTGCCGGAGCCGGCCCCGCGAGGGACGAGAGGGAGTCGGTAGCGATTGGCCACCTGCACGAGGGCGGCAACTTGGTCGTGGCTCGCAGGGAACAGCACCGCTAGCGGGGTGCAGCGCCGCGGGCCGTCGTCGGCGGCGTACGCCTCGCGCGCCGGCGCTTCATCGCGCACGCGGTGCTCGCCGAGCGCCTCGACGAGCGCTTGCCGGATCGCCGGCGGGAGCGGGGAAGTCGGGGGCGTGGGGTTCATGCAGGCGCGGCATGATCGCGCGGGGAGGCGAAGGCCGCAAGCGCGACGGCGGGCCTCCGAAGATGCACCGAATCTGAACTACGCTTGTAACCGGAAACCGCCGTCCTGTGCGCGTCCACTAAAACGGGGTAGAAAGGGGGTGCCCGCGGCGGGGGAGGAACCGGCCCGAGGCCAGCCAAGACAAGGCTCTACAGGGATCGCATCGACGTCATGGGTAAGAAGTCCGCCCCGAAGCGCCGCGCGGCAAGCCAGGCGGTCGCCCGCGGGGGCGTGCTTCCGCAAACCGCACGCTCCACGGCGTTCACGGACAACCAGGGACTCGCCGAACTGCTGAGGGAGGTCCCCGGCCTCGCATACCGTTGCCGGGAATCGGGCGCGATGGAATTCGTGAGCGACGGCTGCCTGGCTCTGACCGGCTACCTGCCCGAACGCTTCCTGGGACCGGGCGGGATCTCGCTCATCGATCTGGTTCATCCCGAGGACCGCGAGCGCGTCGCACGTGAGCTGCAATGCGCGCTCGCGGCTGGGCGTGCGTTCGAGCTGACTTATCGGCTCCGCACGGCGGCCGACGAGACCAAATGGGTTTGCGAGCGCGGGCGCGGCCTCTACGGGGCGAACGGCGAGCTGCTCGGGCGCCAGGGCTTCATTGCGGAGATCGGCGACCGGGTGCTCGCGGCGGGCGACCAGCACCCACGCGCCGCGCAGTTCCGCCGCCTGGCGGAGCTCGCGTCCGACTGGTTCTGGGAAGGGGACGCCGAATTCCGCTTTACCCGATTCGAAGGACGCTACGTCGTACGTCGCGCCGCGGCATTTGCACCGTTTATCGGTCGCCGCCCGTGGGAAGCCGATCTCTGGATCGAGGGCGCCGCCGACAACGAGCGCGCGCTGCGTGCGCTCGTCGAAACGCAGCAGCCCTTTTACAACGCGGTCATGTACACGCACGTCCCGTCCTCAGGGGACCGCTTTTACATGAGCGTGAGCGGTGAGCCGCAGTTCGATGCGCAGGGCCGCTTCCTCGGCTACCTCGGCATCGGACGCAACGTGACGCCGCAGAAGCAGGCGGAGCAGTTCGGTGCGCGACTGAGCCGTATGTATGCGGCACTCAGCGCCACCAACGAAGCGATCCTGCGTGCGCAGACGCCGGACGAGCTGTACCTCAAGGTGTGCGAAGCGGCGGTGCACGGCGGCGGGCTGCTCGCGACCGGTCTGCTGCTCGCCGATCCGGGCGAAGAGTGGGTGCGCATCGCCGCCTTCGCCGGGACCGGCCCGGACCAGTGGCGTCAGCTGCACGTCAGCGTGAACCCCGAGCGCGCCGAGGGGCGCGGGCTCGTCGGCAGCGCCTGCCGCACGGGCACGCCGAGCGTGACCAACGACCTGCTCAACGACCCGCGCATGCGTCCCTGGTACGCGGACGCGCAAGCCATGGGCGTCGCGTCGGGCGCCGCGGTCCCGCTCTTTCGCGGCGAACGTCCGATGGGTGCGCTGCTGTTCCTGTCACACGAGAAGAACACGTTCGACGCCGAGATCGTGCGGCTGCTGCAGCGCATGGGCGAGAACGTCTCGTTCGCGCTCGAGAACCTCGAGCGCGCCGCCGAGCAGCAGCGCGCGGAGCAGGCGAAGCTGCACTTGAGCAAGATGTACGCGGTGCTGAGCGCCACCAACGAGGCGATCCTGCGCGCGTCCTCGCCCGAGGAGCTCTACAAGAAGGTCTGCGACGCCGCGGTGCACGGGGGCAAGTTGATCACCGCGGCGGTGCTGAGGATCGCGCCTGTCGAGCGCGAGGCGCATCTCATCGTCATGAGCGGCGCCGGCAGCGAGCACTGGCCCTACATGCGGATCTGTATCGATCCCGACGTCCCCGAGGGGCGCGGGCTCGTCGGCACGGCGTATCGCACCGGCCGCCCGGCCATCACCAACGACTATCTGAACGACGATCGCCTGCGGCCGTGGCGCGAGCGTGGCCGCGAGATCGGCTTCCGCGCCGGCGCCGCCATTCCGTTGCGGCAGGCGGAGCAGGTAACCGGCGTCCTGGTCTTCTACTCGGGCGAGACCAACGCGTTCGATGACGACATCGTGAAGCTGCTCGAGCGCATGGCGGAGAACGTCACCTTCGCGCTCGCGAACTTCGAGCGCGCCGCCGAGCAGCAGCGGGCGAGTCAGGCGCTGCGCGAGAGCGAGGCGCGCTTCAAGAGCCTCGCCGAGCTCGCGTCCGACTGGTACTGGGAACAGGACGAGGAGTACCGCTTCACGCGCTTCGAAGGCCGTTACGTCAAGCGCAGCAAGGGCGCATTCGAGCGGCTGATCGGCAAGCGGCCGTGGGAAGTCGGCTTCGAGATGGCTGACGGGGAGAGCGCGAACGAAGCGCATCGGGCCCTGCTCGAGAGCCGCAAGCCCTTCTATGACGTCGTGCTCTACAAGACGCTGGCCGGCGGCTGGCGCACCTGCATGAGCGTGAGCGGGGAGCCCGTGTTCGACGCGCAGGGAAATTTCCGCGGCTATCGCGGCACCGGGCGCGACATCACCGCGCGCGTGCGCGCGGAAGCCGAGATGCGCAAGCTCTCGAGCGCGATCCAGCAGACCGGCGATTCCGTCATCATCACCGACCGCGACGGAGTCATCGAGTACGTGAACGCCGCCTTCGAGCGCACCACTGGTTACAGCGCTGCCGAGGCGATCGGGCGCCGTCCGAGCATCGTGAAGTCGGGCGCGCACGATCAGGCGTTCTTCGAAAAGCTCTGGCGCACGGTCCTCGCGGGCGAGACATTCAGCGACGTCTTCATCAACAGGCGCAAGGACGGGGAGCTTTATTACGAGGAGAAGACGATCTCGCCGCTGCGCGACCGCCACGGACGGATCACGCACTTCATCGCCACGGGCAAGGACATCACCGAGCGCATGCAGGCGCAGGAGCGGCTGCAGCACATTGCGCACCACGACGCGCTTACCGGGCTGCCGAACCGCGTACTGTTCCTCGACCGACTGGAGCAGGCGCTGCTGCGCCGCGCCCATTCCCCCGACCGCGTGGTTGCGGTCATGTTCCTCGATCTCGACCGCTTCAAGAACGTGAACGATACGCTCGGGCACGACGTCGGCGATGCGCTGCTAAAGAGCATGGCGGCGCGGCTGCAGGGCTGCCTGCGCGAGGGCGACAGCGTCGCGCGCCTCGGCGGCGACGAATTTGCGGTGCTGCTCGAGGACGTCGCCAGCGCCGAGGACGTCTCGACCATCGCCGGCAAGATCCTCGACGCGTTCGCGCTGCCGTTCTCGGTACACGCACATGAGCTCTTCGTCACTGCCAGTATCGGCATCAGCCTTTATCCGAACGACGGCGCCACCGCGGCGACGCTGCTCAAGAACGCCGACGCCGCGATGTACCGCGCCAAGGACCTCGGCAAGAACAACTACCAGTTCTACTCCGCGGACATGAGCGCGGCCGCCTTCGAGCGGCTCACGCTCGAAAGCAGTCTGCGGCGCGCGCTCGAGCGCGACGAGTTCGTGCTGTACTACCAGCCGCAGATCGATATCGTCAGCGGTCAGCTGATCGGCGTGGAGGCGCTGCTGCGCTGGGAGCATCCCGAGTTCGGGCTGTTGTCGCCGACCCAGTTCATTCCGATCGCCGAGGAAACGGGGGCGATCGTGCCGCTCGGCGAGTGGGTCGCGCGCAAGGCCATGGAGCAGGTCAAGGAGTGGCGCCGGGATGCACACCCGGAGCTGCGCGTCGCGCTCAATGTCTCCGGGCGCCAGTTCACCGAGGCGAGCTTCCTCGACGCGGTGCCGCGCCTGCTCGAGGAGACCGGCCTGCCGCCGCACGCGCTGGAGCTCGAGATCACCGAGAGCGTGCTCATGCGGAACGCCGAGAAGACGGTGGAGCGGCTGCGGACCCTGCACGCGATGGGCGTGCGCTTCGCGATCGACGATTTCGGCACCGGCTACTCGAGCCTGAGCTATTTGAGGCGCTTCGCGATCCACACGCTCAAGATCGACAAGAGCTTCATCCGGGAGATGACCGCCGGCAGCGGCGACGTCGAGATCGTTAAGACCATCATCATGATGGCCCGCGGCCTGAAGCTTGCGGTGATCGCCGAAGGCGTGGAAACGCGCGAGCAGCTCCTGTTTCTGAAGTCCTACGGCTGCCACGCCGTGCAGGGCTACCTCGTGGCGCGGCCGCTCACCGCCGCGGCCCTGAGCGCGCGCCTCGCGCAGACCGGCATGCGCGGCTGGCTCCCCTGAGCGGCGGCCACGGCGCCTAGACCGCGCCCCGAGGAAGGGCATCGGCCGGGCGCGCTCCACGCCTGTGTTACATTAAGCCGTGCGGCGGCTTCGCGTGCCGCCGCCATCGAAGGCCCCAGCATGGACCGCATCTCCTCGGCGTTCAAAGACCCCCGCATGCGCGTGCGCGCGAGCTACTTCGCGGTGCTCGCGCTCGGCGTCGCATTCTCAGTGGTGGTTCTCTTCTACACCGGCCAGGTGCTCGAAGGGTCGCGCCGCCTGGTCGGGAGCGAGCTGCCGCTGCTCGAGCGCATCACCTCGCTCAAGGTCGAGCTGGCACGCCAGGAGGCGGCGCTGCACGACTACTACGCGGCCGGCAGCCGCGAGCGCTTCGAAAGCACGTTCGGGGAGAGCAGCGAGACCACCCGGCGCCTGCTCGATGAGATCGAACGCGACTACGGCACCGGCGAGCCGGTGCCGCGGGTGCGGGCGCTGCTCGATCGCTTTTACCTCCAGGCGCGCGCGCTGCAGCCGGTGTTCACGCTCACGCCCGAAGCGACCGACGACGCGCCGCGGGTGCTCGCACGCGCGAGCGATCTGGTGCGCGAGCTGCACGCCGAGCTCGACGTGCTCGCGAGCCTCGTCGAGGCGCGCGCCTTCGAGAGCGCCAGCCTCACGCGCGACAGCGTGCGCAGCATGGCGCAGTTCGCGATCCTGTTCGCCATGGCCGTGTTCCTGATCGCCGTGTTCGTCGGACACACCATCAATCTGTATCTGCGCGCGAGCCTCGAGCGTCGACAGCTCGCCGTTTTTGTCGAGCGCAATCCGAACCCGGTGATGCGCTTGGCGGCGGGCGGTCAGGTGATCTACGCGAATGCCGCCGCGCACGACCTCGCGCGGGCCATGGGCGGCGACCCGTCGGTGCTGCTGCCCGAGGACCTCGGCGAGCGGCTCGACCGTTTGCGCGCTAGCGAGGCGCGCTACGAGACGTGGGAATACCAACGCGAGGCGCGCTGGTTCGAGTGCGGCGTGCATTTTCTGCCCGACCTCGGGATCTTCCACGCCTACGTCACCGATGCCACCGAGCGGCGACGCAACGCCGAGCAAGTCGTGTTCCAGGCCTACCATCATCCGCTCACGGGGCTTCCGAACCGTCGCATGTTCCAGGAAGTGGTGGAGCAAGCGTTGTGGACGCCCGAGGACGGCGGGGCACCGGCGGGGGTGTTCGTCATCGGCGTCGATCGCTTCAAGATCATGAGCGACACGCTCGGACACGCGACCGGCGATCAGCTGCTGCAGGCGATTGCCGCACGGCTCGGCCTCGCGCTCGAGGACTGCCGCGAGTACTACTCCGGCCATGCGGCGCTCTACCACATCGAAGGCGACACCTTCGCGGTATTCGCGCCGGGCCTCACCGGCGACCAGGCGGCGGCGCAGCTCGCCGAGCGCCTGCTGCAGCGCTCGGCGCAGCCGCTCTACGTCGGCGGCCGGGAGTACTTCCTCGGCTTCAGCATCGGTATCGCGCTGTTCCCGACCGACGGGAAGAAGGCGGCGGAGCTCCTCGCCAATGCGAGCACCGCGATGCAGCGGGTGCGCGCGCAGGGCGGGCGCGGCTTCCGTCTGTACAAGCCCGAGATGAACGCGACCGCGGCGCAGTATCTCGCGCTCGAGAACTACCTGCGGCACGCGATCGAGCACGGCGAGCTCAGGCTGCACTACCAGCCGCAGCGCGACGCGGCGAGCGGACGCGTGGTCGCGCTCGAGGCGCTCCTGCGCTGGGAGCACCCGCAGCGCGGGGTGCTGACGCCGCGCGATTTCCTGGCGCTCGCCGAGGAGAGCGGGCTGATCCTGCCGATCGGGGATTGGGTGCTGCGCAACGCCTGCGCGCAGAACCGTGCCTGGCGCGAGCGCGGCGTGCTGCAGGCGGTGGTCGCGGTCAACATCTCGGCGCGCCAGTTCCATCGCCAGGACCTGCCGGCGCTGATCCGCGGAGTGCTCGCGGAAACGCGCCTGCCGCCGCAGGCGCTCGAGCTCGAGATCACCGAGAGCGTCGCTATGGAGGACGTGGCGCGCACGGCGGAGATGCTGCACGAGCTGAAGGACATGGGCGTGCGGCTCGCGATCGACGATTTCGGCACTGGCTTCTCCTCGCTCGCGTATCTCAAGCGCTTCCCGCTCGATAAGCTCAAGATCGACCAGTCGTTCGTGCGTACGGTAACGAGCGAGAACACCGACGCCGCGATCGTGCGCGCGATCGTGACGCTCGGGCACGCGCTCGACCTCACCGTCGTCGGGGAGGGCGTCGAGACGCCGGAACAGCTCGAGCGTTTGCGCGAGTACGGCTGCGACGAAGTACAGGGGCTGCTGCTGGGTCAGCCGCTGTCGGCGGCGCGGCTCGAGACTTACCTGCGCACGCCGGCGCGTACGGCGGCGCCCGCGTGAAGCCGTGTCTCGCGCTCGACGGTAACCGGGAGCGCTATCTTGAATCTCGAGGATGATGTTCGCGCGGCACCGAGCGCCGCGAGTTCGTCGCGAATCGCCGTCCATACGAACGCCGCGTTCCGCACCGAGCGCAAGCGGGCTATCGCGAGCGCGCGGTCGAGCGCGGCCGCGGGCTGAATCCGTGGCCCACACACGGCGTCGGCTGCGGCGCGCGCCGGCCGGGTCGGCGCGGCCGAGCGCGCGGGACCTCGAGGCGGCGCGCAACAAGGGGGTGGCCGACGTCATCGCGCTGGGACTGCGCGTGCTCTTCGTCGGTATCAATCCTTCGCTTTATACGGCTGCGGTCGGGCATCATTTCGCGCGGCCCGGCAATCGCTTCTGGCCGGCGCTTCACGCCGCCGGGTTCACTCCGCGCCTGCTCGCGCCGCACGAGGAGCGCGAGCTCCTGGCGTACGGCTGCGGCATCACCAATGTGGTGAATCGCGCGACGGCCTCCGCAAGCGAGCTCTCGGTCGAAGAGCTCGAGCGCGGGGCGCGGCGGCTCGTCGCGAAGGTACGGCGCTACCGGCCGCGGCTCGTGGCGCTGCTCGGGCTGACCACCTACCGCCTCGCCTTCGGGCGGCCGGACGCCACGCTTGGACGCCAGCCCGAGCCGCTCGCCGGCGCCGAGCTCTGGGTGCTGCCCAATCCAAGCGGGCTTAACGCGAGCTTCAAGCCCGCCGACTTCGCGCGGCTGTTTCGCGAGGTGCGCGAAGCGGCGCAGGCGCCCGAGCGGAGGCGCGCATGACCCGGGGCGCGGCCGAGGAGGGCGTGATCAAGTTCGATCTCGCGTTCACGCCGGACGCGGCGCTGCCGGAGGCGGAGCTGCGCGAGCTGATCGCATGGCGCACGATCCTCTGGCGCCTCGGCTTGATCGGTCAGGACCCGGCGCGCTACGGCGGCGCGGGCTTCGGCAACGTGAGCCGGCGCCTGTCGCGCGGGGTGGATGCGCGCGAGCCATGGTTCGCGATCAGCGGTACGCAGACGGGTGCGCTCCCCGCGCTTGCGCCGCGCCACTTCGCGGTCGTGACGGCCTGCGATCCGGCGCGCAACCGGGTCGAGGCGCGCGGCCCGATCGCGCCATCCTCCGAATCGCTTACGCACGGGATGCTTTACCGGCTCGACCCGGCCGCCGCGTTCGTGCTGCACGTGCACGCGCCGGAGATTTGGCGCGCCGCCGCGGCGCTCGGGCTCCCGCGCACGGCGCCCGAGGCGGCCTACGGAACGCCGGCCATGGCGCGCGAGATCGAGCGCCTCATGCGTGCCGGTGCATTCGACCGGATGCCTGTTCTCGTGATGGGCGGGCACGAAGACGGCGTGATCGCGTTCGGACCGAGTGCCGACGCAGCCGGCCTCGCGCTTCTCGCAACGCTCGCCGCCGCGCTCGCGCTGCCCTGACGGCTGTGCGCCGCCGCCGTGCGCCGGGCGCGACGACGGCGGGCCAGCCGGTCCGGTGCGACCGCGCGCACCGCGCTCGGCGTTTGCGCTTGCCTTATCGTTGTGTAAGCTTGGCGCAGACCAAGGGCGATCGCGACTGACGCTCCGACTACTACTACTACAACTGTTTGCCCCCGCCGATGGCCTACTTCCTCCAGCAGCTGATCAACGGGGTCACGCTCGGGATGATCTACGGGCTGATCGCGATCGGGTACACGATGGTGTACGGCATCATCGGCATGATCAACTTCGCCCATGGCGAGATCTACATGATCGGCGCGTTCGTTGCCGTGATCGCGCTTACCGTCCTCGGGCTCCTCGGCGTCACCTACGTGCCGCTCGCCCTGCTGCTGGTGCTGATCGTTGCGATGTTCTTCACGGCGGCGTACGGCTGGACGCTCGAACGCGTCGCGTATCGGCCGCTGCGCAACGCCCCCCGGCTCGCGCCGCTGATCTCGGCGATCGGGATGTCGTTCTTCCTGCAGAACTACGTCGCGGTCGCGCAGGGCGCGCGCGTGAAGGCCGTGCCGCCCATGTTCCCCGGCGGCATCAACGTGTACGAGCACGCGGGCTTCGTGGTGCAGGTGAGCTATATCCAGATCCTCGTCTGGTTGCTCACGCTCGCGCTCATGGCGGCGTTCGCTTACGTGATCACGCGCACCGCGTTCGGGCGTGCGCAGCGCTGCGTGCAGCAGGACCGGGTGATGGCGGGTCTCGTCGGAATCGACGTGGACCGCACGATTGCGCGCACCTTCGTGATCGGCGCCGTGCTCGCTGCGGTCGCCGGCCTCATGGTGACGCTCTACTACGGCGTGATCGACTTCTTCATGGGCTTCCTCGCCGGGATCAAGGCGTTCACCGCCGCGGTGCTCGGCGGCATCGGCTCGGTTCCCGGCGCGATTCTCGGCGGCCTGCTGCTCGGCCTGATCGAATCCTTCTGGTCGGCCTACTTCTCGATCGAATACAAGGACGTGGCCGCCTTCTCGATCCTCGTGCTGGTGCTGATCTTCCGCCCGACCGGGCTGCTCGGGCGGCCGGAAGTGGAGAAGGTCTAGCGTGGCGGCCGGAATCGCTTCGGCGCCTGCCTTGAGCGAGCGCCTGAAAGACGCAGCGCTCGCCGCGCTGGTCGCGCTGGTGCTGGCGTTTCCCCTGATCGGCTTCCGCCTGGTCGACAAGCCGCAAGGCCTCGAGATCGACACGCGCTTCCGCTGGATGTGGGTCGTCGTAGCCGCGGTGTTCGTCGCGCGGCTGCTGCTTACCACGTTCATCGCGCGCCGGCCCGCGGCGACGGCGGCGGCGCTCGCGCCGGCGGGCGACCG
>Ga0207873_1002353_pt1 | contig 15719 bp, 13 predicted proteins | sample BGWIniCompost_FD_187373 | JGI IMG/M metagenome (GOLD analysis project Ga0207873, IMG submission 187373) | Cellulose adapted compost microbial communities from Newby Island Compost Facility, Milpitas, CA, USA - BGW Initial Compost (SPAdes)... ...
GCCAGCCGCGTCCTTTTCCGCCGCCTGCCCGCCCGCGGCGGCCCACCCTCTCTCGTCCTCCGCGACCTGGGCACCGGGGCGGAACAGGTCGTCGTCTCCGATCACATGGTGATGCAGGGAACCATAGCCGGCGACGTGGTGGTCTGGGAGGACTGGCGCACCGGCCTGCCCGACATCTACGCCTACGACATCGCCCACGACCAGACCTTCGCCGTCGCGCGCTCGCAGCAGGCATACGCACCGGCCGTTTCGACGCGCGCGATCGCTTGGTTCAGTCGTAGCGACATGAGCCGCAGCCGGGTGCAGGCCCTGGCGCTCGTCGAGCGGCTCCCCACCGATCCCCGCGATCCGCCCGCCGTCCCCTCGCCCGAGAACGTCTACGTGCAGGAGACGCGGCACTTTATGTCTTCTGGGTTCAAGAGCTACTGGCAGGCGCACGGCGGCCCGGCGCTCTTCGGCTACCCACTCACCGAAGAGTTCACCGAGACCAACCCGGCAACGGGCCAGGAGCGCATCGTTCAGTACTTCGAGCGGGTCAAGATGGAGTACGACCCGAACGCCCCCGAAGATGCCCGCATCTCCCTGGCGCGCCTCGGCGCGGACCTCACCGCCGACCGTGACTTCCCGGCCGTTCCGCCCACTGAGGACAGCGCCGAGCGCCGCTACTTCCCCGAGACCGGCCACACCATCGCCTACGGCTTCAAGGAGTTCTGGGAGAAGCACGGCGGGCTCGCCATCTTCGGGTTCCCAATCAGTGAGGAGTTCACGGAGAACGGGCGCACCGTGCAGTACTTCGAGCGCGCCCGCTTCGAGTTCAACCCCGACGCTACGTCCGAGGACGACAAGGTAATGCTCGGCCTGCTCGGCCGTGAAGCCCTCCAGCGCCTCGGATGGCTCCCCCGCCCACCCATCGACACCACCGGCCTCCTGGAGTAGGCACGCGTTGGTAGCTCTTCCAGCGAGACCTGGCGATTACGTCAACGTACGGGATCCTTCGCCGGACCGGTGTAGCGTAGCGGTGAACGTACTAGTCTTCCCGAGCGGTCGTCGCACGCATGTGACGCAGGTACACATTCGCACCCGCGCGGAACGCAGCAATTCCCTGGCGCAGATTAGCCTCGGCCAACTCGGCGTCATCGTCCGGGATCAGAACGACGGTAGCCCCTTCGGGGATCTCATCGAGCAGTGACGGATCGTCCACGATATCGCGCGCCAACTGGAACCCGAGCCGGATGTTGCGGTCCACGAAGGTGCTGCTCATGAAAGCCCCCTCAGGAAGCGGTCGCGGTACTGACGCCAATGCAATTGCAAGTCACGTTTTGCTTCTCCGAGCGCGTCCTTGAGGCTGAGTCGCGGTGTCCGTGGCCGTGACTACCATCATAGCGCACTACGGGACGGTATTCATCACCAACCAAGGTCTCATACTGGACAACGAAATCGACCACATCGCCCCGCTCCGTGACAATGCGGTACCGTAGTCGATCATGCTCGCTCAGCGGCGCAAAAAACTCCTTGTTGCCCATGACACTAGGAGTATAGCTACCGAAAGCGATCTGAAAAGAGCATGGTGCTCCGTGCCTGAAAGCGAGCACGCCAGCGAATCCGCGCACTGTGGGAAACACACTAGACCGCTGGAGCACGTTCACTCCTCACCCCATCGCCGGCATGGACCAGAGCATCAACAACGCAAACGCCAGGAGGAGCAGGCCGATCAGCGCGCCGGGAAAGAGATCCGCCCCCGGGGGAAGGCGTCCTCCGGCGCGCCGGGCGCATGCCAGCCACACAATCCCGATCAACAGCAGGAAAATGCCGATGATCACCGCGTCGGCGATGAGCCAGCTGCTACCCACCATGGCGGATATGCTCTCTCAGTTCCTGGCACACCCGCGGCGTCGTGGCGCCCGCGGGCGGAGCAGGTTGGGACAAGATCACGACCGCACGCCGCGGGCCGCGAGCATGTGTCCCTACAAAGCTGTCAGCCAGGGAGGAGTGCCAGGTAGAGGTCGTTGACGTTCGTTCCGGTACTGCCAGTCTGGATCAGCCCGCCCGCGGCGGCCAGCGCGCGGGCGCTGTCGTTGGCAGCAAGGAGCGCCACGGGGTCGAGCCCGGCGTCGCGGATGCGCGCGGCGGTGACGCCGTCAACCATCCCACCCGCCGCGCCGGACAGCCCGTCGTCGCCGTCCGTCGCCAGGCTGGCGATCACCACGCCGGGCAGCCCATCGATGGCGAGCGCCGCGGCGAGCGCCATCTCGGTGTTCCGCCCACCCCGGCCATCGCCGCGGACCGTCACCGTCATTTCCCCGGCGCCGATCAGGCAGACGGGTGGCCGAACGGGACCACCTCCGGTGCGGGCGTGGCGGGCGAGCTCCGCCCAGAAGCGGGCGAACTCACGAGCCTCGCCCGCGAACCGGGTGCCGAGTACCGCGGCGTGGTAACCCCGCTCACGCGCACCCTCGGCCGCGGCCTGCGCTGCTGCAGCGGCGTCGGCCAGGATGATGGTCTCGACGACGTTGTCTCCGCTCCCGGTGCTCTGCCGCGGCGCGTGGGTCAACGCTCGGCGTACCGGCCCGGGCAGGTGGTCCCAGGCGCCGAGTCCGCGCGCGAGCGCGACCGGGTCCAGGCCCGGATCAGCAGGGATGGTCGGACCGCTCGCGATCACCGGCAGGGGATTGCCCAGCACGTCGGAGACGATCAGGTTGACCACCCGCGCCGGGGAAATTGCGGCGGCCAGTCTGCCCCCTTTGATGCGGCTCAGCGGGCGGCGCACGGCGTTGAGGGTTCCGATGTCAGCGCCCGCGCGGAGCAGGAGGTCCGTGGTGCGGGCGATGTCCTCCAGGGTTACGCCCTCGGCAGGCGCTTCAACCAGCGCCGAGCCGCCGCCGGAGATGAGTGCCAGCACGAGGTCATCCGGACGCAACCCGGCTACCGTCTCCAGCACCCGCCGCCCGGCCGCCACGCTCGCCTGATCCGGCACCGGGTGGCTGCCGGCCACCACCACGATCGGGCCGACACTTCGCGGCAGCTCCTCGCCGGGGAGCGCCTTCGTCACGGCGATGCCGCGGTCGATCCGCGCGCCGAGCGCCGCCGTGGCGCCCCGCGCCATCCCGACCGCCGCCTTCCCGATCGCCACGATGATCAGCCGGGCATCCGGCGCGAGAGGGTAGCGGGTTCCCCGGACGACGATGGCATCCCCATCCAGGACCAGGGCATCCCGCACCAGCGCCTCCGGGTCAACCCGGCGCAGCGCCGCGCGGAAGATGGCCAGGACATCCGCCCGCGCGCGCTCCAGGTCCATCGCTAACCCTCGGCTCGCAGACGCTCGAGTACCTCCCGCAGGTCGGCGGGAAGCGCCGTCTCGACCTCGATGGGCCGGCCGCTCTCGGGCAGGCTGAACTTCAGGTAGCTCGCGTGCAGGAACTGGCGGGCGATGGGGATGCGGAACGGGCGCTTGCCGTACATCTGATCGCCGACGATCGGGTGGCCGATGAAGAGCATATGCACCCGGATCTGGTGCGTGCGTCCCGTCTCGATCTGGACGTTGAGGAGGGTGGCGTCGCGGAACCGCTCCAGCACGCGGAAGTGGGTCACGGCAGGGCGGCCGTTGGGCACGACCGCCATCCGCTTGCGGTTGCGCGGGTCGCGGCTGATCGGCGCGTCGATCGTGCCTTCGTTCTCGCGGATCACCCCATGGACCAGGGCGATGTAGCGCTTGACGACATCGCGCTGCTGCCACTGCTGGACCAGATAACGTCGCGCCTCCTCGTTCTTCGCGACGACGATCAGGCCCGAGGTGTCCTTGTCCAGGCGGTGTACGATCCCGGGCCGCTTCCCACCCATCAGGAGCGGGACGTCCGGGCGCAGCGCCTTCACGACGTTGACGAGCGTGCCGTGCTCGTGCCCCGGTGCCGGGTGGGTCACCAGGCCCGCGGGCTTGTCGAAGATGATGACGTCGTCGTCCTCGTAGATCACAGGAACCGGGATGTACTCGGGGGTCAGATCGTCCGGCTCGGGGACCGGCGGGAGGAGAATCTCGATGGTGTCGCCTTCGTGGATGCGGCGCGCCGGTCGGGCCGGCTCTCCGTTGACGTACACATCCCCGGCCTTGACGAGCGACTGCGCATAGCTACGGCTGATCTCCGCCACCCGGGCGGCAATCAGGCGGTCGAGTCGCTCTCCGTCCTCCTCGGCCGCCACATCCAGCACGATCCTGACCGCATCCTCCATCAATGCTTCACCCACACACGAACCTATCTCTCGTCTCACGTCGCATCGTACCAGGCGGGTCCGTGGCGCCGCTCGCCCAAGACGGCACAGGCATGACACGCGCTGCAACCGCGCATGTCATAGAACAGGAAAGACTGGCTGCGGTATCAGCCGGATGGGGGCCGGGCAGAGCCGGACCCACCCTCGTCGCTCCCGCTGACGCCTGCCTGCTGGGGTTCGATCGGACCCTGCGGCGCCGTCGCCAACTCAGTCCGAAGCAGATAGATGCCGAGCAGGATGACGCCGACGGTGATGGCGCTGTCCGCGACGTTGAACGTCGGGAAGTTGGGCACGTCGATGAAGTCGACGACGTACCCGTAGCGGAGCCGGTCGATGATGTTCCCGATCGCCCCGCCGAACTGGAGGCCGAGCGCCAGGGAAAGCCATGGGCTCTCGCGGATCATCCGCCAGAAGGCGACTGCCAGCAGCAGGACAACGCCGACCGCCAGGAGGATCAGGATCTCTCCGGCGCCCTGGAAGGCCCCGAAGGCCACGCCGGTGTTCCGCACGTAGAGGAAGCGAAGCACCGGAGGGATGACCCAGATGACGTTTCGGTCAGCGTCCGGCCCGATTGTCGCGACGATCGCTGCCTTGGTCACCTGATCGAGCGCGATGATCACCGCCGCGACCACGGCGGTCAGGAGCAGGCCCCAACGCCCGCGGGCCGGACCGGCCTCACCCGTCATCGCCAACCGCCCCCCTGGCGGCGATCCATGTCTGCCTGGCAGTCGATGCAGTAGCGTGCGAAGGGCAAGGCCTCCAGCCGATCGGGTGGGATCGGGCGCTTGCAGTTCTCACAGTAGCCGTACTCGCCCTGGTCCATCTTCGTGATCGCCCGCTCGATAAGCACCTTGCGATCGGCCAGACGGTCCCGCACCGAGAGGAGGCGCTCCTGCTCATAGACGACGTCGGCCTGGTCCCCAATATGATTGTCGACGCCGTACGAGGCATCCTGCTCGCCGGCGCCGAATGACCGTACCTGTTCGTCAATCTCGGAGATCTCGGCCGTTGTCTCCGCCAGCGCCTGCTGAAGACGGGCTCTTATGGCCTCGAGTTGCTCGTCCGTCATCACCATGTCGCGCACCACCCTCCCTCAACGCGGCCGCGCCCTCGGAAGCGGTGGCACCGCTGCCTGGTGCGCCGCAATTGTAGCACAGGCCCTCTTGACGGGCGGGACGCGGTCCCGTCCGCTGGCACCGCCCCCTCGGCCAGGCTAAGATACTCGGGCTCTGAGCACGTCCGGTGCCACAGCGACGCGAGGGAAACCGTGGGATCAAGAGCGCTTAAGGTGGTCATTGCAGGCGGCGGGACCGGCGGGCACGTCCAGCCCGCTGTCGCCACGCTCGAGGTCCTGCGTCGACGCCTCCCGATTGAGCCGCTCTGGATCGGCTCCACCGGCGGCATCGAAGCCGAGGCCGCGCATCGCGCGGGTGTCCCCTTTCGGGCGATCCCCACAGGGAAGCTACGCCGCTACCTGTCGCTCCGCACCGCGGTCGATGCCGTGCGCGTGCCCCTCGGGGTGCTCGCAGCGCTGCGCATCTTGCGGCGCGTCCGGCCCGACGTGGTCTTCGCCACCGGGGGCTTCGTCAGCGTCCCCACCGTCGTCGCTGCGCGCGTGTTGGGCATCCCCAGCCTCAGTCACGAGCAGACAGCGATCGTGGGCCTGGCCAACCGGATCAACGCCCGCTTCTGCAACGTGCTCGCCCTGACCTACGACAGCAGCGCCGCCATGGTTGCGGGTAGCCGCGCCCGCACCGTGGTCACCGGCAACCCGATCCGCCCCAATCTCCTCGACGGAGATCCGGAGACCGTCCGCGACGCCTTCGGCTTCGACCCGGCCGCGCCGCTGATCTACGTCACCGGCGGCGCGCTCGGCGCCCAAGCGATCAACAACGCAGTCCGCGCGGCGCTCCCCGATCTTCTGCCCCTAACCCAGGTGCTGCACCAGTGCGGTCCCGCGGAAGCCAACGGCGACTACCCGCGCCTGCTCGCGGCGCGAGCGGCACTCCCGCAGGACCTGCAAGCACGCTATGCGGTGGTCGAGCGGATTGGGGATGAACTCCCGGGGATCTATGCTGCGGCGACGGCGGTGGTCAGTCGCGCCGGAGCCGGGACAGTCGCCGAGATCGCGACGCTGGGGAAGCCGGCCATCCTCATCCCCCTGCCCGGAGCGGGCGGCGACGAGCAGACACGCAACGCCCGCGTCCTCGCGGACAACGGGGCGGCGGTCCTCCTCCCCCAGTCGGAACTCACGCCGGAGCGGCTCGTCGCCGAGGTGCGGAGCTTGCTGGACGACCCTGCGCGTCGCGCGCGGATGAGCGAACGGGCCCGTGCTCACGGGCACGCCGACGCCGCGGAGCGCCTCGCCGACGCTATCCTGGACCTGGCTGGTCGTCCTGTCCCGGAGTACGCGCGGACCTAAGCACCTGCCGTACCGGCTTCTTACGGCCCGCCGGCACGTACTAAGATCCGCCTACCGGCCCGTGCACCAGCGCCATCTCGATCGCCTCGGCGGCGCTCGCAGCCGGGATCACCTCGATACCCGACACTTTGGGCAACTGCCTCCGGCCGCCCGGCGCCGGGACCACCGCCCGCGCGAACCCCAGCTTGGACGCCTCGTTCAGCCGTCGCTCGATCTGGTTCACGCTGCGCAGTTCCCCGGACAACCCGACCTCGCCGATCACCACCGTGTTGGGATCGACCGGGCGCTCCCGATAACTTGACGCGATCGCCGTGACCACGGCCAGGTCGGCGGCAGGCTCTGCGATGCGCAGCCCGCCCACGATGTTGACGTAGATGTCCTGACTGCCGAGCCCCAGGCCGACCCGCTTGCTCAGCACGGCCACCAGCATCTGCAAGCGGTTGTTGTCGAAGCCGTTCGCCGTGCGGCGCGGCAGGCCGAACGCGCTGCTGCTCGTCAGCGCCTGGACCTCGACCAGGATCGGCCGCGTCCCCTCCAGCGTGACGCCGACCGCCGAGCCGTGCGTATCCGGGGAGCGCTCCTGGAGGAACGCCTCCGAGGGATTGGCCACCTCCTGCATACCGTCGCCGGTCATAGCGAAGACGCCGACCTCGTCGGTCGACCCGAACCGGTTCTTCACCGCTCGCAGCACCCGGTACTGGTGGTAGCGCTCGCCCTCCAGGTAGAGCACCGCATCGACCATGTGCTCCAGCACGCGCGGCCCGGCGATGGCGCCCTCCTTGGTCACGTGGCCCACGATGAAGACGGGCAGGTGCCGCGGCTTGGCGTACTGCATCAGGCGAGCGGTGCACTCCCGCACCTGGCTGACGCTGCCGGCAGCGGATGTCAGGTCATCCAGGTAGACCGTCTGAATCGAGTCGACGATGAGCAGGCCCGGCTTCACCGGGTCGACGGCATCCAGAGCCGCCTCCAGGTTCGTTTCCGAGAGGAGGTAGAGGTCATCGGCGGTGATCCCGAGCCGGTCCGCGCGCAGCTTGATCTGCTGGGTTGATTCCTCGGCCGACACGTACACCACCGGCCCTGCGGACGGTGCCAGCAGCCCGGCCACCTGCAGGAGCAGCGTGCTCTTGCCGACGCCTGGGTCCCCGCCGAGGAGCACGAGCGAGCCGGGGACGAGGCCGCCGCCCAGAACCCGGTTGAACTCCCCGATGGGGACGACCTTGCGGCGCTCCTCGGCGCTGGTCACCTCGGATAGCCGCGCTGGCCGGGTGGCGGGCATGCCGCGCTCCCGCCGCTCCCGCGCCGGGCCGCGCGCTTCGACCGTCTCGACCATGCTCCCCCATGTCCCGCACTGCGGGCAGCGCCCGTAGTACGCCGGGGTCTCCATCCCGCAGTTCTGACAGACGAACTTCGTCCGCGCCTTGCTCATCGCTCGCACTCCAGCGCCACAGCGAACATACGTTCGTATTGTATCAGGCCGGGCAAGCGTGCGGTTAAGTGAGAGAGCCACCGGGGAGTTCCCCGGTGGCTCTCGTCGCTCTCCGTCGTCGGAACTACCGCTAGGAGACCGAGACCAACTCGTCCGCCCGCTCCAGGACGAGCAGGTCGTCGCGGACGTCCACCACGACGGTGCTGCCCTCCGGGAAGCGGTTTTCGAGCAGGCCCTCGGCCAGCGGATCCTCGATCAGGTTCTGGATGATCCGCCGCAGCGGGCGTGCGCCGAACTGCCGGTCGTAGCCACGCTCGCCCAGCAGCCGCATCGCCGCCTCGGTGACCTCCAGCTTGATGTCCTTCTCCTGAAGCTGCGTGCGCAGGCGCTTCAGCTCCAGCTCCACGATCTGATGGATCTGCTCCGGCGTCAGCGGGTGGAACACGATCACCCCGTCGATCCGGTTCAGGAACTCCGGCCGGAAGGTCTGCTTGAGCTGCCCAAGCACCTTGTCCTTCATGGCCTGATATTCCTGCTGGAAGCGCTCCTCCGGGTTCGACGCCACCGCAAAGCCGAGCGTGCCTTCCCGCTGGATCATCTCGGCGCCGATGTTCGACGTCATGATGATGATCGTGTTGCGGAAGTCGACCCGCCGTCCCTTGGCGTCGGTCAGGTTACCGTCCTCCAGGATCTGGAGGAGCATGTTGAACGCCTCGGGGTGCGCCTTCTCGATCTCGTCGAGCAGGATCACCGAGTAGCTCTTGCGGCGGACCGCCTCGGTCAACTGCCCGCCCTCTTCGTAGCCGATGTAGCCCGGCGGCGCGCCGACCAGACGCGACACGTTGTGCCGCTCCATGAACTCGCTCATGTCGATCTTGATCAGCGCGTCCTCGCTGCCGAACATGAACTCCGCCAGCGCCCGGGCGAGCAGCGTCTTCCCGACGCCCGTCGGGCCGAGGAAGATGAAGCTCCCGATCGGTCGCCGCGGGTCCTTCAGGCCCGCTCGCGCCCGCCGCACCGCCTTGGCCATGGTCGAGATCGCCTCTTCCTGGCCAACGATGCGCTCGTGCAGCGCCTCCTCCATGTGGAGCAGCCGCTCGGTCTCCTCGGTGGCCAGCCGCATCAGCGGGATGCCGGTCCACATCGAGACGACCTGGGCGATGTCCTCCTCGGTCACCTGCGGCTCGTCGTTCTCCTGCTCTTCCTTCCAGTGCATTTCGAGGTCGGCGATCCGGCCCTGCAGCTTCCGCTCCCGGTCGCGCAGGTCGGCCGCCAACTCGAACTCCTGGCCGCTCACGGCCGCGTCCAGCTCCCGCCGGAGCGACTCCAGCCCGCGCTTCGCCTCCTTCAGGCTCGGCGGCGATGCCGAGCGGTACATCCGCACCCGGGACGCGGCTTCATCGACCAGGTCGATCGCCTTGTCCGGCAGGAAGCGATCAGGGACGTAGCGCGAGGCCAGCACCGCGGCCGAGCGCAGCGCCTCGTCAGTGATCTTGAGCTTGTGGTGCTCTTCGTACCGCTCGCGGATGCCGCGCAGGATCTCGATCGTCTCCTCGACGGTCGGCTCCTCGACCTGCACCGGCTGGAACCGGCGCTCGAGCGCGGCGTCCCGCTCGATGTACTTGCGGTACTCGTCGAGCGTCGTCGCGCCGATCGTCTGCAACTCGCCGCGCGACAGGGCCGGCTTCAGGATGTTGGCGGCGTCCACCGCCCCCTCGGCGGCCCCGGCGCCCACGAGCGTGTGTAGCTCGTCGATGAAGAGGATCGCACCGGTCTCCTTGACCTCGGAAACGATCTTCTTCAGGCGCTCCTCGAACTCACCACGGTACTTCGTCCCGGCGACCAGCGCGCCGATGTCCAGCGCCACCAGGCGCTTGTTCTGCAGCGGCTCGGGCACATCGCCCGAGACGATTCGCTGGGCCAACCCCTCGACGATGGCCGTCTTGCCGACGCCCGGCTCGCCGATCAGAGCGGGGTTGTTCTTGGTCCGCCGGGACAGAATTTGCATGACCCGCTCGATCTCGGCCTGACGGCCGATCACCGGGTCCAGCTTCCCCTGACGCGCGGCCTCAGTCAGATCGAAGCCGAGCGCGTCCATGTATGGTGTCTTCGTCGCCTGTGCCTTCTGCTGATAACCGCTGCTCTGGCTGACGACCTGCAGGACCTGCTGGCGCACCTTCTCCAGGTTGACGCCCAGGCTCTCCAGGACGCCCGCGGCGATGCCCTCGCCCTCGCGGACGAGGCCGAGCAGCAGGTGCTCGGTGCCGATGTAGTGATGGTTGAGCCGGCGGGCTTCATCGACAGCCAACTCGATGACCTTCTTGGCGCGCGGCGTCAAGCCGATCTCGCCCACGATCATCGAGTCGCCCCGCCCGATGATGAACTCGACCGCGCTGCGCACCTTGGGCAACTGCACGCCCATGTTGCTCAGCACGCGGGCCGCCACACCGTCGCCTTCACGCACCAGACCGAGGAGCAGATGCTCGGTGCCAATGTAGTTGTGATTGAAGCGATGCGCCTCCTCCTGCGCCAACGTCAGCACCTTGCGCGCTCGCTCGGTGAACTTGTCGAACTTGTCAGGCATCGTACTCTCCCACGGCCTTCGGCCTGTGCGACCCAGCACTAAGGTCTAACTTGCCGGGACGGTCAGCGATTGAACCTAAGGAAACAGGGAGCCCCCGAACGCATATAGCGTGCCTGGGGGCTTCCCGGTCACCGGCACGCACCGCTCCTATTTCGATACGTACCGGTTCGATTCGTGATGTGCAGTGCTGGCAGGGGATCGGGCTATGAACCCGACTCCTCCTCGCCATCCTCGGCCCGCGGGGTTTCCTCCGTGCTCTCTGCGCTCATTGCGACCGCGTCGGCTGGCTCTGTTGCTTGTTCGCCCTCGGGCTCGGATTCTGACTCGTCGGCCTCGGCCTCGATTTCAATCTCGCGAGCCATCAGCTCGTGCTTCAACTCCACGGCTTCCGGCCCCAGCGAGGCCGCGACCTCGTCGTCGGTTGCTTCTAGGGCCCGGCGTAGGCTTAGCCCCATTCGCCGCCGGGCGGGATCGATGCGAATGATACGCAAGATCAGGTCCTGACCCTCCGAGACAACCTGCCTCGGGTGCCCGATCCTCTGCTCCGATAGCTCGGACACGTGGATCAGGCCCTCGATCCCGTCTTCGATCCTCGCGAAGGCACCGAAGTTCGCGAGCTGCGTCACCGTGCCGAGCACAAGCTGGCCGACTTCGTACTTCATGGCCACCCGGCTCCACGGCTCCGGCTGCGTGCGCTTGATGCTCAGCGCAATCTTCTTCTCCTCGGCGTTGATGCCGAGCACGTAGACGTCGACTTCCTCGCCGACCTTCAGTACCTCGCTCGGGTGCTTCACCCGGCTCCAGGACAACTCGGACAGGTGGACGAGCCCGTCGGCCCCGCCGATGTCGACGAAGGCCCCGAAGTCCGTGATGCTCGTCACCCGGCCGCGGCGCGTCTCGCCCTCGGTGAGCTCCTCGATGAGGCGCTCCTTCATGACGTCGCGCCGCTCCTGGATCGCCTGCCGCTCCGACAGAATCAGCCGGTTGCGGTGGCGATTGATCTCGATGATCTTGAGCGACAGCTTCGAGCCGATCAGCCGCGCCATGTCGGCCTGCTTGCTGCTGTCATCGCCGCCGCGGATCTCGGTCACCTGGGATGCCGGAACGAAGCCGCGTACGCCGTCCAGGTTGACCAGCAAACCACCCTTGTTGTAGTTCGTGACCTCGGCTTCGATGATCTCGCCAGCTTCGTAGATCTCCTGCAGGCGCCGCCAGCTCTTCTCCTGGCGCGCCCGGTCGATGGAGAGAACCGCCTGGCCCTCTTGGTTCTCCGCCTGCACCACGAACACAAGGACATGGTCCCCCACGGACAGGGCGGCCCGCTCCTCGTCGGTCAGGGTCGAGAACTCCCGAGCCGGGATGATGCCCTCCGACTTGGAGCCGATGTCGACCAGCAACTCGTCCCGGTCGACATGCATGATCTGTCCCTCGATCACGTCACCGTAGTTCAGCACACGGTAATCGTGACTGGGGTCGCTAAGCAACTGCTCCATGAGCGACACCGACTCGCCGGCCTCCGCATCCGCAACTACCGCGGGCGCGGTCGCCGGCTCCGCGCTCATGCCTTCCTCGATCCGATCCATATACCTTCCTTGTGTCGCAGATTTGCCAGCCCAACCAGAGGGTTCGGTTCTCCACCTGATTTGGTCCGGCACGACGCTACGCATCATTATAGTATGCGGCCATACCCGGCGCAAGGAGACGACCGCCTGCCTGTCACAGATCCGAGCGCGTCATTTCGCCGCGAGCGAGTTGGTAACCGCGTCGAGTGCGGCCAGCGTTCGCTCGATCTCCGGCTCATGGACCCAGCCCATGTGCCCGATGCGGATGATCCGGTCTTTGATCGGCCCCTGCCCGTCCGCGATCGTGATCCCATGCTCCTGCCGCATGCGCGCGACCACGTCCCGCACCGCAACGCCCTCCGGCGGTACCGCCGCGGTCACCGTGTCAGACGCGTAGGCCGGGTCGGCGAACAGCCGGTACCCGATCTCCTGCACGCCGCGCCGCGTCAGATCGCCAAGACGCCGGTGGCGCACATAGATCGCTTCCAGCCCTTCGGCTTCGATCAGGTCACAGGCCGCTTTGAGCGCGTACAGCAGCGTCAGCGGGGCAGTCGTCGGGGTGTTCCCCTCCGCCGCCGCTCGCCGCGCGTCCCCAAGATCCCAAAAGAAGCGTGGGAACGACGCCCGCTCGTAGCTCTCCCATACGCGGGGACCCGCCGCAATGATGACCAGTCCCGGGGGACACATCCATGCCTTCTGCGAGCCGCTCAGGACCAGGTCGACTCCCCAGGCATCCATCTCCAGCGGCAGGCCCGCCACCGCGCTGACCCCGTCCACCAGCAGCAGCGCACCGTGCGCTCGCACCACCGGCCCGACCTCCGCCAGCGGGTTCGCAACCCCGGTCGAGGTCTCGTTGTAGGTATAGAGCACCGCACGCGTCTCGGGGTGTCGTTCCAGCGCGGCCCTCACCACATCCGCCGTCGCTGCCTGCCCCCACGGAACCTCGACTCGCTCCACCCGCAGCCCGAACCGCTCGGCGACGCGCGCAAAGCGCACACCGAAGTCGCCGGTGACGACGGCCAGAACCGTATCCCCCGGCGAGAGCGTGTTGACGATCGCCGCCTCCCACCCGGCCGAGCCGCTGCCCGGCAGGATGATGACGTCGCCCTCGGTCCGGTGAACCTGGCGCACCTGCTCCAGCAGGCCCCGGAAGAAGGCCCGGAACTCCGAACCCCTATGAGGGATCATCGCCCGCTGCATCGCGCGGAGCACGGCCGGTGGCAGCGGTGTCGGCCCTGGGATCCGCAGATTCGTCGCGTCCACCCGCTCCCTCCTCATCCACGACCAGCTCACACGTCGGAGCCGGCCCCCAAATGGTAGCGGATTCGCGCAGATCCGGCGGGTCGCGCTCCCGACCCGGAGGTGCGATTTCCCTGCAAAGGCCCGGATCTTGCAGCGGAACATGCCCTCGCACGAAACAGGCGCACCAACGGGAGGAGCCCGGCATCCTCCATACCGCACACCGCGATCCTGTCGGTGATCGGCTCCCCGATCGCCCTGGCCTGACCGCGTGCGCGACGTCCGTGCGATGAACCCCGCTGCGACGAACCCCGACGGATCCCAGCACGGATGACCCGCAGCACGCGAGGCCCCTCGGAGACATGCGGATCACCGGCGCGGATGCCGTCTTGAACTGAAGCGCGCGCATCGCGACAACGGAGGTAATACCCATGGCCGACCAGATACATCGCCGCGAGTTCCCCGAGGGCTTCAAGTGGGGTGTCGCGACGTCGGCGTACCAGATCGAGGGTGCCTGGGACGAGGACGGCAAAGGTCAGTCGATCTGGGACACCTATGCGCATACGCCCGGCAAGATCCGCGACGGGTCCACCGGTGACATCGCCAACGACCATTACCACCGGTACAAGGAAGACGTGGCCCTGATGAAGGAGATGGGAGCGAACGCCTACCGGTTCTCCATCTGCTGGCCGCGGATCTTCCCGGAGGGCACCGGCACGCCCAACCCGAAGGGCCTCGACTTCTACAACCGGCTGGTGGACGAGCTGCTCGCCGCTGGCATCGAGCCGTTCCCCACGCTCTACCACTGGGATCTGCCGCAGGCGCTGCAGGACAAGGGCGGCTGGCAGAACCGCGATACGCCCGTGGCCTTCGCGCACTACGCCGGCTACGTGGCCGAGCAACTCAGCGATCGGGTCCGGCACTTCTTCACCACCAACGAGATCCAGAGCTTCGCCGATGGAGGACACCGCGGCGTCGACACGCACGTGGCCGGCGGCGAGTTGCACCTCGAGGCCGCACCCGGCCTGCGGCTCCCACCCGGGGAACTCAATCAGGTGCGGCACCATGCGGTGCTCGGTCACGGGCTGGCGGTCCAGGCGATCCACGCGATGGGAAAGCCGGGCACCCAATGCGGCCCCGCGGAGGTGATCAGCATCGCGGTGCCCTTGATCGAGAGCGAGGAGCACATCAAGGCCGCGGAGGTGGCAACACGGGAACTGAACGCGCCCTTCCTCACCGTCATACTCGAAGGGCGATACACGGACGCGTACCTGGAGAAAGCCGGCAAGGACGCGCCAAGGTTCACGCCGGAGGACCTCGCGACGATCTCCGAGCCGGTTGACTTCGTCGGCATCAACGTCTACAAGCCCAACATCTACGTGCTGGCCTCCGACACGACGCCCGGGTACCGGGCGATACCCTACAGCGCATCCCACCCAAAGATGTTCTCCGACTGGCACATGCTGGGTCCGGAGGCGCTCTACTGGGGGCCGAAGATGGTTCAGTCGCTCTGGGGCGCACCGGCGATCTACATCACCGAGAACGGCTGCGCGGCTGCCGATGAACTGGCAGCGGACGGGAACGTGTACGACACCGATCGGATCATGTTCCTCCGCAATAGCCTCACACAGCTCCAGCGGGCCACTGCCGAGGGCGTGCCCGTCAAGGGCTACTTCCTGTGGAGCATGATGGACAACTTCGAGTGGATGAACGGCTACGGCGACCGCTTCGGGATTGTGTACGTGGACTTCGACACCCAGCAGCGGATCCCCAAGATGAGCGCGTCGTTCTTCCGTGAAGTCAGCACGCACAACGCGGTGGCGTGAGCACGGGGTTCGAACTGACCGTCAGGCAGCAGGCCATCAGTGGCTGGAGGCGAACGAACAACCAATGAGCACCAACGAGGAGACGATGAGCCCCCAACCCGAGCCAGCCGAAACGCCGGCGTCGGCATCCGGCGTGAGCCACGCCCCCGTATCGCGGGCTATCTACGGCCTCATCACCGTGCTGGCCGTGCTGCAGGTTCTGGAGATAGAGACCCCGTCGGCGTGGCACGCCACGGTCGTCCTGTTCGGCACCACCGTCGCCGTCGCTCTGGTGGATGCCTACTCCGAGTCAATCGCCGAAATGCTCGCCGCGCGGCACTGGCTCACCTGGAACGACCTACGCGCGATCGGCCGCAACGTCACCCCGGTGCTCGTCGGGGCCCAGGGGCCGACA
>Ga0207873_1002355_pt1 | contig 15704 bp, 18 predicted proteins | sample BGWIniCompost_FD_187373 | JGI IMG/M metagenome (GOLD analysis project Ga0207873, IMG submission 187373) | Cellulose adapted compost microbial communities from Newby Island Compost Facility, Milpitas, CA, USA - BGW Initial Compost (SPAdes)... ...
GAACTGATCTTTGGCGTGTTCCAGCGGCTAAACGCCAAGAGCGACTATGCCGGATCGGGCATTGGACTGGCAACTTGCAAGAAAATCGCAGACAGGCACGGCGCCCTTATCATGGCAGAGGGCCAGTTGGGCAAGGGCAGCACGTTTACCCTGATTATGCCGGAACGTCAATCGATCCCGCAACATCAATCCGTCTAAGTTTGATGAGCCGACATAACACCCCCGTCAGAATACTCGTCGTTGATGATGACGACACCGACTTCTTCATTATCCGCGAATACATCAAGGGTATTCCCAATCAGAAACTCCTGGTGGATCAATGCCGACACTACGATGAGGCATTATCGCTCATCCGGCAGAAAAAATACGATCTCTATTTTATAGACTATCGACTGGGCGCGCAAACAGGACTGGACCTCCTGAGAAACGCCCTGTTTCAGGGATGCGAAGAACCTCTCATCCTCCTCACCGGCAAAGGAAACAGCGCGATCGACCATGAAGCTATGGAGCTGGGTGCTGCTGACTACCTGCTCAAATCCGAGATCAGCAGCGAAAACCTGGACCGATCTATCCGATATGCCCTCTCCCGCGCAGCCGTACTTAACGCGCTGCGAACGAGCGAAAGAAAGTATCGCGCGGTTTTTGAACATTCACGTGAAGCCATTCTCATCACCGACGGTGGCCTCAATCTGAAAGACTTTAACGGATCAACTTCACGCCTCTTCGAGACCGCACCGGATGCTCTCCTTGGCCATAACTTGTTCGACTTCGTCCCCAGTCCTCAGGCGCAGGTAAAAATTCTGGAGGACCTCGAACGTAAAGGGGAAGTCAGTGATCTTGAATTGGAAATTGTTGATGCTCAGGGCGAAACAAAACATTGTCTGCTCTCCCTTTCCCGCGACACGTCGTCACCCGACGCCGTTAATGTGTACGGAATCATCCACAACATCACCAGTCTCAAAAAAGCTGAAAAGGCGATGCTTCATGCTGAAAAGCTTGCTGCGACGTGGCGACTGGCGAGCACGCTCGCGCATGAGGTTCGCAATCCACTCTCGACGATCCAGATGTCGGTTGAACAGATCGATCCTTCGGGAATCGCCGAAGAAGACAAGGTTCTTCTGGAGATCATATCGCGCAATTCCCAGCGCATCAGCACCCTGATTACGCGCCTGCTGGAGTCGTCGCGACCGGACGAGATGCGGCTGGAGACCGTTGACGTGCGGGAAATTCTCCAGGACTGCATCGACACGATTGAGGATCGAACGCGACTAAAAGGCATCGACGTGGTGTTCGAGGTGCCCCCGGAATCCCTTATCATACGGGCGAACAGCGAGCGTCTTAAGATGGCCATTCTCAACATCCTGGTGAATGCCATCGAGGCGGTCGAAGCTGGAAAAGGCCGTATTCATGTCCGGGTGAGTGCCAGCAACGACCATTGCGTAATTCATCTTGCCGACAACGGATGCGGCATTCCCCGTGAGCACCTTCCGAATCTTTTCGAACCTTACTTCACCTCCAAAAAAAGCGGAATCGGACTCGGATTAGCCGCTACCCTGAACATCGTAAAGGCACACTCCGGCGAAATAGACGTGTCCTCAATCCCGAGCAAAGAAACTGTCTTCAAGATTACGCTCCCCAGGGTTTCAGTTGATGTGGAAGCCGCGGCCTACCAACGGAAATAACGGCCATTGGTCAGGAAATAAAGACCATTCGCAGGTCGTAAAAAATGTTTCTTTACGTAACCATTTGATAACCTTCAACTTAGGAATGGGTACCGCGGTTCCCTCCCTCAGGCAGTCCAAACTTCCATCATTTTCAGCTTGTTATGTCCGGTGGGTCTACGAAGAACCGCAAATATTAGTTAACTTATCTCAAAAATCTCTCGCATGGTTTCCGGGGTGCCTATGGTAATTATCGCGGACGACGATATTGATGACAGGTTGTTGCTGACTGAGGCTCTGGTGGAGAATGGGGTGGAGCGCTCCAGGATTCTTCTGGCCTGCGACGGTGAAGAATTGCTCTCATTGTTAGCCGAATATTCACACACACCGTCGATCATCTTTCTTGACCTCAACATGCCCAAGAAAAATGGGTTAAAAACTCTCGAGGCAATCCGCGCAAATCCAACACAACGCCATATTCCTGTTCTTATCTTCACGACTTCCAATTCACGAAGCGACATCCTTAGCAGTTATGATCTGGGATGCAACGCGTACTTTGAGAAGCCGTACAGCTACAGTGAACTCGTAGACATGGTTGGCGTGATCAAGTCTTACTGGTTTGAAAAGGCAACACTCATCAAGCCTGACTTCGCCGAGTTGCCCAGAAGGAATTGATGTGCGCGTGTGTTGATGTTGTGCTAACTGCCGAGAGTGTAGCAACTCCGATATTTAATCCTTCTTAATACCGGGCAGTGTAACATACATTACGGTACCCTGGCCCGGAGTGCTTTTGGCGCTGATGGTTCCATTGTGGTTCTCGGCAATCTTCTTACAAAGTGCCAGACCAATACCATTACCAGGATAAGCTTCACGCGGGTTGAGTCGTTGAAAGATGTTGAATATCTGGTCGGCATAGCGTTGTTCAAAACCGATACCATTATCCTTGACCATAAGTTGAACATACTCCCTTCCCGGCTGCAGCATAGGGAGTCCGGTAGCTTCCTCACGAGGAAGCACGCGATACGAAATATTTACTACAGGTCGATCCTTTGCGAACTTGAGTGAGTTACTGATCAGATTCGACAGCAGTTGTCCGAGTTGTCGTTGTATTCCCATAACTTCCGGGAGATCGTCGCTGGTCACCGTAGCTTCTGTCTCTGCTATAAGAAGAGACAGTTCCGATTTAACCTCTTCTACTACCTGGTTGAGATCTACTTTTGTGAATTCGGGAATTGCAGACAACCTGGAGAACGTCAGCACATCTCTCACAAGGGCCGACATGCCCTGCGCTTCGTCGCGAACTTTTGCGAGATATTTCCTGCGTCCCTCTTCATTGTCGACGTTTTCCGCGAGCGTAGCGAAGGTTTGAATTTTTCGCAATGGCTCCTGAAGGTCGTGCGAGGCGATATAAGCAAATTGCTCGAGATCGTGATTTGATTCTTCCAGGAGCTTGTTGAGACGCGTCAACTCGCGCGTCCTGCGGGCTACCTTCTGTTCCAGTTGTTCGCTGATTTCCCGCTGCGGAGTTATGTCCAGTGTCGTGCCGATCATCCGCGAAGCCTGCCCATTGGAGAATAACGTTACGCCGTTCACGCGTATCCAGCGGATGCTATTGTCCTTTCGGACAACACGGGCTTCGAAAAACAGCGTACCGGATTTGAGCGCAGCGCTGAAAAGGTCGTCGACCATGGGTTGATCGTCGGGGTGAATCACCTTCATGCAATCCTGGCGGGTCCACAATCCGTCTTTTTCAACGCCCATGATTTTCTTATGACGGTCCGAAGCGACGATCCTACCCGAAGCGATATCCATGTCCCAGGTACCGAGCTCAGCCGCATTGACGGCAAGGTTAAGTCGGTTGACACTTTCTTCCAGGATTTGCTGCGATCGCTTTTCAGTGGTGATATCGATCAGAACATTGACCGCACCCTCGAGTTTGCCAACAGGATCAAAGAGGGGGCGCGGACACGGCAGGACGTACAACATAGTGCCGTCGGGTTGTTCCAGAAGGATCACTTCGTCTTCAACAGCCCGTCCCAATTTCACCGTTTGTGCCATGGGGCATTCATCGGGAGGGACGGGTGTGCCGTCGAGTGTGTACACGCGCAATGCTCCACACCATTTGTCCTCATCCCTGGGTTCGCGGCCCCAAAGTCGGACGGCAGCATCGTTATATAAGGTGAGCCGACCTTCGAGGTCGCACACGTACGCCGCCACCGGCAGCGTTTTGATCAGCGTCCGATATCGTCGTTCGGTGTCGGTAATAAAATCTTTCGTCGCGGCTTTCTCGTCCGTGATGTCGCGAATCATTGCGGCCGCTCCCACGACGGCGTCTGATTCATTGCGGATCAGATCGATGGTGATCCCCGCGAAATATCGGTTACCGTCGGGCTGTTCGACCCACATTTCAAGGCCGTGAAAAGTTCGTTCTTCACGAAGGGCTGTGGCCATCGGAGAAGTTTCAGGGTGGATTTCGCTGCCATCAGATTGCCAGGATTTGTGAAATCCCCAAAAACGAACATTGTCTGAAGGGCGATATCCCCACAACTCCGCCGCTCTGTCATTAAATGAGGTGATGTTGCCCTGGCGGTCACAGGTGTAAAGGCCCACACGTAAGTTATTGAGGAGCGCCACATCGGGCATATCCCGGCCAGTCGTGAGCGAAGGGTCTCGCATCCGTGCAGAGTTAAGTTCAGGTTGGCTGTTGTTTCAAGCCACAAGTATTATCCACCTCACGGTTCTCGGTCAACGTCCGGGAACAATCGCGCAGGAGGAAACACTTCGGCTGCCGGAGCCCATGCTTCTCCGACCTGCCCAAGGTGGATTCTCACACAACAATGTCGTATTAAAAATAAGCAATTCGGGTTATTGCGGGAAGAATTGGTCAAGGGGGAAAGAAAAAAATTCGGGCAGCGGTCGCTCGGCGTCGATGGACGGGATTGGGGAATTCTGTTCACAGAAAAAAACAACAGGCTGTCGTTCGGGACAGCCTGTTGCTTGGATGGAAATGCTTACTCTTCTTGTCGCGGAGCCATAGTTGGCGTTCCGTTCTTGTCGAAATAGTAATGCTTGGCATCAGCACCTTCACCTATCTCAACGAGATACAGGTCGGAGTTTTCATTCCGGTAGAATGTACCTTGTTCCCAGCCTGTGTAGTTTGCGCTTCTCAACGCTTCCTGAACAGGAGCGGGAACTTCACTAGCCTGGATTTCTACCATGCCTTCAGGTACTTGTTGTTGCGTGGCGGTCGTGTCACGCTGCTGAGCAACAGCAGCTGTCCATCCGAAGAGCATCAGAACAGCAAAGATTAAGAGTGATCGTTTCATAGTTGAAAACTTTTTTGATTTAACATGATTTCATCAAATGCCTTCGAAGGTTTGTGCCAAACTTTATTTACCCACAAACAGTATTGAATTGGCCTGACCATGGCTTTTGGTGTCCATTCTTTTCCTCGCGGTGTAGAATGAAACAACAATTTCAAAGCACAAAGTCTGTTCATCCGGAAACACTGAACACCCTCAATCTGCCGGAACTCTGCCTTGCTACCGTCGAAAGATCGACAAGCCCAATATCAGTGTGAGAAGAAACAGCGCGATAAAGATGTAGAACAGCACCTTCGCAATGGAAGCTGCACCTTCGGCAATGCCTCCAAAGCCGAACAATGAAGCGATAATCGCCACTACAAAAAAGATGAGAGCCCAGCGTAACATAGTTGTATGGTTTTAAGTTAAACTCTGCGATAATTTCATTTCATTCGTCCAGCTTCTCTCCCCGCTTTTCTTTCTTCTCAAGAATCTCAAGACCCTTTTCCAGATCGATTCGCTCCTTTAGAACACCCTCGAAAAGATCTCCGAGCTTATCCAATCGCTTGGGTACTGTGAAAATGGTAAAGTCCTTCGGGCTCACACCGTGCTTGAGTTCGGGCCATTGTAGCGGCGTAGACACGCGCGCGCCAGGCACAGGCCGCGCACTGTAGGGAGCTGCGAGCGTCTGACCTCGACTGTTCTGTAGGTAATCAACGTAAACCCGTCCCTTCCTTTCGGACAGGGATCGTTCCGTAGTTGCAATGTCCGAATGTCTCGCTGTGACATACTCTGCAATGGCCTTCGCAAAAGGCCGTACCGTTTCGTACGTGTAACGCGCACCCAGTGGAACATACACGTGAAGGCCCGTCGCACCTGATGTCTTACAATAACACGGGGCCTCCATGGAATCCATTACTTCTTTGATGGCCAGGGCGATTTCGACAACACGGTCGAACGACTTATCATCGGGGGGGTCAATATCAAGCACCATGTAGTCCGGTTTGTCCAGGTGCTTCACGGTGGAATTCCAGGGATTCAATTCTATACAACCGAGATTGTTGAGATACGTAAGGGTGGCCTGATCATTACAGATAATATAATCGACATCTTTCCCAGTACTCTCTGCACGGATTACTATGCTCTTCACCCACGAAGGGGCTTCATCGCCGGCATCCTTTTGATAAAAGCCATCGTCACGGATGCCGTCAGGATTTCTCTTCAGATTCTGAGGGCGATTGACAAGGTATGGTAGGATGTAGGGATGAATTGTCGTGTAATAGTAAATAAGATCACCCTTCGTGATTTTTTCCTCGGGCCAATAGAACTTATCCAGGCTTGTCAGCTTTACTTTCTTGCCGTCGAGTTTAACCATGTAGTCTTCCCCATCCGGGGAAGAAGTGGAAACCCGTTCTTTCTCTTTCGTCTTGCCAGCCATATTATTTGCTTTGTGCACCCGCTTTGCTGCGAGAGGTCTTGTTCTTAGTCTTTATGAGAAGCCATTGATCTCCACCTTCGCTCTTAAATCGGGTGAGCAAATACCTTCCCTTCAATCGTCGGCCGTGAAGTGTCACGTCCAGTTTGCCTTTCTTCAAATTCGCAAGAATGCTCTTGTCACTATCGCCTGAATCAGTCTCATACCATCCCTCATCCCAGATCTTCACGTCCCCCGCTCCGTAATTTCCCTCGGGAATGGTGCCCTCAAAGGAGGCATACGAAAGTGGGTGGTCCTCGACCATGATCGCCAGGCGTTTTTCGCCCGACTTCGCCGGAGGGCCTTTAGGCACGGCCCAACTTTTCAGTACGCCGTCTGCCTCCAGTCTGAAATCGTAATGCAAGCTTCTCGCCGCGTGCCGTTGCACGACGTATTTTTTTCGCGAACGATCCGTCGAACTGCTGTTGCGTAGGCCTGTCGGTTCGGGGGTCCGACTGAAATCACGCTTCGCTTCGTATTCGTCGATCTGTTTTGAATGCTTTTTCGCGCCCATGCAGTCGGCCTCCGCAAATGACATCTTGAAAAACTATGCCCGTTCTTCTCAGGACATAATTGGGCTTCCTGGCGTGCATTTACTGTGGAATTTCCACAGCCCAAGGGGATAAGTCTCCTCATTGTGCATTGTTATCCACCCGAGTTGTCCGGAATATTTTCGTCTGCCCGACAAAGAAGTTGGATTCTATCGCATCCATTGGAAGACTCATCGAACGTCGGACACAAATTTTCGATTTACGTTGGTCTTCGCGCTTGGCATGAATATCACATGTAGTAAACGGGGCACGTTCTTTGACTTAACGTGTTCATAGTTAAATCTGAAAACCAAATGATATCTCTTATGAAAAAGTCAGCATCAAAGGCAGGAAACGGAGGGGCGAAATCCTCCGAAGACGATCACAACTCCAAACTTCAGAAACTCTTCACTGACGAGTTGAAGGACATTTACTGGGCGGAAAAAGCTTTGGTAAAGGCGATCCCCAAAATGATCAAGAAGGCCACATCTGAAGAACTTATCCAGGCTCTCGAGTCACACCTCGCAGAAACCGAAGAACACGTAAACCGCGTGGAAGAAGTTTTTGCAGAACTTGGACTTGAACCGCGTACGAAGAAGTGCGAGGCTATGGAGGGTTTGATCGCAGAAGCTGAAAGCGTGATGAAGGACGCAGAAGACGGTGTTATGCTCGATGCCGGCATTATAGCCTCCGCCCAAAAAGTAGAACACTATGAAATCGCCTCCTATGGAACACTACGCACCTTCGCGCAGACCCTGGGATTGAAAGGCGCAGTGGAATTATTGGAGCAAACGCTAACAGAAGAAAAAGCCGCAGACGAAAAACTCACCGAGGTCGCTGAGTCGTCGATCAATATGCAGGCCGCGAATGAGGAATAAGCAGCGCAGACCCTGGTCGGTATTCTTCGATCGGTAATCGGTCGTTGAGGATATTGAAAAAAGTGGAGGCTGTGGGGTATGGGAAAATGTGGGTGATGTAAATGCAGGAAATGTAAAGATTAGGTATTGAGGCATTGTAGAGCCTGTAGGGTGTAGCAGAGACTGTGAGGGTATAGTAGAGACGTAGGATGCTACGTCTCTACATTACTTTCACGTTGTTGCCCACTGCACCTATCCTCCGGCATAGCAGTAAGCAAACCCATGTTCATGCGCGCGGCCGATCGCCCAAACACCTGAGGGCACAACCTGAATACCGGGTAAGAGCCCGGCAACCCACTCCTTCTTTACATCTTCAGGATTCAGCCCGCGAGGTTGTGCAGCAAACTGGCTATACACGGTCAGCGCCATATCACAAATACAGAACATCGCACCGCGTTCCTGCAACCTTTTTATTCCGTCGATGCCCGGGAGAGGATAGTCTCCTTCCTTCGGTATATAAAACGGGTTGCGCAGAGCGGGGGCCTTGGTCGTATTGTCGTTGACGCCGAACATCTCGCCCAGCTTGTGTTTTTCCCATAGGGCATCCTGCATTCCAAAGGGAATGGCATTGTGCCGCATCACAACCATTGCCGTCATGTCGGAGTCCGGCGTACCACTGTTATTGTTGGTGACGTAAAAAACCCACGACCAAATAAACGGCCACCCGTTGTGTGGCTCAGGTGCATCGTATACAATCCGATGTGCTCCCTTAGCTTTTTTGAACCAGGCCTCAGCTTCATTAAGAGGTCCTGATGTAACCGTAGCCGTGGATACCAGGGGTGCAGAAAGGGTGGTTAGTCCGGCGGCAGTTCCTGCCACAATTTTGCCGAGGAATTCTCTCCTCGAGCTGTCCTTTGGGTTGTTCATGATGATAATAGTTAGTTAGACGATTTGGATTCTATGGTGAACACGACTACTGGACGCGCTTTCGCTCATCTTCGGATCCTGATCGGACATCAACCTCCTTAAGCTTCCTGTTGCCGAATGTGTAACTGTATGTGATCTTGAACAGACGGGTACCCCAATCGTATTGGGTATATGAATCAAAATTTATCTCGGGAACGTCAGTAATGAATCGCCATATCATTCCGTTGAACATGTCGCTGTATGTCATAGCGAGCGTACTCTTTCCCATCTGCTTCTTAACGCCAAAGTTGAGTTGCGTACGCGGTCTGAATGCGACAGGCCCATCGGCATGGTGGATTGATAAGTTCCTGATAGTTCGATGGAAAAATCAGAGGGCAGCAAATAGATGTTCGTCATCGTCACCTCAACGCGATTCATGTTGCGACGTACCGTTCTCCCCACATAATCAATCTCATACCAATGCCGGTACACTGAAGCATCGATCTGCGCCTCCCACCACGACCAGGGTCGCCAGGGCGTACTAACACTCACGCCGATTGCGCGGCTGATCGTCATATTATCGGAATGAATGACCAACGCTCCCTGTTCTTGATCGTAAAACGGTTGAAACTGTGCAATCTCGTCGCTGACGTTATTATATCGCACCGCAAGCCAGAGGTCTCCCCATTGAAGACTCGCTTCGACCGCATCGGTGACCGATGGACGAAGCGACAAGTTTCCTGATACAAACGTGGTGGGGCCGATATAGAACACAAATGGCGCCATGTCGTTGAAGGTGGGACGCGTGATGCGCCGGCTATAGGCAAGCTGAGCTTTGCTTGTTATGCCAAATGCACGCGTCACCGTGAGATTCGGAAACAGGTTTCCAAATTTGCGATCCACCAGTACTCCCTCGGAGGGACTTGTCAGGTAGCTGTCTGTATGCTCATAGCGAAGTCCACCGCGCATCTGCCAGCCCATCAGCAGTTCCCATTGGAAGGAACCGTAGCCAGCGAAAATGTTTTCATCAAGGGTTGCTGCATTCAAACCGGTATCATCTGAAAGAGGTTGCTCGACACGAACGGTATTGGTGAAGCGGGAAAGGGTAACCTTCCCTCCCGCTTCCATCGTAAATCCCGGTAATAGCATGTTAATGTAATCAAAGCTTGCAACACGAAAACTGATGGGTGTGACCTTCGACACCAGGATAATGTCTTCAGCACCGTCCTCCCTCGTTGTATTGTGATAAGAGGATGGATTATCGTTGTCGTAGCGCAGGTAGTCAAAGGAAAAACTGATATCCTGATTTTCTGTAAGGCTATGATGAATGCCCAGGCTGGCGGTACCACTTTGCCAAGTGTTTACTTCCCAAATGTTCATGTCAGTATTGACCTGATGATCGCCACCTTGGCTTTCCATTAATCATGACCTGTACCCCGGCACGACCATTCATACTCACCACGCCAGTTTGCCGGTTGACGATAATTCCAGGGCTTCGTTCGAGGATTGTGAGGGCACTCATACCGGTGGCTGCAACGCTGTTGGCGACGTTTACAACGGTGCGGTCGACCAGCTTTTCAACCCGTGGCTTCAGTGCGGTAACTTCCACCGCGCTGAGTTCGGAGACGTCCTCTTTGAGGTATAGGTCGCCCAAAAGTAGTTCTCCCTGACCGGCGTCGACGTTTATGAGGAAGTATTCTGGCCGATACCCGGTCATGGATACGTTAAGGAGAAACTGACCAGGCTTTACGGGCAATGTAAACGCCCCGTCTGCTCCAGTCATGGTCCCTGAAACCAGCGATGAATCCTGCACCTGCCGAAGCACTATATGAACAAAGGAGACGCCTTGACCATCGACGCCTTTGACAGTGCCCTGAATCGATGCCTACGCCCACGTCACCGCCGGCGTCAGTATGAGAATTGTCAGTAAAAGAATGAAAGAGGAAAAGAAGAATAATCGTAGTGATTGTTGCATGGTGATGTATCTAGTCGTTGGAGATCATCACCGATGAATCGGAAAAACAGGCGGATAAGTTTCGCGAGACCCTTTCGGAAATGTTGCAAAGGCTTTAAAGTTTGTTGTATCGGAGTAATTCCAGGCAATAACCACTTCGTCACCTACGTATTGGTAGATCTGCCCGCGATTATCGAGAATAGGATTTGTGATATCTGCAAAGAAATCCTTTAACAACATGTGATAGCGCTCGTCATCCAATCGTTCGGCGATTGTGGTCGAGCTGTTAATGTCGAGAAACATGAAGACGCGTTTCTCCTGTTTCGGAATCTGATATTTTCCACGGATGATGTTGATGAAGTTTCCCTGACCAAATTTGTTGTTGACCTGAAGCACGAGCTGTGTGAATGCCACGACAACGGACCACGTCATTATGTTTTTTATTCGTGTCGCATCAGAAAGGAATTGCCGGAGTGCTTCTTGTGTTACTGGATCAGACAGAGGTTTACCCGTGCGAAGCGGAACGAAAACAGCGGCAAGAATGAGAACGATGAAGCCGATCACGGCAGCATATCCCACGGCAACAGCCAGGATCGTCTGACCATATGGTTTATCGCGATACTTTACGTTGATGTAAAACACCATCATGCTTCCACCAAGCAGGGCTCCTATCAACGCCGAACCGGTGTTCATGGCAAGTGAAAACCAGAAAGAGTAACCTTCCGACGCACCCAGCGAATTTCCGGAGTGAACGACCAGGTGATCGTATACGGTCATGAGCACTCCGAACAGCATCCATGCTACCAGGATCATGAGTAGCTGGCCCAACCGTATTTGCGCTGTTCGTGTCATTACCAGTGGTTTCATCTTTCTTTAGTCGATTGACTTATCGGTCACGGTGCAAAGGTATCAGGAGTCGCAACGACTGATTGCGAAGATACAATCCACCCCAGACCATAATGCCAAGGTACACAGGAAAGAGGATGTGCGAGAACAACGGATTTCCCAGACGCACATGCGTGGCAATTGCACCGCCAAAATAACCCGTGAGAAGTATTGCGCCGAGTACCGATGTTGCCGGGACTGCATAAAGAATCGTACAAATGAGCGCCGTGACGCCAATACCCACAACGGTGCTTTCGGGGTAGCCAAGTTCAACGCTACCTTGAACGGCAATGTCCATCTTCAGTACTTTAATGATACTGTCAAACAGAAGAAACACGATCGCGAGTCCACTGAGAACATAACTACCCCAAGGTCGGCGCGTTTTGGCATTGGCTACAGTGTTCATAGAATTAGGTTTGTGGTGATTGATCATTTAGCGCCCTGCTGGTATTTTTTCTAAAATCCCGCGCAGGTTTTCAAGACTTGTTTCCATATCTCTGCCGAGCGCACCGCGAAACAATAGATGCAACGCATTAAGAGGATAAGGATTTCTTCCAGCCATCGACCAGCTGACTCGGGTACGACCCTGCGGGGTATCAGTAGTTGTCATGTTGACAGCGGCAATACCCTTGAAAGGTCGTTCAAATCGAACTTCGATTTCGATGCTCTCGTTTTCCCGAATTGCCATAATTTCCTGTTCACCCTTTCCTGCCTTGTCATCTCCTACCCACGCGTACACAAAACCGGGTGTGCCATCGGTTCCAAAAAAGGTCCGTTCCATATCCGGATCGGCCATCACCCACTTGCTGTACAATTCCTGATTCCTCAGGTGACGGATGAAATCAAAAACTTCTTCGCGTGGAGCATTGATATGTATCGCTCTGCGGATCACATAATCGCGACTGATAAATGCCGCCAGGATCAGAATAAGTGCCAGAAGAACCGCGACGATGGTGACGACAGTCAGTATAATGTCCATGGAAAGGTGCTTTTGTTGCTTTCAAAATTAAGACAGCAGAATCCCTTCTGCGGGTGGTGAACACGTCATTTACGGGGGGCATTGCGACAAGGCGAAAACAAAAAGTGATCAAAAAGTGATTAAAGTCGTAGGCCATTGCTCACGATTGTGCACCGATTCTGCGAGCGGGATCTGGCGTAACCTCATCGTCGAGCACCTGTGCGGAAAATCCGAATTGTTCGATTAATTGGATAACGCGCGCAGCGTCGACCTCACCGTAAGGACTGATCACGCGCAGGATGCGATCACAGTCATCCAAGTCAAAGCTTGCAGAGTATCCGGTGCACACGGAGCAGATTTCTTTAACCAATAATTCAGCATAACGTCGGTCGCACACATCCGTCTTGAATACTTCAACCATCGTGAATTTGATTTAGGTTCTCAATTAGCGGCTCCGAGTTTATTGTTACGAATATTATGGCTGGAAAGATTCCTGATATCGTCAACAAGTTCTGGAAGTCCTGCCGTGAAGAGATGTCCACGGTTTTCAAACACACGGCTCACAGCGTATGGTAGTTTGTCGGCGAACTCCACGAGATGGTTAAACGGGACAACGTTGTCATTGCGACTGTGATAGAGGTAGATATTAGGGATTTGCCGGAGTTTTGACTCAAAGTCCGGTCTCAAAAGGTATTCGTCAACTTCCCACCCTGGTGCGCCGAAGAAAGGCGGCGCGACCAGAAACAATCCGATGATGTTTTTTTCACATTCTTCTTCCGACAAAAACTTGAGCAAAACCGAGGCGCCCAGTGAATGGCCGATCAATATGACCTCATCGTCGAGCGCGGAGAGTTCGCGGTCGAGGGTAAGCTTCCACAGTTCATATTCAGGATTTTCGGGTTCAGGCATGCGGGGGTACAATATGACGTGGTCCGCCCGCAGTCCCCGGCGGAGGTACTTAACAAGATCGTCACTGCCTTCGTGAGGCCCTTGCGGGCCACCGCTGTGAATAAAGAGTACCGGTATTGCCATGGCTCTGCCCTCCATTGGTCGCGGAAGCGTCCTTCACACAATATTACCAGAGTATTTTGACCATCCGGGAGGGGTAAATACGGCAATTTGAGGGGTTGATCGCGACATCAGGGTTCGTTACTTTTGGTCGGGGTACATCCCCGATCGAGTTGGCTTTCAGGCAAATGCATTTAGACAGAACAAAATCGAGCATATGAAACACATTTCGATCCTCGTGCCGGAAGGCGCCCTTTTGGGAAACGTTGAAGGTCCACGCCAGCTGTTCAGTTGTGTGAATGATTTCCTCGCCAGCCAGTCCCGCGAGCCGATATTCACCGTGGAACTCGTTGGCCTTCATCCAGATACAAGTCTGAACAACGGGAAATATACGGTGAGGCCCGACCGCCTGATCGGTGAGGTCGACCGGACGGACCTCATCATTGTGCCTGCCGTGGACGGAGACCTGAAGCGTGCCGTTGAATTGAACAGTGGGTATATACCGTGGATCATACAGCAATACAAGAACGGCGCGGAGGTGGCCAGCCTCTGTGTCGGCGCTTTCCTGCTCGCGGCTACCGGACTATTAAACGGCCGGAAGTGCGCCACCCACTGGATGTTTGCCGATCAATTCCGCGCCATGTATCCAGATGTAAACCTGGTGGTGGAGAAGATTATTACCGATGAGAACGGTCTATACTCGAGCGGGGGAGCATTTTCTTATTTGAATCTCATTCTTTATTTAATAGAGAAGTACGCCAGCCGGGATCTTGCTATTGCATGCGCCAAGGTATTCCAAATTGATATCGACCGGCAAAGTCAGTCGCCCTTCATCATATTCAAAGGTCAGAAGGACCACGAAGATGAAACGGTTCTTAAAGCACAGGAATTTATCGAGAAGAACTTCCAGGAAAAGATCACTGTCGATCAACTCGCGTCTATGCTCGCGCTTGGCCGAAGAAACCTGGAACGCCGCTTCAAAAAGGCTACGTCCAACACTGTGGTTGAGTATATCCAGCGCGTAAAGATCGAAGCCGCGAAGATGAGGCTCGAAACCTCGCGCGAAAACGTCAACGAAGTGATGTATAAAGTAGGTTACACTGACACCAAAGCGTTTCGCACTACCTTTAAGAAAATCACCGGCATGTCGCCGTTGCAGTATAAGGTGAAGTACAGTCATCGTGCATCGTGAACGGCAATTCCTGATCAGCTCTATGTGCCCTATGTGCGGTTCCTGAGCTTGTCGAAGGACTATGTGACCTCCTATGTTAGCGTCGTAGTCGAACGTCCCTCTTTTCTGGAGGTGAACAGTTCCCGTAAAATTTAACCAGGAAAGTGAAAAGGGGTGAGAGTGAAAGTGCGCGTGAGGGAGTGAGAGTGAGGTAAGACCAAGCGCAATCCGTGGTATTATAGTAGAGACGGGCAACTTGCGCGTCTCAGAATTCTATGTGATCCCTATATAGTTCAAACAAACCGTCAACAACATTTGAACCACATAGGGCACAGAGGGGGATCAACCTATCAGACCTACTAGAGCTTGAACTCAAAACAATCCATAAAGAAAGTTCTGCGTCCAAAGGTCGCTGCGCGGCTCCTGGCGATATGCTTCTTTGGCTGTATTACGGGTTATCTGGTCTTTGACTCTCCCTACTGGATGGCAGGAATCTGGACAGGTCTCATCACGATTGGGCTCTTTTACGAGACAGTCCGGTTTGTCGACCAATCCGAGCGCAAACTCGTAGCCTTTCTTCAGTCACTGAATCAGAATGACTTCTCTGTGACCTTTTCAGAAAACAGGAAATCCAACGATTACGACCTTCACGTTGCGTTCAACCAACTCAATCAAACTTTCAAATCCCTTCGCTCAGACCGGGAATCGCAACATCAACTGTTGCAGGCAGTTGTTGAACATGCTACCGTTCCACTCGTATGCTTTGAGGAAGATGACGGCGCGATATTTCTCGTTAACGACGCTGCAAAAAATCTGTTTCAGCTTCCGTTTGTTCAGAAGGTCCAAACGCTGGAACGGGTGGATGTTACGCTTCCTCGCTTTCTTCGGGAAATCAAGGACGGTGAAAAGTCGACGTTCAAGCTAACCATTCGTGCCAGGACAGTATTCCTTTCTGTATTGTCGCGACACATCATATTCAAGGACAAGAAACTGAAGCT
>Ga0207873_1002358_pt1 | contig 15676 bp, 11 predicted proteins | sample BGWIniCompost_FD_187373 | JGI IMG/M metagenome (GOLD analysis project Ga0207873, IMG submission 187373) | Cellulose adapted compost microbial communities from Newby Island Compost Facility, Milpitas, CA, USA - BGW Initial Compost (SPAdes)... ...
GGATTTGCAAGCGGGGATTGCAGGATCGCCGCCAAGCGGCTGCCGTCGGGCGTGAACGCGATGCCGGTGATCCCGCGGCCCACCTGCCGGCGCGCCAGAACCAATGGAAGGCGCAGCGCTGCCGAATCGGGCGCAAATGGAGTGATCCGTTCGATCAGCTGGCCTCCGGTTGAAAAATGAAGCAGCGAAGGCCCGTAGTTTTCACTTACCCAGAATGTGCCGTCCGGCGCTACCGCCAATCCCTGCGGATCGATCCCCTTCACGTCGGGTTCAATGATCCGCCCGATCGAATCCAGGGCGGTTTCCCCCGAGGTGCCGAGTCCGGGAATCCCATTTACAGGCGGGGGCGGAATACCCGTCGCTTCTCCATTGGGCAGATTCAGGGTGATCCGGTTGGATAAAAGCATGGAGTCGCCGGCCAGCTTGAATTTGGCGATATGTGGGCTGAACCGTTTGGCGATAAAAACCTTTTCCGAGGGCTGCGCTCCATCGGCCACCGGCCCCCGGTCGGTCAGAAGAAAAAAAGCCCCCTCCTCCCCTTTGACGGCAGTCATTGACGCGCCGTAGCCTCCATGGATAACCGGGGTTCCATTCGCGCTGCGGGCTAGGATCTTCTGTCCACCCAAGGCCACCGAAACCTCCGGGTACGGGTATTCGGGCTCCAGGGGCGGAATGGGCACGCCGTCCTGGCAGGCCGCGGCCAGTAACCCAGCAAATCCGGTCCACAAAATTAGTTTCAGCGAAAAGCCGCGCATGATTTCCATAAACACTAAAACGTTCTTCTTTCCAAGATAACCGATTTGATCACCGCGTCCTCCAGGTCGAATTCCAGGTGATCCGCTTCCGCTTCCACCGGCTCGGGCGGATGCACCGGTTTCACCGGGACGCGCTTGCTGGACGCACGGACGGGTGTGTGGCGTAAATCGGGGTGGGCAGGCCGGGAAGGCTCGGACCGATGCTGGATCTCAGACTGTACCGGCCGGGAAGGCTCGGAAACCGGCCGAAGTTGCTCTTCCCACCAGTTCTTTTGTTCTGCCGGCGGCACCCGGCGTACTGTTTTGCCGGAGGCCGGAAGGGGTGCGGTGTCCGGAACGGGTGCGGGAGTGGGAACGGGTGCGGCGTTCGGAGTAGGAACCCGCGGCCTCCGCGACGTTTTGTCCGGCCCCGGTAAAGGCCGGCCTTGCTCCTGCTGTGCCTCCTTTTCCTTTCCCTTCTTCCGGGACTCTTCAAATGCCCTGTACAGGTATGCAACCGCTACGATGACAATCGGTATAATGGTATCGAGATCCATGAAAGGAACTGTTGATAAAATGGATTTGTATAGAATTAATTAAGTAAAGATATTTAACCCCTTAATAAGAACCAAATTCCATGTCTCATCGTGCAGAATAAGTAGGTAGGTATGAAGCTGACATCGCTTGAAATCAAAGGCTTCAAAAGCTTTGGGGACAAGGTAATCATTCATTTTGACGAAGGGGTCACCTCCATTGTCGGGCCAAACGGCTGCGGAAAATCCAATGTCGTGGATGCCATCCGCTGGGTCCTGGGCGAGCAGAGCACCCGCATGCTCCGGTCTGAAAAAATGGAGAACGTGATATTCAACGGGACCGCCAACCGGAAACCGGGAAACCTGGCGGAGGTATCGCTCAGCTTTGATAATACCAAAAACATTCTGCCCACCGAATTCAGCCAGGTGACCATCACCCGGAAGCTGTATCGCAGCGGGGAAAGTGAATACCGCCTCAACGACGTGCAGTGCCGTTTAAAGGACATCACCGACCTTTTTCTCGATACCGGCATCGGTTCGGATTCCTATTCGATCATCGAGCTCAAAATGATCGAGGAGATCCTGAACAATAAAGACAACTCCCGGCGGGCCCTTTTTGAAGAGGCCTCGGGAATTTCCAAATACAAAGTCCGCAAAAAGCAGACACTCAATAAGCTTAAAGACACCGAAGCCGATCTGGCCCGGGTGGAGGACCTGCTTTTCGAGATCGAGAAGAATTTGAAGTCGCTTGAAAACCAGGCCAAAAAGACACAACGGTATTACCGGCTAAAAGACCAGTACAAGGAAGTCAGCCTTGCCCTGGCTTCCTTCCGGATCCATGCCTTCCGCCAGTCCCTGGAAACTCTTCAGAAACAGGAACAGGAACAGCAGGATGAAATGCTTCGGATCCAGACCGAAAGCCAGAAAATGGAAGCCTTGCTTCAGGAGGAAAAACGCCTGAGCCTGCAAAAGGAAAAGAATCTTGCCGTTCAGCAAAAAGCGACCAACGAGCATCTCGCCTCCATCCGGCAGTATGAAAGCGAAAAGCAGCTCAAAAACCAGCAGCTGAAATTCCAGCAAGAAAAGGAATCCCGCCTTTTGGCCGAACTCTCCAATGACAAACTGTGGATGGAACGCAGCCGGGAAAACATCGGGCAGTTGGAACAGGCCAAAGAGGCCGAAGCCGCCGTGCTGCAGGAACTGGAAAAGCAACTGACTGAACTGAAAGCAAACCTGGAGGCCCTGCAAAAGCGACAAGGGCTTCATAAAGCCGAAGTGGAGGAAGCCGGGGCGGAAGTGAAGCGCCTGCAGGAAGAAGCCTATCAGTTGGAAAAGGAAAAGGACATTTTGACCATCCAGATCCAGACCCTGGAACAGGAACTTCAGCGTACCACGCACGATGCCAGTGAAAAGGAGGACGAGCTGAAGGGTTTCAGTCAGTCCATCGAGCGGCTGGACAAACTCGTCCGTGAAAAGGAAAAGGCCCTGGAAGAGGCAGGTGAAGCGGAAGAGCAGCTGGCCAGCTCCCTGGCCCGGATCGAGGAAGCGATTGGCCAGGCGAAAGAAAAACTGGCTGCCTCAGGCCGACTCCGGGATGCAAAACAAAATGAATATCAGCTGACCAAAAGTCTGGTGGACAACCTGGAAGGGTATCCTGAATCCATCAAATTCCTGCGTAAATCCGCCGGCTGGGCCAAAAAAGCTCCCCTGTTTTCCGACATTCTGTTTTGCGGGGAAACCTACCGCATTGCCGTGGAGAATTTCCTGGAGCCTTACATGAACTACTACGTAGTGGAAAGCTACGCGGAGGCCATGCAGGCCATTTCCCTGCTCAGCGATGCCTCCCGCGGCCGGGCGAACTTTTTCGTCCTGGAAGCCTTCCGGAATTACAAAACGCTGCCACCCAAACCGATCGATGGACTTCTACCCGCGTTGGAGGTCATCGAAAGCGAATCCAAATACCAGCCGCTCTGCCATTACCTGCTGCAGGATGTGTACCTGCTTCCCAAAGCGCAAGAGACGAATTTCAATCCGGAAAATTATCAGGTGACAGTATTGGGTGAATCGGGTAAATACTCCCGGGGCCGGTTCAGCGTTTCGGGCGGTTTTGTCGGCTTGTTTGAAGGGAAACGGATCGGGCGGGCCAGGAACCTGGAAGCACTGCAGAAAGAGATCCGGAAACTCGACGCGGAACTGGAGCGCCTGACTTCGGAGATCGCCGATCTGGAACAGCAAAGAAGCGAATTAAGGCAACGGACCAAAAAGGAGGAGATTGACACGCTGCGCGTCGAACTGAACCGGTACTCGAACGAATTGCTGACCTTCCAGACCAAGGAAAACCAGTATCGGGAATTCATCGGAAACAGCGCCGTCCGCAAAGAAGACATCATTCAGAAACTCGGACAGTACCGTGATTCCCTTCAGACGCTCCAGCCCCGTCTGCTGGTATTGGAAGAGGAAAAGCTCCAGGCAGGAGGCAACCTGCTGCGCGTACAGGAAACCTACCGGGAAATCAGTGAACAGGTTTCCCTCGTTTCGGGTAACTACAATCAACAGAACATCCGTTACCATCAGCAAAAAAACAAGCTGGACAGCCTGACAAAGGACTTGGAATACAAACTGGCCGATGTGAACCGTTACGGCGAACGGATCGAAAAAAACACCTCCGAACTGGAGGGAACGCGGACTAAGATCGCCGAATTATTGAAAACAGAGGACGGGGCGGATGAAGTGCTGCAAGGCATGTATGCGCAGAAGGAGGAAATGGAAGCCGGACTCCGGGAAGCCGAAGAGCTTTATTATGCAAGCAAAGGAACCATCAGTGAACTGGAAGAACAGCTCACTGCGCTGCGCCGTCAGAAAGACCAGGTAGATTTCCTGGCCTCTGAACTGAAAGAGCGGAAAACCCAGCTTCGGATCGACCTCAATTCCCTTAAGGAACGGCTATCGGTCAATTTCAACATTGATATTGAAGACCTGCTTGAACAGGAAGAAGCGCCCCAGGGCGATGAAGAAGAACTCAGCGCAAAGGCGGAGAAGCTGAAAACCCAACTGGATAACTTCGGTGCGATCAATCCGATGGCAATGGAAGCTTTCGATGAAATGAATGAGCGTTTTCAATTCATTACCAAGGAGAAAAATGATTTGCTGGAAGCAAAGACTTCTCTTCTAAGCACCATCGGGGAGATTGACGACACGGCAAGGACGCAGTTTCTGGCCGCTTTCACCCAGATCAAGGAGAATTTCCAGCGGGTATTCCGGTCGCTTTTCAATCCGGAAGACTCCTGCGACCTGTTTCTGGTAAAACCCGATGAGCCGTTAGATTCCGATATTGAGATCATTGCCCGGCCGAAAGGGAAGAAGCCGCTATCGATCAATCAGTTGTCCGGGGGAGAAAAAACGCTCACCGCCACCGCCATTCTTTTCTCGCTGTACTTACTGAAACCGGCGCCGTTCTGTATTTTTGACGAAGTTGACGCACCCCTGGACGACAACAACATCGACAAATTCAATAACATCATCCGGGAATTTTCGAAAGACTCCCAGTTTATAGTAGTAACCCATAACAAACGGACCATCGCCAGTACCGACGTCATTTACGGCGTGACGATGGTGGAACAGGGGATTTCACGGGTGGTCCCGGTAGATCTGCGCGAGATGGAAGCGGCCGGCTGAACGGACTAAGCGCTTGAACCCGGTAACCGGACTAACTGCCCGAAACGATCTTTCCGTCCTGCATAACCAGTTGCCGGTCTGCCATGGCAGCCAGCTCCACGTTGTGAGTCACGATCACAAAAGTCTGGTCCAATTCGTCCCGCAGGTCGAAAAAAAGTTGATGCAGTTCACTGGAGTTTTTGGAATCGAGGTTACCGGAAGGCTCGTCCGTCAGCACCAGGGCCGGATTATTCATCAGCGCGCGGGCAACGGCCACCCGTTGCTGCTCCCCGCCCGATAGCTCACCCGGTTTGTGATGCGCCCTGCCCCCCAGGCCCAGCATATCCAGCAGGCGTTTGCCTTCCTTCTCGGCTTCCGGAACCCTTTTTCCTGCGATGAAGGCCGGCATGCAGACATTCTCCAATGCCGTGAACTCCGGCAGCAGGTGATGGAACTGGAAGACAAAGCCGATATGGCGGTTGCGGAATGTACTGAGTTTCTTTTCCCCTAGCCGGCTCACGTCCATTCCGTTGATACTCACCTGGCCCGCATCGGGCTTGTCCAGGGTGCCGATGATATGGAGCAAGGTGCTTTTCCCGGCTCCCGAGGCGCCCGTAATGGACACCACCTCTCCCTTCTTTACCTCCAGATCAATGCCTTTCAGGATGGCAAGGTCCCCGTAGGATTTGCGGATGGAATTGGCTTGGAGTAGAATCATTTTATCAAGGGATCTTTTTCTTTTGTGAAATGTTTGTAAACCAAGCGGTCGGTCAGTTTTGGAAAAAAACGGCTCATAAAAACCGTCAGACGCCCCTGACCGGTAATGATGAGGTCTCTCCGGCGCTGGCGGACTCCCCGCAGGATCAGGCCGGCTACTTCGTCGGCAGTCATCATGCGCCCTTCCTCCATTGAGGAACTTCCCTGCAGGGAACCGTCGGCAACCAGCGCCGTATTCCGGATATTGGAAGCGGTAAATCCGGGGCAGGCCACCATGACGTGCAGGCCCGTGTGGAGATGTTCTATCCGAAGCGACTCCATAAACCCCTGCATGGCGAATTTGGAGGCGGAATAACCCGTACGGCCCGGCAGCCCTTTGTAGCCAGCGATGGAAGAAACCCCCACCACCGATCCGCGGCGGGCTACCAGCGACGGCAAGGCGTATTTGGTGCAATAAACCGCTCCCCAGAAGTTCACGTTCATCACCTGGTGCAATACCGCCAGGTCCAGGTCCTGAAACAGGGCCCGCATGCTAATCCCCGCATTATTCACCAGCACATCAATTCCCCCGAAGGTGCTCCGGGCCTGTTCGACAAACAATCGGCAGTCTTCTTCCCGCGATACATCCGTCTGTACGGCAACGGCCTGTATTCCGTGGGCTTTTTCCAATTGGTCTGCCAAGCCGCAGAGACGGACGTATTGACGAGCCCCCAGCACGAGGTTGGCCCCGGCTCCGGCGAAGCGCCTGGCACAGGCTTCCCCAATGCCGGATGACGCGCCGGTAATCAGCACGGTTTTTCCTTTCAGATCCATTTTCCAAAGATAATTTTTTTGACCCGGTTTCCCGAAAACCGTATATTGATCATGATTATGAACGGACGGAAACGTTTCCCGACCTTTGGACATGCCGGCGCGCTTCTCCTCTTATGGGGTATGCTGGTATCCGCCTCAGCCTACGGCGGGGCAACAGCATACGACTCCCTGGCCCTGGACAAGCCAGTGGACGTGACCTACCTGCAAAAGCATCTGCGGAAAGGCACCCCTCGTTTGGTACTGACCCCAGAATTGGAAACCCGCCTCCGGGATAAACTGGAAACTGATTCGGTCGTAAAGAACATGTACCGGGCCATCCGCTTGAGTGCAGGAAAAATTCTTACGCAACCCCTGCTGGAGCGGATAATGACCGGCAGGCGGCTGCTTTCCGTCTCCCGTGAAATGCTTTACCGGATGAATATATTGGGTATGGTTTACCGGATGGAGGAAGACCCTGCGGTGCTGACCCGGATCGATGAAGAGCTGAATGCGGTATGTTCCTTCGCCGACTGGAACCCCTCCCATTACCTGGACGTGGCCGAAATGGCCCTGGCCGTTGCCCTGGCGGTGGACTGGACCGGACACGCCTTGCCGGATCAGACGGTTGCCCTGGCCAAGACAGCGCTCATTGAAAAGGGCATTTTACCAGGTTTTCAAGGCAATAACTGGTGGGTAAAGGCCAACAATAACTGGAATCAGGTATGCAACGGGGGCATGATCGCGGCCTCCATCGCGATCGCTGAAACCGATCCCGAACTGGCGGCAAAAACAATTGCCCGTGCCCTGGATGGCATCCCGAATGCGCTAAATGCCTACGGGCCGGACGGAGTTTATCCCGAAGGATCTACCTATTGGAGCTACGGCACCGGGTTTTCCGTGCTGACCGCCTCCATGCTGGAAAGCGCCTTTGGCAACGACTTTGGCCTGGCAGCCTACCCTGCGTTTATGAAGAGTGCCGATTTTCGCCTCCTTAGTACCGCGCCCTCGGGATACTACTATAACTTTTTCGACTGCGGCGACCGCCGGGAAGTCAACGGAGACCTCATACTGGCCTGGTTTGCAGCCAAAACCGGCAACCCCATATATTATGAAACCGACCGCTTCCTGCAGGATCCCGGGGAAATGGAAAAGTTATCCCGCCATGCGGGTGCGGGTCTGGTATGGCTGGCCGAATTTGAGAAAAAGGAGGAAAAAGCATTGCCGATGGCCTGGAAAGGAAGGGGCGTCAACCCGGTAATTTTTTTTCGTTCCGATCCGGCCGATGCATCGGCCTATTACCTGGGCGCCAAAGGCGGGCGGGCCAGCAGTAACCACGGCAACATGGACGCGGGTTCCTTCGTATTTGAGCTGGATGGCGTCCGGTGGGTAATTGATCCCGGGAATCAGGCTTACCATGCGATTGAAAAAACGGGCTTCGATCTCTGGAGCAGCTGTCAGGACTGTCCCCGTTGGACGCTGCTGACGAAAAACAATTTCGGGCACAGCACCCTCACGGTGAATAACGAGCTTCACCGGGCGGATGGCTTTGCGGAGCTGACCAGATTTGAAGACGGTCCGCAGCCCCGGGCCGAATTTGACCTTACGCCGGTGTTCGGAAACACCCTCGATCACGCCGAAAGGCATTTCCTCAAAAACGACGACGCTTCTTTGCTAATTGAAGATAAGATTGAAATAAATAAGTCTACTAAGCTGGTAACCTGGCAATTAATTACAAAAGCCGAGGTGACGATTCAGGAAAACAAGGCCTTGCTCAGCCAGGATGGAAAAAAACTCGAGGTGGAAAACCTGTCCCATCCGGATGTTCGGTTCGAGGTAATTTCCCTCGATCCTCCCCCGCTGGAACTGGACCGGAAGATCAGGAACCTGAAACGTCTCGAAATCCGATTTCCCGCTGAACGACTCCAGGGCGGATCCGGAACGATCCGCGTCCGGCTGCAGCGGGGCCGCTGAAATCCGGATCAGCTGTTTTCTCCCTTATAGGGTACGCGGGTCAAAATGGAACGCCCCAGGGTGACTTCGTCGGCATATTCGATTTCCCCTCCAAAGGCGATTCCTCTTGCAATGCTCGAAAGCGCCACGGGAATTCCCTTCAACTTTTTGTAAAGATAGAATACGGTCGTATCCCCCTCCATGGTAGCGCTCAGCGCCAGGATCAATTCGCGGGTTTCTTCCTTTCCGGCACGTTCCAGCAATTTCCCGATATTCAGATCCGAGGGACCAATCCCGTCCATGGGCGAGATAAGGCCGCCTAGCACATGATACAGGCCATTGTACTGACGGGTATTTTCGATCGCCATTACATCGCGGCTGTCCTCCACCACGCAGATCAGGCTGCGGTCCCGCTTAGAGGCCGTGCAGATGCTGCACACGGGCTCGTCGGAAATATTCCCGCACTCCCGGCAGAAGTTCACCTCTCTCTTAAGCCGAAGCAGCGCGCCGGCAAACTTCTCCACCTCCGAATCCGTCCGGTTGAGCAGAAAAAGCACCATGCGCAGGGCCGTTTTTTCTCCTATTCCTGGCAGCCGGGCGAACTCCGCCACGGCATCTTCCAGCAACTTCGATGAAAAGTTCATATTCATGCAAAGAAACTGTTTTGATTTTTATTTGTGTGAAATTATTTTCATCTTACCCCTTAAATTGACCTGAATGTCACCCTTTTTCATTATCTCATGCATCGTTGTCTACTTCGGGATTTTGCTTCTCATCGCCTGGATAACCGGCAGAAACGCGGATAATAACGCATACTTTCTTGGAAACAAAGCCTCGCCCTGGATAGCGGTCGCTTTCGGAATGCTTGCCGACTCGCTTTCGGGGGTAACTTATATTTCGGTGCCCGGCGCGGTGGGTTCAGCCCAGTTTTCCTACCTGCAGCTGGTCATGGGCTATGTCTTCGGGTATTTCCTTATCGGCGCAGTCCTGCTGCCCTTGTATTATAAAATGAACCTGACCTCGATTTACAGCTACCTTAAAACCCGTTTCGGGAGCTGGTCGCAGAAAACAGGCGCCTTTTTCTTCCTGCTGTCGAGGACCCTGGGAGCAGCCGCCCGGCTATACCTGACGGCAAGCGTCATTCAGCTGTTTGTATTCGACGCGTTGGGCGTACCGTTCTGGCTAGCGGTTACGATCATCATCGCGCTGATGCTGATTTATACGTACCGCGGTGGGATCAAAACGCTGGTATGGACCGACACCCTGCAGTCGGGCTTTTTGCTCCTGGCGGTGATTCTTTCGATTGTAGCCATCAGCAGGGAACTGGATCTGGGCTTTTTCGACCTAATCCGTACCGTGTCGGACAGCACCTATTCAAAAACCTTTTTCTGGGACCCCAAGCCGGAATCCTTTTTCTGGAAACAGTTCCTGGCCGGTGTGTTCATCGCGGTAGCCATGACCGGCTTGGATCAGAATATGATGCAGAAAAGCCTAAGTTGTAAACGCCTGTGGGATGCGCAGAAAAACATCTACTCCTACAGCTTGGTCATGTTCATTGTCAATTTCTTCTTCCTTTGCCTGGGTGTGCTCCTGTATACGTACGCAGAACGGATGGGGATCGGGATACCCGGGGTAAGCGATAACCTCTTCCCCACCCTGGCATTGGAGCACCTGGGCATCTTCGCGGGACTGGTATTTATTGTAGGCCTTACCGCGGCCACTTTTTCAAGCGCGGACTCCGTGTTGACTACCCTGACCACCTCGTTCTACATCGATTTCCTCAACATGCAGGAACGGGAGGATTACACCCAGAAGCAGAAAGTCCGGATCCGGAAACGCACGCACCTGGCCTTTGCCGTTATCCTGCTGCTTGTGATCCTGATTTTCCGGGCGGCCAACAACGACGCGATCATCAATACGGTTTTGCTGCTGGCTGGATATACCTACGGTCCCTTACTGGGACTTTTTGCATTCGGCTTGTTTGCAAAAAGGAAGGTCATCGATCGATTTGTTCCGCTGATATGTATCTTTGCCCCTTTGTTATGTTACCTGCTCAATGAAAATGCGACACGATGGCTGAACGGCTATGAAATCGGCAACGAGCTGATCCTGCTGAACGGACTTTTGACCTACATCGGGTTGCTGTTAATTTCAAAGCGGGAAAACAGGGTGAAGAATAATACAATCGCAAAAGATTCGATATGATCGACAACGGAAAGGAAAGCGAAGAGAAAATCAGGAAAGCATTCGAACAGAAGGACTGGCAGAGCATCAAGGTAAACGATTCCTGGCAGATATTCAAAGTGATGTCCGAGTTTGTGGAAGGATTCGAGACCATGGCCCGCATCGGCCCCTGTGTTTCGATCTTTGGCTCGGCACGCACCAAGCCCGGCCATAAATACTACAAAATGGCAACCGAGATTGCCGCGGGACTTACCCGTAGGGGTTTCGGGATCATTACTGGCGGCGGCCCCGGGATCATGGAAGCGGCCAACAAAGGCGCCCAGATGGAAGGCGGCAAATCGGTGGGTCTGAATATCCACCTCCCGCATGAGCAGGAATCCAATCCCTACATCGACAAGGATAAGCTGATGAATTACGACTATTTCTTCGTCAGGAAGGTCATGTTCATCAAATATTCCCAGGGATTCATTGTGCTGCCCGGTGGCTTTGGAACCATGGATGAGCTATTTGAAGCAATTACGCTCATTCAGACCCGGAAAATCGCCGAATTCCCCATTATTCTGGTGGGAAAATCATTCTGGAGCGGATTGATCGACTGGCTTAGGGAAGAAGTGCTGACCCGCGAAAACAACGTGGGACCGGAAGACCTGGAGCTGTTCCGTCTGGTGGACACGGTGGACGAAGCGGTGGATCACGTGGTGCGGTTCTACGAGAAGTATGTGATAAAACCCAACTTTTAATTGAATGAGACGGTTTTTATTTCTGTACTTTGCTGTTACCCTTCTCTGCCCATTGCAAGCAGTTCATTCGCAGGAAATCTGCTCGGTGAGCCTGGGGGACTCGACTGTGCATTTGGCAATCCACGGATCCGCGGATGCGCCCGTTTATTTTTTAAACCTCCACGATAACGAAAACACATCCGTAGAGGCTGCCCTGGAGGTAATGAAGACCCTGCCGGGCCGCCTGGTGGAGATAAAGCACACCGGTGAGCGGCTGATCGCCTTTTCCGTTGGCAACCGCTCCTATCAATTCGATCCGAACCGCATGTTCACCCCGGAAGGACGACGGGCTACGCTAAACCGATATGGATCTTTCAGCCTGGCGGCGGAAAAAGCGGTGGCGGTGTTTGCCGATACGGTCCTGCAGGTTTACGGGATAGACCGGGCCGGCTGCATTGTAACCCTTCACAATAACACCAATAATGATTTTTCGGCCAAGTCGTATCTCCCCGGTGCCATTTATGAAAAGGAAGCCCGGAAAGTCTACATTGAACCGGGAACCGATACGGATGATTTCGTGGTGGTAACCCGGCGGCGGTTCTACCGTTATTTCAAACGTCACGGGATCAATGTGGTATTGCAGCATCCGGATCCGACCGATGACGGCTCCTTGTCGGTTTACGCCGAGCAGCTGGGCATTCCCTACATAAACATCGAAGCCGAAGATGGACATTTACAGGAGCAGATGCGGATGATACAGATCACCTATCAACTCTTGCAGCGCCCCCGGGGGATTTTTTCATGGCTGGCCGGCGGCAGGTAGCGGTCCGGCCGTATTGGCGCGGAAAACACGCAGAAAGTTCTCACCCAAGATTTTTTTCACCTCCTCGTCCGAGTACCCCCTTTCCTTCAAGGCCCGGGTGATTTTCGGGAAATCCGAGACGTCGTCCAACCCGCGCGGAAGGGAGTTCACCCCGTCGAAGTCCGACCCCAGACCGACATGGTCCACCCCGGCCAGCCGGGCGATGTAATCGATGTGGTCGATCAGCAGGGAAAGAGGGGCCCGCAACGCCTCGGCTTCGCCGGGATGCATCTGAAGCAAGCGGATCCCAATCGCGTAATCGGACGATAGCGTGCTGCGCAGCGAATCGGCTTCACTGGGATAACGGGTCAGCAGCGCTTTGACTTTCCCGTTATAGGAGGGGTCGATGTAGGCTGAATAGAAATTAACGCAGATAACCCCTCCGTTGCGCGCAACGGCTTTGATCTGCTCGTCTTTCAGGTTTCTGTAATGGGCACACAGGGCATAGGCCGAGCTGTGTGAAAGGATGACGGGCCGCTTTGCAATTGCCATCGCGTCCCAGAAGGTGGAATCCCCGGTATGGGACAGGTCGACCAGCATGCCCAGTTCATTCATGCGGGCAATGACCCGTTTGCCGAAATCGCTTAAGCCCCTGGTACGCAGGCTCCGCGGACGCAAAACCTCATCCTGGGCCGAACTGGCCCAGGAAATGCTGTTATTCCAGGTAAGAGTCAGGTAACGTGCCCCGCGTGCGTGCAGGCTGTCGAGGTAGTCCAGCCGCTCCTCAATCATGTGGCCGCCCTCCACGCCGATTACAGCCGCCAATTTTCCCTGTTTCACGGCACGCGTTAGGCCGGAAGCATCGGTTACCAGCGCCATGCGGCCGGAATTGCGCCGGATGGTTTCTTCAAGTACATCAATCTGACGGTTCGCCTCACGGAAACCTCCTTCGTGCGTGAATTTCTCGCCACACCAGACTGAAAACACCTGGACGTTGACGCCCCCCTGTTGCAGGCGGTCCAGGTCGGTATGCGCCTTTCCACGAAGGTCGTCTTCGAGTTTGCGTCCCCGCATGAGTGCCGAAGCCAGCACGTCGTTGTGGGCGTCCACCAGAAGCGACCGGGCATGCAGGTTCCCCTGGGAACTATCCGTGGCCTGGCCCTGTGCCGGGTCAAAGACCAGACTGAGAATTACCGCAAAACCAAGCAGCCTTGCAATCCGCATGCTTATCAAGCTTTAACCTGGGTTGTTCCCCCTCCTTCCAAAGAGAGACTTACCGGTTGGTTTGTTTTCCAGGACCCGGCGGTAAAATCGGGCACATCAATGGAATTGGACCGGTTTGCCACCGACCATTCGCTTAAAGGGGCAATCGCACTCCACAGCACCCCGTCGTATACATCCTGATCCAGCGGAAGACCATTCCGGAGACAATCAATCAAGCGCCAGTCCATCATGAAATCCATGCCCCCGTGTCCTCCGATCTTTTTTGCCATCTCACCGACCTTGGTCACAATTTCCGGGGTATATTGTTCTTCCAGCGTTTTAAATTCCTCCTGCGAAAGCCAGTTGTGTCCGGTTGCAATGCGGGCAGGCGAAGGCCACTTTCGTGCAACGCCCTTGGTTCCGCTGACCAGGTGGATCCTCGAGTAAGGCCTCGGTGAAGTCACATCGTGCTGGATCATGATACTTCCTCCCTTTTTCAGTCGCACCAGCGTAGTATTCATATTTCCACGGAATTGCTTATTAGCATACGGGGCGAAAAACGCATCTTCTTCGGCCAGCTCCTGTGCCTTGCCGGCCATTTGGTAATCGCGGCTGGAAAGCGATACCAAATAATCCATCCGGTCGCCCCGGTTTACGTTCATCACCTGACAGACCGGTCCCAATCCATGCGTAGGATACAGGTTGCCATCCCGGAAGTTCTCCTTCAGCCGCCACATGTCGTAATACCCCTGCTTGTTGAAGTTAAGCTGAAGCAGGTCGTGGATGTAGGCGCCTTCGGCATGCACGATCTCCCCGAAAAAGCCTTGACGGGCCATGTTCAGGGTAAGCAGCTCAAAGAAATCGTAACAGCAGTTTTCCAGCATCATGCAATGCTTCCGGGTACGCTCAGAGGTCTCAACCAATTGCCAGCATTCTTCCAGAGTGGTGGCTATGGGCACTTCACAGGCAACGTGTTTGTCGCATTCCATGGCGTAAACCGCCATGGGAACGTGCCAGTCCCAGGGGGTGCAGATATAAATCAGGTCGATATCATTCCGCTCGCAAAGCGCTTTCCATGCAAAGGTCGATCCTGCGTAGATGTCGGGGCGGTGGCCGGTGCCCTCCAAGGACTTTTTCACCTTTTCGGCGCGGTCTGTGCGGATATCACATAACGCCTTTATCTCAACTCCCTGGATGTGGCTCATCCGGTTTACCGCTCCCGGTCCACGTTGTCCCAAGCCAATGAAGCCAATCCGGACGGTGTCCAGTTTCGGCGCCGCATAGCCGCTCATGTTGAATCGCTGCCGGCGCTTGCTGCGCGCAATCTGTTCCTCAATCCACCGGGAAGACCCGGAAACGGCCGCTCCGGCAATGCCCGGTAGCCCGGCGCCTGCCAGGCTCAGTCCGGCCAGTCCGCTTATTTTAAGAAAATCTCTCCTTTTATTACTCATAATTCAATTGCTAACAGCCGATCAAATTAAACATTTTTATTCTTTATCAAGAATGGTGAAGTGGGCGGTAAGGCGCTCTCCTAGTTCATCCACCAGCGTCAGGGAATGTCTTCCCCGGGTTGGACTAAGCGCCATTTCATGCGGAGCCCGGGTTTCGCCAAGATACGCTCCGTCCAGATGCCAGTACACGGTAGCCTCTGCCCGGCGATGGGCGACACTGAATACGGCTTCTCCGCGCTCACCCGTCAGTTCAACCGGGACGTAAATGCTGGTGCCCGGCGTGGGATAGATGAACGCCATGGATTCGGTGGCTCCCGAATGCGGATCGCATCCCTCCCGATACGGCGGAAGCGGCCGGTAGTCCTGGTTTCCCGCTTTGTAATACCATTCCATGGCAGGAGGCAGTACGAACCAGGACCGGGAAACTATGTCGGAAGGCTGGGCGCAGTCGCTGCTAACCCTTTTGCCAGTGGCATCCAGATGGACGAGCCGATGGTACGGGCATGCCGCCGTACGGAGCCCCGCCCGGGGTACATACATGCTGTCTGCCTGGGAACACAGTTCCGATGCGCGGTAACCGCTTTGGGGGCATACCGGAATGCGGGCCATTTTGTCATAGGGTACCTGGAACCACGATGATTCGGGAAGATGGCGGAAAATATCGAACAGAATCGGAGCCGCCGCGGTAATCCCGGTAAGTCCTGCCCTGCCCTCCCCGTCGGCATTGCCCGCCCAGACGGCCACCACGAATTTCGGGGTGAGCCCAATGGCCCAACCGTCCCGGAATCCAAAACTGGTGCCCGTTTTCCAGGCGATCTGCTGGGTGGAGGTAAATTGCTTCCATAGCATTTCCTCTCCCGGCCGGACCACCTCTTCCATGGCCCGGAATGCGAACCAGATACCCGCCGCGTCCAGCAAGCCTTTCTGTTCCAGCCGG
>Ga0207873_1002359_pt1 | contig 15670 bp, 13 predicted proteins | sample BGWIniCompost_FD_187373 | JGI IMG/M metagenome (GOLD analysis project Ga0207873, IMG submission 187373) | Cellulose adapted compost microbial communities from Newby Island Compost Facility, Milpitas, CA, USA - BGW Initial Compost (SPAdes)... ...
AACTGTACCCATGTAGGATTAATTATTTCTAAATCTGCTGTGGAGGTTGCAGGTTTAGAAATTAAGGTAAAGGTGGCAGAACTAATTGGTTCGTCATTACCAATATTCCAAGCGGAGAGATATACGTAGGTTTGATTTGGTACAACGTTCAAACCGGACGAAACTGAGTTTGTATTAAAACCTAATGTTTGTAACCTGTGTGGTGTTAATGCTTCTGTTTTAATTAATGCTCTCTGTGCAAAAGAAAAACCTGTTAAAAGTATTGTAAGTATAAAAATCTGTAATATTTTTTTCATATATAAATCCCCTGTATAGGATAATTAAGTTAGTTCTATTTTCCCAAAAATTGTTCCACTGACTTTATGCTTTAATTTTGTTGATATAGAAATAATTAACAGTATCTTTCTATATATATTTCTTTAATAAGAGAAAAATCATTTTTTCATTTTCACTATTGAGAGAACTATTATTTGTTAATTATCAATATTGATCTCTTATTTAATAAATAAACTTGCTGCATAATCAATATTCATCAAAATAGATTTTGAGTATCTTTGTTAAAGTTTTCTTTTAATACTAAATTTTAATTATGCATTTAATTCTATCTTAAGCGGAGTGTAAATTGGATAATACTTATAAATCAGCCGGTGTTGATATTGAAGCCGGAGATGAAACTGTTAGACGTATAAAGAAGTTTGCCAAATCAACTTTCAACAAAAATGTTCTTTCCGATATCGGACTTTTTGGTGCGTTTTATAAACCTGATTTTTCTCAGTACTCAGAACCTGTTCTTGTTTCAAGTGTTGATGGTGTAGGTACCAAACTAAAAATTGCTTTTGCAATGAATTTTCATAAAACTGTCGGGCAGGATCTTGTTAATCATTGTGTAAATGATATTGCTGTCTGCGGTGCCAAGCCTCTCTTCTTTATGGATTATCTTGCATTCGGAAAATTAAGCCCTGATGTAGCTGCAGATATAATTGAAGGATTTTCTATAGCTTGCAAAGAAAATGATTGTGCATTAATCGGTGGTGAGACTGCAGAGATGCCGGGTTTGTATGATGAAAAAGAATATGATATGTCAGGTACTATTGTAGGTATTGTTGATAGAAAAAAAATTATTGATGGAAAGAGAATTTCAAAAGGAGATATTCTCATCGGATTTCAATCTAATGGTTTGCATACTAATGGATATTCCCTTGCAAGAAAAGTTCTTCTATCAAAATTCAAAGTTGATGAGAAGATATCTGAACTTAATTCCACATTAGGCGAAGAGCTTTTAAGAGTTCATAAATCATATCTTAAATTAATTAATGCATTAAAAGAAAAAACTGATATTAAAGGTTTCTCACATATTACAGGTGGGGGAATTGTCGGCAATACAATCAGAATTCTTCCTGAAGGTTTAAGTTTAAAGATTAATTGGGATAGCTGGGATGTTCTTCCTGTTTTTGAGTTAATTAAAGAAACAGGAAATATAAATGATGAAGAGATGAGAAAGGTTTTTAATCTTGGAATCGGTTTGATTGCAATTGTAAGCAGAAATAATCAAAATGAAGTACTAAAAATTGCAGATGAACTTGGTGAAAAATCTTTCATCATTGGTGAAGTTGTTTAAATGAGGAGAATACACTCTGTGCCTCTCTGTGCCTTCTCTGTGTTACTCTGTGTAACTATTCTTCTTTCCGGCTGCGACAAAGGAATAGCTCCGAAATCCGGCGAAGCAGGCTTTTCCGGTATAATTACCTTTATCGGACAATGGCCAGATTCTGTAACAAGAACTCATCTTGTAATATTCAAAGACCCATTAAATTCTTCAGCAGATTTTTCTTTACAGAATCTTCGCTATGTTAGTAATGAAATTCCTTTCGGTACTACGACATATAATTTCAGTTCAAAAGATTCATCAGTTATTCCCGGTACAGGATTGTTCGAACCAGGTGAGTATGCATATGTTGCAGTTGCCCAGCAAACAACCGAAAATGTTTCGTTAATTAGAGCAGACTGGTTTGTAGTGGGAGTTTATTATAAGAATAATGATACTACAAAACCGGGCACGCTAGTAATTCCTGAAAACACTTTTGTAGAAAACATAAATATTATTTGTGATTTTAATAATCCACCTCCACAACCGCCGGGAGGGAAGTAGAGTTCAAACCTGCCTGCCGTCAGGCAGGTTAAAGTTCAAGAATTAATATTGAAATGAAATATATTTCTATCATTTTTATTTTTATTCTTTTTACCGGAATTACTTATCCTCAATCACTTTCCATTTCAGGTAAAGTAACTGATTCACGTTTAAACCCCCTTCCAAATGTTAACATAATTATTTCGGAAACCGGAAGAGGTGCAGCAACAAATGTTGAAGGGAATTTTATAATTGAAAATCTTTTACCGGGAGAATACGATTTAGAGTTTTCTTTCATCGGATATGAATCTCAAACAATCAAAGTTGTTTTAAAGGATAAATCTGAAAAGATAAATGTTGTACTAAAAGAACTTCCTGTTGAAACAGAACAGGTTATTATATCAGCATCAAAATATGAACAAAGGATTTCAGAACTTCCAGTAAGTGCTGAAGTAATCGGAGCAGAGATTATATCACAAAAGAATTTTAATAATCTTGAAGATGCTTTACGTTATGTGCCGGGAATTAATATGACCGATGATCAAATTAGTATTCGCGGTTCAAGCGGGTACAGCAGAGGTGCAGGTTCGAGAGTTCTTCTTGCAATAGACGGCTTGCCTTTTTATACCGGAGATACAGGAGAAACTATATGGGAAGTAATTCCTGTTCATGTTTTGGAAAGAGTTGAGATAATTAAAGGGGCTGCTAGTTCTTTATATGGTTCGACTGCAATTGGCGGTGTGGTTAATCTTATTACTTCAAAAATTCCTGAAGATCAAATAATCTATTTGAAATCCTACATCGGTGCATATGATAAACCTTCTTACGATGAGTGGGATTGGTCAGGTGAGTACAGGATATTTAACGGACAAACTCTTACTTATGCAAATACTTTTTCTGATATAGGAATAACTGCATCTTTCTCACGACTTGAGGATCTCGGTTACAGGCAAAATAATTTTTCTAAAAGATACATCGGCTTTCTAAAAAGTGATATTAAATTTTCCCAAAGTTCATCTTTAACATTGCTTGCAAATTTATTTACCAAGAAGAGCGGCAATTTTGTTTACTGGAGAAATTCAAGAAATGCTCTTGTCCCACCTGAAGGAGATTTGGGTCAGGTTGTTAATGCCGACAGACATATGACCGGAGCAATTTTCAACCAGGTATTAAGTGATAATCATCTTTTAAAATTAAAAGCAAGCTACTATTACACTGCATGGGATGATGGTGCAGTCCCTCTCAATAAATCGACTACAGATTTGTTCAGGGGAGAAATACAGTTGAATTCTGTTTTAAGTAATTCACTTATTCTTGTTTCAGGTGTTGAAGCATCAGGTGCAGAGGTTAATTCTACATTATTTGGAAATCCCGGTTCTGTAAGTTTTGGAGCATATGCAAGTGCTGATTACAAATTTAATTTTCCCTTAATTGCTTCTTTAGGGATAAGATATGATTATAATAAACTTGATACTTTAAACGGCAGCAATGCATTCTCTCCAAAATTAGGAATGAATTATAAATTCTCCGATAAATTAATTTTCAGAACATCTGTTGGCACAGGCTTCCGTGCACCAACACCTGCAGAAGCATTTACATCAACTACTGCAAGCGGTATTACAGTTAAACCAAATCCAAAACTGAAATCAGAAACAAATCTTACCATTGAAGGAGCTTTAAACTATAAGCCAATTAATTTTCTCACTTTAGATCTTGCAGCATTCAACAATGAATATTATGATTTTATTGAAGCAGGTGTTGACCCTTCAGATGGAATGATAATGTTTGATAATCTTGTAAGAGCAAGAATACAGGGATTTGAATTTCAAACTCAGTTTGATTTAAAAGAAATTAATACTTCTCTCAACTTGAGTTACACTTATTTATGGGCAAGAGATATTGAAAAGAAGAGAGCATTGAAATACAGACCAAGACATACTTTTTACAGCAGTCTGAATTATACATTGAGTAATTTTTCAGCTGGAGCAGATTTCAGATACTGGAGCCGCGTTGAAGAGATAGATGAAGAATTAATTAACCTTGGTCTTGTACCTGACGGAAATCTGAGAGTTGAAGTTTTCGTTCTCGATTTACGGGCAGGTTGCAAATTTAATTTTGGAAATATTCCTCTGAACATTTTCCTCAATGCCAACAATGTACTTAATTACAATTATGTAGAACTTATTGGTAACCTTGCACCAATAAGAAATTATTCATTAAGCATTGAGTTGGGTATTTAATTATTAATCTCAACAATTACTTTTTATTAAATAATCCTCCAAGCATATTCATACCCTGACTTAAAATATCTCCTTCAGGCATTTTACCATCAGGTGTTAATTTATCTACAACCTGCGGTAGAAGGTTCGATAGACTTCCTAATAAATCATTCTTTTCAATACCAAACTTTGAAGAAACAGAATTAATGGTATTATTGTCCAAAACTTTTTCCAGTTGATTTGGAGAAACCGGAATATTATTGCCTGTTCCTATCCATGATGAAATAACATCTCCGAGACCATTGGAATTGAATTTACTTATTAAACCGTTTAATCCGCCTTCACTTCCAATTATGTCCATCACTGCTGAAACTAAATTGCCTTGTTTATCCCCTTCACCACCAAAAACTGATTTTAAAGAATCCATGATATTCATATTTGTTCCTTTCTTAAATGTTAAAAAATTTATGAAGAATAAATTCTGTTTCAGGAGAGTAAGGAGATTGTCATACCGGGAATTGAATTATGGCTCTGATTTTTTTCTCTCGGGAAACTCTGACGCAAAATCTAAATTTATTTCCATTAAAGCTATTAGCCAGCTAACATGTATATACTATTTAGGTTATTTAAATCATATTTTGTGAATATTAAACATCTATTAAGCCTTAAAACTTTATTCTCCTGCAAAAAATAATTTTATTCCTTAAGTTTATCAGAGCTTAAAAATATTTTAATTCAAACCTCTCTTTCCGGAGAGGAATAGAATGAGGGTTTTTATGTTTATAGATACACACGCACATTTATTTTATCCTAATTTCTCAGAAGATATTGATGAGGTAATAGAAAGAGCTAAATCTTCAGGAGTGGATTATATTATTGTCCCTGCTACAGATGTTGAAACAGCCAAACAAACTCTTGCACTCGCAGATAAATATGATATGATTTATGCTGCTGTCGGGGTTCATCCCCATGAAACAAAAGAATGGACAAATGATAATCTTAAAATAATTGAAGAGCTTGCACAGCATAAAAAAGTTGTGGCAATTGGCGAAATAGGTCTCGATTATTATTATGATTTCTCACCAAAGGAAAAACAGATTGAAGCTTACCGCTCGCAGATAGAACTTGCACTAAAACTTAATCTTCCGACTATAATTCATAACAGAGAATCTGATGAGGATATTCTTAAAATAACAAAAGAATATTGCAAGGATGGTTTAAGGGGACAGTTTCATTGCTTTAATGGTTCTCTGCAGGATGCAAAAGATATTATAAGAATGAAATTTTTCATCTCATTTACGGGGAATATCACATTCAAAAAAGCTGATACACTCAGAGATACATTTTCAAAAATACGGCTTCAACATCTTCTGCTTGAAACCGATTCTCCTTTTATGACTCCGGTTCCGCACCGCGGTAAAAGAAATGAACCGTCATATGTTAAAATTATCGCAGAAAAAGCTGCAGAGCTTCATAAAGTTTCGGTTGAAGATGTTGCAAGGATAACATCTGTAAATGCTTTCAGATTGTTTGGAATCGGTTCTTTACCCGGTACAAGTTTCACATATAAACTTGGTAAAAGTTTGTATGTTAATGTTACCAACAGGTGTGATGCAGATTGTGTTTTTTGCAGAAGAAAAGAAGAACCAATAATTGAAGGATATAATCTTGGAATGAAAAAAAGCGAAGAACCTCCTGCTGAAAAATATATTGAAGAGATAGGCGACCCAAAAGCTTATAAAGAGATTGTCTTCTGCGGTTATGGTGAACCAACAATAAGATGGGATGTTGTTAAGACTATAGCAAAATATGTAAAAGAGAATGGAGGCAAAACAAGACTTGATACGAACGGTCATGGTAATCACATTAATAAAAGAGATATTACTCCCGAAATGAAAGGTGTAATCGATACAATTTCAATTAGTCTTAATGCAGCGGATGCGGCAACTTACTCAGAGATTATGAGAGTTGAGAAAAACATGTTCAATGAAATGATAATGTTTGCAAAAAGTGCTAAGCAGTATGTTGATAAAGTTGTGATGTCTGTTGTTTCAATTGATGAAGTTGAAATTGAGAAAGCAAGAGATGTGGTTGAAAATAAAATTGGTGCTGAGTTTAGGGTGAGGGAGTATTTTTAAAATTGCAAGATTACAAGGTTGTAAAGCGTTATTCCGAATTCATTTCGGAATTTAAAGTATGAATGCGTTTGTCATTCTGAATTCATTCCGGGAAAGAGATGCTGAAACAGGTTCAGCATTTGCTTAGAAGATCAGCATATGTACAAATATTATGTTTAATAAAAAATGTTTACATCTAATATTCTTTCTTTTCCTTCTCCCTTCACTTTGGAATGGGCAGGAGGAAATCTTTTCCCAGGTTAAAGATAAATTAGATAATCTACTCTCCGATCCTTTCTTTGAATCTACTCTTGCAGCAGTTGATATTTATGATCTTACGAATAGAGAAATCGTTTATCAGAAAAATCATAAGTACCTTCTTCATCCTGCATCAAACATGAAAATACTTACCACTGCAGCAGGATTGTTCTTTTTAGGTCCTGATTATTTTTTTGAAACTACACTCTATTATCACGGAGAAATTGATGGGAATATACTTAAAGGTGATTTGTATGTTGTTGGAGGATTTGATCCTGAATTTTCTGTTTATGATTTACAATACTTTGTTAATGCACTCGATTCTCTTGGTATAAAAGAGATAACAGGTAATTTATATGCAGATGTTTCAAGGATGGAAAATCGTTTCTGGGGAGAAGGATGGATGTGGGATGATGATCCTTCAACTGATGCCCCTTATCTCTCATCATTAAATATAAATATGAATGCAGTTGATGTTTATCTTCTTGGAACCGAAATAGGAAAAAGTGCACAGGTAATTTTGCATCCACAGACAGATTATTTTGAAATCTTTAATGAAACCACAACTATTTCATCTAACCAGCAAAATACTTTCTCTGTAACAAGAGACTGGATGAACAGGAAAAATACAATTATATGTACTGGGAAGGTGAATCATAAGAAACATTTAACAGGGGAAGAAGAGCCTGTAAGCCTGAATGTATTCAGACCTGATTTATATTTCCTTACTCTCTTTAATGAAACCTTGCAACAAAACGGAATTAAAGTTCATGGTAAACTTGATAATTTCTGGCTGCCTTATGATGCTGTACATATTACAACTTTTTCAAGACCTGTTATTGATGTTATAAGAAGAGTAAATAAAGTAAGCAGCAATCTTCATGCAGAGATGGTTCTTTATGCAATGGCAGAAAAATATTACGGTAAACCTGCCACATCAAAAAATGGGATTAAGGTAATTAACAATCTCATTGCTATGACAGGAATGAATCCTGAAAAGTACAGGCTTGTTGATGGTTCCGGTTTGTCTCATTACAATCTTGTTTCGGCCGAGCTTATTCTTGCAGTATTAAAACATGTTTATTACAAAGAACCTGCCTTATTTAAAATTTTAAATGAATCATTTCCTATTGCAGGTATAGATGGCACACTCGGCAGAAGAATGGGGGGCAGCACAGCAGAAAAAAGGGTAACTGCAAAGACCGGAACTTTAAGCGGAGTAAGTGCACTATCCGGCTATCTTGCAACAAAGAATGGAAAGTTTCTTGCATTCTCAATATTAATGCAGAATTTTGTTAATGGTGCTTCTACTGCAAGAGCATTCCAGGATGAAATTTGTAAAATTCTTTCTGAATATTAAATGAAAAATCTTGCTGTTATATACGATGACTTCCATCTTAAGCATGCCCCACCTGTGGTTCATGCAGAAAAACCTGAACGATTAACTTTCACTTTAAATTTTCTTAAAGAAAAAAATATTTTTAAGAATGTTGAACTGATTAAGCCGACCGAAGCTAAAAAAGAAGATATACTTCGTGTACATAAAGAAGAATATTTCAATTTTGTTGTTGAGTTTGTTAATAGCGGGAAATTTTTTTTAGATCCCGACACATACATTGTTAAAGATTCTTTTAATTCAGCAATGCTTTCTGCAGGGGCAGCAATAAATGCTGTAGATTTTGTAATGAACAAAACTTATAAAAATATTTTCTCTTTGATGCGTCCACCAGGTCATCATGCAGAAACTGATAAAGCTATGGGGTTTTGCATTTTTAATAATATTGCTGCTGCTGCAGCTTATGCCCTTGAAAAATATAATTTAACCCGCGTTGCTATCATTGATTGGGATGTTCATCATGGCAACGGTACACAGGAAATTTTTTACGATACGTCGAAAGTATTGTTTATAAGTTTGCATCAACATCCGCTTTACCCGGGTACTGGTTCCGAGAATGAAAAAGGAACGGGAAATGGGGAAGGATATACAATAAATTTTCCCTTGCCTCCCGGAACAAAAGGAGAGACTTATAAAAAAATATTTAAAGAAAAAATTATCCCTTCTTTTGAAGATTATAAGCCTGAGTTAATTTTTATCTCTGCAGGATTTGATGCACATAAAGATGATCCGCTTGCTAATTTAAAACTTACCGAAGAAGATTTTGCCGATCTCACAAAAATAATTAATGAATTTGCAGATAAAGAAAACCTGAGTATAATTTCACTTCTTGAAGGAGGCTATAATCTTCCTGCCCTTGCAAATTCAGTATATTACCATTTGAAAAATTTATAGAATATAATTCTTTCCGAAATCATTTTATGAAAAAAGTATTTAAAGAATTTCATATAAGAACATCCCCCTTTCAGCCTGATATACTAAGCGGTTTGTTATGGGAATTAAATATTACAGGTCTTACTGAAGAAGATAATTTCATTAATGTCTATGCGGGAAATGATCTTTCCAGAGATACAGTTGAGAATTTTCTTTTAAAATTAAAGAAGGAAAAAGTAATTGATGACTATTCGTTAGATGAATATGAGTTTGAAAATGTAAACTGGAATGAAGAGTGGGAGAAGAATCTTAATATCATAAAAGTGACAGATAAGATTGTAATTAAACCATTATCAAAAGAATATAAATCTTCTCCTGGTGAAATAGTTATAACAATCGATCCTAAAATGTCATTTGGTACAGGTGAGCATCAGACAACAAAGCTTATGCTTATGCTTCTTGAAAAATATATCAAAAATGGAAAAGTTCTTGATGTTGGTTCAGGCACAGCAGTTTTAGCAATTGCATCTGTTAAATTTGGAGCCAATTATGCAGTCGCAATAGATAATGATGAATTATGTTATGAAAATGGAAAAGAGAATACAGCATTAAACAATGTTTCTGATAAAGTTGATATAAGAATTGGTGAGATAAAAGATATAAAAGAAAATGATTTTGATTTTGTAATCGCCAATATTCAGAAGAATGTAATTATTAAAATTGCCGGTGAAATAAAAGAGAAACTAAAAAGCGACGGAACAATTATATTATCTGGTCTGCTTAGTGAAGATGAAGCTGATGTAATTCAAACTTATGAAAGTTTTAATTTCTATCTAATGGAAAAGAGAACAATGGATGAATGGATTGCACTGGTTATGAAAGAGGGGAGAAGGTAATGTGGTTTACCCAATCCCCGTAAATAATTACCTGTAATTAATTTTAACCTGACTACTTGTAAGGAACTTCCAGTCCTCATCGTAAACATAAACCTTGTAAGTGCCCCGGTCATAAAAGGTTACTTGTTTCCAGAACCAGTTCCAGTCAGGTTCGACATCTGCATAAATAGTATTCTCAAAAGTTTCTTAACCTCTTGAGTCAACTCTATAAATGTCGAAGAGAACTTCATAGCAGTCAATACTTTTTCCGCTTCCCATTCTTACAAGGAAATAAAGATATCCGCCGTTACTTCCGATTGTAAAAGTTGACGCTTCATTAATTGCATAACCATCTTCATCAACTCCTTCACAGAAATAAAGGCTTTGTGCAGATGTTAATGCAGTAAACCCAAAAAATAAAACAAATAAGAGTGCAGCAAAATTCACCCTTTTCATTCTTCCTCCTGAATAATTAATAATGTTGGCTGATGTTAACCAAGTCTGTGCCACTGCTTAACATTTAAAAGGAATTAGAATAAATAATAAATTTTAAGAATCATTGAAGGTTGTCGCCATTAAGCGACTTAACGGGTGAGTAATTTTTATTCTGAGAAAGACAGGTTTTTGAGGAAATTCTGAGCCTTAGTGGCGTGGCGACAAAAAAAGAAAACTGCCGCCAAGCGCTAAAACTTTAAAAAGCACCATGTAAAATTTTATATTGAATTTACTTCATCAAAATCATTTTCTGAACAGAAGAAAAATTCCCAGCTCGCATTTCATAAAAATAAATTCCTGATGAAAGAGAAGAAGCATCAAACTGAACTTCATAAGTGCCGGATGGTTTTTCTTCATTAACTAAAGCTGCAACCTCTCTACCGAGTATATCATATACTTTAAGGGTAACAAACTCCTTACTGCCAACTGAATACTGAATACTGGTGGCAGGGTTAAATGGATTAGGATAGTTTTGATAAAGTTCAAATTCAGAAGGTAATGGGAAATCTTCAGTAACAATTACAGCAAGATCCGAGAAGTTGGAGTTGTAAAAATCTATTGATGTTCTTGTTACAGCTCTTCCTTTAATTATTGAATCAAGCGTATCTACTCCTCTTCCAACATTATAGGCAACTATAATATCAACAGGTTTATCAGCTTCAAGTTTGAATGGACCTGAATTTATCATAGTAAATATGTTTCCTTCAAATCTGCATAGCCATCCAGTTTCAGAAACCGGATCACCGGAAAATATTTTAAAAGGATTAACTTCATTACAATTAACATTTTGATAATATCCATACTGAAAATTGCAGGGATCTATAATATCTCCGTCTTTTAATTTCCCTAAAGAATAATTCCTTGCTTCAAAATGATCGTTCGGTTGCTGCAAAAATGGATCACCATTTACGTGCATCATAGAAGATTTAAGATTTAGATTCCCTGCACCGGGAAATAATTCCTGACCTAAAACAGTACCTTTATTATTAATAGCAGAATCAAGAGGTGTGTCCGTTCCTTCGTCATATAACCCGTTACTGTTTACATCTATGAAAGTAACTCCGGGAATGTAGGCATATGGTCCTTGCAGTATTGTGGTAAAAAAGGCAGGAGGATTAATTCCATAGCTGAAATCCTCCTGCAGTTGATATGAATAACCGCTGTTCAATAAGGAATCAGTTCCAAACATATCATTCGTTGCATCCCCGATATCCGGATCACTCCAGGCTGAAAAATAAACTGAATCGAGAATAGAAGATATATTTCCTGTGTTGGTAATTCTATATCTTATAAAAATTGTATTATCGAGAAATTGAGATGTAACAGGTGTGAATGCAAAAATAGTCTGCTGAATTTCAATCCCCAATGGATCTTGTATAAATCTTCTTAGATTAGCAGGGACACCATCGTTGTAAACACACCAGGCTGTAACATCGCCAAGAATATCGGGTCTGTCTTCTTCAGGGTCCCATTGATTGTTTCCATTTAAATCAACAGGGTTATACAATCCGTCATTATTTCCATCATAAAAATCTGCGCCCAAATTAACAGCATCAGAGTAATCCTGCCAGCTCTGTCCGAAAGGAGGATCAGAAGATTGAATAACATAAATTTTATTTTCAGGATTTCCCGGCAGGGAACCAACAGGACCCGGCTGATAATCATTTACAAGACTTGCAGTTGCAACTGCATTTGCCCATATAGTATCTGCATTTATACCCGTAAGAAAAAAACCTCCGCTGAACAGAAAGACAATACTATCATATCGTCCTCCGCTTCCATCAGGAGGAATATTAACATCAGCAAGAACTCCTTTATTATCAAAGGGAAGATTAATATTGTTAATGTTAAGCCGGTAGTTTTCCTGTGCATTAATTATTAATGATACACAGAAAAAGAAAAAGATAATAAGATACTTCATCTTAACTCCTATTTAATTAAAACCATTTTTTTACTTTCAACAAAATCATTTACTGATATCCGGTAATTTTCACCCCAGGTTTCACCTTTATCCGTTGTTTTTATTGAATACAGGCTGTCTTTTGCAGGATTAAGATATACTACGATTATAGAATTATCATTGAGTACTACCGGGACAGCTTCGGTTACATTTTCGTAAATAGCAGGGACATGATGAAATTTCTGATTTTGAGGATAAGCATTTAAAATGCAAAAGATGATTAAAAGAAGTAAATAATTTTTCATAATTCCCCTGAGTATTTTGAACAAAGTACAGATAGAGGAGAAGATACAGGTGTAAGCTTTATTCCTTTAATTAAAAAAGAATAAGCGGGATTTTTTCTGAATAAAAAGTTCTTCATCTCTTCAAGCCCCGTAAAAGATAACAATACCAAACTATGAAAATAGTTTTATTTATAATAAAAGAAGATTATATCAGTGTCAACTACTTTTAAAAGTATCTTCTGAATCTTTGTTAACAAATATTGATAATTGAAAAATCAAAACTGCAGTAAAAAATTTTTAATAAACTGGATTATTAAAATTTTATAATTAAGTTTATACACATATTTTAAAGGGAGGATAAGTTGGAAAAAATAATATTATTTTTCATTTTAATTATTGGGAACTTCACATATAATTATTCACAAGAACAAACAATAGTTGGTGAGTTGATAATTGATTTTGTTGATTTACCTTCACGTTGGGAAATATTTGTTAACATACAAAGTGTTGGAATTCATTGGGATAAGAATCATAACTTAACAACACAATTCAGTGGAGGATATAATGAATATAATGAAACTTCCTCTATTTATAATATGCATTTATCCAGTGCTTGTTGGGTAACTTTAACTTATGAACCTTATATTGGCTTGGGGTTATATAAAATAACTGTTGGACAAACAATACCAGATTTTCCTTATGTTTTTTTCTATTTTGATTGGAGAACATCTGATCTTCCTCCGGGCCCGCATGAGTGGGATGATCAACGTTTTGTATACAGTTATAGTCAAAATAAAATCTACAGATATAACGATCCTAATGAAACATCAATTAATCTTCAAACACTTACTATATGGGATGAAATTGAAAATATTTCATTAGACAAAGCTAATTTAGAACCTCTTCCTCCGGAAGATTTGACATATGTGTCCTATCAGGATCATCCAAAGCTTTTATGGGAAAATTCACCATATCCGGAATATCTCACCCATTTTGAAATATATAGAAATACTGGAACAGGCTGGACTAAAATTAATACACAATCCAAAAATTTATTGTATTACATTGATGATGATATTAATATCGGTCAGTTAGCAGATTGTGTCTCATATAAGGTCAGATCACTTAACGGAACAGTTTTATCATCATCTTATTCTAATTCTATTTCAGCAGGATGTCCAAATAGTTTTTGGAAAAATTCTAATAATAATTTAGAAAATGGGAATAGTTTTCACTTAGAACAGAACTACCCCAATCCATTCAATCCATTTACAAACATCAAATTTTCAATCAAAGAAGATACCTTTGTTAGTCTTAAATTATATAACATTCTTGGGAAAGAGATATTAACTTTAGTAGAAGGATTTAAAGAATCTGGAATATATAATATTGAATTTGACGCTAGGATGCTGGAGAGTGGGATGTATATTTATGAATTAAGAACTGACAATTACAGAAATGTAAAAAAATTAATTTTACTTAGATGAAGAATTTTAAAACAGCGGGTATTATTTTTTTAATTATACTTATTGTAGCTTACAAGCAAATTAATGCACAAAGCCAGCAGCAAATTTTCTGGCCATCATTAATGAATTCGCCCTGGCCCATGTCTAAACACGATCCGCAAGGCACAGGCAGATCCGATTTTCCAGGTCCGAAAAATCCAAGTATTGCATGGACAAAAGATATGGAGTACGGTATTATGTCCGGACCAGTAATAGATTCCAATGAATTCCTCTACTTTGGAACAAGTACATCATTAATTTTTAGCGATACCTTAAATTATTTTTATTCATTGAATAATAAAGGTGAACTTTTATGGACATTTTATACATTTAATGGAGATCCTAATTCGTCAGGTCTATTAATATCAGCAGATTCAACTATTTATTTTTGTTCATTGGAATATTTATATGCTATTGACTTAACGGGAAATCTAAAATGGACATATAAGACAAACAGCCTTCAGATTCATCAATGGTTGACGAATATAGGTAGGGAAGGAAACATTTACTCTGTTAATTTTGATGGATATTTAAATTGCATCAATAATTCAGGTTCATTAAACTGGCAAAAAAAATATGATAGCGGGTTTTGGACAAATTCTCCCGTTTTTTCACCTGATGGTGAAACAATTTACATAGCAGGGACGGACAGTAATTTATATGCACTAAATTTAGATGGTTCCCTTAAATGGAAATTTATTTCGGATAAAGCATCAGCCATTCCTGCCGTAGATAATCAAGGTAATATATACTTTGTTTCAAAATTAGATTCCACGGGTTTATTTTCACTTAATCAGGATGGTACTTTAAGATGGAGTTATAATTTTGCTAACTTGAATTTTAGTGGTCCTGTTTTTTTAAGCCCGACAATAGATAAAGAAGGTAATATTATTTTTCCGGCTCCTCAACCACAAAAATCAAAAATAATATCAGTTGATTATTATGGAAATTTTAATTGGGAATATGTTTTTGAAGCGGATGACGAAGCTATTTTTTCTCCTTTAATTTGCGATTCTGAAGGAACAATTTATTGCGGTTCTACCTGGGGATATAATTTTTATGCAATATCAAATCATGGAAATCTGCTCTGGAAATTACCTCTTGATGGTTACCAGGTAGATAACTCCGGAGCAATTGGTTCAGACGGTACTCTTTATATTGGTACTCATCTTGGTTCATTAGTTACCGGACAAAAAAGAACTTTAATTGCTATCCGGGATACTGTAACATCTGTTTCCGGTAATGAAGAAATGATTAAAAGCTTTAAGCTGGAACAAAATTATCCTAATCCTTTCAATGCATCTACAGTTATTAAATATTCTATACCTAATGGTTCCCCCGTAGTTGTAAAATTAATTATATATGATATACTTGGTAATGAAATTGCAACACTGGTTAATAATGAGCAGTTTCCCGGTGAATACGAAGTCCGTTTTAATCCTTCAAATATCTCATCAGGAATATATTTTTATAAATTAACAGCGGGCAATTATACTGATATAAAAAAGTTGATTCTTTTGAAGTAATAATTATTCCTTCCTATATATCACCTTTCCATCAAATATTGTCATTTCAATAGTAACGTCTTTTATTTTATCAGGATCTATTTTTAAAATATCG
>Ga0207873_1002364_pt1 | contig 15651 bp, 16 predicted proteins | sample BGWIniCompost_FD_187373 | JGI IMG/M metagenome (GOLD analysis project Ga0207873, IMG submission 187373) | Cellulose adapted compost microbial communities from Newby Island Compost Facility, Milpitas, CA, USA - BGW Initial Compost (SPAdes)... ...
CTCCGTGTGAGCCCCACTCCGCGCTCTCTGAAACCCTCCGCGCTCTCCAGCGCTCAGAAGAGGTCGCACAGCACGTCCGGGTTCAGCGCGGCGAGCGTGGGCCGGCCGACCAGCGCGAGCGCGCGCTCGAGCTCGGTGCGCAGGAGTGCGAGGACGCGCTCGACCCCGAGCTGCCCGCCGACCGCGAGGCCCCACAGGTAGGGACGCCCGATCAGCGTGGCCGTGGCGCCGAGCGCGATGGCCTTGAGCACGTCGGTGCCCCGGCGGATGCCGCCATCCACGAGGACGGGCACGCGCCCCGCGACGGCCTCGGCGACGCGCGGCAGCGCGCGGCCGGTGGGCTCCGCGGTGTCGAGCTGGCGGCCGCCGTGGTTCGAGACGATGATCCCCGTCGCGCCGTGCTCGATGGCCAGCCGGGCATCCTCCGGCGTGAGGATCCCCTTCACGAGTACCGGGAGTCTGGTCGTTGCGCGGAGCCAGTCCACCGCATCCCAGGTCAGCGACGGGTCGAACTCCTGCGCAATGTACTTGTCGAGGCCGGAGCCGACGGCGTGCGGCAGGCGCGCCTGGTCGTAGCCGCGGAAGTTCGCCACGTCGATCTCGGGCGGGAGCCGGAACGCGTTGCGCGTGTCCCGCTCACGGTTGCCCTGCACGGGCACGGTCACGGTCAGGACGAGCGCGGTGCAGCCCGCGGCCTCAGCGCGTTGCACGAGCGCGCGGGTGAGGTTGCGGTCCCGGAACATGTAGACCTGGAACCAGAGCGGGCCGGGCGCGGCGGCGGCGACCTCCTCCACCGGATGGGTCGCGAGGGTGCTGGTGACGAGCAGGGTGCCGGCAGCGCGAGCGGCGCGTGCGGCAGCGAGGTCTCCCTCGTGATGGGCGAGGCGCAGGAACGCGGCGGGCGCGAGGAGCACGGGCAGGGCGAGCCGGGTGCCGAGCAACTCGACGGACGTGTCGACCCGGCTGACGTCCACGAGCACGCGCGGCCGCAGCCCCAGCCGCTCGTAGACCCAGCGGTTCGCGCGTAGCGTGATCTCGTCGTCCGCTCCGCCGGCGTAGTAGTCGTAGACGGCGGCGGGCAGGCGCGTGCGCGCCAGCGCTTCGTACTCGGCGAGGTTGAGCGGCGCCGCGGACGGCGCGGCGGGCGGGCGCACGAGCGTCGGTGTGAGCACCGTATCGATCATCTGAATGTGCCCGGGGCCGGGTGCGGTGGTGGCCGTGGCCCGGCTACCAGCGCACCGTCCCCTGCTGCGACGTGTCGATCTCCTCGGGCTGGCCGGTGCGGAACAGGAACGCCTCCATGTTGGTGGTGAGGAAGTCGCGCGCCGGGCGTTCCCGCACGTCGAGCCCGTAGTGGTTGATCAGCGCCGTCTGGTAGCGGAGCCACTGGTCCCAGCAGCGCTGGCAGATCTCGCGGTGGATGCGCTCCCCCAGCTCCGTCCGCAGGGGCGGCCGCTCGAGTTGCGGGTTGGTCTGCCCGCACCTGACGCACCGGATCTCCGCCATGGTTGCCTCCCGTCGAATCATCGTTGCCGGCCCGCAGCCGTACGGGCATCTTACCATTCCACGACGCTGCATGAAAAGAGCCGCGCCGACGTCCGGCAAGGGGAAGGGCGGAGCCCTCCTTACGCGGCGCGACGCGGGCTACCGATGCACGCAGCGGCGGCGCACGTGCGCCGCCGCTGCGCATCGGGTGCTACCGGAAACTACTTCGTACGGCTGGACTTCTTTGCGGCCTTCTTGGCGGACTTCTTGGCGACGGACTTCTTGGCGGCCTTCTTTGCGGCGGACTTCTTCACGGCCTTCTTCGCCGCCGCCTTCCGTACTGCCTTCTTCGCCGTCTTCTTCGCACCACTTCTCTTTGCGGGCATCCTCGCCCTCCTGTGAAATGTTGAAGTGTACTTCGACGGCAATAAGACAATGAATACAATCCGCGCGGTCTGTCAAGATCTTTGTGGACAGGTCATCGCCGTCGGTTGGGTGCTGACACTGCTGCTCGCAGGTGAGGCGAGCGGTCAGCAAGCGGTGGTGCTCGGGGGTGGAGGCTCGCGCGGACTCGCTCACGCGGGTGTGCTCGCCGGTCTCGAGGAGCTGGGGTACGAGCCGGAGCTGGTCGTGGGCACGAGCATGGGCGCGATCATCGGCTCGCTGTATGCGGCGGGCCGCTCGCCGGATGAAGTGTGGCGCATCGTGCAGGCGCAGGACTGGTCGGAGCTCTTCGTGCACATGCCCCGGCCGGTGGGCCCGCGGCGCGAGCTGCGCTATCCACAGCTCGAGGTCGGGGTCGGCGTGCAGCGGCCGGCCGGGCTCATCGCCGAGTGGCAGATCAACCGGGCGCTCGTGCATCTGCTCTTCGACTCCGGCGCGCGGAGCGGTGGGGACTTCGACCGGTTGCCGCGGCGGTTCCGCTCCGTGGCTGCGGACCTCCGCACGGGTGAGGCGGTCGCCATCGGGGAAGGCGATCTGGCGCGCGCGGTGCGTGCCAGCATGGCGGTCCCCGGCGTGTTCGCGGCGGTGGCGCGCGGCGGCGCGCCGCTGGTGGATGGTGGGATCGCCAACTACCTGCCGATCTCGGTGGCGCGCGCCGAGGGCGCTCGGTACGTCGTCGCGTCCGACGTGATCCGACCATCGCCGGAGATCGAGGACTTTTCCGCGCCGGCGGTGGCGTTGCGCGGGCTGCGGCTGACGTTGCGCAACACGCTGCCGGACACCGTGGCGGACGTGCTTGTGATGCCGGACATCCCGTCGCACATCAGCGAGGCGCTGTTCCCGCGGGATCCCACACCGCTGTATCGCGCGGGCCTCGAGGCGGTGAGGCGTGACGCGGCGGGGCGGCTGTCCCTGAGCGGAGGATCACCGCCGCGGGCGCCGCTGCCGCAGCCGGAGTCGCTCGTCGCCCTCGGCATCGAGACAGCGGACGATGGCATCGCGGCGCTCGCGCGGCGGCTGTTCCGGGACGCGGCTCCCGCACGCTATGACACGGCGCGGGTGCTGAGGGCGGTGGACCGGCTGTACGAGACGGGGTTGGTGGACGGCGTGTGGCCGCGTGTCGAGCGCGTCGCGGCAGCGGATGATGGCGCTGGTGGAGCGGGCGAGCTGGTCGTGCGCGTGGACCCCGTTGCACGCACGAGCGTGGTGGGCGCGGCGGGCTACGACAACGACCGCGGCGGGCGCATCTGGGCGAGTGTGTCCACGCGCGCGGGCGCAACGGAGCCGTTCGTGTTCGGCGTCACGGGTTCGCTCGGCTCGCTCGAGCGGTGGGCCGCGGCGTCGCTGCGGGTGCACCCGCCGGCGACCGCGCCGCTGGCGTGGAGCGCGGGCGCGCATCACGTGTCCAACGACATACGGGTACCGGGCGGAGAGCTGGCTGTGCGGCGGACGGGCGGCTGGCTCGGCGCGGAGGTGCTTCGCCTGCGGCCGTCGCTCGCGCTCGCGGCCATCGCGACCGCGGAGCACGTCGCGCGCGACGACGGCGAGGATGGCGCGTCGTACGGGCCGCTGCTGCGCATCGAGGGTGTATCGCCGCTGACCCGCCTGGTCGGTGCGGCGCCGTTGCTGGAGCTGGAGGCGCGCGCGGGTGACGTGTCGTACCGGCGGGTGCGGGCGCGTGCCGCCGCGCAGACGGAGCGCGGGCGATGGTCGCTGGCGGCGCTGATGGACATCACGTCCGCGAGCAGCGACGCGCCGGTGGACGTGCTGCCGGCGTTGGGCGACGAGTGGCTGATCCCCGGGATGCGGTGGGGCGAGGAGCGCGGCGACACGCGCGTCGTCGTCGGCGCCGACGTCGCGCACCCCATCGTGCTCGAGGGCGCGGCGCGGCTGCGGCTACGCGCGGGCGCGTCCGCGGGCGACGTGGACGCGTTCCGTGAGTCCGATGCCTGGGCGCTGGGCGCGGCGCTGGAGCTGCTGTGGGCGACGCCGCTGGGCCCGATCATGGGCGGCGTCGGGACCAACACGCGAGGAGAGTGGCGGTTGGAAGTGAACGTCGGCCCCTGGTTCTGAGGGACACGCCGTGATGCCACACGATGAGGTCGTGCGCGAGGCGCCGCCCGACGCGAGCGAGGCGGGAGTGGCGGCGCGCCAGGATGCCGTGCCGGACCTGTCCGCGCTGCGCCCGCTCGATCCGCGGGTGATGAAGGCGTGGCGCGTGGCGTGGCTGGTCAGGGCGGGGCTGGCCGCGCCCGCGGCCGTCGTGCTGCTGCTGCTTGGGCGCGGTCTCGTGGCCGTCGCACTGGCGGCGCTGATGCTCGCGTTCTTCGCGGCGGCCGCGTTCCTGCCGCGCGCCAGCTACCGCGCATGGGGGTTCCAGCTCCGGCCCGCGGGGCTGCTCGTGCGGCACGGCCTGTTGTGGCGCACCGTGAGCGTGGTGCCGCACGCGCGCATCCAGTACGTGGACACGCGGCGCGGGCCGATCGAGCGCGCGTTGGGCCTCGCGACCGTCGTCGTGTACACCGCCGGGAGCCGCGGCGCGGCCGTGCGGATCCCTGGCCTCGATGCCGCGGACGCCGAAGCGTTGCGCGACCGGCTGGCGGCGCTGGGTGAAGCCGATGACGCCGTCTGAGCCGCAGCGGCTCCATCCCTTCACCGTCGTCTTCGACGCCGCCGCGACAGCAAGGGGTTTCCTGGTCCCGGCGCTGTTCGGGGGCGTCTCGGCCGGCGGCGGGGAATTCGAGAGCGTGCTGACGTGGACGCTCGCGCTGCTCTCCGTCCCGACGATCCTGTTCGCGTTCGCGCGTTACCTCACCTTCCGCTACTGGCTCGCGGGCGAGGAGCTGGTCATCGACTCGGGCGTGCTCAGCCGTCGGCACCGCGTGATCCCACTGGCGCGGATCCAGAACATCGACGTGCGCGAGTCGGCGCTCCAGCGCATCTGCGGCGTCGCCGAGCTGCGTGTCGAGACGGCGGGCGCGGGCGAGACCGAGGCCACGCTGCGGGTGCTGGGGCGCGCGCAAGCCGAGTCGTTGCGCGAGGCACTGCTGGCGGGCCGCCGCACGGTGGTCGCTGGGGGTGATGACGCGGAGCCGGCGGCGGGGGAGGCGGAGCCGGTCCGGGAGCTGGCACGGCTGTCGGCGCGTGACCTCATCATCGCCGGCGCGACGGCGAGCGAAGCAGGGATCGTCGCGGCGGCGCTGGGCGGCGCGCTCCAGCTCCTGGACGACCTGCCCATCGATCTGCCGGCCTTCCTCCCGGACCCGGAGCGCATCGTGGAGCTCTCCGAGGACACGCTCCTGATCGCCGTCGTGAGCATCGCCGGTGGGCTCCTGCTGATCGGCTGGATCTTCTCGATCCTGGGGGCGCTGGTTACTTACCACGGCTTCACGCTGGAGCAGACGTCGTCCGAGCTGCGCAAGCGGTACGGCCTGCTGAGCCGGCGCGAAGCGGTGGTCCCGCTCGAGCGCGTGCAGGCCGTGCGCATCGAAGAGTCGTGGATCCGCCAACCCTTGCGCCTCGCCGCGCTGAAGGTGGAGACGGCGGGCGGCACGCCGCAGGAGCGGCAGCGCGGCGGCGCCGAAGCGTTTCTGCCGCTCGCGCGCGCGGCCGATGTGCAGCGGCTGGTCGAGGCCGTGCTGGGCGGGCTGGATTACGACGCGCTCCGCTTCCGGCCCGCGCATCCGCGCGCGCGCCGCCGCGCGTTCATCCGTTACACGATCGTGCTCGCGCTCGTGGCCGCGGGGCTCACGTTCGCGCTGGAGCCCCGCTGGCTGCCGTTCCTGCCCGTGCTGCCGCTGGCCTGGCTCGCTGCCGGCCGGTACTACCGGAACCTCGGCTACGCGCTGGCGCCGGGGTTCGTCGTCACGCGCGCCGGACTGCTCGATCGCATCACGTGGATCATCCCGGACCGTCGCATCCAGACGGTGCACCTCATCGACTCGCCGTTCCAGCGGCGCCACGGCCTTGCCGACGTGGTGGTGGACACCGCCGCGGGTGGGAGACTGCGGGAAGCGGAAGCGAAGGACATCGCGTACGCGGACGCGCTCGCGCTCGTGCGCGAGCTGGCCGCGCGCGCCGCGTTCACGCCGGCAGCGGCTCCTCGGCCAGCCAGCGCAGCACGCGTTCCACATCCTCCGCGCGGCTCCGGTGGTTCATGATGCAGAGGCGGAGCGCGTAGCGCCCGGCGACGCGGGTGGACGAGATCATGCCGACGCCGCTCTGCGCGAGGCGCTGCACGAGCGCTGCGTTCACGCGCTCGAGGTCCGCCTCGGCGTCCGGTCCTTCGACGGGCAGCCGGCGCCGGAAGCATACGATGCTGAGGGCGGCGGGCGAGAGCAACTCGAGCTGCGGCATCGCCTCGATGATGCGCTGCGCGTGCAGCGCCAGGTCGAGCGCGCGGTCGATGGCGCGGCGGAAGGTGTCGACGCCGAAGTACTGGAGCGAGATCCAGATCTTGAGCGCTCGCGCCGACCGGGTGAGCTGGATGCCGCGGTCGGCGAAGTTGACCTCCGCGCCGGCGACGGCGGTGTCCTGGAGGTAATCCGCGATGATGTGGAACGCCCTGTGGAGCAGTTCCGCGCGGCGGACCAGCAGGCAGCCGGCCTCGTAGGGCTGGAACAGCCACTTGTGCGGGTCGAGCGTGATCGAATCTGCGAGCTCGAGTCCGTCCAGCAGCGCGCGGCCGCGTTCCGTGAGGACAGCGAACCCGCCGTACGCGGCGTCGGCGTGGAGCCAGAGCCCATGCTCGGCGCACACGGCCGCCAGCTCGCGCAACGGATCGACGGCGCCGGTGCTGGTCGTGCCCGCGTTGCCGATGGCGAGGAACGGCGCCAGGCCGGCGCGCGCGTCCTCTTCAACGGCCGCGGCGAGCGCTTCGGGCAGCAGCCGGCCGCGTCCGTCCGTCGGGAGGACGCGGATCTGTCCGCGCTGGAAGCCGAGGATGCGCGTGGCGCGCTCCAACGATGAGTGCGTTTCGGGCGAGACGTAGATGCGCGCGTGCGGCGACCGGCCGGCCGGGTGCGTCTCACGCACGCACGCGAGCGCGGTCAGGTTCGCTGCCGACCCACCGCTGAGCAGCACGCCGCTCGCCTCCACCGGATAGCCCACCCACTGGCGGAACCAGTCCAGCACCACGAGCTCGAGCATGCTCGGCCCCGCGGACTCGAGCCACGTGCCCTGGAAGATGTTGTAGCCCGCGGCGATGAAGTCGCCGAGGATGCCGGGCCAGGTGGGGCAGCTCGGGATGAACGCGAAGAAGCGAGGATGATCGATGCGCCCGGCGAACGGCAGCACGTCCCGGGTCAGGCGGTCGAGAATGGCGTCGAAGTCCCGCGTGCCCGCGGGCGGCGGCTCCGAGAGCCGGGGCTCGAGCTCCGCGCGCGGCGCTCCGCCCCACGCGCGGTCGGCGTCCAGCCCCGCGATGCGGTCCACCAGGAGGTCCACCACGCGGTACCCGAGCCGCCGCATCAGCGCGGGGTCGAGATCCAGAGAGTCCGGCGACATCACCGGTTCATCGGCTGACACGATGTGGAGTGTGCGCGGCGGATGCGTTGCGGTCAAGGCCGGCGGACGGCTGTGGTCGCGGCAGAAGCACGAAACGCCCGCGGACCAGGGCCCGCGGGCGTTTCGGCGGTTCGTCAGCAAGCGCGAGTTACAGCCGCGACTCGTAGCGACCGCCCATGCCGTAGCGGCCAGCGCCCGGCCGACCAGCGCCGCCCTCGCGGCGCGGCGCACGACGCGGCGCCTCCGCCGGCGGGTTCAGCCGCACGACGTTCTGAGCCTTCGGCCCCTTCGCCTCCTGGATGACGTCGAACTCGACCTCCTCACCCTCGTAGAGCACCTTGAAGCCGGTGCCCTCGATGGCGCTATGATGGACGAAGACGTCGGGTCCGTTCTCGGCGGTCAGGAAGCCGTAGCCCTTCTCCTGCGAGAACCACTTGACGCTACCCTTGGTACGAGCCATCGCAAAACTCCTGTTGTGGAATGTTGGGCATGTGTCGGGGGTTACGGTGCGATGACCCGTACCCTCTGACTGTCTTGCCGCGTCTCAGCGCGCGCGGCCGGCGCATGTCCTGAATAGAAACAGGGAGCCCGCGTGTGTCCGCAGGCTCCCTGGTCTGGCTATCAGCGATTCACCCGCGCAACCGGATCCCCGTCCGGCGTTGGGCGGGGTCACACTGGGCCACAACCTACGCCTGGCAGGGGCGAAAGTCAAGAGGGATGGGGTAAACCTTTTGTTGACGTTGACGCGCCGCGCGGCGGCGTGTACCCTGCCGGCGTGCCGCGCGGCTGCGCGGCGCAGCGGCCAAACCTTTGCCAGTTCGATCGATGGCTACGAATGCTTCCATCAGCGGCGTTGCCCGCTTCCGCGTTTCCGATGTGGTTCCCGTCCCGCTCCGCGGGTACATGCTGCGTCTCCGCCTGACCGACGGCGAGCCGGCGCCGGCGCTGCTCCGCCCGGGCCGTTCGCTCCGCCTGGTCGGGCCGGACGGCGCGCAGCGTGTGGTCCGCATCCAGGGCATCGGGGCGCCGAGCGGCCGGGCGCGTGCCGACCGGCTCGGGCGCATCGGCGAGATCGACGTGGTCGTCTCCGCGGCGGACGGCGAGGCGGTGAGCATCGGCTGGACCGCGGAGCCGGCGAGCTGAGCCCGCGGCAGTCGGGACGATCCCTGAACACGAGATGGCGTGAATGAGCGAGCACCTCCCCGACGGGCGGGTGGACGGCGAGGCCGTCGTTTTCCTCACGGGCGCGACTGGCTTCATCGGAAGCCGTGTCGCGTGGCGGCTGCGTGAGCGCGGGTACCGGCTGCGGTGCCTCGTGCGGGCGTCGTCGGACACGATGGACCTCGAGCGCGCGGGCGCGGAGCTGCTGCGCGGCGACCTGGACGATGTGGAGGTGCTCGCGCGCGGCCTGGACGGTGCCGCGCTGGCGATCCACATGGCCGGCGCGTACGACATGGGCCTCGTGGACGTGGCGGCGCTCGAGCGCACGAACATCGAAGGCACGCGCGCGTTCATTGCCGCGGTCGAGCGGGCGGGCACGCCGCGCGCGCTCTACATCTCGACCACCGCCGCGCTCGGGCCCGTGCCGGAAGGCGTGGGCGACGAGACGACGGAGCACCCGGGCGACCGCTACCGTTCCATCTACGAGCGGACGAAGACGGAGGCGCACCGCCTCGCCGTCGCGGCGCAGCGCCGCGGCACGCCGCTCATCATCGTGTGCCCGGCGGTGGTGTACGGGCCGGGCGACCGCAGCCCCCACGCGCTCTTCATGATGGACCTGATCCGCGGTCGGGTACCCGGCCTGCCGATGCGGCCCGCGTGGTGGTCGTACGTGCACGTGGATGATGTGGCCGAGGGGATCGTGGCCGCGGCGGAGCGGGGGCGGCTGGGCGAGACGTACGTGCTCGGGGGCGAGCACGCTCGGCTGGACGACTTCGCGCGCCGCGTCGCTGCGCTGGCCGGCCGGCGGCCGCCGCCCTTCCGCTTCCCCGGACCGCTGCTGCGGATCAGCGCCACCCTGATGGACCTGGTCTCTCGCGCGACGGGGTTCCGCTCATCGATCAACCGCGAGAACGTGGAGATGGTGAACGGGTGGCGGTGGCTGCACTCGCACGACAAGGCCACGCGGGAGCTGGGTTGGGTCCCGCGACCGCTGGCCGAAGGGTTGCCGGAAACGGTCGCGTGGCTACGGGCGCAGCTGGGCCGTTGACGCCTGGCCGCGCGTGACGTTGCCCTCCCGCTTGAACCGCTCGAACGCCGTGTGGCAGCGGTGGCACCAGTAGGTCACCACGGAGAGAGCGGAGCCGAACGGCGAGTGCAGCTCGGTGTCGTCGTGCTCGCAGAACGGACAGACGGCCTTGGCGGGCAGGCCGAACACCGCGGCGGTCCAGTCGGCGCGTGCGCGGGAATCCATCGGTCAATCCATCAGGAACACGCGGTTCTTGTCGCCGCGGATGCGCGCGAGCGTCTCCGCGTCAGGGCCGGTCCGCGAGACGCGGCGGCGCGCCTCGTCGAAGCCGGTGAAGTCCGGCGCCGTCACCACGGCCGTGATGCCGAGCTCCTCGAACAGCGGCGCAACGCGCTCGGCGAGCCGGAGACGCAACGCGCCGCCCTCGGCGTCCACGATGCCTGCGGGCGCGAGCGGCACGCTCGGCGAGTCGGGGCCGAACCAGCGCAGCACGCCGGGCAGGACCTGACGCAGCGCATCGGCCATCGCATCGCGCGCGCGAGGGTTGCTACGCGCGAAGCGGCTGACCCACGCCGCCGCGTGCGCGCCGTGGAAGCGTTCTTCCTCGAGCAGCTTGCTCACACGCTGGCGGATGGGCGCGTATGCGGATTCCTGGAGCGCCTCGAGCTGGATGGTGAGGGCGGTGTCGACGAGCGCGTTGAGGGCGACGAGGTCCGGCCAGCTTGCGGCCGCGCGGTCCAGCACCTCGATGTTGCAGTAGTCGTGGGCCTCGCGCCCGTGCTCGATGTGTGTGACGTCGTCGCCGAAGTCGCGGAGCAGCGCGTAGAGCAGGCGCGCGTGGCCCCATTCGTCCTGCGCCATGGACGAGCACGCGATGGAGGCCTCGAGCTCCGGCGCGCCGAGCATCCATTCGGCGTAGCGCATGCCGAGCACGCGCTTGCTGTCCGCGAGCACGAGCACCAGGTCCCGCACGCCCGTGCGGATCGCGTCCGGCAGTGTGGTCTCCATGTCGACCGTGCTCACGTCACGCCCCCTGTGTGGCGGCGGCCTCACCGCGCTCCGCGCGCTTGCGGGCGGGAGTCGGCGGCTCCGCGTCGCCGCGGTTGAACACCTCGAGCAGGCGGTCGCGCGGGACCACCCACATGTCGAACCACTTCTCTTCGTCGTACGTGTTGTACGCGTACACGCGGGCGAGCTGATCGTCCGACGCGTTCAGGTTGCCGATGTGGCGGAGCGGCTCGCCCCGGCTCTTGCGCGCGAATACCTCGTAGACCATCGCGGCTCCTTCCCCGCGCCCGTCAGGCGGCGACGCCGAGGCGACGCAGCGCGGCGCGGCCTTCCTCGGTCATGCGGTCGACCGTCCACGGCGGATCCCACACGACCCGGACGTCGACCTCCTCGACGCCCGGCTCCTTCAGCAGCCGGTCCCGCACGTCCTCGCGAATGAAGTCCATGCAGGGGCACGCGGTCGCGGTGAACGTGAGGTCCACCTCCACGCGCGCGCCCGCGCGCCTGATGTCGTAGACAAGGCCGAGGTCCACGACGCTGATCGGGAACTCGGGGTCGTTGACCTCGCGGAGCGCCGACCAAAGGGAGGCTGCTCCGGGCTCCGCGCGCGCGAAGCGCGCGCTAGGCTCCGCTTCGCTAGGCTCCGGCCGCGCTTCGCGCGTCCTAGGCTCCGCTCCCGCTTCGCGGGAGCTAGGCTCCGCGCCGGCTGCGCCAGCGCTGGAGTTGGGCGAGGAACCGTGCGGGTGTGAATCCAGGCGCGAAGCGCCGGAGCCTAGCGGCGCCGAAGGCGCCGCGGTACCCAGAACCGAAGGCTCGGTGCCCAGGCCCGAAGGGCCGGAGCCCAGCGAAGCGGGACCCGGCGAAGCCGCGGAGCCCACCGCGCTCTCCGCGCGCGCGGAACCGCCGCTCACGCCGCCGCCTCCAGAAGCCGCGAGAGCTCGCCGTGGCTCCGGCGCACCGCCTCGACGTAGCGCTCGTTCATCGGACCCCGCGCCTTCCAGCGCTTGAACACCTGCTCCCACGAGATCTCGCCCTCCTCGAAAAGCCAGCGCTTCGCCTCGGGGTCGTACTCGCAGGGGAACGGGTAGTCCAGCACGTACTCGCCGCGCGCCTCGTCGTAGTGCGCAGGCACCTTGATGCCGATGGACTCGCACAGCGGCACGGTCGCGGCCATCCACGTCTGCCGGAGCTGGTCGTTGGTCATCCCCTTGAGCCGGTACTCGAGCTGGTCGCTGTGCCGCTTGAGGTGGTCCGGCAGACCGAACCACTCGACCGTCATGGGGAACATCCAGTCGACCGCGCGCTGGAGCTGCTCCTTCGCCTCGCCTCCCGCCTGCGCCAGCCGCCGCATCCACACCTCGCCGTGCCGCAGGTGGAAGGTCTCTTCGAGGTCCACCTTCACCAGCGCCCGCTTCAGCGGGCCGTAGCTGGTGTTGCGGTACACGTCGCTCAACAGCGTGATGCCCGCACGGTCGTAGAAGCCGTTCGCGGTGACCAGCTCCGCCCAGTTCTCGAGCGGCTGGTCGAACCCGTACGGGTGCTTGAACTCGTGCGGCTCCCGGCCGTAGAGCAGCTTCTCCTTGTCCAGCCCCATGTCTTCCAGGAGCCGGTACGCGATGTTCGCGTGCGCGAGCTCGTCCTGGATGATCGCGACGGCCGAGACCTGCGTGTTGATGGACGGCGCGTCCTGCGCGGCCATCCAGTACGCGGGCGCGCTCATGAGCTCCGTGTCGCCCTGCACCGTGAGCTGCACGATCAGCGCCTTGCGGTACCCCTCGGTCATCTCGTCGGGCGACTCGAGGATGTAGCCGTCCTGGACCTTTTGCTTGAGTTCCTCTTCAGAGAAGCGGCTCATGGGGCACCTCTGTTGTTCGAACGCTCGTTCGAGTGAGCCCATGGTAACGCGGCGCGCGGGCCGGCGTCAAGCCGAAAGGGGGCGGATCGCCGGTGTCACGAACGGGCGGCTCCCGGCATTGGACCAATCGAGGAAGCCAGGCCGTTGCCTGACGAACCTCCGGCTTACAGAGGAGGTCCATTACCATGAAGCGCATACGCTGGTTCCCGGGCACGTCCGTGTTGTTTGCGGCGCTCGTCGCGGCCGCATGCGGCGAGGCGGATCCCGGCGCGCCGACGATCCCGCGGGTCGCCGGCAGCTACGTGGCGGTGGTGTTCACGGCCACGAGTGAAGGTCAAACGCTGGACATGCTTGCGCTCGGCGCGTCGCTGGAGATCACGTTGTCGACAGACGGGCGGACGGACGGCCGGCTGTTCGTGCCCGGGGGGGACGAGGACGGGTCGGACTTCGAGGCCGACCTCGAGGGCACGTGGACGCTGGAGGGCGACACGGTCCGCTTCTCGCACGACGCGGACACGTTCGTCCGGGACATGCCTTTCCACGTGCGGGGCAGGCGCCTGGAGGGTGACCGGACGTTCGGCGGCGACCGGGTCCGGGTCGTGCTGGCGAAGCGTTAGCCGCTCGCCGCGCGCGGCCGGCGGGACGCCGGGGCACGCGGGTCGTGTCCGGCCAGGATAGGGGTGCGCAGCCGCGCACGCGCCACCCGACGCCGCCCGTCGTCGCCCACACCCCCAGTCGGGAGCAGGGCCCACCGCAACCACCCGTCGCCAACCCCCGCCCCCGCCCGGGGCAGAGGGCAGGGCATGGGAAAAGGCGCCTGGCCCCGTCCTTGCCCCTCCGCGCCCAGGATGGGCAGGGGCAGGGCGAGTCGCGCGCGGCGCACGGGCGGGGTGATCCTCGGGGTGGTGGCGGTGGCGCTCGCGGTGGGCGTCATGGCGCTGTTCACGCTCTACACGACCTGCGGCCTTCGCGGCTGCCCGGACGTGCGGCTGTTGCGCGGCTACGTGCCGGACGAGGCGTCGGTCGTGCTGGACCGCAACGGCGCCGAGCTGATGAAGCTGTACCGCGTGCGCCGCGTCGTCGTGCCGCTGGACTCCCTGCCCGAGTACGTTCCCCAAGCCTTCGTCGCCATCGAGGATCGTCGCTTTTACGAGCACGACGGCGTGGATTGGACGCGCGCGCTCGGCGCGGCGTGGGCGAACCTGCGCGCGGGCGGCATTGCGGAAGGGTTCAGCACGATCACGATGCAGCTCGCGCGGAACCTGTTCCCGGACCGGCTGCCGCCGCGCGAGCGGACGCTGGGCCGCAAGCTGGGCGAGATCCGCGTCGCGCGCATGATCGAGCAGACGTACGACAAGGACGAGATCCTCGAGCTGTACATCAATCAGATCTACTTCGGGAGCGGGGCGTGGGGTGTGGAGGCAGCGGCGCGGGAGTACTTCGGCAAGCCGGCCTCGGAGCTGACGTTGCCGGAGGCGGCGCTGCTCGCGGGAATCGTCCTCGCGCCGTCGCGGCTGAACCCGCGGGCGAACCGGGAGCTCGCGCTGGGGCGGCGGCAGCTGGTGCTGCGGCGGATGGCGGCCGAGGGCTACATCACGGAGGCGGAGGCGGCCGACGCGATGGCGGCGCGGTTGCGGGTGGCGCGCGGCAGCATCACGGAGGACCGGACGGCCGCCTACTTCGTGGAGGAAGCGCGGCAGATCCTCGAGCAGCGGTTCGGCGAGGCGGTGTACACGGGCGGGCTGCGCATCTACACGACGCTGGACCGGCGGGTGCAGGAAGTGGCGGAGGCGGAGATCGGGCGGCAGCTCGCCGCGATCGAGGCCGGCGCCTACGGGCCGTACCGGCACGCGAGCTACAGTCCGCGCCGCGCGCCGGCGGACACCGCGGAGTCGGCCACGCCGTACCTCCAGGGCGCGATGGTGGTGATGGACGTGGAGACGGGAGACGTGCTGGCGCTGGTGGGCGGCCGCGACTTCCGGGACTCGCGGTTCGACCGGGCGGTGCAGTCGCGGCGGCAGCCGGGGAGCGCGTTCAAGCCGTTCGTGTATGCGGCCGCGGTGGCGGAGGGTTACCCGACGACGCACCTGCTGGACGACTCGCCGCTGCGGATCGTGCAGGCGGGCGGCCGGATCTGGACGCCGCGCAACTTCGGCGGGAGCTATGCGGGGCTGATCCCCATGCGCGAGGCGCTGGTGCAGTCGCGCAACGTGGCGACGGTGCGGCTGGCCGAAGAGGTCGGCATTCGCGACGTCATCGAGATGGCGCGGCGCATGGGCGTCGATGGCGACTTGCCCGAGTACCCGTCCATCGCGATCGGCGCGGGCGGCGTCTCGCTGCTGGACATGACGGCGGCGTACGCGGCGTTCGGCACGCTCGGCCGGCGCGTCGAGCCGCGCTTCATCCTCCGCGTCGAGGACCGCGCGGGGCGGGTGCTGTGGCGGCCGGAGGTGCGGACCCGGCGCGCGATCGATCCCGGCGTCGCCTTCCTCGTTCTCGACATGATGCGCGACGTGGTGAACCGCGGCACCGGGACGGCGGTGCGCGCCGTCGGCTACACGGGCCCCGCGGCCGGCAAGACGGGGACGACGAACGACGCGACGGACGTGTGGTTCATCGGCGTCACGCCGTCGCTCGCAGCCGGCGTGTGGATCGGCATGGACCGGCCTCAGCCGATCGTGCCTGGCGCGACCGGCGGCCGGCTCGCCGCGCCGGTGTGGGGCCGCGTGATGCGGCGGCTGCCGGCCGCGGCGGGGCCGGACTGGACGCCGCCGCCCGGCGTCGAAACGCGTCTTGTCGACGCGTCGGGCGCGATCATCGGCCCGGGCTGCTGGACGAGCGGGGTGGTACGCACCGAGTACTTCCTGGCGGGCACGGCGCCGGACGGCCAGTGTGGCCGCATCCTGGTTCCCGCCATGCCCGACTCGGCGCTCGAGGACTCGCTACTGGGCGAGGAATACGTCCCGTGGTGGCGCGCGCCGTCGGACAGCCAGCCGCTGCGGGGCGGGCCGCCGGATTCAGAGCAACAGCGACCGGACACCGGTGTGCACGGCGATGGCGCGCAGGCGGACAGCGCGGCTGTCCGGCGCCAGCGGGAGCGGGACGGGGGAGACGGGCGCGGGCCGCCGCGTGAAGACCGGGAGGAGGACGCGCGCGGCGAGAGGCG
>Ga0207873_1002365_pt1 | contig 15650 bp, 12 predicted proteins | sample BGWIniCompost_FD_187373 | JGI IMG/M metagenome (GOLD analysis project Ga0207873, IMG submission 187373) | Cellulose adapted compost microbial communities from Newby Island Compost Facility, Milpitas, CA, USA - BGW Initial Compost (SPAdes)... ...
ACGCCGTGGCGTATGGACATGGCGGAGTTGGCGTACGGGCCTTCGTTCCGGCCGAATCCCTTCGTCGAGCCACTCGTGCACCGCGGGCTGATCACTCTCGGCAACTGGTTCTGACGGCGGGCTCGAAGTTCAGATCAGCACGTGGGTGGCGCAGCGGCCTGACCGTGCGGGCTGTGTTCGAAAGCGATGAGGGCCGCCAAGGAGGAGAGAACCGCACTGGCTACTCGGCGACCGCGCCACCGACCGCCAGCAGCCAACCCGCAGACGAAAAAAGCTCCCCACCAGGACTTACACAACGGACAAGACACTCCGCGCCCTTGCCCGCTCCCGCAACTCGTGGAGCCCCGCAGGGGCATATCGGTCGTCCGACAGAGGCCGGCGCACGCTCACCTCACCGAGCAGACGGTCATTGCATTTCGGGACGGAAGGTACCAAGCGAGGGGTATCGGTCGGACCACCCGGAGGACCACTCTCTGCGAGGTTTTCCGGTCGCCGCTCCACAAGGTACCTTTTCTTGCGCGCCCTTCGGGCTTACAGCGCCCGGCGTCAAGGCGCTTCAACCAGTAACCCCCGCAGTGGCAGTCGTACAGGGCGTCCATTCAGAGAGGGTGGTGGGAAATGCGTGTGGTGGAAAGCTGGTCCCGCGTAATGGGTCTTCTTCGGGAGCACGCCCCGGCCGATCATGCGGATCTGCCCGGGCCGACCACGGAACAGATGCTCGCGACCGCCGAGGAACGGATGGGTGTCCCGCTTCCTCAGGAACTGCGGGCATGGTTGTTGCAGAACAATTTGGATCTTCCTGAGGAAGATTTCGACGACGATGTGGCATGTTGCGGTTTCGCCGGGTTTCCGGACGAGGGAAGTTTCTTTCTGGGAATTCGGGCGATGGAGAAGCTCTACGCGAACCATCCTATGTCCGGTGGGGGCGACTGGAACGAAGCGTGGGTCCCGTTCCTGTCGGATCAGGATGGCTGGACGGGAAGGTTCATCGACGTGCGGGACGGGCGTGTCGGCAGGTGGTTCGTGGGGGAGACCCCGACTGCTGGCGAGTACGTGTCACTCGCCGACTATTTCGACTCTGTGGCCGAGATGCTGACGAGGATCGGCGAGGGAAACCACCCGGTCTGTACGGTCGCCGAAGGGCGACTGGTCTGGTTGTGAAGTCTCGCATCACCGATCGTTATGAGTGCCCCCCGGTCCAACCGGGGGGCACTCTTCATTAGGTGGTTACGGTGTCGGCGCGGTAAATCCGTCGAGGTCGAGCCAGTAGTCGTCGTCCTCCATCAGGCGCTGTTGCTTGATGAATTCGCCGAACGGTCGCATCGACTGGGTGTTCTGCCAGTTCGACATCGAAGACCGGCCGCAGGGCTCCTTCCACGTCGGTGCCGGGGCATCCGGACGCAGGTGGAGTGTCATGGTGTCGTCGGCGTTGCGCCTGACGTACGTCTGCACGCATTCCTTGCCGCTGTACGCGACAGGGTTGGGACCGGCGGAGTTTCCAGCGCTCTGGAAGGAATTGGCGAAGGCGAACTCGTCACAACTCTTTGAGTCGGTACGTGCTTCACCTGCATCCAGCGTCCACATGTCACTGAAGTCGCCGGTGCCACTGTAAGCCTTCCACTGCCTGCCGCAGATGAGCTGACGGTTACGGTCCTGCTGCGTCTTGCCGGAGCCGTCGACGGCCATCTTGTTGCCCAGGTAGGTGAGCGGTTTGCCGCTGCTGCGCTGACCCCACTTGATGTTGGTCTTGCGCCACATCATGTCGACGTGAGCGGCGGCACCGGGGAACTTCTTGGAGTTCATGACGTAGGTCGGCTTGTAGCCGGAGAACACACAACCGGTTCCGGCGTTGGGGATCTCGCTGTCGCACCGGATGTCCAGCTCAGCCTTTTCGGCTTCGAGGGGGATGGCGATCGGTGTACCGTTGGCCGATCCGCCGAAGTACCAGTACGGGACAATCGTGTTCTTGGTGGCGCCGCTGGGCGTCCACTTGAACCGCGTGGTGATGGTCCGCTCGAGAATGTCACCATTCTTGAAAATCTTCGACCCGGCCCAGTTGACGCTGGTAATGGTGCAGTACCCACGGCAATTGGCCTGGTAGTCAAGGTTGACCGTGTTCATCACGCCGGCCATCCTCTTCAACCGGATCGTGGTGACCTGGGAGAACTCATCGCTCGCAGGGTCGAGATAGATCGTGTTGTAGTAGTCGAACGATGCCGTTCCGTCCGGCGTGTTGTTCGTGTAGTGCGTCACGCGCAGATCGTCGTGGAGGCAGCTGTTGGTGCGCTTGCGGGTGATGGATAGCGATATGGTCGAGCACGACGCGGTGCTGCCAGTGGTCGCCGCCGGAGCCAGCGCGGTGGTGCCGGCCAAGGTCCCGACAGGCCCGGGGAAGAGCGAGCCGGAGATATCGTCCCCGGGCTCGACCGGCGCTGGGTCCGGTGCGGTTGGGTCGGCTGTCATGTTGCCGGTCATCTTCAGGCCGTTGTAAGTGCCAGGTACGAACGCCAGGGCGTCAAAGGCAATGTCAGCCGAACCGTTTCCGCCGTTGAAGTTGTCGAGCTGTACTTCTGGTATCTGGTCACCGAAGTGGTAGGCGCCCAGGTCAACCCACTTGTTGGACTGGTTCGCCGTTTGCGAGACGACCGCTTCCTCTTCTCCCTCAGCGGTCTGGATCCGGTAGACGGCATTGGAGGTCTGCGCCCCGTGGTCGGGGATGTGCACGAAGACCTTCGCCTGGCGGGTGGTGTTGGTCAGCGGGGCATTGAGCTTCCAGGTTCCTGTGACCTTCATCCGATTGGCGTTGGCCGGGTGCGGATCCGGCGTGCGTGTGTGCGTGAACCAGAAGTGGTTGCCGAAGCCCGCGCCGATCTGGTGCGTGTCGATCTTCCCCGGATACGTCGTGACGGTGGTCGGATTCTCCGTTCCGTCGTTGGTGAGATCCATCTGGGTGTCCCACGGAACGAACGTGAAGGTGAACGTGCCGCTGGAATTCACCGCCCCGCACCCGCGGTTGGTGTCCACTCCGGCGGGTGTGGTGCCGTTAGGCAGGTCGTCGATCACCAAGGCGTTGGCGGGAAGGGCCGTGGTGGAGCAGTTCGGTGGGTACGAGCCGGCGTCCGCCTGCTCGCCGTAGGACGTGCTGAAGCGGTGCACGCCGTTTCCGCACTCGGCGAGCCTTTCGCAGTCCTTCCACTGTGCTTTGGTGATCTCCTCGTGCCACCAGCAGTGCAGCCAGTGCGGGTTGGTGTCGCTGTCACCCGAGTCCGCGGTGCAGGCACCGAGTCCCTGATCGTTGGAGTCGTTGTCGCCGATCTTGGACGGGTCGCAGTAATTCGACGCGTTGCAGAACAGGTCGACCGGAGGCTTGGCGTTAGAGCGGTCCTCGTTGGTGGTCCACCACGCGGCACGGTACCCGGCCTGGAAGTCGCCTGGGGCGAACATCGCGGATATCGGGCGGGCCGCCCAGCCAATCACTTTCTCCTGGTACGGCCAGTCCTGCGGATGTGCGGCGTGGCTGTAGTCGTCTCCGGCGGGGTCAGTGGCGCTTTGCAGGAACGGGACGCGATTGGCCTTCCACAGCGGGTTGGCCGGGTTGTTGGTCCAGCCGACGCCCCAGTGGCCCTGCGAGTCGGCGGTGTCGTAAAAGCCGGAGTTGTACGCCCATAGGGCAAAGAACCAGTTCTCGATCCACTTGGGGTGGCCGCCGTTGATCTTCATTCCGGCGTTGTACGTCTGGTTCCACTTCTCCGACAGGATCCGTACACCGGCGGCGATGTTGGCCGTATAGTCCAGCGCGACGGCCTCCTGCGCGAGGGTGGACAGAGCGGTCTCGCCCGGCTTGGTCTTGCCCGCGAGGCGCATACCGTCGGTTGCCTGGGTGATGCCATAACCGCAGTCGGCGTCCGCCCAGTTGATCCGCCAGGGGTCGAGCTGCTCACCGTCGGCGGCGTAGTCGACACCGTAGTAGTTGCCGATCAGCGAGTTGGCGGTGACGCCGGGCACGGCAAAGCGCGTGGCCTGCCACATGTTTGACTCCTGCGCGGTGATGCCGAGCATCACCTGGGCGGGAATGTGCCACTTGTCGGTGACATCGGGGTCCTCGTTGTCGAGGGTGCCATTGGGGTCACCTGCGAGCACGGTCGGCGGGAAGAGTCCCTGAGGCTGGTAGCCACCGGTCCCGGTGTTCTTCCAGTTCGCCTCGCGGTAGAAGTTCAGCTCGCCGACGACAGCCTGGTCCACAGCCCACTCGACCTGGCGCGGGGTGGGCTGGAACGCCTGCTTCTTTGCATCGTTACGGGCCACCGCGCAATAGCGTTCCCCGGTGCCTTCGCTGGGGTTATCGGCCTGTGCGGTCAGGGCCTGGGTGCTGACGGTCTGCGGGGACAGGCCGTTTTCGCCTTGTGTGTCAGGGCCGGAGGAGACCGGGCCGCCGGTGGGCAGGACGGGGGACTGTACGCGCCCTTGGGTCTTGTCGCCGATGCGGTTGGCACCGGGACGCAGGTCGAGGGTCACGGACCTGCCGGACTCCAGCATGCGCAGGACAGTACGCGCTGGGCGGGGCTTGGCGGCGTCCTCCGGGTTGACCAGGGTGGTCTTCCCGTCGGACCACGTGGTGGTCAGGGCCGCCCGGGCGTGGCTGGATATCGCTGCGTCTTTGGGGAGCTTGCCTGGGTTGTGCACCCGCTTGGGCAACGTTTGGGACGTGGCGTCACCGGTGACGAACACCTCGCCGCGTGCCGAGCGGGTCAGGTCCCAGGCTTCGAGCTTGCCGGATGCGACAGTGACGGGCTCTGTCACCAGGCCCTTGGCGACCTTGGCACGGTCGAGGTGCTTGGCCCAGCTGGTCGGCGTCTTCGACGCCTTCTTGTCCAGTTCGCGGTCGATGAAGGTGATGCCGCCATCCGCGTCGACGGTGATCTCGAACGGCACCGTTGTGGTGGACGCCAGGGTCCTCTCGGCCGTGCCGTTGATCCGTACCAGCTTGTTGCCATGCGCGGCGACGATGCCCGCGTCCGTGGGAATGGCCGAGGTAACCTCACCGGCGAGCGTGACCGGCTTGGACTCCTTGCCGGTTGCCGCGTCGACGGTGATCAGGCGGGTCTGCTGCTTCTTGTCACCGTCGTGGCTGAGCTGAGTAAACACCGCTTCGTCGCCTTGACCGCAACCGGGCGAAAAGTAGGCGAGCGATGACTGGAACGGCAGCTTGGTGACCTTGCCCGACTGAAGATCGACCACTGCGGTGAATGCGCCGCGCACCATAAGCTCGGGCTTGTTGGTGAACATACGCGGCGCGTACGAGACGGCCGCGTACTTGCCGGACTCGGTGACGCAGTGGTTGCCGATCCATGTGTCCGAGGCAAAACCGTCTTCGAACAGACTTGCTACCGTGCGGAGCTGATAGCCGTCCTTCTCCTTGCCTGCAAGGAGGTGGAAGCCTGTGCCGTCACCGGTCACGGTGACGGCGGTGTCGGCGGACTCCTTGTACTCCTCGCCGAGCAGGTCGGCGCGGTCCTTCGTCGGGATCGCGGAGGGTTTCAGGGAGACCTTTTGCTGCTTCTTGGTGGCGGCATCGTTCCAGCCCTGCGCCGCCCCCTTGGGCGGCTGTGGCTCCTCGGCCTGAGCGGGGAGGCTCAGCGGTATCGTCAGCACGCTGGTCACCGCGAGGGTGACTGGCACGCGCAGACGGATACGTCTCTTTCTCAACTTGTTTCCTTTTCTGGTTACTTGACGGCCTTGGCCGCCTCAAGGACCTTGCCCATGCGCTTCTTGACGGCGGAGAGCTGGTCCTTGTTCTCCTCGATCAGCCGCTTCTGGACCGCCGACTCTGCCTTGGCCCAGACCTCGATCAGACGGGTCTGCTCTTTGCAGTCGATGTCGGCCAGCGCGAGCTCGATCGCGTCTTCAGTGGTGCCGTCGCCGTTGGCGTAGCCTTTTTCCATGGCCCGGTACGGGTCGGCAGCGGACTGTCCCCGCTTCTTCATGCAGGCCGACCAGTCCTTTATGGCCTTCTCGACCGGCTTGCGCGTCCGGGACTCGGAGAGGCTCGCCGAGGCGAGCTGTGAGACGAAGCCTGCATCTGACTCGTTCAGCTTGAGTTGCTGCCTCGACCAGCCGGCGCAGCCCCCCTTGTGCAGCTTCTTGCCTTGGTACTCAGGGCGGGCAGGCTTGGTGCCCCCACCAGTGAAGTAGGAGCCGTCGCCCTCGGCATCCTTGGGTGCGCTCAGGTCGGGCTTCGTGTGCCCGGTCAGCACTTCCACCTCAATACCCGAAAGCCCCTCTTCGATAGGTTCGAGGCTCGGAGTCAGTTCCTTCGGCAGTCCGTATCCATGCTTCTGTGCCTGGGTGCGGTCGGTGATGCCGTAACGGCGCTCGATCGAGATGGCGTTGCTGTAGGGCGGGGGGTTCACGCCGGGGCGCGGCAGGTCGACGGTAAGCCCGTACTCCGCCATGCACTGCGTCTGAAGGGTGCGCAGCGCGGTGTCGACTGTGACCTGATCCGCGTACGAGTACATATAGGCCTCAAGCGGCAGCTCCAAGCCCTTGACCAGTCCGGAAGTAGGAGTCTCCGCAGGCCAGTTGCTCCGGTCGGCCGGGGTCTGATCCTTCGCCGAGCCCGACGCCGATCCGGACGGCGAGCACGCAGCGAGCGTTATCGCCAGGAGCATGACAGCTGCGCCAGTGGTGGTGTGCTTGAGGACGTGCACGGGGTTTTCCTTGTCTACCTGAAGTGCCGGGGGGTGGTGTCGTCGTTTAGGCGGTCAGCGGGCGTCGAGGATGGCCCGGGTGATATCGCCGGCACTCGAAATGCCTTGGCCGGTGTCTGTTGCCACGGCGGCGACGGCAATGTCATCGCTGAAGGCGGTGAACCAGGCGTGCGCTGCCTGTCCCGTGCCCTGTTCTGCGAGGCCGGCCATGGAGCCGAATGTGCCGCTGATGCCGGTCATGGTTTGAGCGCCGGTGCCGTGGGTCGCGTTGCGGTGCATCATGGCGCGCAACTGTTGGGCGATCGGGCGGGGAAGAGATCGTTCTGTCCGGGCCTGGTCTGCTCCGATCATGTTCGCGTCCACGAACAGGGGCTGCTTGAATGTCCCGTTCTTCACCGTCGCGGTGACCGATGCGAGATTGAGGACGTTGAGTCGGACCTCGCCGCGGCCGATGGCGGCTGCCGCCTTGTCTGCTCCCTTGAGTTCGGGCACGGCTCCGTCGGCTGTTGTGACCCCCGTCTGCCAGTTGAGTCCCAGGCCAAAGACGTCCTTGGCCTCGCGAGAGAGTGCTGCGGGGGAGAGCTTGTCGGCCAGGTCCACGAAGCCGGTGTCACAGGAGGACGCGAAGACATCAGCGAAGGTCTTTCCCTTCCCCACTGTCGTCGGCTTGCTGTTGGTGAATGTCGTCCCGGCCACGGACGTCTGGGCAGGACAGCCGACGGGCGTCGTCGGGGTGACTGAACCCTGTTCCAGCAGGGCCGCTGCCGTAACGATCTCGAACACTGAGCCTGGTGCTTCGACCCCTTCGAGGGCAGGGTTCATGGCTGACGTGACGGGACTGGCGACCGCCAATACCTCTCCCGTACTGGGTCGGATGGCGATCGCGGATGCGCCGACAGCGTCTGTGACTGCGGCCTCGGCGGCATGCTGAAGAGCAGGGTCGATCGTCGTGCGGATCGTGGCGGGTTTGCCTGTGACCAACTGCGCAACGCGTTCGCCGCCTTGGCCGCCTGTACCGAACAGGGGGGCGAGTCTGACTTCAAGGGACGCCGTCCCCGCCTTAGAAGCGTATCGCTCTCTGAGCTGGCGGATGACGCCGGACAGCGGGGACTTGTCTTGTGTGTCGAGTGCCGTGCCGTCCCGGCCGACGATGGTGGTGGCGGGCGGGCTGGCGACTGTCTCCAGCGTCTGGCTGTCACGGCCGGACAGCTTTGGGTGCACGATGGCCGGATCCCACACGATGCGTTCGCCCTGGCCTTCGTTGCTTCTGACGTCAAGCTGTGAGCGGTAGGACCAGGTGGCTGTGGTGGATTGGCGGCGGATGTGCGCTTTTACCACGAAGGGAACGTGGTTGCCGTCGACGTTTTCGGGGGTGAAGTCCACGGACGTGACGTGTGCGCTGTTCTTGTACGCCTTCAGGGCTATCAGGGCGGAGTGCGGCTCTGTGGTGAGCCGTGACGCTTTGTCCAGGTCACCGTCTGCCCAGGCATCGAAGAACTGCTCGGCGGCCTCGGGTACGTCCTCATCAACGATGTACAAGGCCATGCCGTAGGCGCTGGCGCCGATGAGCGCGGTGACTGTGAGGCCGAATGCGGCGATCCGGGCACTGAAGCGCATGCGTGCTCCTGAGGTGATGTCCGAAGCTGAGCTCGGGCGTGGGGGCGTCATCGGCGCAGGGCCTCGACGGGTTGTATTCGGCTGGCGCGCCAAGCGGGGTAGAGGCCGGCGGCCAGTCCGGTGGCCAGGCCGATGCCGGGGGCTGTGGCGGCGACTTCGGGGTGGATGACGGGAGTCCAGTCACGAGCCAGGGCGACGCTGACGACTGTGAGGATGCCCAGGGATGTGCCCACGAGACCTCCGAGTGTGCCGAGTGCCCCGGATTCGGTGAGGAACTGGGCGGTGATGTGCCGTCCGTGGGCGCCCAGGGCACGGCGCAGGCCGATTTCACCGGTGCGTTCCAGAACGGCGACCAGGGTGGTGTTGGCGATGCCGACGGTGCCGATGAACAAGCAGATTGCTGCCAGCAGGAGGAACAGCTGGTCCAGGTCACCACCGACCTCGGTGCGCAGGGCCCGGGGGTCCGGTGGCGGAACGGCTTTGAAGTACTCGGGATGGGCAGGATCCAGGGCGAGAGGGGCTTCGGTGGCCACCTGCGTAGCCGCACCCAGTTCGGTGGCGATGAGCATCTTCGCTGAGCCACGGGGCGCGCCCCAGATCTGCTCCGCGGTGGAGCGGGGGATGACGACGGATAGCAGCAGGTCGGCGCGGCGCTCGACGTCGTCGACGATGCCGACGACGGTGAACGCTTCGTCGCCGATGAAGACGGCAGGCTGGGTCTCCAGGGTGGTGATACCGAGGCGGGTGGCGATGCCGGCGCCGATGACGGCGACCCGCTGCTTGGTGCGGTCGTGCCAGGCGTCGTAGATGCGCCCTTGGGCAAGAGTGGGCTGCGCCGCCCGCAGCACGCCTGAGGCGGCTGCCACGACTTGAACCTGGCTTCCGCCGCGGGCACTGCCTACAGGTGCAGAGTGCACCTGTTGGTCGGAGTTCAGGTCGACGGGCCAGTAGGCGCCGGCATGGCGGACGCCATTGAGCCGCTCGATGCGCTGGTCGGCGTCGGCAGGGAAGCCCACGGCGGTTTCCGCGCCCTGCTCGTGGGAGATGTCTTCGACGGTTACCTCGGTGGCGCTGAGCGCGTTGAAGCGGTCGTCGATCTGTGAGGAGGCGGTGGCGGTCAGGCCCAGCACGGCCACGAAGGCGCCTACGCCGAGCACGGTGCCCAGCGAGGTCAGCACGGAGCGGCCAGGCCGCTGGAGCACCCCAGCCAGTGCTTCCGCGAGCAGGTCGCGCACCGACAGGCGATGTCGTGACATCCGGGTGGACGCCCTCGCTCGACGTCGTACGAGCCGGTGAAGCGGAAGGTGAAGGCGGGGAATTGTCACAGTGGCATCCGATCCGCTTCGGTGAGAATGCCGTCCTGGATGGTCAGGGTGCGTCGGCCACGGGCGGCGACGGTGGGGTCGTGGGTGATGACCACGACGGTCATGCCTTTGGCGTGCACCGCTTCCAGGAGCTCGAGGACGGAGTGGGCTGTGGTGGAGTCGAGGTTGCCGGTCGGCTCGTCGCACAACAGCAGTGATGGCCGCCCCACCAGCGCCCGCGCGATGGCCACGCGCTGGCGCTCGCCGCCGGACAAAGTGGTGGGGAGGGCGTCGAGCCGGTGCCCGAGCCCGACCTGCTCCAGGGCCTGGCGGGCGCGGGCGGCCCGGTGTCTGCGCGGTGTTCCGTCATAGATCAGGGCCAGCGCCACGTTCTCGACGGCGTTGCGGTGCGGCAGCAGATGGAAGGACTGGAAGACGAACCCGATTCGCTGCCCTCGCAGCGTGGTGCGGTCCGCGTCCTTGAGCGCGCCGGTGTCGACCCCGTCGAGCAGATAACTGCCGCAGGTCGGGGCGTCCAGCAGGCCCACGATGTTCAAGAACGTCGACTTGCCAGCCCCTGACGGGCCGACCACGGCCACAAACTCACCTCGCTCGACTCGCAGGTCACAGGGTGCCAGCGCCCGGACCGGCGGCGGCCCCTGGTAGGTCAGCCCGGCCTGCCTCAGTTCGATGACGGGGGCCGTCACAGGCCAGTCCCTGCATCGGCCTGCGGACCGGCACGCACGCCGACCAGCACCCGCTCACCCTCGGACAGAGCCCCCTTCTGCAGTGGTCGCACTTCCACGTAGCCGTCACCGGTCGCTCCGGTGGCCACCGGGACCCGGCGTCGCGCGTCGTGCTGCACCACGGTCACCGTGGTCTTCCCATCGGCTCCGGCCGAAATGGCCGACAACGGAACCACCAGTGCTTCGCCCTTGGTGGACGCAGCCCGCACGGTCAGCCGCACGTCCTGACCGGCCAGTTCAGCCGGAAGGGCCTTGTCCGGCTTCACCACCATCAGGTAGCCCGGCGCGCCGTCCGACTTGGCCCGGCTCTCGTCACTGTCACCCGACGTGCTGGCGGTCTGTGCCCGCCCGGGCGCGTCAGCCACGGTGGTGACCTTTGCCGACGCGCTCTGCCCCGTCACCTCCGAGAAAATCTCCACCTTCTGCCCCGTGCGCACGAGACCCTTCTCGTGCTGCTGGAGCGAGCCGTTGACAACCAGCGCCCCAGCCGACAGAGACATCACGCTTCCCTCGACATGCCCACCGACCCGGGAGCGGACCTCGTCCACCCGAGCCGGAAACCTCGACAGGAACACCACCTCCGACGCGGGCAGCATCGGGCCCGTGGCCGCCCGCACCCGAGTCAGTTCCTCACGTGCCTTGGCTAGGTCCTCCCGGGCCCGCTCAACCTGCCGCTGCAGCCCGGAAGAGCCCGGTCTCCCCTCCTTGCCGTCGCCGCCATCCGCGGTCCCGTTGTCGTCGCCGACCGCCGAGCCGTCCGCAGGAGGCTGCTGCCCCGCCGACAGGCCACTCTCCGCATCCTCGACGGCCCGCTTGGCCTCGGTAACGGCCGACTCGGCGCTTTCCACGTTCTCTTCACCGTCCGGTTGCGCCGGCAGCGGTGCATACCCGATGCCCGTGTAGAACGCCGTCAGCGCTGCCTTCGTACGCTCCCCGAAGTGGCCCTCCCGGTCACCGGCGGTGCTGTACCCGACGTCGTCCAGGGCCCGCTGCAGCTGAGCGACGTCGTCGCCCTCGGCTCCCGGCTTCAGATCCCGGAACATCGGCAGCTTGCCCCGCAGCGCAAACACCGGCCGCCCGGACACCTCCACCAGCAGCTGACCGGCCTCGAACTGCTGCCCCGCCTTGACCGGTAGCTTCGTCACCACCGGCGCCCCGCCCTCTGGCGCACCAGCAGTTGGAGCGACGTCCACTGACTGGGCTGCGGTGACCGTGCCTCGAACCGTCAGCGAGTCCTCCAGCACCCGTCGCTCCACGGGAGCGGTGAGCACCGACGGGGGCGGCGGCTGGGAGTCGGCCGCGGCCTGCGCAGGCGACTTGATCATCTGTCCCGCCGCCAGGCCGGCGCCCGACACCAGGACCGCACCGGTCGCGATTCCCGCCGCCCAGCGGCGTCGACGGGTCAGCCCTGAGCCACCTTTGCGGCGCTCGCCGACAGAGGCGGAACCATCGGACATGGCCGTTCCTTTCCGGGTGGCTCGGGGCGTCAGCCGCGCAGCATCTTCTCTGCGGCCTTAATGGCGGCTTCGTTCTTCTTCCTGGTCTCTTCGAGAGCCAGCTGGTGTTTTTCGATCTGCTTGCTCTGGATGCCGGCGTCGACACGGAACCAGATCGACACCAGATCGACCGACTTCTTGCAGTCGATATCGGCGACTGCAATCGTGACGGCCTTGTCGCTGCCGACGCCCGTGTCATTGGTCAGATCGATGGCTTCGAAGGGAATGGCGACCTCATAGCCCTTGCTCTTCATGCAGCGGGACCAGGCACCGATCGCGCGTTGCACCTCCGGAGTTTCCTGTGACTGAGCAAGGCTTTCGTAATTGAGTCGACTGACCAGCGAGAAGTCGAGCCCGTCGGCCCCGACCTTCCGCTTGGCCCACCCCGTGCAGCCTCCTTCGGGAATTTCCTTTCCCTTGAAGGAGCGAGGCGCGGGCGATTCCCTTTTACCCGTGCGGACGGCCCCGCTGAGGACCATACCGGCGGCCTCGGTGAGTTCAGGTGTGGATGCCCCGGTCTGCGGCCCGTTCTCAGGCAGCCCGTATCCGTACTGCTCCGCGACAACGCGGTCGGTAATGCCGTAACGCCGCTCCATGTTGGCATCATTGGCATTGGGCGGCGGAGTGGTGCCGGCCGGTGGCGGGCGGAAGTCAAAACCGAATCCTGCCATGCACTCGGTCTGCAGATTGCGCACGGCCTGGTCAATGACCACGCGCTGCTCGTACGACTGCATGTACTGCTCGAGCGGCAGCGTGAGTCCCTTCGCAAGACCGCGCTCGGGGGTGGCCTTCGGCCACTTCGACCGGTCGACATTCTCAAGGGTCCGCGCGGCCGACGACGCAGCCTTGTCGGCCGTCTCCTCTTCCGGTTCCGGGCCGCAACCCGCCATGGCCGCGCCCATCAGCGCGGTCATGGCAAGCAGCGCGAGGCGCCGGTCACGCGAAGTGCTGCGACGCATTTTCGTTCTTGAGGGTGGAGTTGAGGTTCACGGACACACCGCCTGCACAGTTGACACTGCCGTAGGTGTGGTCGAAGTACTGCGACGAGCCCTGGTAGCCCGAGTTGTAATAGACCCGGTAGCCGTCATACGGCGCACAGTTCTCCACCATCGCTGCGTTGTTCTTCACAGCCTGACCAGTGCCGGAAGCAGTGTTGCCGAGAACGTTCTTACCGAAGACATAATCGTAACGGGTGGCCGTCGCGCCGTTGTATGAGACCGTCTCACCAGCATAGTCGTAAACATTTCCATAGAAATGAGCCATGCCGGAGTAGTATCCGTTGTTCTCCTTCGAATTATAGAAGATGTGCAACCGGCCGCTATAGCCGACCGCGCAACTCTTGTGATCGCAGTTGCTGTCCACCTTGTACGTGGTGATGGCACTGGCCGTCTGCACAGGACCGACCACGGTAAGCGCAGCACCCGCGGCGGTTGCGATAGCGACACCAGCGCGTCCACCAAGAATTTTCATTCCTGCCCCTTTAATGATGAGAGAAGCCCCCGCCGGAATGGGGCACGGACATAGAAGAATGACATCGCACCATACGACTGTGCGAGCGCGCGATCACCGATCAGCGCGAAATAGATACCCGCTCCGAGTCCCCCGGAAGTGGTGATCATTTAAGCAGGAGCACGAAGGGCGAAGCGGACAATCAGGAAATACACTTGTCACTAAATCATCACCCTTGGATCACGTGCACATATCATAAGAACCTTGCGAAAAGAGTTGGAAGCCCCCCTTCAACTCAACTCGCCTTTTGTGTAAGGGAGTTGATTTGACGAGGGTGATGACTCGGTACGCGATTGGGATTGAGGCGTGGTTGCCCGGCGGGCTGGCTGGTGGTCAGCAGGCCGCCCACTTGCTCGTGCAGAGCTCAGTGCTCACCTGACGCCAAGTCGGCCTGCCGACGGCGCGACCGAGGACCAGGCCACCGATGGCGGGTGGAGTTCGGGCCGTGCGGCTCCTCCCGCGGAAGGTCGTTGATCAGGCACCGAGGTGGTAGTGGAGTTGGTCAGGTGAAGGACGCTACGGCAGAAGGTCCCGACGGACGCCACGGCCTCGACGGCTGTCCACGGACACGCCCGCGTCCTTCTGGGTGGACATTTGAAGTCCCTGCTGGCGGACACTTCATCTCCCTGTCCGGTATGAGCTGCCCCGAGTTTCGTAGAGTCCGGTGATCTTGTTTCAGGCGGACTGCGGAACGTTCTCCTGGCTCTGCCAGAAGTCGCGTTCGTACTCGGCGGGCGGTACGTAGTCGAGTGCGGAGTGGAGCCGTTCCTCGTTGTACCAGGTGACCCACTGGAAGATCGCCCGATCGACCTGGTCGACGTCCTTCCAGGGGCCCTGCATCTCGATCAACTCGGCCTTGAAGTTGCCGTTCAATGCTTCGGCCATCGCGTTGTCGTAGCTGTCCGCGACGGAGCCGACGGACGCGGACGCACCGATGTCGGCGAGGCGGTCGGTGTACCGAATGGATACGTATTGCGAACCGCGGTCGCTATGATGGATCAGGCCGGAGTCCTTCTTGATCCGCCTCCGCCACAGCGCCATCTCCAAGGCGTCCAGCGGGAGCTCGGTCCGCATGTGGTTCGCGACCTGCCAGCCCACGATCATCCGCGAGAAGACGTCCAGGACGAACGCCACATACACCCAGCCCGCCCAGGTTCGGACATAGGTCATGTCCGCCACCCACAGCTGGTCCGGACGCGAGGCCGTGAAGTCGCGGTCGACCAGGTCCGGCGGTCTGGGTGCCGACGGCTCCGGCACCGTGGTGCGGCGACGCTGCCCGCGGATCACGCCCTCCAGGCCCAGCTCACGCATCAGCCGCTCGACCGTGCAGCGTGCCACGGGCACGCCCTTGCGTCGCAGTGCGCGGGCGATCCGGCGGACACCATAGGTGCCGCCGGACTCGGCATGGACCTGTTCGATCAACGGCATCAGATGCTCGTCGCGTAGTCGGCGGGCCGGCTTCGGCCGCTTCTTGCGCGCGTAGTACGCCGACTCCGACAGCCCCAGCACCCGGCAGGCGAACCCGACCCCGAGACACTTGTCCTTGAGGTGCTCGATCACCTGGTCGGCCTCGTCCGGGGACGGTCGAGTTCGGCCGCAAAAAACGCGCTCGCGGCTTTGAGGATCTCATTCGCCCGCCTCAACTCCGCTACTTCTTTGCGGAGTTGTTTCAGTTCCTCGTGCTCGGCGGTGGTCAGCCGGTCGTCGCGTTCGCCGGCGTCCGCCTCGGCCTGGCGGACCCAGCCGCGCAGGGCCTCCTTGTGGATACCCAGGTCCTTGGCAACGTGCGCGATCGGCCGACCCGTGGCTCGGACCTCGCGGACGGCCTGCTCACGGAGCTCGTCCGGGTATTTACGTGGTGCTGGCACTGCTCGTGGTTCTCCTTCAGGCCGGGATCACAAGCCTGGCTTCAGGGACTCCACGAATCCGGGGTCAGCTCATGTCACCACCCGGCCGCCGGTCTGGGCGCCCAGGCCCTGGTAACCGGCATCGGCGAGGATTTCCACCGCGGGCCTGTCGATCAGGAGCCTGACCGGCCCTGACTGGCGGGCTTGGGTGATGTCAGCTTGCGGGCCATGCTGGGCTTGACTGCACCACAGCACGCAGCCTTCGCCGTCCGTGATCACCATGGACTTGACGGCGTTCTGCTTGTTCTTGCCGGAGATGGGCGTGTCACGGTCCTTCGTGACGAGGATGGACGAGCGTGGCCAGGAGCAGGCCGACGAACACCAGCCGGTGCTTCGCGCCGGCGGCTACGGCCCGCTGCCGCGG
>Ga0207873_1002366_pt1 | contig 15646 bp, 16 predicted proteins | sample BGWIniCompost_FD_187373 | JGI IMG/M metagenome (GOLD analysis project Ga0207873, IMG submission 187373) | Cellulose adapted compost microbial communities from Newby Island Compost Facility, Milpitas, CA, USA - BGW Initial Compost (SPAdes)... ...
CACGAGGTGCTCCGTGAGGTCGACCTACGGGTCGAGCCCGGGTCGGTCGTGGCCCTGCTGGGGCCGAGCGGCTGCGGCAAGACGACGCTGCTGCGCTGCATCGCCGGCCTCGAGCGCCTCGACGGCGGCGAGGTCCGCATCGGCCAGCGGGTGGTGGCCGGTCCCGGCCGGCACGTGCCGCCCGAGCGTCGCCGGGTCGGCATGGTGTTCCAGGACTGGGCGCTGTTCCCCCACATGAGCGTCGCCCAGAACGTCGGCTACGGGCTGCCGCGGCGCGAGCGTCGGGGGCCGCGGGTCGAGGCCGCCCTGGCCATGGTCGGCCTCGCCGGGCTCGGCGACCGCAGCCCGGCCACCCTGTCCGGCGGCCAGCAGCAGCGCGTCGCCCTCGCCCGGGCCCTGGCGCCCCAGCCGGGGGTGCTGCTGCTCGACGAGCCGTTCTCCAACCTCGACACCGCGCTGCGGGTCCAGGTCCGCACGGAGGTGCACCGCCTGCTCGCCGACCTCGGGGTGACGACCGTGTTCGTCACCCACGACCAGGAGGAGGCCTTCGTGCTCGGCCACGAGGTGGCGGTCATGCACGAGGGCCGCATCGTCCAGCAGGGGTCGCCGGCCGCGGTCTACGCCCGCCCGGCGACCCGCTGGGTGGCGACGTTCGTGGGCGACGCCAACCTCGTCGCCGGCCGGGCGGACGGCGACACGGCGACCACGCCGGTCGGCCCGGTGCCGCTCGACGGTCGGGCCGAGGGGTCGGTCGAGGTCGTCGTGCGGCCCGAGCACCTGGTGCTCGACGACCCGTCGCCCGCCGGGGGCGAGCCGGCGACGGTCGAGCTGCGGGAGTACTACGGGCACGACACCGTGTACCTCGTCCGCCTCGACGCCGGGCCGTCCCTGCGGGTGCGGGCCGGCTCGGTGCCCCGCTTCGACCGCGGCGACCGGGTCGCCGTGCGCCACCAGGGCCCGCCGGCGGTCGCCTTCCCCGCCGGGGACGCGGCGCCGGCGGCCGCGCCGGCTGCGGCGAGCGTGAGTTAGGAGCCCTTTACATCCTGCGGTGAGCAGGGCTAGCGTTCGGCCCATGAGGACACATGCACGCGGCTTCTGGGGAGCCGCCGCAGCAGCGGTGGTGCTGCTACCGCTGATGGCGGGCTGCGGGAACGACGACGACGGCGACGACGGCGGCGCGGGCGCCGACGAGGGCGGCGGCACGCTGACGATCTACAGCGGCCGCGAGGAGGACCTCATCGGCCCGCTGTTCGAGGACTTCTCCGAGGAGACCGGCATCGAGGTCGAGGTCCGCTACGGCGACTCGGCCGACCTGGCGCTGCTCATCGACGAGGAGGGCGACAACTCGCCCGCCGACGTGTTCATCTCGCAGAGCCCGGGCGCGGTCGGCTTCCTCGCCGAGCAGGGCCGGCTCGCCGAGATCGACGAGAGCGTGCTCGAGCAGGTCGCCGAGGGCGACGCCGCGGAGGACGGCACGTGGGTCGGCCTGTCCGGCCGCGTCCGCACCCTCGTCTACAACACCGACCTCGTCGACCCCGCGACGCTGCCCGACTCGGTGCTCGACCTGACCGACGAGCAGTACGCCGGGCAGGTGGCCCTGGCGCCGACGAACGCCTCGTTCCAGGACTTCGTCACCGTACTGCGGGTCCAGCTCGGCGAGGACGAGGCCCAGGCCTGGCTCGACGGGATGGCCGCCGGCGACCCGCCGACCTTCGACGGCAACACGGCGATCGTCGAGGCCGTCGGCCGGGGCGAGGTGCCGATGGGCCTCGTCAACCACTACTACGCCGCCCGGGCGCTGGCCGAGGACCCCGACCTGCCGGTGGCCAACCACTTCTTCCCGGAGGGCGACTACGGCTCGACCCTGCTCGTGACCGCGGGCGCGATCATCGAGGGCACCGACGACGCCGACGCGGCGGCGCAGCTCCTGGACTTCCTCCTCTCGGAGGAGGCGCAGACCTACTTCAGCCAGGAGACCTTCGAGTACCCGCTGGCCTCGGGGGTCGAGCCCCCCGAGGGCGTGCCGCCCTTCGACGAGGTGCCGAAGACGCGGGTCGACCTGTCCGAGCTCGGTGGCGGCCTGGCGGCGACCACGGAGATGATCGACGCCAGTGGCCTCACCCGGTAGGGGCCCCGCCGGCCGTCCGCCCGCCCTGCTCGCCGTCACCGGCGCCGCCGTCGGCGTCGCGTTCACGGCGCCCCTGCTCTACCTGGCATGGCGGACGGCCACCGGCGAGGAGGACCTCGCCGCCCTCTACACCTCGCCGGCCACGCTCGAGCCCCTGCGGAGCTCCCTGGTGCTGGCGACGGCGACGGCCCTGTCCGCCGCCGTCGTCGGCACCGGGCTGGCGTGGCTGACGACCCGCACCGACCTGCCGCTGCGCCGGCTCTGGGCGACGCTGGCGGCGCTGCCGCTGGTGTTCCCCTCGTTCGTCGGTGCCCTGGCGCTCACCGCCGCGCTCGCGCCCGGTGGGCTGCTGGAGGGGCCGCTGGGGCTCGTCGGTGCCGAGCCCCGACGGCCCGAGGGCTTCTGGGGGGCGTGGCTGGTGCTGACGCTGTTCACCACGCCGTACGTGCTCCTGCCCGTGTCCGCCCGGCTGGCCGCACTTCCCGCCTCGCTGGAGGAGAGCGCCCGCCTGCTCGGGCGGCGGCCGGCGGCCGTCTTCCGGACGGTCGTGCTCCCGCAGATCCGGGGCGCCGTGGCCGCCGGCGCCCTGCTGGTGTTCCTCTACGCCCTGAGCGACTTCGGCGTCGTCGTCATCCTGCGCTACGACACGCTCACCCGGGCCATCTACACCAACCGGCTGCTCGACCGTGACCGGTCGGTGGCGCTCGGTCTGCTGCTGGCGGTGCTGGCGGTGGCGGTCGTGGCCGCCGAGCGGGCCGCCGCCCGCCGCCGCGTGGTCGAGGAGGGCACCCGCACCCGCGCCGGGCTCCAGGTGCCGCTCGGCCGGTGGCGGTGGCCGGCCCTGGCCGCCGTGGCCGGCTGGGTCGTCGTCGCCCTGGGTGGGCCGCTGGCGTCGCTGTCGCTGTGGGCGTGGCGGGGCCTGACCGGGCGGGGGAGCGTCCTGGCCCGCGACCGCGACGGCCTGGCCGACCTGGCCGAGCCGGCGCTCAACACCGCCGGCATCGGTGTGGTGACGGCCGTCGTGGCCGTCGCCGTCCTGCTGCCCCTGGCCTACCTGTCGGTGCGCTACCGGGCGCGCACCGGCGTCCTGGCCAACGGCCTCGTCGCCTCCGGCTTCGCGCTGCCCGGCGTCGTCGTCGCCCTGGCGGTCGTCTTCTGGACCAGCCAGCTCCCGGCCTCGTGGGGCCTCTACCAGAGCTACGTCATGCTCGTGTTCGCCTACGTCGTCCACCTGGGGGCCCAGTCGCTGCGGGCCACCCAGGTGGCGGTGGCCGCCGTGCCCCGCCGGCTCGACGAGTCCGCCCGGATGCTCGGGGCCGGGCGGGCACGGCGCTTCGCCACCGTCGACCTGCCGCTCATGGCGCCGGGGCTGGCGGCGGGCGGCGGGCTCGTCCTGCTGTCGACGATGAAGGAGCTGCCGATCACGCTGCTGACGGCGCCGATCGGCTTCCGGACGCTGACGACCCGCATCTGGGCCGACGTCGAGGCCGCCTTCCTCGCCGAGGCGGCGCTGGGCAGCATCGTGCTGGTCGCGCTGTCCGGCGTGCTGACCTGGGTGCTGGTGGTACGGCGAGCCGACCGGCTGGCCTGACCGGCGCCGCCGCCGTCACGCGGAGGCCGTGGCGGAGCTCGCCTCCTTGCCGTCGGTGCCGTCGGTCGGCGCCGGGGACGCCGTCACGAGGATGCGCTCGGCCGCGAAGGACCCGATGCCGACGTGCTTGCCCTCGATCTCGACGGTGACCGTGCCGTCGGGGGAGACGGCGGTGACCTCGCCCTCGTAGCCCGGCTGGACGGTGGCGTCCTCGAGGAAGTCGAGCAGGCCCGGCGTGAACTCCAGCTCCTCCGGGATGCGGTTGACCGTGAACTGACCCCCGACCTCCACCTCGGAGAGCGGCACCACGTCGGGCGGCGTGTAGCCGGAGCCCGGGATGGGGTTGCCGTGCGGGCACGTGGTGGGGTTGTCGAGCAGGCGGTTGATGGCCTCCTCCACCGGCTCGGAGATGACGTGCTCCCACTTGCCCGCCTCGACGTGGGCGTCGGCCCACGACAGGCCGAGGATGTCGGTGAGCAGCCGCTCGGCGAGGCGGTGCCGGCGCACGACCCGCTCGGCGAGGCGCTGGCCCGCCTCGGTGAGGTTGATCGTCGTGCCGTCGACCGTCACGAAGCCCTCGGCCTGCATGCGCTTGATCATCTCGGACACGGCCGGCCGGGAGACGCGCAGCCGCTCGGCGACCCGCGCCTGGATGACGTCGACCTGGTCCTCCTTGAGCTCCCAGATCGCCTCGCAGTACTCCTCGAACGCCGGGTGGAACTCGGGGGTCTGGTACTCGGCCACGGTGCCAGCCTAGTTGGCCACGTCACGATCCGGACCGCCTCGGAGAGCGCGATTGGCCTGGTGAGGGCGCTGCGTGGGACGGTTCGGGGCATGCGGCGCGCCGTGCTCCTCCCGCTGCTCGTCGCCCTCGCCGGGGCCGCCTGCGGCGACGGCGACGACGGTGCCCGGGTGTCCTCCGAACCGGTCCCCGACGACCCCGACGTCGTCATCGTCGCCGAGGACATGGCGTTCGCGCCCGACGAGGTCGAGGTCCCCGCGGGCGAGCCGGTGACGATCGTCATCGACAACCGGGACGAGGGCGTGAACCACAACATCCACGTGGAGGGCTCGCCCGAGCCCGACAGGACGCCGCTCGAGCTCGGCCCGTCGCAGCAGGCGCTGACCGTGACGCTCCCGGCCGGCACCTACGGGTTCGTGTGCGACATCCACCCGGGCATGACCGGCACGGTGGTGGCCCGCTGAGCGCTCGGCAGGGCCGGTTGATGACAGTCGTTCTCCCAGGTCAGCCAGTTGGCACCGAAATTTTTCGCCCCCCCGGTTTGTCAAAGGGGGCCCTCGGGTAGTTGTCTGGCACAGGCCAGCCGGGGGCGGGGTGCCTGTCCGCCCGCCCGCCCCGCCCCCCTGGCTACCTCTCCGGACGGGACCTGCGGGTCCCGTCTGTCGCGTCCGGGCCCGGTGCCGGACGTCACGTTGGGTTCGGGTCGCGGGCGGCCTAGGTGTTGGAGGGGCATGAGGCGACCGGCGTCCGCTCCCCTCCGTCCCTCCCCTCCGTCCGCCGCAGAGGATCGAGCCGTCCTGCCCGAATGAGCGCGCCCAGCTCCCGCTCCGATCCCGCTCCCGTCGACCCGGCCGCCCGCGACGGGGGTCGCCGCGACCCCGGCGCCGCCGACGACGGCCCCAGGGTCTCGGGCGTCCAGGTGCTGGGCTCGGTGCTGGCGTCGGTGTCGGGGGCGGCCGTCGCCTCGTTCTTCGGCGTCGCCGGCACCGTGCTCGGCGCCGCCGTCGTCAGCGTCGTCAGCGTCGTCGGCAGCGCGCTGTACGTCCGGGGCCTCCGCCGCACCCAGCGCCGCCTGCGGGAGCTCGAGCTCCAGCAGCGCCTGCTGGAGCGGCTCCCCGGGGAGGGGCCGTGGCGGCTGGCCGTCCGCGCGCCGGCGCCCCGTGGGGAGGGCGGCGACCGGGCGGGTGGCGACCGCGAGGCCGGCGAGGACGGTCCCGGGCGGCCCGAGGCGGCCGCGGACGGGGAGGGTGGCCTCCGACGCCTGTGGGAGCGCCTGGGCCGGGTGCGGTGGCGCCCCGCCGTCGCCGTGGTGGTCGTCTTCGTCGCCTCGCTCGGCCTGGTCACGCTGATCGAGGCCGTCCGGGACGAGCCGCTGTCGGGCCGCTCGGACGGCGCCCGCACCTCGATCGGCGCCCTGCTGGGGGACGGTGGCGGCGAGCGCCGGGACACCGACGGCCCGCCGGGCACCGACGGGACCGGACCGGGCGCCGGCACGGACGGCCCGGCCCGGGCGACGACGACCGCCCCCGGCTCGGGGTCCGGCGACCCCGCCGGTGGGTCCGGCACCGGCGCCGGCGACGAGGTGCCCGACGCGGGCGAGGGCGGGACACCGGTCGACCGGGCGCCGGGGGGCACCTCGACGACGTCCACGACCTCGGGCGGGACCGCCACGACCACGACGACCGCCGGCGGGTCGGACGGCGGTGGGTCCGACGAGGGCTCCGGCACGAGCCCGGGGGGTGGCACGGGCTCCGGCGCCACGGCGGGCGGCGAGGCGGGCAGCGCCGCCCCGGCCGGCGACCCGGCCGGGGACGGCGCGCCGGCGGGCGGCCGGACCGGCGGCCAGGTCTCGGGCTGATCGTCGCCACCGGCACGAGCGGGACGGTCCGGGCTGGGACGGACCGTCCCGGGCCGGGTGGCAGACTGCGGCCGTGAGCGACGACAGCAGGGGGGCCGGGTCGGGGCCGCGCCGGGTCGCCTTCGTCACCGGGTGCGCCTCGGGCATCGGCCGTGCCGTGGCCGAGCGGTTCCGCGACGAGGGCGCCACCGTCGTCGGGTTCGACCTGCGGGGCGAGGGGCCCGACGGCGTCGAGGTGGTGGCCGGCGACGTCACCGACCGGGCGGCGGTCGAGGCGGCCCTCGCCGGCGTCGTCGAGGCCCACGGCCGGCTCGACGTCGTGGCCAACGTCGCCGGCGTCCCCCAGTTCGGCCGGGTCGAGGACATCGACGACGCCGAGTGGGACCGGGTGCTGGCCGTGAACCTGACCGCCCCGTTCCTCGTGAGCCGGGCCGCGCTCCCGCACCTGCGGGCGACCCGCGGCTGCATCGTCAACGTCGCGTCGGTCGCCGGGCTGGAGGGGCAGGCCTACACGGCCGCCTACTGCGCCTCGAAGGGCGGGTTGGTCATGCTCACCCGGGCGCTCGCCCTCGAGCTGGCGGCCGACGGCGTGCGGGTGAACTGCGTCTGCCCGGCGGCGGTGGACACGCCGCTGCTCGCCGAGGTGGCGCCGCGCATCCCCGCCGACGCCGACCGCCGGCTGCTCGACCGGCTGGAGATGCCGACCCCCGGCCTGGTGTCACCGCAGGACGTCGCGGCGGCGGTGGCCTACCTGGCCGGCGACGCGGCCCGGATGGTCACCGGGGTGGCGCTGCCGATCGACGGCGGGCGCTCGGCCTGACACCGGTGCCCGGCCCCGGGGGCCGGGGCCGGGCGGTGGCGGTGGTCAGACGATCGTCGAGCGGGGTGCCCGACGGCCGGTGCGGTGCGAGCCGCGGTCGCCGCACCAGCACACCCACTCGAGCGTGAGCTGGTCGTCCTCGTGGGCGATGCGGGTGATGCGACGCTCGCTCAGCAGCACCTCGGCTGCGTGGCGGGGGCAGTGGACGGACAACACGGGTGTCATTCTCCTGGGGCTCGGTGTGGCTGACGAGTGGCAGTGCCGCACATGAGCGCAAGGTTCCTGCCAAACTGGTGGCATGCCGATGAGACAACGACCGGGCGCCCCCCGGCGTGAGGCGCGGGGGCACCTGGTCGCCGCCCTCGTGGGCTCCCCGGTGGCCCCGTTCGAGCTGGGCGTCGCCCACGAGGTGTTCGGGATCGACCGGTCCGAGTACTCGGACCCCTGGTACCGCTTCCGGGTGATCGGCGCCTTCGGGCAGACGATCCCGGTGTCGGGCGGCGGCGGGTGGTCGATCACGACGCCCTACATGCTCGACGACCTCGCCGAGGCCGACACGATCCTCCTGCCGGTGTGGCCGGACTGGGACAAGCCCGCGCCGCCCGAGCTGCTCGACATGCTCCGGGACGCCCACGCCCGGGGCGCCCGCCTGGTGAGCGTCTGCACCGGGGCGTTCCTGCTCGCCCAGACCGGCCTGCTCGACGGCCGGCGGGCGACGACGCACTGGATGTACACGGACGCCCTGGCCGAGCGCCATCCCGCCGTCGAGGTCGACCGCGACGTGCTCTTCGTCGACGCCGGCGACGGGCTCTACACGTCGGCCGGCACGGGCGCCGGCATCGACCTCTGCCTGCACATCGTCCGCCTCGACCACGGCGCCGAGGTGGCCAACAAGGTCGCCCGGCGGATGGTCGTGCCGCCCCAGCGCGACGGCGGCCAGGCCCAGTTCGTCGACGCGCCGGTCCCCGACCACGTCTCCGACGACCCGATCGCCGCCACGATCGACTGGGCGATCGCCCACATCGACGAGCCGATGACGGTCGACCAGCTGGCCCGCCGGGCCATGCTCAGCCCCCGCAGCTTCGCCCGGCGCTTCCGGGCGGCCACCGGCACGACGCCGATGCAGTGGCTGCTGCGCCAGCGGGTCTTCCACGCCCAGCGGCTGCTGGAGACCACCGACCTGCCGGTCGAGCGGGTGGCCGAGCGGTGCGGCTTCGGCACCGCCACGGCGCTGCGGGTGCACTTCCGCCGGCTGGTGGGCACGACGCCGATGTCCTACCGGCGCACGTTCGGCACCGGCGAGCGGCGGGCGCAGGTCGTCGACCTGCGGACCCGCCAGCCGGCCGACGAGGTCGCGAGCTAGCTCCCCGAGCCGCGATCCGCTCGCCCGCCCCGGCGGTCGGGCGGTCCTCGTGACGTCCCGACAATCGGGAGCGCGGCGTGGCCGTCCGCCGGTAGCCTGTTCGTGAACCTGTTCACGAGCTTCGGCGGGAGGTGCCATGGGCGTCCGCCCCCACGTCGTCATCGTCGGCGCCGGCTTCGGCGGCCTCGCCGCCGCCCGCAACCTCGCCGACGTGCCGGTCGAGGTCACGCTCATCGACCGGCACAACTTCACGACCTTCCAGCCGCTCCTCTACCAGGTCGCCACCGCGGGCCTGAACGCCGCCGACGTCGCCCACCCGATCCGGGGGCTGTTCCACGCGCAGCGCAACCTGCGGGTGCGGCGCGGCGAGGTCGTCGGCGTCGACTGGGACCGCCGCGTCGTCCTGCTCGACGACGAGAGCGACGGCGAGGAGCCCTTCGACCACCTGGTCCTCGCCCTCGGTGCCGTCGCGACCTGGTTCGACGTGCCGGGGGCGGCCGAGCACGCCACCCCGCTCTACACGCTCCAGGACGCCGTCCGGGTGCGCAACCACGTGCTCGAGCGGTTCGAGGCCGCCGACGCCGACCCCGAGCTCATCGACCGCGGCGAGCTGAACTTCGTCGTGGTCGGCGGCGGGCCCACCGGCGTCGAGATGGCCGGTGCCCTGGCCGAGCTGTTCGCGGTCGTCCTCCGGCGCGACTACCCGACGCTGCCGGTCGGGCGGGCCCGGGTCGTGCTCGTCGAGGCGCTCGACTCGCTCCTCGGGCCGTTCCACGAGAGCTCCCAGCGGGCGGCGCTCGACCGGCTGCGGGCCAGCCAGGTCGAGGTGCGGTTGGGCGAGGCGGTGGCCGAGGTGACCGCCGACCACGTGCGGTTCGCGTCGGGCGAGGTGCTGCCCACCCGCACGGTCATCTGGGCGGCCGGCGTGCGGGCCAACCCGCTGGCCGAGAAGCTCGGTCTGCCCACCACCCGGGGCGGGCGCATCGAGGTCGCCGACGACCTCGGCGTGCCGGGCTTCGAGGGCGTGTGGGCGGTGGGGGACGTGGCCGCCGCCCGCGACCGGGGCGGCGAGCGACCGCTGCCCCAGCTGGCGCCGGTGGCGATGCAGTCGGGGGCGCACGTCGCCCGCCAGATCGGCCGCCTGCTCGAGGGGCGGTCGACCGTGCCCTTCCGCTTCCGGGACAGGGGCACCATGGCGACGATCGGCCGGCGGGCGGCGGTGGCCGAGCTGCCGGGCGGCGTCCGCCTGCGGGGCACCGTCGCCTGGCTGGCCTGGCTCGCCCTGCACCTGCTCTACCTGGCCGGGCTGCGGAACCGGCTGTCGGTGCTGTTGAACTGGGCCTGGTCCTACCTCCGCTGGGACCGGGGGCCGCGCATCATCCTGCAGCCGTCGCCCGGGCCCGACGGCGGCTGAGCCCGCCGGGCGCGCCGCGCCCGCCGCCCCGGTCGGCGGGGACGGCGGGCGCCGGCGGGATCCGTGCCTCTCGGGTTCGGGTCAGCTCGGCTGCTTCACCAGCCGGAGGTAGGGCTTCTTGGCGTCCCAGCCCTCGGGGAACTTCTCCTTGGCCTCCTCGTCCGACACGGCGGGGACGATGATCACGTCCTCGCCCTGCTTCCAGTCGGCCGGGGTGGCCACCTGGTGCTTGGCGGTGAGCTGGAGCGAGTCGATGACCCGCAGGAGCTCGTCGAAGTTGCGTCCCGTCGACGCCGGGTAGGTGAGCGTCAGCTTGATCTTGTTGTCGGGGCCGATGACGAACACCGAGCGGACGGTGGTCGTCTCGCTGGCCGCCGGGTGGATCATGTCGTAGAGGGTCGACACCTTCTTGTCGGGGTCGGCGATGAGCGGGAAGTTCAGCCGTGCCCCGGTGACGTCCTCGATGTCCTGGGCCCAGCCCTCGTGGTCGGACACGCCGTCGACCGACAGCCCGATCACCTTGACGTTCCGCTTGTCGAACTCGGGCTTCAGCGCCGCGACCCGACCGAGCTCCGTGGTGCACACCGGGGTGAAGTCCTTGGGGTGCGAGAAGAGCACCGCCCAGCTGTCGCCCTTCCAGTCGTAGAAGTCGATCGTCCCCTCGGTGGTCTCGGCGGTGAAGTTCGGTGCGTCGTCGCCAAGTCGAAGTGCCATGTCTGCCTCCTGGGTCGCTCGTCGTCGACGGAGAGGTGCAGGTCGAGCGACGGGACACGAGCGTAGCGACACCGGGCCCCGAAATGCGACTTGTCTTGTCGGGTTTTCGGGCCGTGGCACATGTCATGAAATTCCAAGCGAGATGCTTGGTATCCTTAGCGCATGGCGAAGAGCATCATGGACACCGTCACCCAGGTCGAGGCCAAGGTCGTCGAGGTCGTGCGCGACCTGCGCGAGCCGGTCGTCGGCTACGTGCAGAAGGGCGTGGAGCGGGTCGCCGAGCGCCTCCCCGCCGTCACCTACCCCGCGGGCCTGCCCGCCCCCGCCGAGATCGTCGACTCGCAGTACCGGTTCGTCTCCGACCTGCTGGCCGCCGAGTACGAGCTCGTCCGGGGCGTCGCGACCGCCGTCTCCCCGCTCGTGGGCGTCACGCCCGCCCCCCGCAAGGCCGCCAAGGCCGCGAAGGGCTCCAAGGCCGCCTGACGCGGCCGGTCGCGCCGGGCCCGGGTCCCGTCAGCGCTTGCGCTTCGCGTCCTCGACGTAGCTGCGGTAGACGGCCAGGAGGGCGGCGCGCTGCTCGTCGGTGAGGTGGGGGTCGGCGGCGATGGCCTCCTCCACCGAGGGGACGTCCTCCTTCGGCGGTGGGTCGACCAGCCCCGCCTGCGCCATGAGCGCGTCGACGGACATGTTCAGGGCGTGGGCGATGGCCCGCAGCACCCGCACCGACGGCTCGTGCAGGCCCCGCTCGATCTGGGACAGGTAGGGGTTCGACACGTTGGTCCGGGCCGCGAGCTCGCGCAGCGACATCTCGGCCGCCGTGCGCCGCTCGCGGATCACCCGGCCCAGGCGCTGCAGGTGCGCCCGGCCGACGTCGCGAGCGCTCGGGCCCGCCTCCCCCATCAGCCGGGGGACGGCGCGGCCCGGTCCTCGGCGCCGTCGGGCTCGGTCGCGGGTTCGCGGGTGTCGGGCGCGGCGGCCTCGGACGCCAGGTGGGCGGGGGAGTCGGGGCCCGGCGACGGCGTCCGGAAGATGTCCGGCTCGATGTAGATCATGCGGGCCGCCGGCACGGCGCGCCGCACGCCGTCCTCGACCCGGTTCACCGCCTCGGCCGCCTCGGCGACGGTCAGGTCGGGCACGAGCTCGACCTTGGCGCCCACCAGCAGCTCGTCGGGGCCGATGTGCTGGGTCCGCATGTGGATGATGCGGCGCACGCTGGGCTCGACCTCGATGGCGGCGACGATCCTCTCCTGGTCGGCCGGCGAGGCCGACTCGCCGATCAGCAGGCCCTTCATCTCGACGCCCAGGACGAGGGCGACGGCGACGAGCAGCACGCCGATGACGAGCGTGCCGATCGCGTCCCAGACGGGGTCGCCGGTGGCCGACGAGACCACCACCGCGGCGAGGGCCAGGGCGAGGCCGATCCCGGCCGCCAGGTCCTCGAGCAGGACGACCGGCAGCTCGGCGCTCTTGGAGTGGCGGATGAAGGCCCACCAGCTCGACTGCTTGTCGCGCACCTCGTCGGCCTCCCTGACCGCCGTGCGCAGCGAGAGGCCCTCGAGCACGAGACCGACCACGAGGATGGCGATGGCGACGCCGGTCGAGGAGAGCTCGTGGGGGTGCCGGAGCTTCTCGATGCCCTCGTAGACGGCGAACATGCCGCCGACGCTGAAGAGGATGATCGCCACGACGAAGGCCCAGAAGTACCGCTCGCGCCCGAAGCCGAAGGGGTGCTCGGGCGTGGGCGCCCGGCGGGCGCGGCGGCCGCCGAGGAGCAGCAGCGCCTGGTTGCCCGAGTCGGCGACCGAGTGGACGCTCTCCGCCAGCATCGACCCCGACCGCGTGACGAGGAAGCCGACGAACTTGGCGACGGCGATGCCCAGGTTGGCGAGCAGGGCGGCGACGACCGCCCTGGTCCCGTGTCCAGCTCCGGCCATGGTGGTCACGCTACTGCTCGCCGGGGGTGGCGGTGAGGCCGCGCGCCGGCGGTCGCCGGCCCCGATCCGGCGTCCCCGAGCCCCGCATCGCCACCTGGGGACGACGGAAGCGGGCCGCGCCGAGCACGTCGCCGTGCGATCGCAACCCGCGTCCCGGCCGCCACACCTTGTGGGTGTCCTGTGACCACCCTGTGTGAAACTGTGGTCAACCTGGGGATGACCGGGGAAAGTCTGGGGATTGCCCTGGGGATTGCGAAATAGCCCTTGACCTGCGGTTTCGCGCTCCGCATCATCGACTCGACCACCACGGCAAGGCTGCCGAAGACACGAACGACAAGGGTCCCGTCCCGCACACAGGACCAAGGGGGCGCAAGTCCGGGGGAGAGGCAGACAGCTCGGCGGAGCAGTCGAGGCGGTGACGACACCACCGCCGCCGACGCTCCGGATCACCGCGAGGCTCGGGAGCTTCGGGTGATCGGCACTGTCGTCGGGGGCGCCACCGGCGACGTGCCCAGAGCGTCAGCCACACTGGGAGGCCCCGAGCGACGGAGCGGCATCGACCGGTCCAACGCTCGGGGCCTTTCGCTCTCCCCGTGCTCCGTGTCCGGGTGGGCGGCAGGAGAGCTACCCGACCCCGCCGGGGGCCGGCACCGCCGGGCGGCCAGCGCCACGGCCGCACCGGCCGTGACCCACACGGCCGCCCGCGCCCCGTCCAGCCCGTCAGCGCCGGGCGTGGGCGTCGAGGAGGTGGGCGACCGCGGTGGTGACCCGGCGGGCGGTCGGCAGGTGCAGGAACTCGTTGGGCCCGTGGGCGTTCGAGTTGGGCCCCAGCACGCCGGTGATGACGAACTGGGCCTCGGGGAACCGCTTGCCGAGCATGCCCATGAACGGGATCGTGCCGCCCTCGCCCAGGGCCCGGGGCGGCTGGCCGAAGGCGGCCGTCGACGCCGCCTCGATCGCCTCGGCGAGCCAGGGCTCCTCGGGCGGGGCGTGCCAGCCGGGCTCGGCGGCGCCCCGTCGGACGGTCACGTTGGCACCGTAGGGCGGGTCGTCGGTCAGCCGCTGCTCCAGCGCCTCGGCGGCGGCGACCGGGTCGGCCGTCGGCGGCACCCGCACCGAGAGCTTCACGGCCGTGCGGGGGCGCAGGACGTTGCCGGCCTCCGACGGCGGCGGCGCGCCCTCGATGCCCACGACCTCGAGGGCCGGCAGCCAGGTCCGGGCGATGAGCTGCTGCTCGGTCGTCGGGCGCTCGGGCTGCGTGCCCCCGGCGAACGGGAAGGTGGTGTGGAAATCGCCCAGCTCGGGGGCGGTGGCCGCGATCTGGCGCAGCCGGTGGTCGGGGATGTCGACGTGCAGGGCCCGGACGAGCAGCTCGCCGGTGCGCTCGTCCTCGATGCGGCTGAGCAGCGACCGCAGGATGCGGAAGCTCGACGGCACGATGCCGCCGGCCGAGCCCGAGTGCACGCCCTCGGTCAGGACCTCGACGTCGACGGTGAGCTCGACGAGGCCCCGCAGCGAGGTGGTGATCCACAGGTGGTCCCAGTCGCCGCACCACGAGTCGAGGGCGATGACGAGCGACGGCTCGCCGAGCCGGTCGCCGAGGGCCTCGAGGTGGGCGGGGAGGTCGGGGCTGCCCGACTCCTCGCTGGCCTCGATCAGCACGACGCAGCGGGCGTGGGCCCCGCCACCGGCCCGGACGGCCTCGAGGGCGGTGATGGCGGCGAAGGTCGAGTAGCCGTCGTCGGCGCCGCCCCGCCCGTAGAGGCGGTCGCCCTCGATGACCGGCTCCCAGGGGCCGAGGCCCTCCCGCCAGCCGGTGAACGGCGGCTGCTTGTCGAGGTGGCCGTAGAGCAGGACGGTGTCGTCGGCGGGGCCGCCCCCGGCCGGCGGGACGTCGACCAGCAGGAGCGGCGTGCGGCCCTCGAGCTCGAGCACCTCGACGGTGGCGCCCTCCAGGCCGTCGTCCGCCCGCTGCTGGCACCAGTCGCGCAGCAGCTCGGTGGCACGGGCCATGTGCCCCGCCTCGGCCCACCCGGCGTCGTAGGCGACCGACACGTTGGGGATGCGGATGTAGTCGCGCAGCACCGGGACGATGTCCTCGTCCCAGGTGCTGTCGACGTGTGCGGCGGCGTCATCGGCGGCAAGGGTCACGCCCTGATTGAACCACCTGCGCTCCCACGCTTCGGCCACCGCCCGCCCGGCCGGGGATCGGGCGGGCCCACCGACGATCACGTGCTCGCGCTGACGGCGCCGACGAGGACGATGAAGAAGATCAGCGCGGAGACGACGAGCAGCCCGGTGGCGACCATCCCGCAGATCCGCCCGGTCACAACCGAGGAGCGGTTGGTGTAGGCATAGGGGGCCCGGTCGATCTCGGCGAGGACGGTGTTGCCCTTCGCCCAGGCGAACGGGCCGAGGAGCCCGCAGACGGCCAGGCTGAGGATGCCGAGGACGAGGACCGTCGTGCCGTCAGGGTGCTCGCGCGCGTATCCGTAGGGCCCGTAGGGCCCGTGGGGCCCGTAGGGAGGCGGTGGAGGCGGGCGCACCGGCATGGCCGCATCGTAGGAGTGCGCCCGCGCCGGCCGGGGTCAGGAGAAGGTGACCGTGAGGATGATCCCCAGGATCCAGAGGATCGTCCCCACGATCCCGAGGACCATGCCGGCCTGCACCGTGCCGCGGTTGCTGTAGGCCGACGGGTTGCGGTCGATCTCGCGCAACGCGTTGCTCCCCATGACCCAGGCGACGGGGGCGAGGATGCCGCAGGCGATCAGGCCGATGATGCCCAGGGCGAGGACGGCCGTGCCCTGCGGGTGGGGCTGCGGGACGCCGTCGTGCCCCGGCGGTGGAGGTGCGTAGGACATGGCACGCACGGTAGGGGCGCACTCTCGCCGGGTGAAGCCACCCTGTGCTGCGCGGTCGCGCCCCGCGGTCCGGGTGAGGCGCGTGGTCAGCGGTCGTCGCGGGTGGCGGCACCGGTCGCGGCCCCGGCTACCGTCGAAGGGCACGCCCTCGTAGCTCAGGTGGACAGAGCGACCGCCTCCTAAGCGGTAGGCCGCAGGTTCGAATCCTGCCGGGGGCACGG